>Ga0268264_10000782_pt1 | contig 34915 bp, 33 predicted proteins | sample KBSSwiS32_FD_190357 | JGI IMG/M metagenome (GOLD analysis project Ga0268264, IMG submission 190357) | Switchgrass rhizosphere microbial communities from Kellogg Biological Station, Michigan, USA - KBS Switchgrass S3-2 (SPAdes) (version 2) | ecosystem: Host-associated > Plants > Roots >...
GCCACAGTCGACGCACTCGTCGGGGTGGATGTAGAGCATCCGCTTGCCCTCGTAGATGCAGTCGACGGGGCACTCGTCGACGCAGGCCCGGTCCTTGAGGTCGACACAGGGCTGAGCGATCACGTACGTCACGAGGAGCACCTTAGTATCCCGGCGTGTCGTCCCACACGCCCGCCCACGCCTTGGGTCCCCATGTCGTGGGTCAGCGGGTGGTCGTACGCCGGGTCATCCGAGGCGAGACCGGCCCCAGCGGGGGGCCGGCCCTGACCGACGTGCTGGGCACGTGCACGGCCTGGGGCGACGGTCTCTGCGTCGTCGTGCCGGACGGCGAGGGCTCCCGCGAGCCGGTCACGATCCGGCTCGCCGACATCGTCTCGGGCAAGCCGGTGCCCCCGCGGCCCTCGCCCCGTCAGCGGGTCTCGCCTGCCGAGGCTCAGCGGCGCGCGCTTGCGCTGTGGCCAGATCTGGAGACCGAGCCGCTCGGCGACTGGCTGTTGCGCCGCTCGCGAACCTCGACCGCACGCCGCGCCAACTCGGTGCTCGCGATGGCGCCCTCCGGGGTCGACGACGACTACGAGCGCGTGGTCGCCCACTACGAGTCGCTCGGGCAGCGCCCGATCGCCGCCGTGCTGCCCGACTCCGCCGAGGACGCCCTGTTCAGGCGCCACGGGTGGGTGCTGGAGAGCCACGACCACGACACCGTCTTCAAGCTCGCGGGCGTCGCCGCCGCCCGGCGCTCGCTGAGGGGGGTCTCGCTGCCGGGCCCGGACGTCGTGCTGTCCGGCGACGACGAACTCGTCACCGCGCGGGTCCTCGGCGACGACGGGCGGGTGGTCGCCGGCGGCGTCGCCGCCTACGTAGACGACTGGGTCGGCTTCCGCGGCATCGAGGTGGACCCGGCGGTGCGCGGTCGGCGCCTGGGGCTGCTGGTCATGGCGGAGCTGCTCGGCTGGGGCGCCGAACGCGGTGCCACGACGGCGTACCTCCAGGTCTTGGGCGACAACGAGCGGGCGCACGCGCTCTACGACGGGCTCGGCTTCGTCGAGCACCACCGCTACCGCTACCTCGCGGCGCCCCGGTGACCTGCGGCCCCGGTCTCAGTTCACAGCACCGACGCCGACTGGCTCCCGAACACCTTCTCCGAGAACGCCGACAGCTCCGCCCAGCGCCACCGCATGAGCGCCAGCAGGACGGACCCGGAGAGGATCATCCCGCCGATGTTCGCACCGAGCTGCTCGATCGACCCGAGCATCTCGCCGCGCTCCCAGACTGCGAGGCCCAGCGCCAGGTTGCCCGCCGCTGGGACAGTCGTGACGCTGATGAAGACACCGACCATCGTCGCGGTCTTCTGGATCGCCAGCGCCAGCGCCCCGGCGGCGCCCGCGAGCAGGGCCACGATGAACGACCACGCGTCCGGGTGCCAGATGAAGCCCGTGTTGGGGCGGGGCGCGGTCACGTCCGCGGCCACCACCAGGCCGGTGGCGCGGGCGACGAGGGCGAGCACGGCCACCACGCCGACGGCGAACCCGAAGGACAGCACGAGCAGCCTCAGGCTGCGCCAGATCAGGGCCGACCGTCCCAGCACGACTCCGGCGCTCACCGCCGCCACCGCGCTGAACTCCGGCCCCACCACCATGGCTCCGACCACCAGGACCGAGGAGTCGGTGATGACCGCGATCGAGGCGAGGGCCACGGCCAGGACCAGGAACACATGGAACGAGACGGTCGGCACCGACCCGGCGGTCGCCGTGGCCTCGACCGAGTCCCACATCACCGCGTCGTCCGGGTGACTGGGTGCGGCCGCCTCGAGCCGCTGGGCCGCCGCGAACGGCGTACCGCTCGGAGTGGTCAGCACGATGCCACCACGCTCACCCAGACCGAGCTCGACGAGCCGGTCGAGCACCTCGCCGGCGAGCTCGCGGGCGAGGTCACACTCGATCAGGTCGCCCTCGGGCTCGAGGCTGGCTCCCTCGACCAGGGTGAGGTTGGTGGCCCACTCCTGGTCGAGCAGCAGGTCGCGGACTCGCGGCGTGAGGTCGGCCGGCACGTTCAGCCGGGCATGCACGAGCACGTCGACAGCCTACGAAAACGGGTTCGCAGACCGTCTCGATGCGCCCTACGCTGGCCGACGGCGGGCGTGAGGCCTGACAACCCTCGTGAGTGCGGCCGCCGAACGAGGCCGAGGGCTCCCTCGGCGAAGGTGTGGTGGCACCGCGACCTTGCCCCCGCCCACACCTCCAGGGCTCCCGTCACCTGGAGGTCATCATGAGCAGTCCACCCCGCACGCTCGCCCGCGAGCTCCCGCTCGCCCGGCCCGGCGCGCCCGTCCGCCTGCAGGGCTGGGTGCACCGCCGCCGCGAGCTCGCCACCGTGTCGTTCCTGGTCGTCCGCGACCGGACCGGCCTGGCCCAGGTCGTGCTCCGCGACGGCCGCTCCCTGCCGCCCGAGGAGACTCCGGTCGAGGTCGTCGGTACGGCGACGGTCAACCCGCAGGCGCCGGGCGGCGTCGAGGTCACCGAACCGGAGGTCCGGGCCCTGTCCGACCCGGCCGACACCCCGCCTGTAGAGCTCTGGCGCCCGAGGCTGGACACCGGGCTGCCGACCCTGCTCGACCAGGCCGCCACCACCTGGCGCCATCCTCGGCAGCGGGCCGTCTGGGAGCTGGCCGCCGCCAGCCTGCACGGCTTCCGGTCCACGCTCGACGAGGCCGGCTTCACCGAGGTGCACTCCCCAAAGCTGGTCGAGTCGGCCACCGAGTCGGGCGCGAACGTCTTCGAGGTCGACTACTTCGGCCGCCCGGCGTACCTCGCCCAGAGCCCGCAGTTCTACAAGCAGGTGCTGGTGGGGATCTTCGAGCGCGTCTACGAGGTCGGGCCGGTGTTCCGCGCCGAGCCGCACGACACGGTGCGGCACCTCGCGGAGTACGTCAGCCTCGATGTCGAGCTCGGCTTCATCGAGGACCACGTGGAGGTCATCGACTGCCTGCGCGACGTCGTGGCGGGGATGGTGGCCGCGCTCCATGAGTGCGCCGGCCACGCCGTCGAGCTGCTGGGCCTGGACCTGCCGCGGGTGCCGGAGCGGCTTCCGACCCTGCACTTCCGGGAGGCGCTCGAGCTCGCCGGCGCCCCAGCCGACGAGCCGGACCTCGCGCCGGCGCACGAGCGGGCACTGGGTGAGTGGGCCCTCGCCGAGCACGGCTCGGACTTCGTGGTCGTGCACGGCTACCCGACCGCGCACCGCGCGTTCTACAGCCACCCGGACCCATCGGAGCCGTACTGGTCGCGCTCGTTCGACCTGATCTTCCGCGGCCTCGAGCTCGTCAGCGGGGCACAGCGGCTGCACCGCTACGACGACTACGTGCGCACCCTCGAGGCGCGCGGCTACCCCTACGAGCCCTACGCGTCCTACGTCGAGGCGTTCCGGCGGGGCATCCCGCCGCACGGCGGCTTCGCCATCGGCCTCGAACGCTGGGTCGCCCGCCTCACCGGTGCCGCCAACATTCGCGAGGTCACCCTCTTCCCCCGCGACCTGCACCGCCTGGCGCCCTAGACGCCGACCCGCCCGTACAGAACGGGCGGGTCGGCGTTCAGCAGGCGGGTCGGAAGGCCGGGTCGGCCGGACCCTTGCGGCCCAGCGCGTTGAGGACCAGCCGGATCGCGACGGGGTCGGTCGGGATGAAGACGTGGTCGGAGAGGTCGTTCGGGCACAGGTCCTGCAGGGTGATGTTGGTGGTCCGCTTGCCGGGGGCGAGGTAGGCGGAGAGGTAGGGCGTGACGACCTCGTCGTACTTCGTGGTGATCTGGGTGTAGCTGACCCGCCCGGGGGTCTCGTCACCGGCGTTGAGCCGGCTGAGGAACGGCGAGCCGGCGGTCTGCTGCACGCAGGCGGGGCAGACCGCGCCGAAGACGGCCTGGGTGAGCGGGTTGCCGGGCCCGGTGTCGGCGGTGCCGTGGTTGGAGGGCACCAGCCCGACCAGGTCGTCGACCTTGTCGATCCCGCCGAGGAACTTGATGTAGTAGCGCGGCATCATGCCGCCCTGCGAGTGGCCGACCATCGAGACCTTGCGAGCGCCCGTCGCGGCCAGGACCTTGTCGGTGAACGCCGCCAGGGTCTGGGCCGAGGTCGGGATGTCAGTGGTGCCGCGGTTGCCGTAGTCGAGCGAGAACACGCAGTAGCCCTGGCCCAGCAGCGCGTTGGAGAGGTTCTCCAGCAGGTGCTTGCGGTCGCCGAAGGTGCCGTGCACCAGTACGACGGGCCGCGGGTGTGCGGCGGTCGGGGTACAGCCCCAGTCGTTGACGCCGGGGACGTCGCCCTCGGGGCTGGTCGGGAGCGGGATCGGCAGCCCATCGGCCGAGGCCGCTGCCGGCGCGACCAGCCCGGCACCGAACAGGAACGCCGCGGCCAGGGACCCGATCAGTGCACGCATGTCCGCTCAACGAGAGGACCGGGCTCCGGTTACCGCTTCTTCAGGCCGTCCAGCAGCGCGACCCGGCCCTCCGGCCCGGAGGCCCAGCAGGCGCCGTCGCGGGTGCACTCCACGGCATCGAAGGCGCCGTTGCGCACCGACTTCCAGCTCACCCCGCCGTCGAAGGAGACGTTGGTGCCGGTCGGGCCGACGGCGACCACACCGGTCGACGGCGAGCCCGTCGTCGCCGTCCGCGGGAGGAAGGCTGCCCCCGAGCGGTAGCCGTCGAGGTCGCCGCCGGCGGTCCAGGTGGTGCCGCCGTCGTGGGAGTACGCCGAGGTGTGGGCGGTCTTGTTGGGCTTCTCGAAGTCGCCGCCCACCGCGACCAGCGTCTGCCGGTCCCTGACGGCCAGGGAGAAGATGCCCCCGGCGTCGCTGCGGACGACCGGCGTGTCGGTGACCGACCAGGTCCGGCCCTTGTCGGTGGTGTGGAACACGCGGGCGGCGGCCCCGCCGCTCGCGATCCAGGCGTCGGACGGGCCGGCGGTGACCAGGCAGGTGCCGCTCGCGGCGAACCCGAACTCGCCGTCGAGCGCGGGCGGCATGCCGAGCGGGCTGCGCGTGGTCCAGGAGCGGCCGCCGTCGTTGGTGACGATGACCCGGAACCTGCCGTTCACCGGGTCGCTCATCGCGATGCCGTGGCGGCGGTCCCAGAAGCCCATGCAGTCGTAGAAGGCGTGCTTGCCGCGGTTCTTGAAGCCGAGCTTCCAGGTGCGGCCACCGTCGTCGGTGCGGTAGATCCGGGAGGCGCGGCCGGAGCCGATGGACATGATCACCGCGTGCTGGTCGTCCCAGGCCTCGATGTCGCGGAACTGGAGGTGGGTGGTGTCGCCGCCCGGCGAGACGTCGCTCCAGTGGCGGCCCCCGTCGACGGTGCGGAGCACCGTGCCCTCGGTGCCGCTGACCCAGGCCACGTGCCGCGAGACCGGCGCGAGCCCGCGGAACTGCGCCTCCGAGCCGGTCTTCAGGTCACGCCACGAGAGGCCGGTGCCGGGCCGGGCCGACGCGGGCGCGAGGGTGGTGAGCGAGGCGAACAGGCCGAGCGCGAGCAGAGTGGCGACCAGGCGCGCGAGCGCGCGCCGAAACTTGCCGAGTCCCGAGATCATGCAAGCAACCTACCCAAAGAAGAGGGCTACTGCGCAGGCTGGCAGACCACGGCCGGGCTCGGCTGGTAGGTGCTGGTCACCGTGTCGCTGACCGGCGTGGCGCTGCCGACCGGGGTCACCGTGCGCACCAGATCGACGGTGAAGCCGTCAGCGCCCGGGGCCGCCACGCACGCCGGGTCCGCGCTCGGCACGGTGGTGCGCGGGGTCGCGGCGTAGGGCGCGCTGGTCGTCACGCTCACGTCGTAGGTCTTCGTGGACCAGGCGTCCACCACCACCGAGCCCGGGGTGCCGGGGGCGCCGGGAACGAGCCTCGCGGCGAGCAGCACCCCGTGCGGCGTGTCGTTGCGCATCTGCAGGTCGGTGGCGGCGTCGACCATCGCATCACGTCCAGCAGGCAGCCCGTCGGTGTACGACGGCGAGGCGGTGCGGGCCACGTCGGTCAGCCCGGCCAGCAGGCCGGCGTTCCAGGCCGCCGTTGCCAGCCTGGTGCCCGACCCCGGCACGGCGCCGACCCTGGCGTTGAACGAGAACGTGTCTCCCGGCCGCAGCAGCGCGCCGGACAGCCTGGTCACCGCTTCGGCGAAGCTGGGCCCGACCGTGCCCGGCACCGACACGGTGAAGGTGGCGACCGGTTCGGTGACGCCGAGGTGCTGGGCGTCCCTGGTCGTGAACGACGGCTTGGTCGGCGAGCCGGTCACCGGCACCGTCCGAGCGGCCCCGTCGGCCGTGACGGCTTGGAGGAACGCCGCGGTCACGGCGTCCTCGTCGTAGCTCTGTCCAGCGACCGCCGGCACGACCGCGGGTGCGGCCCCCTGCAGCAGCACCGAGGCGTCCGCGGGCTGGGTGTCCTGGGCCGCCGGGTCGACGAGCGCCGCGAGACCCGCGGAGTCGACGTCGAGTGCGAGGGCGCCGTCCTGGTCGACGAGTGAGAGCAGGTCGGCGTACTGCCGCGGCTGGAGCGTCACCTGCGACCCGGCGAAGACCAGCGTGACCGGTGCCGCCACCGCGGGGTTCGCGATCGTGGTGAGCGCGGTGTCGAGGTCGGCCTGGTCGACGTCGGGCTGGCTCAGCAGCAGTGGCAGCCGCGCCGTGGTGTGGCCAGCGGTATAGGCGTCGACCAGCTCCGAGGCCGCGCGGTCGTGGTCGATCTGGACCCCGTTCTGCGGCTGGGTCAGCGCGATCTGGCCGCCGGCCAGGGAGATGCCGGCGTCGCGGGCCGGCTGCCCGGCCTTCTCGTCGAGGACGTTGAGGAGCGCCTCGAGCCGGTCCCGGTCGACGTCGACCACGGGCGTGAGCTCGTCGCCGCCGGTGTAGTAGCGCCACAGCCGCTCGGGGTCCCAGCTGCGTGGACCGAGCGCCTTCGCGACCGTGGCCGCGTAGTCGACCGACAGGCCGGCGTCGGCGGGTGCGACCTGCGTCGTCACGGTGCCGACCGTCACGGTGATCGGCTGCTGACCCCGGAGCCGGAACCCGTGCGCGAGCGCGCGGGCCGCGGCGACCCGGTCGCGGCCGCCGATGTCGACGCCGGCCACCGTGGTCCCGCGCGGGACCTTGCCGTCGGCCCCGGCGTACGCCGCGACCCAGCCCCCGAAGACCAGGGCGAGCACCAGGACCACCATCAGGACCACGGCGGGCCCGCCCTCGGCCTCGTGGCCGATGCCTCGTCGTCTCGGGCGCCTCACACGTTCACTGTAAGAACAGGAGTCACTCCGCAGGCGCTTTTCCGTCGGAAGGTCGCGCAGCCGCTGTGGGTTCCGCCTCCTGCGCGACCGGTTCCCGTTGCCGCCCGGGCCTCGGCAGGGTGGCGATGGCGACCATCAGCACGACCAGGGCCAGGCCCAGCACGGCGTAGCCGCTCCCGGTCGCGGCGACCAGGTAGTCGCCCTCGTCGCGGGGCACGGCCAGCAGCACCACCGTGCCGCCGTAGCCGACCGCCAGCGGCAAGCGGGTGGCCCAGCCGGCCGGGGTCGCGAGCTGGAGCGCCAGGCTCGCCGCGGCGCCGAGCAGCAGCCCCCACCACCACTGGTAGACGGCGACCGTGCCGACGGCCGCGGCGATGCCGGCCAGCAGCGTCACCGGTGCCAGCCGCACGCCCATGCGGCTAGGGCTCGATGCCGGAGAAGAGGTCGGACTCCAGCCCGTCGGGGCCGAGCTCGCCGACCTCGCCCTTGACGATCCGGAAGTACTCCGCGCCCCACATCTGGTTGCCCTCGTTGTTGGACAGCGCGAAGAACGGCCCGTCGAGCTGGATCTGGGTGGGATAGGCGCGCATGGCGTCCATCTTCTGCTCGAGGTGGGCCGAGCCGTCGACGCAGGCCGAGAGGTTGTCGTCGGAGGTGACGAACGGTGGCAGCGGGCCCTCGGGATCCATCCCCTCGAAGGTGGTGGTGTCGCCCGCGGCGCGCAGCGCGCGCAGGCTCTCGCGCATCCGGCCCTCCGACATCGCGCCCCAGTAGATCTTCGCGATGTCCCACGGCTCGCCGATCTCGCGCGCGTACGACGGGACGGCGGCCAGCTGGGCGGCGTACATCGCCACCCGGTGGGCCTGGATGTGGTCGGGGTGGCCGTAGCCGCCGAACTGGTCGTAGGTCACCAGCACCTGCGGCTGGACCTCCCGGATCACCGTGACCAGGTGGTTGGCGGCCTCGGTCAGGTCGGCATGCCAGAACGCGTTGTCGTGGATGTCGTCGGCGGGGATGGCGTGGCCGTCCTCGTGCCACTTCATGCCGGAGTCGCGGTAGGCCTGGAAGCCACCCAGCCAGCGGTGGTCGGTCACGCCGAGCACCTTCATCGCATCGGCTATCTCGCCGCGGCGGTGCTCGCCGAGCTTGTCCTCCTGGTCGGCCGCCAGGTGGGCGAGCTCGGGCACCAGGATCTCGCCCATCTCGCCGGCGGTGCAGGTGACGAGGGTGACGCCGCGCCCCTCGGCGACGTACTTCGCCATCGTCGCGCCCTGCCCGATCGACTCGTCGTCGGGGTGGGCGTGGACGAGGAGCAGACGCAGGTCAGGTCGGGTCACCGCTCAAGCCTAGGCAGCAGGTCCGACAGCTCGGCCAGGAAGGGTCGGTCGGCCGGGAGCCAGTCGACCTGATCGACCTCGTCGGCGGCCAGCCACCGCACCGCGTCGTGCTCGGTGGGCACCGGCTCGCCGCCGTCGGCCACCGCGAGGGCAACCCGGAGCAGGAACCGGTCGTCGATCGGCACTGCGCCCTCGAGCCACCGCACCACGCTGACCCTGAGCCCGAGCTCCTCGGCGACCTCGCGCACCAGCGACTCGGCGGCGGTCTCGCCCGGCTCGACCTTGCCGCCCGGGAACTCCCACCGCCCGGCCGCGCTCGGCGGCGTCGTACGCCGGGCCGCCAGCACCCGCCCGTCACGGACGATCGCCGCCCCGACGACCACCTGGCGCTCCACCCCTAGATTGAACACGTGACGTCGACTCCGGGGTCCCCCGACGTGGACCCCGGTCTGCATCCCGGTGTGCACCTGGTGCGGACCGAGGAGAACGTCGACGAGATCCAGGCCCTCGCCGAGCGGCTCGGCGGCCGCGCCGGCCTCGCGGGGGTCGTCGGCGACCTCAACCGGCGCGCCCGCCGCACCGTCGCGCCCGGCTGGGCGGTGCATCGTGCGATGACGTGGGACCGGGCCGACCGGCGCGACCTGGCCTGGTGGCCGCAGGGGATCTCCACCTCCGCCGACGCCTCGGACACCGAGGACGTCGAGGGAAGGCGGATGCTCGTGGTGTCGTGGTACGCCCGCAAGCTGCCCGGCTCCCCCGGTCACCAGGGTTCGCGGCTGACGTTCCTCGACCTCGCCAGCCGCCGCTACCGCCACGTGCTGCTGGTGAACCCGGTGCTCCGCGACGGGGTGCTGGTGCTCGAGCCGCTCAAGGTCCATGCGGGCGGGGTGGTCTGGTGCGGCCCCTACCTGCACATCGCGGCCACCTCCCGTGGCGTCATCACCTGCCGCACCGACGACCTGCTGCGGGTGCCCGACGACGCCCTCGGCGACGTACGCCGCCTGGCCCTGGAGCCCGACCGGGTCTCGTCCTACGGCTACCGCTACGTGCTGCCGGTCCGGTTCGCCTACCGGGCCGTGACCGACCAGGGGCTGGAGCGGCTGCGCTACTCCTTCCTGTCCCTGGACCGAGGTGCCTCGCCGCCGGAGCTGGTGGTCGGCGAGTACGGGAACAGCCGCCAGACCCGCAGGCTGGCCCGGTTCCCGCTCGACCCGGAGACGCTGTTCCTGGCCGAGGGTGAGGACGGCGTCTCCCGACCGCTGGTGATCGACGACGGAGGCGTGGTGCGGACCCAGGGTGCCGCGATCGCGCACGGCCGCTGGTACCTCACCCGCTCGACCGGCGAGTGGGTCCCGGGCTCGATCTACGCCGGCGTGCCTGGCGACTTCCGTCGCTACCGCTGGGCGACCCCGATGGGCCCCGAGGACCTCGCCTGGTGGCCCTCCACCGATCTGCTCTGGTCGGTCACCGAGCACCCGCGCCGGCGGTGGATCTACTCCATGAAGCGGTCGCGCTTCGGCTGACCGGGCGCGCTCGTTCGGGGTTTCGTCGGTCGGCCGACGAAACCCGACCCTGGACGACGAGACTGCGTCGTCCAGGCCAGAGTTTCGTCGGGTGACCGACGAAACTCGCCACGGTCGAGACCGGCGACCTCACATCGGCCGCGGCACCAGGGCCAGCTGGCGGCTCTGGGCGACCAGTCGGCCGGCGGAGTCCCAGATCTCGCAGTCCTCCTCGAACATCCCGCCGGCCAGGTTGCGGGTCTCGTGGCGGACCTTGAGCCAACCGGGGGCGGGGTGGGCGCGCAGGTGCAGGGTCAGCTCGAGGGTGGGCGCCCAGCCGGGCATGCCGAGGTCGAAGGTGACCGGCGGCAGCACGTCGCAGACGGTCAGCAGCGACAGCACGTCGGGCTCGCGCCCGTCGGCCCAGCGGAACCAGCCGGCGATCACGCCGGTCATCCCGGGCTCACCGAAGCCCCACGCCGCGTGGGCCGGGTCGAGACGCAGGTCGAAGCGGTCGAGCATCGGCACGAACGCGCGGACCTCGGCGGGCGCGTCGGCGGCGCGGATGCACTCCTCGGGAGGCGGCATGGCCGGCTCGGTGGCCGAGGTGCGCACATCGGGCGCGCGTGCGGCGAACCGGGCGAGGTCACCGCAGGTGGCCAGCGCGGTGATCCTCGTGGTGTCGCCCTGCACGAGGTCGAGGGCGACGGTGGCCACCGAGCCGCCCTCGCGGCGTACGTCGACCGAGACGGCTGCCGGCCCCGGCTCCCCGGCCGACAGGAAGTGGGCGCTGAGCACGACCGGGTCGGGCTTGGCCGGCACCGCGGCCCGCAGCGCCTGGCCGAGGACCGCGAGCTGGTAGCCGCCGTTGACGCCCCCGCCGACCACCCAGCCGCCGGACAGCTCGGCGTCATAGCGCCCAGGGGCTGACGTCGACACGGCTGTGAGCCGGTCGAACTCCGGGCTGTCAGTCATCCCAGGTGAGCGCCTCGCGCTCGAAGTCGGCGCCGGTCTGCACCGGGACCACGCAGAAGACCAGGCCGGCCGGGTCCTGCAGGATCGTGTAGCCCTCGCGCTCCTCAGCGACGGTCGCACCGAGCGCGACGACCCGAGCCACCTCGGCGGCGACGTCGTCGGTCTCGATGTCGAGGTGCACCCGCGGTGGGGTGCCGGCTCCGGTGCGCTGGGACTCCAGGGCGACCGATCCGATGGTGCCGAGCGAGCGGTACTCCGGCTGCCCCTCGTCCTCACCGGTGGGCGTCACACCCTGCACGCCCGCCCAGAAGGCCAGCCCGCGCTCCCAGTCCTGGTCCTGGTGGTCGATCAGGACCAGCCCGATCCGCGAACGATGCATGGCCGAAACCGTACTGTCGGCCGCCGACCGGGCCGCACCGGCCCGGCGCTTCGCGGGTCAGGCGTAGACCCGGACCCAGTCGACGACGAGCTCCTGCGGGTAGGTGAGCGTGTCGGGGACCTCGCCTCCGAGGACGCCCCCGATCGCGAGGTTCAAGATCAGGTAGAACGGCCGGTCGAAGGCCCAGTCACCCTCGGCCTCCACCTCGTGGCGGGTCACGGTGCCGTACTCCTCGCCGTCGAGGTACCAGCTGACCTTGTCGGCGTCCCACTCCACCGCGTAGGTGTGCATGTCGGTGGTCAGGGTGGTGTCGCTCGCGGCGTCGGTGTCGGCCTGGAGGAACCAGTGGTCGCCAGAGTCCGTGGCCCCGTGCACGGTGCCGATCACGTGTGCCGGGTTGCTCCCGACGTACTCCATGGCGTCGATCTCGCCGACAGCCGGCCACTCCAGCTTCGGGTCGTCACCCATCGCCCAGAACGCCGGCCAGGTGCCGACACCCGAGGGCATCTTGGCCCGGATCTCGAACCGGGCGTGCTCCCAGCTGTGCATCCCCTGGGTGGTCAGCCGGGCCGAGGTGACGTCGCGGTACCAGCCGTCGGCGCAGTTGCCGGACGCCGCGATGGCCGAGATGACGAGGTAGCCGTTGCCGTCGGTGTGCCCGTTGTCGGAGTTGTCGGTGTAGCACTGCATCTCGTCATCGGTGGCGTCGGCGAACTGCTCGAGCTTCCACTTCGCCGGGTCGGGCAGTGCTCCGTTGGCGCCGTCGAACTCGTCGCTCCAGACCAGCTTGCGATGCGGTTCTCCCGCCGCGGAGTCGCAGGAGCTCAGCCCGGCTGCGAGGCACGCCAGCGCCACGAGAGTGGCTGCACCGCGTCCTCGCACGGGGGAACTGTAGTTGTGATGTTCAACGACCGCGGGAAGTTGAGGCTCGCGGGGGTATTGGGGCTGTCCTGACGGATCCCGGGGCCGCCGTCCCCGCTTGCCCGGCGCATGGGCGGCACCACGCGGGACCCACAGGCATCCTGCGCACCAGCGTTGGGGCAATCCATGCACTTCTCGGGTGTTGCCGCCTTCTCACCATCCGCTCGGCGACTACCCGGGCGTTTGGACCGCTGGCAGGGCGTTACAACACCCTGTCAGTGGTATCAACACTCAGGTACTTGGCGGACGCGTTACCTGTGTGACCAGTGGTGCTGCTGGTGTGGGTGCCCACGCCTGCAACGCTGCGGCGAAGCCCGCCGCCGAATGCGCGGCCGCCCCCGGGCCAGGCGGCGGTGACCTCTCAACGCCCTGGACGCCGACACCCCGTTCAGGACCCACCCGCAAACCCGCGCGTCCTCGCCGACACGCCGAGCGCCGGTCGCTGGTCAACCCCTCGAGGCAGCTTCACCGGTTGAAGGGTCACCGCCGCCATGGCCACAGTTCCGCTGATGCCGGTGGGTGCCCGCGCAGTGCAACGGCGCGGCGAAGCCCGCCGTTGTCTGCGCCGTATCACCCGATCGCGCGAGGCTCGCAGTCAAGGACGGCCGAAGGCCGCCGCGCAGCGGGCGCCGCAGGCGATCCTTGACGGCGAGACGCACGCGATCGGGTACGCGCGCGGGCACAGGCAAGCGACTCCGGTGACGCGAGACAGCGGCCGGGGCGGCCCACGGACACGTCAGAAGAGCCGGTAAACCTGGGATCCCGACACCCGCGACCGGAAGCTGAAGCCGGGTCGTGTGCCTGAGACCGCTGCCCAGGGCGGACTCAGGCACACGACCCGACAACCTGAGACCACAGAGGCTGGTGAGGCAGCCGCGCACCGGGCCGGCGGGACGGCCAGAAGAGCCGGTGTTAGGCGCTGTGGTCGCTGCCCTCTCGCTCTTCCAGCGCCTCGGTGAGGAGCGCAACCAGCGCCTCGAGCTGGATGTCGACCGACGAGCCGACCTCCTCGTCGGACCCGTCGAGCGCGCGAGCCGCGATGCCGGCCTTGCTGTCGATGAGCTCGGCGATCTTCGTGTCGATGGTCTGCGAGGCGATGATCCGCCAGGCGGTGACCGGCTCGGCCTGGCCGATGCGGTGCACCCTGTCGATCGCCTGGGTCTGCTCGGCGTCGGTCCAGGAGAGCTCGGCGAGGACGACGTTGGAGGAGATCTGCAGGTTGATGCCGACGCCGGCCGCCATCAGCGAGCAGACGATGATCTGGACGTCCGGGTCCTCCTGGAACGCCTTGATCGCGGCCTCGCGGGCCTTGGGGGTCTGGTCGCCGCGGATCTCGGAGTAGCGGATGCCGCGCCGCTCGAAGGTGTCGCCGGCCAGGTCCATGACGTCGACGTGCTTGGCGAAGAAGACGACCTTCCCGACGCTGCGCGCGAGCTGGGCGGCGTAGTCGGCGGCGAGCCCGGCCTTGGCCTGGCCGATCCGGCGCAGCATCGTGAAGACGTTGTCGCCGTCCTTGGTGGTGGTCGTCGTGTCTTCCCGCTCCCACGTGGCGACCCGGCGGACCAGCTCGTGGTCGATGCCGTCGACGACGGCGGGGGTACGCCGGGTGGCGATCGCCATGTCGTAGCGCTCGAGCAGCCGCCGGGCGAGCTCGCGCTCGGCCTGGCGGATGGAGCGCCCGATCTCGTCATCGAGCTCGACGGGCAGGTCGGCGATCCGGCGGGCCGGGATGTCGGCCGCGACGTCGACCTTGCGGCGGCGCACGATGCCCATCTCGACGACGCAGTTGCGGGCGGCGGGGTAGAAGCCCGGGTCGGCCGGGGTCAGCCCGATCTCCTCGAGCTTGTCCATCAGCTTGGCCAGCGGCTTCTTGTCGTCGATCCAGCCCAGGTACTCCCAGATGGCGTGGAAGTCCTCGATGTCGTTGATCAGCGGCGTGCCGGTCAGCGCCAGGAGCAGGGGGCGGGCGGTGCGGGCGCGGATCCGCTCCGAGAGGTGCAGCACGTTCTGGGAGCGCTGGGACTGCTTGTTCTTGATGAAGTGGGCCTCGTCGACGACCATCGTGCGGAAGCCGAACTCGCCGAGCCACCCGACGTGCCGGTCGAGGATCTCGTAGTTGACCACCACGATGTCGGCGAAGCCGTCGACGTCGCTGCCGTCGCCGTGGATGACTGTGGCCGGCCGGTTGGGCACCCAGATCGAGGCCTCTCGGGCCCAGTTGGTCTTCACGACGTTGGGCACTACGGCCAGCAGCGGGAAGGCGTTGGCGGCCTCGGCGGCCAGCAGCGCCTGTGCGGTCTTGCCGAGCCCCGGCTCGTCAGCGAGCAGGTAGGTGCGGTGCCCCTGGGCCGCGGACTCGATCAGCTGCGCCTGGTGGTGCATCAGCTCCAGGCCGTCGGGGAGCCGGACGTCGCGCGGCTCGGGCAGCGGCATGCAGGCCGCACCGCCGCCGTACTCGAAGGAACGGAAGAGCGGGCCGAGCAGCTCCCAGGTCGCGAGCCGCCTGGCCTTGGGACGGCGCTCGTCGGCGGCGGAGAAGTCGGGGACCAGGAACGGATTGGCGAGCTGGCGCTGGATCACCGACTGCGGGATGACGCGGCGGTCGGAGACCGGAAGCTCGCCCTCGTCGGCCTCGGGCTCCTCCTCCTCGACCTCCATCCCGGCGGACGCGATCATCTCGCGGCGCAGCTCCTTGGCCGCCTCGGAGACCACGGCGTCCTCGGCCAGCAGCATCAGGAGCGAGGTGTCGGCGGCCGCGGTCTTGGCCAGGATCGTGGCGACCCCGTCGAGCCGCTTGAGCTGGTCGGCCTTCTTGGCCTCCGTGAGCTCGGTGTCGGCCTTGATCCGGGCCCGCTCCTCGCGGACCAGGAGCGCAACCACCTGGAACTTGGTACGCGCGGACGGCGAGACCGGGCCTCGCTGCGACCGGGCCTCGACCTCACGGACGGCGCGCGCGAGCACCGGGATGATGCCCTCGTTGTCGCCGTGGCGACGTGCGTTGCGCTGGTTGGCCTGGTTCCGGGCGTTCCCGGACTGGCGCTGGCCTCTTCTGGCCAAGGTATCCCTTTCCACTGCCGCTCCCTGCCACGGAGCGACACTGCCTGGCGCCCGAACCGAAGGGGCGGGCTCCGCCGTGCGAGGGGACCTGGCTGGGCCCCCGACGCGATACAGCGCCTGATCGGCGCGTCACCAGCCGTGCGACGGCGGGTGTGTGGCAGCAATAGTACCCCGCTGCGGCGCCGCATGTCCGTGGGTCCGTTCCCGAAGCCCTGGGAGCCCACTAGCCTCGGGCCCGATGGGTGAGGACCGGGTGCTGCGCGAGCTCGGCGACGAGCTGATGCGGCTCTCGCGCCGGCGCGCCCAGACCTACCCCGGCTCCGAGCTCGACACCTCGGCGTTCCGGTTGCTGTGGCTGCTCACCGAGGGACCGCCAAGGACCCTGCGCGAGCTCGCCGACGAGCTCCAGCTCGATCTGTCCACCGTCAACCGGCAGGTCAACGCAGCGATCAAGCACGGCCTGGTGGAGCGGTACGCCGTCGCCGAGAGCCCGAGCCGCCTGTTGCGGCCGACCGAGTCCGGGCGCGCGGCGTACGTCCACGACGCGGCGCTGCGGGCCCAGGTCTACGACGCCGTGCTCGACGAGCTGGGCAGCGAGCGGGCCAGGGCACTGGTGGCCGAGCTGCGCGAGCTCAACGACGGGCTGGACCGGGCGCACTCACGGCTGCGGCCGGAGCCGCCTGGTCCGTGACCTCGCGCCTCGGCACGAACGCCGCGATCGCGACGCCCGCGAACGCCGAGACGGCACCCAGCGTGAAGCACCACTTGAAGGCGCCCTCGGTCGGGAACGCGAAGCCGCCGACGACCTTGGTCGAGCTGGTGAGCACCGTCGCCATGACCGCCGCGGCGAGCGTGGTGCCGACCGAGCGCATCAACGCGTTCACGCCCACCGCCGAGGCCGCCTCCTGCATCGGGACGGCGTCGAGGATGAGGGTGGGCATGGCGGCGTAGCCGATGCCGACCCCGGCGGAGGCGACGATGCACGCGAGCATCAGCTCCCACGCGGAGCCCATGAGGAAGAAGCCGACGAGGTAGCCGCTCCCGAGCACCGTGGCCCCGATCATCAGCGTGCGCTTGGCGCCGACGACCACCATCAGCCGCGCGGAAACCGGCGCGAAGACCAGCATCATCAGGCCCGACGGCGCCATCCACAGCCCCGCGGCGAGGATCGACTGACCGAGGCCGTAGCCGGTGACCTTCGGGATCTGGAGCAGCTGGGGTACGACGATCGCCTGCGCCATCATCCCGAAGCCCACCGCCACGGCCGCGACGTTCGTCATCAGCACCGGCAGGCGGGCGGTCGTGCGCAGGTCGACCAGCGGCTCACCGGTGCCGACCTGGTAGCGGCCCCAGACCAGCAGCACCACCACCCCAGCGGCCATCGACCCGAGGGTGCGCGGGTCGGTCCAGCCCCAGTCGGAGGCCTTCGAGACACCGACCAGGAAGCCGACCAGACCGACCGCCAAGCCGAGCGCGCCGATGCCGTCGAAGCGCCCGGGAGCCGCGTCCGCGACATGCGGCACCAGGAACCAGGCGGACGCGAGGACGGCCGCGGCCAGGGCGGCCGCGACCCAGAACAGAGCGTGCCAGTTCCAGTGCTGCGCCACGAACGCCGAGAGCGGCAACCCGATGGCACCGCCCACCCCGAGCGTCGCGCTCATCGCGGCGATGGCGGTCCCGGTCAGGCGCGGCGGGGTGATCTCACGCATCAGCGAGATCCCGACCGGGATGAAGCCCATCGCCAGTCCCTGGAGCGCCCGGCCGACCAGCATCGGCGCCAGCGAGTCGGAGAGCGCGCAGATCACCGACGCCACGACCAGCAGCCCGGCGCTGGCGACCAGCACCCGCTGCTTGCCGTAGAGGTCGGCCAGCCGGCCGGCGGTCGGCATGGCGACGCCGCCGGCGAGCAGCGTGATCGTGATGACCCACGCGGCGTTGGCTCCCGTGGTGTGCAACAGCTGCGGGAGCTCGCTTTGGATGGGGATCAGCAGGGTCTGGGTCAGCGAGGCGGTCAGCCCGCCGAAACAGAGCACGACGACGGGGAGCGCCGGGTGCTCGCGCAGCAGCCGGGCCGGGACCAGGGTCGAGGTGTCGGACACATGTGCAGACTACATGTAGTTGTCGTGAACAACCAATGGTGATCAGCGTCACGGCCTCTTGACAGCAACTAAATGGTTGCATGTCGCGGGTCATCAGGCTAACGTGTCATGCAATCAACCAGTTGCATTTCTCTAGGAGGACCGCCATGACCGAGAACCTCACCTACGCCTTCACCGTCGACCGCTCCCCCGCCGAGGCGTTCGCCGCGATCTGCGACGTCCGCGCCTGGTGGTCGGGCGAGATCGAAGGCCCAACCGCCGCGCTGGGCGACGAGTGGAGCTACGGGGTGCCCGGCGTCCACTTCAGCGCCTTCCGGATCACCGAGCTGGTGCCCGACCGGTCGGTCGCGTGGCTGGTGACCGACAGCTGGCTCTCCTTCACCGAGGACGCCGAGGAGTGGACCGGCACCACCGTGCGCTTCGACGTGCTCCCGACGGCCGACGGCACGCAGGTGCGGTTCACCCACGAGGGCCTGGTCCCGCAGGTCGAGTGCTACGGCGTGTGCCGGGTCGCGTGGGGTGAGTACGTCCTCGGGTCCCTGAAGCAGCTCATCGATTCCGGAGCCGGCCGCCCGGACTCCTACGGTGCCGACAAGCTCGACGACGCCAAGGCGCGCGCAGCTGCACTGTGAGCTGAACCCGGCGCAACGGCCTGGGATCTCAGCTCACGCGGAGCGGTCGAGGAGCTCGCGGGTGGCGCCGTACTCCTCGGGCGTGATCTCGCCGCTCGCGAGCCGCAGGTCGAGGACATCGCGTGGTGTCGGCCCGGACGGCGAGCGCGGCGACGAGAAGAAGTCACCGCGGAAGGCGGTCGGTCGGGGGGTGGTGGCCCTGGCGACCCAGTAGATCGTGAACCCGATCAGCGCGAGCAGGAGCAAGAACCCCAGCAGCATCGTGAACCACGCGCCGGCGCCGCTCATCATGCCGTCGTGGTCGTAGCCGCGCATCATCCCCGAACCCAGTCGTCGGCTCATCAGCATGACCCTCACCTCTTCCTCCTTCGAGGATCGGCGGGCGGGGGCGCTTTGATTAGCAGAAAAGGTCCCGACCTGGCGTGACCTTGGGCAGGGTCGGAGGGGCGAGCCTGGGGATCGCTCAGGTCCGGGCCGCGCCGGCGTCGCTCATCGCCGTCACGTAGGGACGCACGCCGATGCCGATCTCGACCGCGGCCGCCAGGAGGGCGTCCTGCTCGAGGGCCGAGGGCTCGCGGAACAGCACCACGCGGGTGCCCAGGAACGGCAGCGGCAACGAGCCGCCGGCGTCGGACACGAAGCCGCCGGCCACGAAGTCGATCGCATCGAGCACGTCGAGCACGCCGACGTCGCCGTAGCTCGCGTCGCGGATCACGTCCATGGTCCCCAGGTGCGCACCGGAGCCGTCCTCGACGCGGAGCCGGTAGAACGCGTGCCCGACCGGCTCGACCGGGTCGGGCAGGAAGGACAGCAGCGCGGCGCCCTCCGGCGTGGTGACCGTCGTGGTCTCGCCGCGGGTGATCGTGCAGACCGCCGAGCCGTCGCCGCGGGTGACGTCGGTCGGCTGCAGGTCGACCACGGGTACGGCGAGCGTGGTCCCGTCGGCGTAGGTCAGGACGTGCGTCCCGGCACTTCCGTTCTTGAACCCGAACAGGATGCCGAGCTTCTTGCCCACCCCGTCGCCACCCGACTGCAGAGCGGTGGCGAACGCCTCCGCGTCGGAGTCGCCCCCCGCGTTGCGGAGGAACCGCATAGTGAGCGCGTTGTTGAGCTTGCGGCCGCAGGGCGCGTCGATGACCGCGACGGGCTTGGCACCACCGTTACCGGTGGCCTCGTCCGACGGTCCGTAGAGGTCGGACATGCGCCGATCGTAGGGGTGAGGGGACCTAGACGCTCGGCGGTGTCCAGTCGTGCTGGACCACGACCCGCTCGCCGACGACCTTGGTGGCGTGCTCGCGGACGTAGGTCTGGTGCACGGGGTGCTGCACGTAGACGCGAGCCGACTCGAAGTCGGCGAAGTCCATCACGGCCACCAGGTCGAAGTTGCCCTCGAAGTGGCGCGCGTCGTCACCCCAGACGAGCCCCAGCAGCTCCGGGATGGCGCGCAGCGCGTCGAGCGCGTCGCGGAACCCCTGCTTCTCCTCCTCGGAGGTTCCGTCCCGCCAGCGGATGGAGACGACCTGCCGGAACATCGCACCCTCCTGGTCCCCGCCGCGCCGCCCCCACACCTCGTCGGCTCTCGGCTGGGTCAGTCTGGCGCTGGCGTGGCAGCACGTACAGGGCCATGCCTCCCGAGGATTCGCGCCCGGCGGGCATAGCCTCGAGCGGTGGCCTCCCGGACCCGCGCCGCGACGTACGCCCGGCGCCGCAAGCGCCGGATGGCTCGCGTCGAGCACGACCTCACCGACGAGCAGTGGTTCGCGCTGATGGAGGCCTGGGGCGGCTGCGCGTACTGCGGGGGCGACGGGGCCGCGCTGCAGAAGGACTGCATGCTGCCGATCTCGCGCGGCGGCCGCTACACGCTGGCCAACGTCGTGCCGGCCTGCGGCCCCTGCAACGCCAGCAAGTGCAACACCGAGGTCACGACGTGGCTGCGGCGCAAGAGGCGGGACGACGGGGCCTTCCTGCTGCGGCAGGTGGAGATCGCCCGGACGATCGGGGCCGCGGTGCTCGGCTAGTGTCCTGTCAGGTAGATCCGTGCGATAAGTCCGTGGTCCGGGTGCGTGCATGGCAAGGCGCCGGCGCGCACGCAGACTGGACGTCTTCGCAGCGTCGGCAACGCCGCCAGGTGCGTGCCTGGGCCGCGAATTAGTGTGCGGATCTGCCTGACAGGACACGAGTGCCTCAGTGCGCGAGGTAGTCGGCGACGGCCCGCCCCACGACCTGCTTCGGAAGGCGCACCGTGGTGGGCTCCGGAGCTCGCGTGGACAGCTCACTCTCGATGAGGTCCAGCTGCTTCTGGATGCTCCGGTGCTCGGCCGAGAACAGGCTCGTCCCTTCGTCGGTCAGCTCGAAGCTCCAGTCGTCGAAGATCCGCACCAGCCCCGCGCCGGCGAGCTTGCCCAGGGCGGAGTCCAGCTCGTCCGGCGTGAGGATGGCGTGGTTCATCCAGTCGCCGGCCGCGATCAGCTCCACCAGGGTGCACCGGCGCTGGTAGACCCCGATGGAGGCCAGCACCCAGGTGTCGGCGAAGACCCAGCCGTCTTCGTCATCGGCCATGCCTCAGGAGTAGCGGTGGCTCTTCGCCGCGTGGCCCTGCTCGCGGGTGCAGGTGCGGCCGTTCATCGACCGGTGCCCGCACAGGCCGTCCGCGTCGGCCGTCGGCGACTCCACGGGCTCCGCGGCGGCCTCGGCCGCCGCAGGCCGGGCCGGCGGCCGCACCGCCGGGGTGCCGGTCCGGGCGGGAGTCGCGCCCGCCGTCCGCTCGGCGTATCGGGCCTCGCGCATCGCTCGCAGTGCCGCTTCTTTGCTCATCTTGTGATCACGTCCTCAACGTACGCGGCCGCGCCGACACAGCCCGGAGGAGCACCGGCTCGGCGAGAGCCCCGTAGCAGCGTTCGTCTGCGTCGCCGCTTCCATCGAGCGTTGGTGATGGCGGCGGCTTGGTTGGCGAACGAGCAGATCGCCGAGAGTTCCTCCGGGGCCAGGTCACCACCCTGCTTGATGGCCTCGACCCGCCCGCAAGACAGGAGCTGGTGAATCTGGGCGCCCATGTAGGTGTCCCCCGCGCCGATGGTGTCGGAGACGGGCACGCGCGGGGGCCGAACGACGACGCGGCTCTCTCCGCTGGCAATCAGGTTCCCGCGGTTCTCGTCGGTGAGGGCGACGACCTGCACACCGCACTCTTGGATCCGCTCGACGACGTCGGCCGGACCGAGCGTCGGATAGAGGTACGCCGCATCCTCGGCACTGAGCTCGACGACGTCCGCCATCGCGGCAAGCTCGTGGAAACCGTGGCGAACATCGCCCACGTCCGGCAGCACCGCGGGCCGGATGTTCGGGTCGAGTGTGACGAGAGCGCCGACCCGCTCTGCCTCGCCCAGGCAGCTCCGCACAGCTTCGGCGCCCGGCTCGAGCCACAGCGCGCTCGGGCCCGTCACCTGGGGGTGCACGTGGCCTGCCGAGCTCGAGGGACCACTCATCTGGTGCGCTCGTGGTCGGCGAGCACGTGCGCAGCCCCGAGGAGACCGGGTTCCGGAGCGGTCACGATCACCGTGGCCACCTGTTCGAGATAGCTCCCGGCCTGGGGATGCCAGAGGAACCGCTCCCGGAAGCCGCTCTCGGCAAGGAAGTGCGGGAACCGCTTCACGATGCCGCCCGCCAGGAACACCCCTCCGGTGGCACCCGTCGTGAGGGCGGCATTGGCGGCGACGGTTCCGAGCAGCTCGCAGAACATGGACAGGGTCGCGACGCTGGTGCCGTCCGTCCGCAACAGCGCCCGTTCGACGATCAGGTCGGGCCGTGCCTCGTACACCGGTGCTGGTCGCTCGCCTCTGACGTCAGCGAGGGCCTGGTAGAGGTGCGTCAGGCCGGGACCGGACAGGACCATCTCGGCGCTGGCGAAGCCCCAGCGCATTCGGAGGGCCCGCACGACCTCGAGCTCGTCGTCGTGCAGACAGCTCAGAGCGACATGACCTCCCTCGCCTGGTCGCACCCGCCAGGCCTTGTCCTCCGGGAAGACCGCCGCGACCCCAAGTCCCGTGCCGGGGCCGATCGCGACGGCACCTCGCTCGAGCTGGGGCCGGACATCCCCCACCTGGGTCAGGGCGTCCGGACCCAGCTCCGGCAAGGATCTGGCCACGGCCGCGAAGTCGTTGACGACGAGGAGGCTGCTGAGCCCGAGTTCCGATCTCGTCTGCTCTTTCGAGAAGTCGAGTGCGGCGTTGGTCAGCGAGCACCGATCGCCCGCCACCGGGCCGGCGCATCCGAAGCAGGCAGCGTCGATCGCTCCGGCGCCGACCAGGGCGAGATAGCGGTGGGTCAGGTCGACGATCGTTCGGGCTGAGCTGGTGCTCAGCGTGAGCTCATCGCTCAGCCGCCCCGTCTCCGGGTCGACGAGCGCGAACCTGGCGTTCGTACCCCCGATATCAGCGACGAGCCACGGAAGCTGCGACGTGGGAGTCATCCGTCTGCCTCGCTTGTCGATCGTGTGCACGGGGATCGAGATCCGTCAGCGGCCGCTGGTTCCGAGACCGACGAGCGCCGTCCCCGTGCACACCTCGATGACGGGACCGTCGACGACGACGTGCACCGGGCCGTCGACGTCAGCGACGACCGTCGTCGCGCCGCCCGAGGTGACGCTCACGGTTCGCCGCTCGTAGCTGACGTCGACGGACCCGGAAGGGTCGTGGGTCGCCGGCACGTGGACAGCGCCACCCTCGTCGAGCACCACGTGTCGCACGGCGGTCTCCGGGTCGTGGCCGTCTGGTGCGGGCACAACCGGGTGTGGTGTCAGCCGCACGACGCCAGCCGTGGCGTCATCGAGGCTCAGCCGGTAGGGAAGGCTGAGTGCGCCGGTCCAGCTGCCGTTGGCGTCTGCGACCTCTCGGATCCAGAAGAGCAGGCACGGCTCGCCGTCGGCATCGGCGAACCCCGTCGCGGCATAGTGCCCAGTCCCGTGGGTGAGGCGCTGCCATCGGTCCACCAGCATCCGGCCGTCCTCGAAGGTGCCGACCCCCGCGAGTACGTCGTGTGTCGAGCCGTCGCGCCAGGTCGAGACGACGAGGACGTCGCGGTCGCCCACGCGTAGCAGCTGTGGGCACTCCCATGCCTCCCCCGACGGCAGCCGGCCGGTCGGCGACGTCCTGGTGCTCGCGAGCACACCGTCGTAGGTCCAGCTCTGCAGGTCGGCGGAGACGAACGTGAGCACGGCCGGAGTTCCGTCTCGGTAGCCCGCCCCCACGAGCATGCGCCATCGGTCGTCGTCCCTCACCACGACCGGGTCCCGGAACACCCGTAGGTCCTCGCCCGGCGGCGCGGCGACGACAACGTCGCCCTTGTCCCACCGCTGCCAGGCATCATCGGCGGGGCGGGCGACCCGGACGGCGCCGAGATCGATGTCGGGCTCGTTGACGGAGGTGTAGAAGATGACCGCCGACTGGGCCGAAGCCTGCTCGGGGACCACGAGCCCGCCGGACCAGCAGCCGAGCTCGTCCTCGCCTGGTTCGAGGGCGTCCGGGTGATGGGTCCAGGTCAGTAGGTCCGGGCTGGTCGCGTGTCCCCATCGGCACCGTGGGTTCCAAGCCGCTGCGCCGGGGAGCGCCTGGTAGAAGAGCTCGTAGTGGTCGTCCCGCCAGGTGACCCCGAGCGGGTCGTTGATCCACCCGTCGGCTGCCGTGAAGTGGACGGCGGGCCGGGCCGAGCTGCTGACGCGCGCAGGTGTGCTCACCCCTTGACCCCGCTCGACGCGATGCTCCCGATGAACGCGCGCTGGAAGGAGAGGAACAGCGCGAGGACGGGGATCGTGATCAGGGCCGCGTAGGCCATCATCGGCCCCCATGCGACGTTGAGCTGGAAGAAGTACTGGACGCCGACCATGACGGGGCGCTTGTCCTCCGACTGCACGACCATCAGCGGCCAGAGGAACTGGTTCCATGCGGGCAGGAAGGTGAGGATGGCGACCGTCGCGGTGGCCGGACCGGACAGCGGCATCACGATGCTGCGATAGATGCGGAACCAGCTCGCCCCGTCGACGCGGGCGGCCTCGTCGAGCTCCTTGGGGATGGTCGAGAAGTATGAGTAGTAGAGGTAGATGGAGAACGCGTTCGCGATGAACGGGATTATCTGAACCCGGTAGGTGTCGAGCCAGCCGAACGTCCACAGGAGCTGACCGTTCTGCACCACCAGCCACGGCAGCTTGTTGACCCACCACAGAAGTGGCAGCGCGAAGGTCTCGAACGGGACCACGAGAGTGGCAATGATCCCGGAGAGGACCACGCCCCGGCCTCGCCACTGCATGCGGGACAGCGCGAAGGCGGCCAGGCTGTTGACGACGACGCCCAGCGCGACGGTGAGCACCGAGACGCCGATGGAGTTCGCGAGGAACCGCCACGCCGGAACCCTGTCGAAGACGTCCCTGTAGTTGTCCAGCGAGATGTGGCCGACCGGGAGGAAGGCCCTGAGGGAGCTGAGGTCGGCGAAGATCTGGTCGTCGGGCTTCAGCGACGAGACGAACATGAACACGATGGGGAAGAGGAAGAAGACGGCGAGCACCGTGCGGCCCAGGTAGCCGCCGAAGGTGCCGAAGGCGCGGTCACGTCGGCGCCGGGTCGGCGCGCTGGCCGCCCGGCGTACGCCGACCCGAGAGGTGGTGACGGAGGCCATGGATCAGTCCTTGTCGCGAGTGAGGAAGCGCTGCACGAGGGAGACGGCGAGCACGATGAGGAAGAAGACGAGTGAGATCGCGGAGGCGTAGGCGGTCTGCTGCTGTCCGTAGCCGGCCCGGACGGCCTGGAAGACGACCGTCGACGTCGAGTCGAGCGGCCCGCCGTTCGTCATGATCTTGATCTGGGCGAAGAGGCTCAGGGCAGCGATGGTGATCGTCACGAGGATGAAGCTGCGGGTGGCGCGCAGCCCTGGCCAGGTGACGTAGCGGAACCTGTGCCACGTGCCGGCGCCGTCGAGCTCGGCGGCTTCGTAGAGGTCGCCGGGGATGGTCTGCAGGCCGGCCAGCCAGATGACCATGTGGAAGCCGACGGCCTGCCAGATCGACATCGCGATGATCGCTGGCATCGCCGTCGATGGGTTGTTCAGCCAGTCCGCGCCCTGGACCGTGTTGAGGGAGACCGCCTGGAGCAGGTGGTTGACCAGACCGTCGGGTTGGTACATGAAGGTCCACAGGATCGAGACCACGACGATCGACGTCACGACCGGCACGAAGTACACCGTCCGGTAGACGTTGATGCCGCGGATGCGCGCGTTGATGAGGAGCGCGAGCACCAGCGCGAAGCCGGACTGCAGCGGGACGACGACCGCTCCGAAGTAGACGGTGTTGCGCAGCGACTTCCAGAACAGCGGGTCGGAGAAGAGCCTGGTGAAGTTGTCCAGCCCGACGAACTGCGGGCCCTGCGGCGAGACCAGCCGCGCATTGGTGAAGGAGAGCACGAAGCAGAGCAGGACCGGGACGAAGAAGAAGACGACGAGGAGCACGACCGCCGGTGCGACGAAGGCGCGGCCGGCGCGCACTTCGGAGCCGCGAGCGCGGCGCGCCCTACCGCGGTCCGGATTGGGTTCGGTGCGGGCTGACGGTGCGAGCGTGATCTGCTGGGTCACGGCGGGTCATCTTTCCTTCGCTGCGCCGGCCGGCGAGACCGGAAACTGAGCTGGGAGGGGGCGCGGGCCCGTCGAGACGGGCCCGCGCCCTGTGGCGCCACCTGGGTGGTGCCGGGCCGGCCTCAGAAGCCGTAGCAGTCGTTGGCCTTGAGGTCGGCGTCGATGTCCGAGACAGCCTGGTCGAGGATCTGCTTCGGGTCACCGCCGGCGATGATGTCCTGCGCGGCCTTGGCGAACGTGGTCGTGAGGAAGGGATAGCCGGGCGTCGGAGGCCGGATCATGGCGTACTTGGCGGACTCGTCGAGGAAGAACCGCTTCGAACCTCCTGGCTGCCAGCCGTCGACCATCGCGGCGGCCTCCTCGGTGGCCGGCACGTTGTTCAGCTTCTCGGCCATCTCGGCGAGGTACTTCTTGTCCAGGGAGAACTTGATGTAGTCCATGGCCGCGTCCTTCTGGCTGCACGTCGAGCTCACCGCCCACTGCCACGAACCGCCGCCGATCTTCGGACCGTCGCCGAAGTCCGGCGGTGGCATCACGATCCCGTCGTCGCCGAGCTTCGTCAGGTTGCCGGCGTTCCAGATGCCCGACCACACCATGGCCGACTTGCCGTTGACGAAGTCGGCGAAGGCGTCGGCGCCGGACTTCGCCGGGGTGTAGCCGTCCTTGACGAGCCCCTGGAACCACTGCGCCCACTTCAGCGCCGCGTCACCGTTGAGCACGCCGTCCGCGGTCTGGTAGCCGTCGCGGTCGATCAGGTCGCCCCCGAAGCTCTGGAGGAACGGCGAGTAGCCGTAGGTCCACCACTCGGTGCCGGTGTCACCGGTGCCGAGGTCGAACGCGTACTGGTACTTGCCCTCGGCCTTGATCTTCGACAGCGCGTCAGCGAACTCCTGCGCGGTCCAGGGGTCGTCGACCGTGGCGATCCGGACACCGGCGGCCTCGAGGGCCGACTTGTGCGCGAAGAGCCCCAGGGCCGCGTCGTACAGGCCGACGGAGTAGAGGTCGCCCTTGTACACGCCCAACGTGCTCTTCAGCTGCTTGGCGACCAGGTCCTGAGGCAGGTCGAGCGGGGTGAGGTAGCCCGCGTAAGCCCAGTTCGGCACCGTCGGCGCGTCCGTGTCGAGGATGCACGGCAGCTTCTTCGCGGTGGCCGCGGCGACGACCGCGTCGTTGTACGACTCCTGCGGGAAAGCCTGCAGCTTGACGGTGTATTTGCTCTGGCTGGCGTTGTAGTCCGCGACGATCTGCTTGATGACCGCGAGCTCCTCCGGGTTCCCGGCGTTGTGCGTCCACAGCGTCAGCTCGCTGGAGCTGCCACCACTGTCGCTCGACGCCGTGCCACACGCGCTCAGCGTGAGGGCTGACGTCGCCATGACTGCGAGCACCGCTGCGCTGCGTCGCAGGATCCTGAACCTACTCATCTCACTCCTCCTGGCCTGTCGGCCTCCCGCCCAGCGACGCGCCGCTATCGGCGTGCCGTCCAAGCCTGAAGAAACGTTTCGCCAAACTATGGAGTATCGTTTCTTCACGGTCAAGAGCCTGTAAATTCTCGAGTGCATCGGAGGGCCTGCGCCGGACGGCTGACACCATGTCCAGCGGGCCGACCAGCGCTCGTATGTTCGGGAGGTGAGGGGCTTGGCGCCGGACCGTCGGCCGACGCTCAGGGACGTCGCGCGAACCGCGGGGGTCTCGGTCACGACCGTGTCGGTGGTGCTGAACGGCCGCCGCGAGGGCGTGCGCGTCCCCGAGGCGACCCGGCACCGTGTCCAGCAGGTCGCCGAGGACCTCGGCTACCGCCCGAACATCCTCGCGCGCAGCCTCCGGACCCAGGAGACCCGCACCATCGGGTTCATCTCGGACGAGGTGACGACCACGCCGTTCGCGGTCAGCATGCTCGCTGCCGCGCAGGACGAGGCGGCTCGCCGCGGCTACCTGCTCTTCGTGGTCAACCTGGGCGCGAACGCACCGCTGGCGATCCAGGAACAGGCGATCGACGGGCTGACCCAACAGCAGGTAGGGCACTTCATCTACGGCTGCATGTACCACCGGGTCGTGGATCCGCCTCTCGGCCTGCCGGCCGATGCGGTCTTCCTCAACTGCGAGGCGAGCAGCGGCCGGCACCGCTCCATCGTCCCGGATGACCGGCAAGGTGCGTACGAGGTCGTCACCGAGCTCATCGCGGTCGGTCACCGGCGCATCGCCTTCCTCGACGACCACCGCCACCCGCCGGCGTCCGGGCTGCGGTTCGACGGCTTCCGGGCGGCTCTCGACGAGCACGGACTGGACTACGAGCCGGCCCTGCACGTGGAGACGACACCGTTCGTGCGTGGCGGGCTCGTCCTCTCCGACCTGATCGACCTGCCGGCCGAGGACCGGCCGACGGCGGTCTTCTGCTACAACGACCGCATCGCCATGGGCGCCTACCGCGCCGCGCGTACCCGCGGCCTCCGCGTCCCCGACGACCTGTCCATCGTCGGCTTCGACGATCAGGAGTACATCGCCTCCGAGCTGGATCCGCCGTTGACGACGGTGCGTCTTCCGCACCGGGAGATGGGACGGCTGGCCATCCAGCTCCTGCTCGACGAGCCGGATGCGTCCGACGAGCCAACCGCGACCGAAGGCGTCGTCATCCGGATCCCGGGCGAGCTCGTCCGGCGCGAATCCGTCGCCAAGCCCCACGACGTTGCGGAGCGGACCAACAGCTCCTCGAGCTGAACCGCCCGGCCCGCGCGGCACCCGGCCAGTGGTGGGACCGACTCATACCCTTGCGGCGTGTCGACCGATGGAGGTGACCGGCCGACGGCGAGCAGGCCCCGCCGCGTCGATGTCGCGCGCCTGGCCGGTGTCTCACCCGCGACCGTCTCCTTCGTGCTCAACCAGACCGCCGGGCAGACCATCAGCGATGAGACCCGGCAACGCGTCTTGCAGGCCGTAGCCGAGCTGGACTATCGCCCCAACCGCACCGCGCAAGGGTTTCGGCGGGGTCGCAGCTCGACCATCGGCTTCGTGAGCCACGACGCGGACTTCGGCGAGTTCGTCGCCTCTGCGATCAAAGGAGCACACGAAGCGTGCATCCGCCAGGGGAACCTGTTGCTCCTCGTCAACACCGGCGGTTCGAACGCACAGGCGGCTCAACTGGTCGTCGAGCTGCTCGACCGGCAGGCCGACGCGCTGATCTTCGCTGCCGTCGGCACCAGGTCGGTCGTGCTCCCCGAGGCCGCCCGCAAGGTTCCCGTGGTCCTGCTGAACTGCTTCGCCCCCCACGACCCTGCCCCGGCGATCCTGCCCGACGAGGTACGCGGCGGATGGGAGGCGACCCAGGCGCTGCTCGACCTCGGGCACCGCGACATCGCCTACCTCACCGGCAAGCCCAGCCAGTGGGCCACCAAGGCCCGGCTTCGCGGCTTTCGCGATGCACTGCGCGGCGCGGGGCGCGACCCACGCGAGCACACCGTCCTGTCCGGCAACTACCACGCGGACTCGGGCTACGAGCTGGTGCGCGAGCTGCTCAGACGCAAGCGCCTGCCCACCGCGATCATGTGCGGCAACGACCGGATGGCCGTGGGCGCACTGCTGGGACTGCTCGAGGCGGGCATCCGGGTGCCCGACGACGTGTCCGTCATGGGCTACGACGACCAGTTCCAGCTCGCAGCGGAGATCCGTCCGGCCCTGAGCACCGTACGGCTCCCCTACGACGCGATGGGACGGCTCGCGGCCGAACAGCTGGCCGGCGGCGCACCCGCCGCACCGACCGCCCGCACCCTGGTGCACTGCCCGCTCGTGCTGCGCGACTCGACGGCTCCTCCCGCCCGAGGCCGCGCCGGGGCCTGAGCCGCCAGCCGTCCGGCTGACGCCCGGACACACGCCGGTAACTACCTCGGAACAACATCTTGACGAGCGATACGAGCAGCCCTAGCGTTCAACACTAACCCGAGTTAGTGATTCGTGGTGCCACCTCGACGCAAGACCTGCTGTCGGTGCACCGGGCACACCCAGTCGGGGGATGGCGGCTGCCGCCCGTAGCGGGCCGTCCTCTTCGGCGAGCGCCGGAGCAGAGCCGCTTCCACATCTAGATCACTGCCAAACGAGCTACTTCGGAGAGATGAGCATGGGCAGATTCGCAATCACGTCGCTACTGGCGCCCGTCCTGGGCCTCGCGGCGCTACCCGTCCTGCAGCCGCCCGCACAAGCGGCAGCGCCAACGCATAGCGGGACTCCCGTCCAGGTATGGCTCAGCGACGCCTCAACGGACACGTGGGTCCAGCGGCAGGGCGACGTCTCGTTCCAGACCAAGCAGACGACGAACCCGCTGACCATCAAGGTCGACAACAGCGTCACGTACCAGAAGGTCACCGGCTTCGGCGCTGCACTGACGGACTCGTCGTCCTGGCTCATCGACCAGCTGCCGGCGGCCGGCCGCGACGCGCTGATGAAGAAGCTCTTCGACCCGGCGACGGGGGCCGGCCTGAGCATGGTCCGGCTGCCGATGGGTGCCTCGGACTTCACCGCGACCGGGAACTACTCCTACGACGACATGCCCGCGGGGCAGACCGACCCCACGCTGGCGAACTTCTCGATCCAGCACGACGTCCCCTACATCATCCCGCAGCTGAAGCAGGCGCTCGCGCTGAACCCGTCGATCAAGATCACCGCGACCCCGTGGAGCCCACCGGGCTGGATGAAGACCTCCGACAACATGATCGGCGGCACCCTCAAGGACCAGTACTCCCCCGCACTGGCGAACTACTTCGTGAAGTTCATCCAGGCCTACGGGAAGGCCGGCGTTCCGATCTCGTTCGTCACGCCGCAGAACGAGCCGCTGAACGCACCCACGTGGCCGGGCACGGCGCTGACGCCCTCGCAGCAGATTACGCTGGTGCAGCAGATGGGCCAGGCGTTCGCCGCCAACAAGCTCTCGACGAAGATCCTCGCGTGGGACCACAACTGGGACGTCCCCTCGTACCCGGAGTCGGTCTTCAACGACCCGAAGTCCTCCGACTACGCCGTCGGCAGCGCCTGGCACATCTACAGCGGGACGCCGATCTACCAGACGCTGACCCACAACGACTACCCGAGCAAGGAGTCCTACCTCACAGAGGCCACCGGCGGTGACTGGCAGTCCAGCAGACAGGTCGCGTTCCACGACGCCTTGGACACCTGGCTGGTCAACGGCATGCGCAACTGGGCCAACGGCGTGATGCTGTGGAACATGGCGCTGGACCCCAACAAGGGCCCGCTCAACGCTGACACCAACGGCATCGGCATCTGCCGCGGCCTGGTCACCATCGACCCGAAGACAGGTGACGTGACCTACAACGCGGACTACTACGCGCTGGCCCAGGTGAGCAGGTTCGTGAAGCCCGGCGCCTCCCGGATCTACTCCAACAGCTTCGGCGCCGGAAGCGTCGAGGACGTCGCGTTCCAGAACCCCGACGGGTCCAAGGTCGTCGTCGCATACAACGACAGCAGCGCCGCCAAGATGATCAGCGTCGCCGACGGCACCCAGTCCTTCGACTACAGCCTGGGCGCGGGCGACGCGGTGACCTTCACCTACTCCGGTCCGAGCCAGAACGGCAGCACCCCGGCGGCCGGCAACGTCACCGACCCCAACCACGACTTCATCTTCGGCGCGAAGCCGTCCGGTCAGCCGAAGCCCGCGTCCGGCGGCCAGGCCCCGGTGACGGTCACCTACGACCCGGACCTGCTGCCGGTGCAGAACGGCGTCAAGACCGGCAGCAACCTGCTCACCTACTCCTTGCCCGTCGGCGCCTCGATCCAGACGCCCGGTGCGGTGCTCAACCGCGGCAACTGGACGGCCACGGCGTCGTCGAACGCCACCGGCGACGGGGCCGCGAACGCCATCGACGACGACCTCGCCACCCGCTGGCGCAGCGCGAGCAAGGTGAAGAGCGGCGACTGGTTCCAGGTCGACTTCGGCAGCCCCACGACCTTCGACAAGATCGTGATGGACAACACCGCTCAGAACGCCTTCGACTCCCTGGCGAAGTACCAGGTCTACGTCTCGGACGACGGGGTCAACTGGGGCAGCGCGGTGGCCGACGGCAGCGGCGACCTGCAGAAGGTGTCGATCGCCATGGCACCGCACACGGCGCGGTACGTGCGCGTCGTCGCCAGCGCGCCGTCGTTCTTCTTCCGCTGGTCGATCGGCGATCTCACGGTGTACGGCGGCTCGAGCGGATCGTCGATCCAGCCTCCGACCGCGGTCTCCAAGAGCCTCGAGCGGCAGCACTGGACCGCTCCGGACGGAGCGGACGTCACCGCCGTCCACAACGGCAGCCGCAGCAGCCAGAGCTTCGCGGTGTCGGCGGACGGACGGTACACCTACACGCTGCCCAGCGGGACGTCGGCGATGTTCACCACCCAGAGCCTGTCGAGCTTCCCGACGCCGACCTTCGGCACGATGACGCCGACCCGCGGCATCCCGGGGTACAAGTTCAAGATCACGGGTTCGCACTTCGGCGACACCCAGGGCCTGGGCACGGTCTACTTCGGATCGGTCCACGCCAAGATCGACAGCTGGTCGGACACGACCATCAGCGCCTACGTTCCCGACGGGCTGGCGTCCGGCACGTACGACGTGTCGGTGATCGGTGCCGGTAGCGAGCCCGCAGGCGGTGCCCCGTTCACGGTCACCGGCCTCGGCACCCCGCTCGACCGCAGGGGGTGGACCGCGACAGCGTCGGACGTGAGCCCGTGGCCCACCGACGTCCTGGACCACCTGCTCGATGGCGACACCGACTCCCGCTACAGCTCGGGCACGGGACAGCACAGCGGCATGTGGCTCCAGGTCGACATGCAACAGCAGCAGACCTTCAACCGGGTCGTTCTGGACTCCGGCAGCAGCATCGGGGACTACGCGAAGAGCGCGGACGTCTACGTATCGTCCGACGGAAGCAACTGGACGAAGGTCGCCTCGGTCCTGGCCACCGGCCAGCAGATCGAGCTGGCGTCCTTCTCGACGCAGACGGCCCGTTACCTCAAGGTCGTCAACACCGGCACCTCGGGCAACTGGTGGTCGGTCGCGGAGCTCAGCGTCTACGACAACACGGATCCCGACCCGGACCCGACCGGGCCGCTGGACAGGACCGGTTGGACCGCGACGGCGTCCGACGAGAGCCCCTGGCCCAACGACGCGCTCGGTCACATGCTCGACGGCGACACCAGCTCCCGGTACACCTCCGGCACCGGCCAGTACGACGGCATGTGGGTCCAGGTGGACATGGGCGCGGACAGGACCTTCAACAAGGTCGAGCTGGATCCCGGGAGCAGCATCGATGACTACGCGCGCAGCGCCGACATCTACGTGTCCTCAGACGGAGCCAGCTGGACGAAGGTCGCATCGGTCGCCGGGGCCGGCCAACCGACCCAGGTGGCGACCTTCGCTACCCAGACGGCCCGCTACCTCAAGGTCGTCAACACCGGCACCGCCGGCAACTGGTGGTCGATCGCAGAGCTCAACGTCTACAACGATCCGACGGTGGACGCTGCCCTGGACCGGACCGGGTGGTCCGCGACAGCGTCCGACGAGAGCCCCTGGCCCAACGACGCACTCGGACACATGCTCGACGGCGACATCAGCTCCCGGTACACCTCGGGGACCGGCCAGTACGACGGCATGTGGGTCCAGGTGGACATGGGCGCGGACAAGTCCTTCAGCAAGGTGGAGCTGGACGCCGGCAGCAGCACGGACGACTACGCGCGAGGCGCCGATGTCTACGTGTCCTCAGACGGAGTCAGCTGGACGAAGGTCGGGTCCATCGTCGCGGACGGCCAAGCGCTCCAGGAGGCGACCTTCGCCACCCAGACGGCCCGCTACCTCAAGGTCGTGCAGACCGGCAGTGCCGGCAACTGGTGGTCGATCGCAGAGCTCAACGTCTACAACTGAGGGCCCGAGCAGGCTTGACGCGGTCCACGGCGTCACCGCGGACCTGCGCGGATCGGAACGTGTCGGAGGCGGCTACCCGGCTCGGCGGGCCTCCAGCGCTGGGCGACGACGGGCTCAGGCAGCAGCGTCGGACATCATCGCCGCGGCCAGCTCACGGGCTTGGTCGACCGTGGCGGCCAACACACCGTCACGCAGCGCCGAAATGTCCGCCGGCTGAGCGTGCACGAAGGTCATGTCCGTGATGCCGATGAAGCCGAAGATCGCCCGGAGATAGGGCTCCTGGAAGTCCAGATGCGCGGGTCCGGACGGTCCGTAGTCGCTGCCCCGCGAGGTCACACAGACCATCCGGCGCCCGTTCACCAGCGGCACGGGGTACCCCTGCTCGTTGAAGCTGAAGACGTAGCCGGGTTGGATCAGGCAATCGATGTAGTACTTGAGTGCGTAGGGCACGGACAGGTTCCACATCGGGCTGGAGACCAGATAACAGTCGGCGGCGACGAACTGCTGGATCAGCTCCTCGATCTGGGACCAGGATTCCTGGTGGCTGCTGTCGACATCGATGCCGGCCATGAGGTTGTACTTGACGTCGATGTTGGTTCCCGCGGCGGCTGGAAGGTCGTCGTGGAACAAGTCAACCGTCGTGACCTCGAGGTCCGGGCACTCGCTCGCGAGCTCGAAGAGAAAGGCGTTCGAGATCTGCAGGGTCGTCGAGCCGGCCTTGCGGGGGGTGGCGATCACGTGCAGGAGCTTCACGGCGTTCTCCTCAGCGAAGGGGTGGTGAGATACGCCCGAGACATGGCAAGGAGCCCTCACGGCGAGCCTGCCCACCGGATCACCCTTAGGGGTGACGCCCGCGTTAAACCCCCGTCACGTTTCCCCTCGCCGCAGCGGCCAAACCAGGTCTTCGAAACGTTCCGATGAGGTGGGACACCGACCGCTACGTCGCCTGGTGTCCCGATCAGCGGCTCTCGACCACCCGTTTGAGGTTCTGCACGAAGACCTTGTTGCGGCGGGGCACCATCAGCGCCATCACCGGCGTCATCAGCCGGAGCGCCCCGGTCAGGTGAAGGTCCACCGCGCGGGTGAAGCGGGCACCACCGTCGACAGGCTCGACCACGTAGGTGATCTGTGGCCTGATCCCGGCCAGCTCCGCCCGGTAGACGATCTTCGAGCCCGAGATCACCTCCTCGGCTGTGAATGTGCCGTCGGTCCGGCCCATGAACGGCGTGAACTTCACGTCGTA
>Ga0268264_10000783_pt1 | contig 34834 bp, 29 predicted proteins | sample KBSSwiS32_FD_190357 | JGI IMG/M metagenome (GOLD analysis project Ga0268264, IMG submission 190357) | Switchgrass rhizosphere microbial communities from Kellogg Biological Station, Michigan, USA - KBS Switchgrass S3-2 (SPAdes) (version 2) | ecosystem: Host-associated > Plants > Roots >...
CCGGCGAGCAGCCGGCGCGCGGCGTGGCCGCCGAACTGGCCGAGTTCGAAGGTGCTGCGGCTGCCGAGATAAAGCGCGATGTCGAGCCCGCCGGCGAACAGGATATAGCCCCGCCAGCCGCCGCGCGACGCACGGCCGAGCGCCAGCGTCTGACCGGCCCGAACCGCGATCGCCTCGCCGGGCTGGACCGGGACGCCGTCGAGGGTCGCGCCGAAATCGGCGCCCGTGAGGCAGATGCGCGTCGGCGCGGCGAACATCAGCGTCGGCCCGGTCACGGTGACTTCCAGGCCTGCCGTCCCCTCGGGATTGCCCAGCAGCCGGTTGCCGAGGCGGAACGACTGATCGTCCATCGGTCCGGACGGCGGCACCCCGACGGCCCAGAGCTTCTGCCGCCCCGGCCAGTCCTGCACTGTCGTCGCCGTGCCGCCGCTGATCACCCGGATGCTGTTCGGCGCATAGGTGATGTCGTCCAGCACGCGGGTCGAGACCTCGCCGCTGACGAAGGCGTCCGAGCGGACAACCTCGCGCAGCCAGCGCAGGTTCGTCTCGATGCCGTCCACCCGGCTCTGCCCCAGCGCCGCCTGCATCGCGGCGACCGCTTCCGCGCGGGTCGGCGCGTGCACGATCAGCTTGGCGAGCATCGGATCGTACCAGGTGCTGACATTGGTGCCCGCCATGCACCACGTCTCCGCGCGGATGTCCGCGGGAAAATCGACGGCGGTCAGCGTGCCGGACGTCGGCCGATAGTCGAGTGCCGGGTCCTCGGCATAGAGCCGCACCTGGACCGCATGGCCGGTCGGCCGGGGCGGTTCGGCATCGAGGAACCCGAAGTCTCCGGCCCCGCCGCGCACCATCCATTCGACGAGATCGATACCCATGATCTCCTCGGTGACGCCGTGCTCGACCTGGAGACGGGTGTTCATCTCGAGGAAGAAGAACGCTTCCCGCCCGGCGTCGTAGAGAAATTCGACCGTGCCGGCCGACCGGTAATTCGCGGCCTGGCCGAGCCGGACCGAGGCCGCGATCAGATCGCGGCGAACGGCGTCGGGCAGCAGCGGCGCCGGCGCTTCTTCGACGACCTTCTGGTTGCGCCGCTGCAGCGAGCAATCGCGCTCGGCAAGCGCCATGATCCGGCCCTGGCCGTCGCCGAATATCTGGACCTCGATATGCCGGGCCCGCCGGACATAGCGCTCGAGGAAGACGCCGGCGTCGCCGAAACTGCCCAGGCCCTGCCGCGCCACGGCGGCGAAGCCTTCGCGAACCGCGGCCTCGTCCTCGCAGACGCGCATGCCGATGCCGCCGCCGCCGGCCGTCGCCTTCAGGATGATCGGAAAACCGATGTCGTGCGCGGCGCGCACGGCTTCGCTTTCGTCGGTCAGCAGGTCCGTGCCGGGCGCCAGCGGGACATCGTGGGCAGCGGCCAGCGCGCGCGCGCTGTGTTTCAGGCCGAAGGTGCGGATATTGTCCGGCGTGGGACCGATGAAGACGATCCCCGCCGCGGCACAGGCCTCCGCGAAGTCGACATTCTCGGCGAGGAAGCCGTAGCCCGGGTGGATGGCCCCGGCCCCGGTCTTGGCGGCCGCTGCCAGGATCGCAGCGACGTCGAGATAGGATTCCGATGCCGGCGCCGGGCCGATGCACACCGCCTCGTCCGCCTCGGACACGTGAAGCGAGCCCTCGTCCGCTTCGGAATAGACCGCGACGGAGCGCAGGCCCATGCGCCGCAGCGTGCGGATGATGCGGGTGGCGATCGCCCCCCGATTCGCAATCAATACGGTGTCGAAACTCATGCGGTGACGATCATGCGCACGGGGGTGGGGTTGAAGCCGTTGCAGGGATTGTTGATCTGCGGGCAGTTGGAGACGACGACGGTGACGTCCATGTCCGCGCGCAGGTCCACGGTCAGCCCGGGCGCGGAGATCCCGTCGACGATGCCGAGCGATCCGTCCGCCTCGACCGGCACGTTCATGAAGAAGTTGATGTTGGAGACGATGTCCCGCTTGCCCCGCCCCTCGCGGAGGTTCGCCTCCAGGAAATTCTCGACGCAGGCATGCTCGGCCTTGGTGTGGTGGCCATAGCGCAACGTGTTGGATTCGCACGAACAGGCGCCGCCGATGGTGTCGTGATAGTCGACCGAGGTCGCGACGATGGTCATCATCGGCCGCCCTTCGTTCGATCGCAGCACCGTGCCTTCGCGCAGGAACAAATTGCCCTGCGCCGCGACCGTATCCTGCGCGCTGTAGCGCTCGGCATCGTCCGCGGTGGCGTAGAGCAGGAAATCGACCGCCTGATTGCCTTCCAGGTCGACGATGCGCAGCGTCTGGCCGGCTGCGATGTGATGGAGCCACGGTGCCCGCGCCGGCACGATCGCGTCGTGGACGACGGTGCCGGAAAGGCCGGACAGATGGGGATCGATGCTCATACTGGACCTGTTCCTTCTCAGCGGCGGAAATAGTCTTCGACGTTCTGGAAGGCGCGCAGCCCTTCCGGCGTCGCCGTGCGGATGGGATCGTCTTCGGGAGTGACCGGTCCCCGCCAGGCGGTCGCGCGCAGCGGCGTCACCGTCCAGGCCTCGCGCGGATCGAGGACGTGCGGGCAGTTCGCGATCACGACGATCACATCCATCTCGGCGCGCAAGACCACGGTCCGGCCGGGCGCATAGGGGCCGATCTGCGGCACGATCGCCCCGTCCGCGGCGATCGTCGCGCCCTTGAACAGCGTCACGCACGGGTGGACGTCGCGCCGCTGCAGGCCGTGCTTGGCGGCTCCCAGGAGGAAGCGGTCGCGCCCGCTGGGACAGGCGCCGCTGTTGCGCCCGTCGCCATATCGGGCGGCGTTGGTCGCGGCATTGGACGTTCCCGAGAAACAGTCGTGCGTGCCGGCACCATCCTCGAGGAAGCTCATGAGGACGCGGCCCATGTCGGACAGCAGCAGCTTGCCCGCGCCGAGATAGGCGTTCCACTGCACCTTCACCGTATCGGCGACGTTGAGCCGTTCGGTCGGCATCTCGGCGTTGAACATGAGCAGCGAAGCGCAGGCATCGCCCTTGAGATCGATCAGCCGCAGCCGTGCGCCGCGGGCGAGCCGGCGCGTGGCATAGCCGCCCGCGGCGATCGTCTCTTCCCACAGCAGGTCGTTGGCGGGGACGCCGGCCGGCAGGTCGTCCGCGACGGGCGGCAGTACCGGCATGGCATCGACCACCGCGCCCGCCATGCCGCGGGCATGATCGCGGGCCGCCTGGGGATTGGCCAGATTTGCGGTCATGCGGCGGCTCCCTTGACGCTGTCGCCGGCGTCCGGCTCGTGGAGGGGCGGCAGGAGGGCGGCGGTTGTGACGAGCTGGAGCTGCTGCACCCCGCGCACCCTGCGGAGCGCATCGCACAGGTCCTTCAACCGTACCGCGGGACCCTGCACCAGCAGGACCTCCAGCGACTGGTCGTCCTCGAGGAAGACGTGCTGGGAGGAGATGACCTCCTTGAGATAGTCGGCCTGCGTCTGGGCGAGCTGATGCCGCACGCGGCCGCGATCGCCGCGGTAGACGATGGTGATCGTGCCGGCGAGCATCTCGTCGGGGCGGGTATAGGCTTCGTGCTCGGCCAGGGCATGGCGGATCAGCTCGGCGATGAGCTGCGAGCGCGACGGCAGGCCGCGTTCTTCCACCATCATGTCGAGCTGCCGGAACAGCTCCCCGGGAAGGCTCATGGAAAGCCTGGCGAGGCTGGTAGGTTCGGTACTCATGGTCGGCCTCTGCTAGTCGTTGGAGACGTGTTCGAGCGGAATGGGGGCGGCGTCGTCCCGCGCAGGATCGGCGTCCTTGCGCAAGGCGAGATCGTAGACGGCGGTCGCCCCGAAGCGATGCGGCGCGTGCGGATCGTGGCGGCGCTTGTCGAGCGCGAGCACCCGCGTTCCAAGCGTGAAGGCTTCCCTTATGTCGTGGGTCACCATGATGATCGTCAGCGCATAGTCGCGCCACAACCGCGTGATCAGCGCATGCATGTCGGTGCGGATGCCGGGATCGAGCGCGCCGAAAGGCTCGTCGAGCAACAGGATGCGCGGTCGCTTGATCAGGGCCTGGGCGATCGCCAGCCGTTGCTGCATGCCTCCGGACATCTGCGCGGGATAGAGGTCCACGCTGTCGCCCAGGCCGACCGCGTTCAGCATCGCGATCGCTTCGTCGCTGGCCGCCCGTCGCGCGCTGCCGAACAGCCGCGCGGAGAGCGGCGCCTGTTGGCATTCGAGTCCGAACACCGTGTTGCGCAAGGCCGACAGGTGCGGAAACACCGAATAGCGCTGGAAGACGACGCCGCGGTCGGGGCCGCATTGCGGCGTCAGCGGCGTTCCGTCGAGCAGGATGGTCCCCCGGGTCGGCACTTCCTGGCCGAGCACGACGCGCAGCAGGCTGCTCTTTCCCGCGCCCGAAGGACCGATGATCGAGACGAAGGAACCGGCCTCGATATCGAGTGTCACCCGCTCGAGGACGATCTTGTCGCCATATTCGACCCAGATGTTCTGCAGGCTGAGCAGCGCGCTCAATGGCTGGCTCCATGCGCCCAGGGGAACAGGCGCCGACTGAGGAAGACGAGCGCCACGTCCATCACGATCGCCAGGACGGCGATCCAGGCGACGTAGGGAATGATCACGTCCATCGAGAGATAGCGGCGGACGAGGAAGATCCGGTAGCCGAGGCCGACGTCGGAGGCGACCGCCTCGGCCGAGATGAGAAACACCCAGGCCGGGCCGAGCGACAGGCGCACCGCATGGATGAGCCGCGGCATGGCCTGCGGCAGCGCGACCCGGATCATGATCTGCCACGAACTGGCGCCAAGGGTCTGCGCCTTGACGATCTGCTCCCTCGGCAGGTCGGCGACGTGGGCGGCGATATCGCGCACCATGACCGGCGCGATGCCGATGACGATCAGCGCGACTTTCGCGGCCTCCCCCAGGCCCAGCGCGATGAAGAGGATCGGCAGCAGGGCGATCGGGGGGATGACGGCGATGGCGGTCACCAGCGGGCCGAAGGTGGCGCGCACCGGCGGCAGGACGCCGAGCACCAGCCCGATCAGCAGCGCCGACAGGGTTGCGATGCCGAGCCCCAGACCCAGTCGCTGCAGGCTTGCCAGCGTGTCCGCCCAGAGGACGATCTGTCCGGTCAATTGGTCCGGCTGGAACAGCAGCGCGGCCATGGCTTGCGCCATGCCGCCGGGCAGCGGCAGGATCTTGTCCATCGGATTGGCGGCGTGGCGCAGCGCCGCCATCGACAGATAGAGCAGCACCAGCAGCAGGATCGGCAGCGAACCTAGAAGGATGCGGTCGCTCCGGCGAACGTGACGGTTCACCCATCGCATATCGTTACATCCTTTCGCAAAGCCGGGTCCTCGCAAATCCGGGCCATCGCAATTCCGGAAAAGACGCGCTCAGAGCTTGCCGTCGGCGGCCAGCTTCATGAAGCTCTCGTCGAACCGGAACGTCACGCGCTGGGAATCGCCGAGCGTCTTGCCGCCCGGGAAGGCCATGCCGACCGCGTCGGCGGACGTCGCGCCCTTGAACAGCCCCTTGGAAAAGCTGAAATCGCGCACCAGCGTCATGGTCTTCACCAGCGCCGGCGCGGAGGTCGCGGCAACGGCCGCCTTGGGATCGGCATAGAGGAAGGTGGTCGACAATTGCTTGTCGAATTCTTCCGGCGTCGTGCCGGCCAGCTTGGCCATGGCCGCGCGCGCTTCCTTGCCCTGCGCGTCCTGCCGCTGCATCAGCGTCACCGTTTCATACCAGATGCCGGCCAGCGCCTTGCCGAGGTTGGGATTGGCCTTGAGCGTGGCGGTATCGACGACCATGAGGTCGAGGATCTCGTTCGGGATCTGGGCGGAGCTGAAGACCTCCTTGGCGCCCGCCTGTCCCTTCATCACCGAAAGCTGGGGGTTCCAGGCGACGGCCGCACTGACATCGGGGCTGCTGAACGCGCCGACGATGTCCGCGTCGGAGGTGTTCACGGTCTTGACGTCGGCGGACTTCAAGCCGGCGGTCTCGAGGCCGCGCGCGAGCAGATAGTGGGAAACGGAGAGCTCGACCAAATAGACCTGCCGGCCTTTGATCGCGGCCAGATTGTCCGCGCCCTTGAGCAGGATGCCGTCATTGCCGTTCGAATAGTCTCCGACGATGATGGCGCTGGTGTCCTTGCCGCCCGCGGCGGGGATCGTCAGAGCGTCCATGTTGGTGACGGTCACGCCGTCGAACTTGCCCGCGGTGTACTGGTTGATCGATTCCACATAGTCGTTGACCTGGACGACGTTGATCTTGATGCCGTATTTGTCGGCCCACTTCTTGACGATTCCGGCCTGCTGGGCATAGGGCCAGGGCATCCAGCCGGCGTAGATCGACCAGCCGACGCTGAACTCCTTGCGCGGCTCCGTCCGGGGGTCCGGCGCCTGCGAACAGGATGCGAGCATGAGCGCTCCGGCGATCAGTGCAACCTTGCCAACCTTGCCAAAAAGCTTGATCATGATTCGATCCCCTTTCGCAGTGCAGCATCGTCACACTCGGGGCCATTGTCCATCGAAAAATATTACAAGCGAGAGAAAATGTAATACCGGCGGCGCCTGTATGGCGGGCTGTTCCCGCCGGTGAACCGGACCGGCGATCGCGCCCCGGCGCCAGTGCCTCCGCTCGAAGCCGCGACATACCCGCGATCTCCCTTGGCCGGCGAAAAGCGAACATGGCGATTCGCGAATTGCGGGACGCGAGCCGGCTCGATCGCGGCGGGGCCTGCCCTGCACTTATTACGCGGAGCCGGAGGGGTGGCGCCTTTCTGTCTGAAAACAGCCATTTTGTGCGCTGCAACCAATTTTTCCGTCATACTGAGCAAGTGCGGAATTATTACACTTGACGAGTTAGGTAATATCCATACCGTATGAGCCGTCGCGCGTCGCAGCGGCGGAACGTAAGGGTGGGATCGCCGGACCATAGGCGGCTCAAAAGCGAGGGTAAGTGAATCGAAAGCTGGTCAGCGATGCTGCTCTCTCGGGCGACAGGCCGTCGGCCGCCGGCCTTGCCTGTCGCACAGGCGTTTCGATCCATCTCGCAACCTTCAAAGGTGTTGGCTTCGAAGTGTTGGACAGACGATCGGTGCAGCGTCGCTTCGCCGTGACCCGCGACGGGGACCAGGAAATATCGAGAACGATCGGCCGGGCTCCGGCTGACAAGGTGCCGGCCCAGCCAGAGCGCCAACGGGAAGGATGTCACTGACGACGGGCTAAACCGCAAGGGGGTCGGAGTGACTATGAAATTGTTTCGGAACACATTGCTTGGCGCGACCGTCCTTATGGGCGTCGGGACCAGTTCGGCTTTCGCGCAGACTGCCGCGCCGGACGCCGAGGAAAGCGGCGATACCGGCGAGATCGTGGTCACGGCCACCCGCCGCGCGACATCGATCCAGGACGTGCCGATCAACATCAGCGCGGTCGGCCAGGAGCAGCTCGCCCGGCAGCGCATCGACGATGTGCGCGATCTCGCCGACTTCACGCCCGGCATGACGATTTCGGACACGGGCCCCGGTTCGACCGGAACGATCGTGCTTCGCGGCCTCAACGCTTCGGATTCGAGCGCTACCGGCAATTCCTATGACTCCGCGCTCGGCGTGTATCTGGGCGAGGTTCCGCTCTATTACGATTTCAAACTGCTCGACATTGCGCGGGTCGAAACGCTGCTCGGACCGCAGGGCACGCTTTACGGTCTTGGTACGCTGGCAGGCGCAATCCGCAATATCCCCAACCGCCCCAATACCGACGCCATCGAAGGCGAAGTGCATGGCCGCTTCTACGCCAAGGATCACAGCGGCAAGCTCGGCTATCAGGCGGACGGGGTCATCAATATCCCGATCTTGAAGGACCACATCGCCTTCCGCTCGGCCACGGGCTATTTCTACGATCCCGGTTTCATCGATTATCCGCTACTGATTCAGCAACCCGGCGTGTCGCTTCCGCAGCCGGACGGTCCGGACAGCATTTCGGACGCAGGCTATGCCGCAAATCTGAAGAAGGAGAAGGACCTCAATTTCGAGAAAACCTTCACCACGCGCAATCAGTTGCTCGTTCAGCTCAACGAGGATCTTAAGGTCAACTTCACCTACGCGTATCAGCAGACCAAGACCGATGGCGGCCAGTCCAACAGCGACGGCGTGTTCGGGACGGGCAGATATGAGAGCGCCAAGCGCTATATCGAGCCCGTGAACCGTCGCGCGCACCTCGGAAGCATGGAAATCAACGCGAACATTGCGGACATCGCCGATCTCGTGGCGACGACCGCCTATACGAATGTCAGGAACCGGATGCAGAGCGACAATACCGATCTGCTGCTCGACCTGGACTATGGGTATGAGTCGTTTCCGGCCTTTACGAGCTGGAATGAGGCCGATGATCGCCGCAAGCAGTTCAACCAGGAAGTCCGCTTCGTCTCTCGCCATGGCGGCCCGTTCAGCTGGGTGGTGGGCGGCTTCTACAATCAGCAGAAGCGGCATAACGACTATATCGAGCATGTGCCCAACCACCCGTGGGTCGAGTTCGGAACCCAGCCCAATCCCGATGAAGTCGAATATGCGTCCTTCTCGAAGTCGAAGGTGACGGAGAAGGCGATCTTCGGCGAAGGCACGTTCAGAGTGACGCCTGAATGGCAGGTTACCGCCGGCGCGCGCTATTTCGGATATACTTCGGATATTCTAGGCCGCGCAACGGTTCCGCTGCTCGGCGACGATCCGGATACGCCGGATGTTATCGAGAACACGGTGAGTCCCTATGATCTCGAGCCCGCCGGCGGCAAAACGAAGAAAAGCGGCTGGGTGTGGAAGTTGAACAGCTCCTACAATTTCACGCCGGACCTCATGATCTATGCCACATACAGCAAAGGCTATCGCATCGGCGGGCCGAACGCCGTCGCGCCTTGCATCCTGCCGCTCGACCCCACAGTGCAGAACGTCTGCGCGCTGCCGAACGAACAACAATATGGTCCGGACTCCACCAAGAACGCAGAGATCGGCGTCCGTGCCCAGCTTTTCGATCGCAAGCTTACGTTCAATTTCAACGTCTTCCAGATAAAATGGCAAGGTATTCAGGTCGATTCGGCCACCATAAATGGCATCGTCGGCATCACGGTGAATGGCGGCAAGGCCAAGTCGGAGGGCTTTGAAGCGTCGTTCCAGGCACGCCCCATCCCCGGATTGTCGATCCAGGGAACCTATTCCTACGTGAACGCCAGGCTGACCGAGGACGTAGCCAAGATCATCGCCGTCAACGACCCGCCGGGGACCTATCCCAGCACCCCCATCCAGTTGGACGCACTGTCCGGCGACCGCCTTCCCGGGTCGGCGAAGAATAGCGGAAGTCTGGGCGCGAGCTACACCCTGCCGTTCGCGGACGGAAACATCGTCGCCGACTGGACGGCCACCTATCGCGGGAACGTCGTAACGCGGCTCGGCTGGGACCGCGCCTATGGCGACAAGCTTCCCAGCTATGTGCTGCACCGCGCATCGCTGACCTATGAAACCGATCGGTACAGCCTCGGCCTGTTTGCGAACAACATCTTCGACAAATATGCGGTGGCCTCGGTCGCCAACGATCGCTCGCGCGTCGGCCTCAATGATGGCGTGCGGTTGCGTTATTACAAGCAGACAGTCATCAATCCGCGGACCTTCGGCATCGAAGCGCGGTTCAAATATTGATCCGACGAAACGGGCGGGGCGCTGTTCCGGAAGGATGGCGCCCCACGCCAACAGAAATCAGCCGACAGCGATCGGCCGGCAGAGATCGGAGCGCGGTCACCGGCTTGGGCGTACACGAAAGGGCAAAAAGGCAATGGCATCGGGTGCGCGCAAGTTTTGGCCGGAACGGACTGTTCGATTTGGTACGGCACTCCTGATTGCAGGCAGCGTAATCGCCATAACGGGTGCTGCCGCAGAGAGCACGCCACTGCCGAAGCTGTTTGCGGAGACGTGGATCGACGGCACCGGCGCCGATGAGCCCGCCACGCAGGTCCAGGCACTCGACGCCGACACGTTCGTCATCCGGCAGTCGGTCAAGACCAACTTCGAAGCCCCGTTCCTCTATCTGCTCTTCGGGCGCGACAAGGTTCTGCTGATCGATACGGGCGCCGAGGGCGGCCGGATCCGGCCGGCGGTCGACACGCTGATCGAAGCTTGGCTCGCCGCGCACCAGCGCGCCGAAATCCCGCTGGTCGTCGCGCACAGCCACAGCCACGGCGACCATATCGCCGGCGACAGCGCGTTCCGGGACCGCCCGAACACTGTGGTGGTCGGGCTTAAGCCCGCGGACGTGGCGGCGTTCTTCAGCGTCGGGACATGGCCGGACGAAATCGCTCGGTTCGATCTCGGCGGCCGCGTCCTCAGCATCATTCCGACGCCTGGGCACCAGAAAGCCGCCATCATGGTTTACGATCCCCGACTGAAGATCCTGCTGTCGGGCGACACGCTCTATCCCGGCCGGCTCTACGTGCCGGTCAATTTTCTGGCGGACAACCGCGCCAGCGTCGATCGCCTCGCGAAGTTCGCCGCCGGGCATCCCATCCGCGCGGTGCTCGGCGCGCATATCGAGATGACGCGCACGCCGGGGCGCGACTATGCGCACGAAGCGGCGACGCATCCCGACGAGCATCCCCTCGAATTGCCGGCCGGGAGCATCGGCGAACTGCGCGCCGGGCTGAAGGCGAAGCTGGATGTCCCCGAACGGTCGCAGGTTCACGACCATTTCATCATCTACCCGGTCGCCGCACGCGCCGAGTGACGTGAGGGGTCGGCTTTGTCCGATCTCCTGTGCGGACAAAGCCGACCACCTCACTGGACCAGTGCCAGATTGGACGATACGAAGAGGATTCAATCCTACGACTTACTCCGGATACGATTTTGCTTGCCCCGCCCGCGTCCCTTGCCGACCAAAGGAGCCGCCGATGATCGCCAAATATGCCGTCGCTTATGTGTCGACAGCGATCCTGTTCGGCCTTCTCGATTTCGTTTGGCTGACGCGCGTGGGGCCGGGTCTGTACAAGCCGATCCTCGGCGACCTGCTGGCACCGTCTCCACGCGCGGGGCCGGCGCTGGCGTTCTATCTGCTCTATGTGCTGGCGATGATCATCTTCGCAGTCGGCCCGGCATTGCAGACGGGCCATTGGCGGACCGCCTTGCTCTGGGGCGCGCTGCTGGGGTTCTTCGCCTACGCGACCTATGATCTCACCAACCATGCGACGCTGCGGGTCTGGGCGCTGAAGATCACGCTGATGGATATGGCTTGGGGGACGTTCGCGACCGCGATGGGGGCGACGGGCGGGTTTCTGGTGACCAATATGCTCTTGCCCCGTTCGGCCTGAGCTCAGCCCGAATGCATCGAAGGCCGCAGCCGGTAATGGCTGACCGCCCATTCCCGCCCGCCGGCATGGCCGAACAACCCGGCGGTCGCGAGGAAGAACAGCCGCCAGCGCCGCTCCCACAGCCTCGCGTCCCTGCCATAGACGCTCTCCAGGATCGCGCGGATCCCGACGATCCCGGCATCGTAATTCGCCAGCCAGTCGATTGCGGTGCGGGCATAATGCTCGCCGTTCCACAGCCAGTCGCGCTCGACGATGAACAGATCGTCGAACTGCCGGATCAGCGCGTGTGACGGCATGATGCCGCCGGTAAAGAAATGCCGCGCGATCCAGTCGGCCTGGTTGGCATGGTCGAAGCGGTAGCTGTGCGCCTTGTGGCTGAAGACGTGGAGGAGCATCGCCCCGTCCGGCCGCAGCCAGTTCCGCGCGCGCTCCAGCAGCGCGCGCCAGTTCGACATATGCTCGAACATCTCGATCGAAACGATCCGGTCGAAGCGGTCGTTGGTCGCGAAATCGTTCATGTCGCAGGTGACGACCTGCAGGTTGGTCAGTCCCTCTGCCTTGGCGATGCCCTCGATATGGCCGCGCTGGCCGTGCGAATTGGAGACCGCGGTGATCCGGGCCCCCGGATAGTGCCGCGCCATGAACAGGCTCAGCGATCCCCAGCCGCAGCCAAGCTCCAATATGGCCTGGCCGTCGGCGAGTTCGGCGCGTTCGCAGCTGATCTCCAGCGCGCGGATCTCGGCGCGCTCCAGCGTCTTCGCGCCGTCATCATAATAGCAGCAGCTATATTTGCGGTTGGGGCCGAGAAAGCGCGTGAAGAATTCGGGCGGCAGTTCGTAATGCTGGGCATTGGCGTCGTCGGTGTGGGTGGCGACCGGGAAATCCGCCATCGCCGTTGCGAACGCCGCCTCGTCATCGGGCCGGGCCGCCAGCCGGCGGCGGGTGCGGGCGCACAGCGCCGAAATGCCGGCGCGGGTGACGAGGTCGGGGAGGCGGTTATGCTCGACGAAATCGATCGCGCGGGTGACGGCGGTCAAATCCTGCTCCTCGGCGGCCACGGAAAGAAGGCATTGGTGCGCGCCATATAGTCACGAAAGGCCCGGCCGCGCGAGCGCAGCATGTGCGCCTCGAGCGGGGGAATGCCCGAGGCATGGACCAGCAGCCAGTAGATCAACGCCGGCGCCACCAGCGATGCGCAGCCCCAGGCCCAGCCGCCTGACATGTCGATCGCCATCACCGGCCAGGCGAGCCAGCCCAGCCATTCGAAGAAATAATTGGGATGGCGCGACCAGCTCCACAGGCCGATGTCGCAGACCTTTCCCTTATTCGCAGGATCGGCAGCGAAGCGGCGCAGCTGGCTGTCGGCGAGACCTTCGCCCAGGATCGCGCCGAGCAGGATCAGCGCCGCGGCCAGATCGCGGAGATCGGGCGAGGGGCGTGGATTGTGCGCGCCGGCGAACACGGCGAGCGAAAGGCCGAAGCCGCACAGCGCCTGGATCTGGAGGAACAGGAACAGCCGGCGCGGAAAAGCGTTGCCCCACTGGCTGGCGAGATCGGCATAGCGCGGATCGTCACCCCCTTTGGCCGCGCGCATCGCGATATGCCCGCCCAGCCGCCCGGCCCACAACGCGACGAGGGCGGCCGCCAGTCCCATCCGCACCGTCTGCGACTGTGGCTGCACCGCGAGCAGCGCCAGCCCGACGCCGGCGGCGCCGCTCGACAGCGACCAGATCGCGTCGATCCAGCCCGACTGGCCGGTCTTCATCCGCACGCCCCAGGCCAGCGCCATCATCACGGACATGAAGGCGAGCGAAGCGCCGAGTGCGGCGATGATCGACATGGAAAGCGCCCCCGGTTCAAAGTCTTGCCCAGCTACGCACCCAATGATTCGTCAGATGCGTCGCGACCTCGCTTGCGAAAGGCCGCAGCCTTCGTAACAAGGTGATCATGTGCCGGTCGAGTCCGGTCAAGGGCATCCGGGGGGCGGGGGCCTGCGTAGCTCCTGCGATGGAGCGTGACGGAGCAAGGGGGGCCATGCCGAGGTTGGCGTCTGGACAGAAAATCGCGGTGGTCGGCAGCGGCATTTCCGGCCTGTCCGCAGCCTGGGCGCTGTCCCGCAAGCACGACGTCACGTTGATCGAAGCGGCCGACCGGATCGGTGGCCACAGCCGCACCGTCGACGTGCCGGTGGCGGCGGGGCGGACGATCGCGGTCGATACCGGCTTCATCGTCTATAATGACAGCACCTATCGCAATCTCAGCCGGCTGTTCGACCATCTCGGCGTCGGCACGCGCGGCACCGACATGTCGTTCGCGGTGTCGCTCGACGACGGCCGCCTCGAATATGCCGCGCGCGAGGGGCTGCGCGGCCTGTTCGCGCAACGCAGCAACCTCGTCTCGCCGCGCTTCTGGCGGATGCTGCGCGATCTGATCCGCTTCTACCGCGAGGCGCCGGTGCATGCCGGCAAGCTGGGGCTGGCGACGCTGGGCGATTTTCTCGCCGAGGGCAAATATAGCCAGGCGTTTCGCGACGATCATCTGCTGCCGATGGCGGCGGCGATCTGGTCGGCGCCGGCGCCGGCGATCCTCGATTATCCGGCCGAGGCGTTCATCCGCTTCTGCGACAATCATGGCCTGCTCAAACTCTCCAACCGGCCGAAATGGCGGACGGTGATCGGCGGCAGCCGCGCTTATGTGCAGGCGATGCGCGACGATTTCGGCGGCCGCGTCTGTACGGCGCGCGCCGTCACCCGGATCGATCGCGACGCGGCGGGCGTGACTCTGGTCGATTTGCCCGGCCACGCCGAACGCTTCGACCAGGTGGTGATCGCCGCGCATGCGCCGCAGGCGCTGGCGATGCTCGGCCAGCCGAGTGCGCTGGAGCGGGCGCTGCTGGCGCCGTTCCGCTACAGCCGCAATGCGGCGGTGCTGCACGGCGACACCGATCTGATGCCGCGCCGGCGATCGGCCTGGGCGAGCTGGAACTATCTCGGTCGCCGTGCGGCCGGCGGCCACCAGCTCAGCGTCAGCTACTGGATGAATGCGCTGCAGGGGCTGGAAAGCCCGGCGCCTTTGATCGTCACGCTCAATCCGGCGCGGTCGCCGCGACCCGGCACGGTCCATGATTCGGTGATGTTCGAGCATCCGTTGTTCGACAATGCCGCGCTCGCCGCGCAGCGCGACCTGTGGCGGATCCAGGGCGCCGACCGCATCTGGTATGCCGGCGCGTGGTTCGGCGCCGGCTTTCACGAGGACGGGCTGCAGTCCGGCCTCGCCGTCGCCGAAGCGCTCGGCTGCGATCGGCCCTGGACGATCGACGATCCCAGCGACCGCATCGTCACCGGCCCCGATCTGCCGGATGCGCTTGCGGCATGACCGCATCCGCGCTCTATGCGGGGTCCGTCATCCACCAGCGCACGCGCCCGAAGCGCCATCGCCTGCGTTATCGGATCTTCCAGGCGCTGTTCGACATCGACGAACTCGATGCGCTTGCCGGCAATCTGAAGCTGTTCGCACGCAACCGCTTCGCGCTGACCGCCTTCCACGACCGTGATTATGGCGACCGGACCGGCCGGCCGTTGCGCACGCAGGCGACCGCGATGCTCGACGAGGCCGGGATCGCCGGCGAGATCGGCGCGATCCGGCTGCTGACGATGCCGCGCATCCTGGGCCATGTCTTCAACCCGCTGACGATCTGGTTCTGCCACGCGCCCGATGGCCGGCTGCGCGCGCTGATCCACGAAGTGACCAACACCTTCAAGGAGCGCCACTTCTATGTGATCGCGGTGGCCGACGCCGATGCGGCGACGATCCGTCAGTCCTGCGGCAAGACCTTCTATGTCTCGCCCTTCCTCGACATCGACCTGGCCTATGATTTCGCGATCGTGCCGCCGGGCGAGCGCGTCTCGACCTCGGTGACGGCGAGCGACGGTGAGGGGCCGCTGCTGATCGCCAACTTCAGCGGCAAGCGCCGCACGCTGACCGACGGCGCGATCCTCAGGGCGTGCCTCGGGCATCCGCTGCTGACGTTCAAGGTTGTCCTCGGCATTCATGTCGAGGCGCTGTTGCTGTGGATGAAGGGCGTCGGCCTGCGCCGGCATCCGGCGCCGCCGGAGAGAGCGGTTACGGTCGGGCGTTGAGCGGCCATTACGGGCGTCACCGGGGAAACGCTGCATGATGGCTTGTTCATCAGTCGGGAGTTCGTCGGTGCCTTGGCTGCATCGCCCGGCTGATGGTGGGTGATGGCGACATGGTCGCGCGGATCACGGTCAGCGCCCGCGTTGCCGCGTCCGAGGGTCAGTCGCGGCGCAAGGAGGGGCTCCGCGTCGCGGTCGGCACGCTCTATGCCGCGAAGGGCGGGGGGCGTGACCCGCTGGTGCTGGCAGCGTGAGTTCGGAGATCGGAAGCCTGCTTGACCCCCGATTTCCGATCTCCGTCAAAGCACCCAGGTCCCCGTCAGCGCCGTGACATCCCCCGTGAACAGCACCGAGAAGTCGGCCGCGCCATTGCCGTCCGTATCGCCCAGCAGCGTGGTCGTGTTCGAACCCCCGTCGAACGCCAGCGTGAACTGGCCGGCGACGTTGGAGAAGGCGCCGACCTGGGTGAAGGCGTCATTGGTTCCCACCGTATTGGCATTGGCATCGATCGCCGACAGATCGAGGATATCGCCCGCGGCGAAATCGAGGATCCGGTCGGCATTGGCGCCGACCGCGCTGTCGCCGGTCGAGAGATAGGCGAAGCGATCGTTGCCGGCACCGCCGGTCAGATTGTCCTTGCCCGCGCCGCCGGAGAAGCTGTTCGCCACTGCCGATCCGGTCAGCGTGTCGCCGAACGCCGAGCCGAGGATGTTCTCGACATTGACGATCGTGTCGGTGCCCTGGCCACCGCCGACGATCTGCGCGGTGGCGAGGGCGAGATTGACCGTCACGCCGCTGCCGGCGGCGGCATAATTGATCGTGTCGGCGCCGTTGCCGCCGTTGATCGAGTCGTTGCCCACGCCGCCGGTCAGCATATCGTTGCCGACGCCGCCGAACAGTGTGTCGTTGCCGCGGCCGCCATCGAGCGTGTCGCCGGCACTGCCGACGCGCCCGTCGATGACATCGTCGCCATCGCCGCCGCTGATGATGTTGACCTGCGTGCTGCCGGTCAGCGTGTCGTTGAGCGCCGATCCGACCAGATTCTCGATCGACAGGAAAATGTCGGTGCCGGCGCCAATCGTGCTCTGGGCGGTGGTCAGCGCGAGTTGGACGGTGACGCCGGTAGTGGCGGTGGCATAGCTCGCGGTGTCGTTGCCGGCGCCGCCATTGACGATGTCGTCGCCATTGCCGCCGACCAGCAAGTCGTTGCCGCCATTGCCGACGAGGCTGTTGTTCGCGCCATCGCCGGTGAGCTGGTCGTCGAAGCCGGTGCCGTTGAGGTTCTCGATACCGCTCAGCGTATCGCCGCCGGCGCCGACCGTGCTCTGCGCGGTCAGGATCGTGAGGTTGACCTTCACGCCCGCGGTCGCGCTGGCATAGTTGGCGGTGTCGATGCCGGCGCCGCCGTCGAGCGTGTCGTTGCCGAGGCCGCCGACCAGCATGTCGTCGCCATTCCCGCCGGTGAAGATATTGCCGAACTCGTTGCCGGTGATCACGTCGTTGAACGCGGTGCCGATGACGTTCTCGATCCCGCGCACCGTATCGGTGCCCGCGCCGCCGGTATTTTGCGCCGATCGACTGATCAGATTGAGCGTGATGCCGACGCCGACCAGCGAATAATCGAGCGTATCCAGGCCCGCGCCGCCGTCGATGAAGTCATTGCCGAGATCGCCGCGGATCAGGTCGTTGCCGGTGCCGCCCATCAGGCTGTTGGCATTGGCATCGCCGGTCAGCGTGTCGTTGAACGCCGACCCGATCAGCCCCTCGATCCCGCTCAGCGTATCCGAACCGGCACCGACCGTGTTCTGGCCGCCGAGCAGGAGGCTAACGCTGACGCCCGCGCTGGCAGTCGCGTAGCTGGCGATGTCGTTGGTGCCCGCGCCGCCGTCGATCCCGTCATTGCCGTCGCCGCCCTGCAGCGTGTCGTCGCCATCGCCACCCTGCAGCGTGTCGTTGCCGGCGAGGCCGTTGAGGATGTCGAGGCCGGCACCGCCGGTCAACACATTGTCGCCGGCGGTGCCGGTCAGCGTGTCGTTGAACGCGGAGCCGATCAGATTCTCGAAGCCCGACAGCGTGTCGGTGCCGGCGCCGAGCGTATTCTGGCCGGCGGTCAGGCCGAGGTTGACCACCACCCGCGCCGTCGCGCCGGCATAGGTCACCGTGTCGATGTCTGCGCCGCCGGACAGATTGTCCGCGCCGCTGCCGCTGCCGCCCGAGATCAGGTCGTTGCCGGCGCCGCCGACGATCACGTCGTTGCCGGCACCGCCGTCGAAGCTGTTGGCGCCGGCGTCGCCGGTCAGGCTGTCGTTGAAATTGGTGCCGACCGCGCCTTCGATCGAGATCAATATGTCGGTGCCGACGCCGGCGCCGCCGGTGATCGTACTGGTCGTGAAGTTCACGGTCACCGCCGAGGTCGCGCCGGCGAACGACACGCTGTCGACGCCCGCACCGCCGTCCAGCGTGTCGTTGCCCCCGCCCCCAACCAATATGTCGTCGCCATTGCCGCCCGACAGCGTGTTGACGCCGCCGTCCCCGGTCAGCACGTCGGCGAACGCAGAGCCTGACAGATTTTCGAATCCTGCGATCGTGTCGGTCCCGGCGCCGCCGGTGGCCTGCGCCGTCAGCACCGCGAGGCTGACCGTCACGCCGCTCGCCGCCGAAACATAGCCAAGCGTATCGACGCCTGCACCGCCGGTCAGCGCATTGTCGCCGGCATTGCCCTGGATGCTGTCGTCGAATGCGGAGCCGACGACATTCTCGTAATTGACGATCTGGTCGCTGCCGGCCGATCCGGTGTTCTGGGACCCGGTATTGCCGAGATCGAAGGTCACGCCGGCCGAGGCAGTTGCATAAGTGACGGTGTCGATCCCGGCGCCGCCATCGGAGGAATCATTGCCGCCGCCGCCGCTGAAATTGTCATTGCCGTTGCCACCATTGAAATTGTCGATCTCGGTGCCGCCGGTGACGCTATCATTGCCGTCGCCGCCATTGATGGCGAGACCGAACGACCCGCTCAGCGATGCCGCGGTCAGGCCGGACAGGTTGAGCACGTCGTTGCCGGCGGTGCCGGTGAAAGTGCTGCCGCTGCCGATATTCTCGAAATCGGTGAAGACCGCGCTGCCCGACGTCGCGTCGAAACCGGCCGCAACGTTGAGCGTGTCGGTGCCGGCGCCGCCGCCGATCGCGCCGCCGGCGATCGATCCGCTCTGCAGGTTGACGCTGTCATCGCCTGTCCCGGCATCGATCACGTCGTCGATACCGCCGCTGTTGACCGTGTCGTTGCCATCGCCGCCGTTGAGCGTGTTGGTGCCGATGCCGCCGCTCAGCGTGTCGTTGCCGTCGCCGGCGGACAGATTATCGTTGCCATCGCCGCCGGCGAGACTGTCGTTGCCGCCGCCGCTGGTGATCGTGTCGTTGCCCACGTCGCCGCTGACGACGTCGATCTCCATGCCACCGACGACCGTGTCGTTGCCGGCGCCGGCATTGATCGCGAGCGAGAAGGACCCGGCCAGTGATCCGGCGATCATCCCGCTCAGGTTGAGCGTGTCGTTGCCGCCGGTGCCGGTCAGCACGCTGCCGCTGCCGATATTTTCGAACCCGCCGATCACGGAATTGCCGGACGTCGTGTCGAAACCGGCGTTGAACGAAATCGTGTCGACTCCGTCGCCGCCCTGGATCGCTCCGGTGATCGCGCCTGTCCGTACGTTGACGAAGTCGTCGTCCGCGCCAGCATCGATGCCGTCGTGGCTGCCGTCGACGTTGATCGTATCGTTGCCGTCACCGCCCGTGACGGTGTTGGCGCCGATGCCGGTCGTAATCGTATCGTTGCCGGTGCCGCCGGCAAGCGTGTCGTTGCCCGCGCCGCCGTTGAGCGTGTCGTTGGCGCTGCCGCCGTTGAGAGTGTCGTTGCCGGCCTCGCCGTTGAGCGCGTCGATCTCGTTGCCGCCGGTGACGCTGTCATTGCCATTGCCGCCGTTGATCGTCAGCGTGAACGATCCGGCCAGCGAAGCGGCGACATTGCCGCTGAGATTCAGCGTGTCGTTGCCGGTCGTGCCGGTGATCGTGCTGCCGCTGCCGATATTCTCGAACCCGCCGATCGTGGCCGACGTCGCATCGAACAGGCCATTGGCGTTGAAGGTGTCGACGCCGTCGCCGCCCTGGATCGTACCGACGATCGATCCGGTGCGCAGGTTGACGACATCGTCGCCGGCTCCGCCGTCGATCGTGTCGTGCACGCCGTCGATGTTGATCGTGTCGCTGTCGTCGCCGCCAGTGGCGGTGTTGGTGCCGGTGCCGGTGGTCAGCACGTCGTTGCCGGTGCCGCCGGTCAGTATGTCGTTGCCGGCACCGCCGTCGAGACTGTCGTTGGCGGAGCCGCCGTCGAGATTGTCGTTGCCGTCCTGCCCGTTGATCGCATCGATTTCGTTGCCGCCGATCACGCCGTCATTGCCGGTGCCGCCGTTGATCGTCAGCGTGAACGAACCGGCCAGCGAGGCTGCGATATTGCCGCTGAGATTCAGCGTGTCGTCGCCGGCGGTGCCGGTGGTGACGCTGCCGCTGCCGATATTCTCGAATCCGCCGATCACGAAATTGCCCGAGGTGGCGTCGAACGACCCGGCCATCGTCAGCGTATCGGCGCCGGCACCACCCGTGACCGCGCCGGAGATCGAACCTGCGCGCAGATTGACGGTATCGTCGCCGTCGCCGGCATCGATCGAGTCGTGCGCGCCGTCGACGTTGATCGTGTCGGTACCGATACCGCCGGTCACCAGATCGGTGCCGAGACCGGTGGTGATGGTGTCGTTGCCGTCGTCGCCGGACAGCGTGTCGTTGCCGTCGCCGCCGTTCAGCGTGTCGTTGGCGCCGGCACCGACGATCGTGTCGTTGCCGGCCTCGCCGCTGACGACGTCGATCTCCATGCCGCCGGTCACGCCGTCATTGCCGCCGCCGGCATTGATCGCCAGGCTGAACGAACCGGCGAGCGACGCCGCGATCATGCCGCTGAGATCGAGAGTGTCGCCGCCGGCCGTGCCGGTGATCGTGCTGCCGCTGCCGATATTCTCGAAACCGGCGATCGTGCCCGAGGTCGCGTCGAACACGGATCCGACGTTGAAGTTGATCGTGTCGACATCCGCGCCGCCCTCGATGCTGCCGAGGATCGCGCCGTTGCGGACGGTGACGACATCGTCGCCGGCGCCGGCATCGATGCTATCGTGGCTGCCATCGACGTTGATCGTGTCGTTGCCGACGCCGCCGGTGACGGTGTCGGTGCCGAGGCCGGTGGTGATGGTGTCGTTGCCGTCTTCGCCCGACAGCGTGTCGTTGCCGTCGCCGCCGTTCAGATTGTCGCTGGCGCCGCCGCCGAAGATCGTGTCGTTGCCCGCTTCACCGTTGACGACGTCGATCTCCATGCCGCCGGTAATGCTGTCATTGCCGGCGCCGGCATTGATGGCGAGCGAGAAGGACCCGGCCAGCGAGGCCGCAATCATGCCGCTGAAGCTGATCGAATCGGCGAGTCCGGTGCCGGTCAGCGTGCTGCCGCTGCCGATATTCTCGAAGCCGCCGATCGTGCCCGACGTCCCGTCGAACAGCGAACCGCCGTTGAAATTGAGCGTGTCGACACCGCCGCCGCCGTCGATCGACCCGGCGATCGCGCCCGACACCAAAGTGACATTGTCGTCGTCGCCGCCGGCGTCGATCGTGTCGTGGCTGCCGGCGCCGGTGATGCTGTCGTTGCCGGTGCCGGCGGCGATGGCGTTGGTGCCGATGCCGCCGTTCAGCGTGTCGTTGCCGTCGCCGCCCGACAGCGTGTCGTTGTCGGCGCCGCCGTTGATCGTGTCGGATCCGGCATTGCCGGTCAGCACATCGTCGCCCGCCTCGCCGTTGATCACGTCGAGTTCGGTGCCGCCGGTGATGGTGTCGTTGCCGGCGCCGCCATTGATCGCGAGCGAGAACGAACCCAGCAGCGACAGGGCGGTCAGGCCGCTGAGATCGAGCGTGTCGTTCGATCCGCCGCCCGTGAACGTCGTGCCGCTGCCGATATTCTCGAAGCCAGTGAACGCGGCGGCGCCCGAAAGCGCATCGAAGCTGGCGCTGCCCGACAATGTGTCGGTACCGTTGCCACCCGAGACATTGCCGCCGAGCAGCGCGCTGGCGCCGAACACCACCGAATCGTCGTCGTCGCCGCCGTCGAGGACGTCGCGGATGCCGACCGATGTCAGCATGTCGTTGCCGCCATTGCCGGCCAGGCCGTTGGAACCGCTGCCGCCATTGATCTGGTCATTGCCGTCCAGCCCGGAGAGATTGTCGTTGCCGCCATTGCCCAGGATCACGTCGTCGACGTTCGATCCCGAAAAATTGTCGTCGCCATCGCCAAGGTTGAATGTCGGCATCGTCAGGCCCTCCCGATCCAGCGAACGGAGAAGGACGCCTCCGTTCGGTTCATCTGAAAAGCAAAGGCGCGGTTGCGGGTCGGGATGGGTCAGGCGACCGTAAAATTATTTACAGGTCGTTCTGCCCTCTCCCGCTTGCGGGAGCTACCAGATTCACGGATCTTTGAGCAGGTCACTGCGCGCGCCCCAAGGTCCATCCGGCCTTGGCAGCCTGGAGCTGACGCCAGCCGCGCAGCATGACAATTGGTCCTGGCTTTCCGTAGTATCCGGTCCATCCGCCGAGCCGGGCGCAGACCCAGCTGGCGTAGGCGAGTGTCCCCTTGGCGTGCGGGTTCTTCTGCCGCTCGGTCTTGCCTTCGAGACGGTCGCAATAGGCTTCGATGAAGGGGATGTCGTCGGGGACGAAGGCATCTTCGATCGGCCTTGGATCGACGTCGGGCCGGGCACCATCGCGGGCATGAACCATCTGCTGCGCGATGACGGCGGCGACGAAACAGCCGGCGGCAACCTTTTCGAGCGTCTTGTCATCTTCGATGCGCAACCGCTCGATGTCGAAACCCTCGGTCTTGTAGGTCCGGAACACCTGCTCGATGTGCCAGCGCTGTCGATACAAAGCGGCGATCTCCCAGCCCTGCTCGGCGTTGGCCACCTCATGGCTGGTCAACAGCCGCCAGTGAAGCGGCTTGACGCCCTCCGGCGCATCCACTTCGCGGACATCGACGAGCGTAGCCGTGAACGTTCTGGCGACACCCGCGCCCAGCTTGCCGTTGCGAGGACATTTGATTTCCATCCGCGCGATCCGCAGCGCCATTGTCGCCGTCCGCGCCTTGCGCCCGCCGCCTGCCGGCAGGTCCAGGGCACGGCGCCCCATCTCGGGCTGCGCATCGATGAGCGCGAACATCCGGCCGCCATCCTCGACCGCCCGGTCCTGCGCGGCCCGGATCAGAAGCTGCACACCCTCGGGCCGGCGCGCAAACGCCTCGTAGATGTCGCTCTCTCGGTCGGCGATCACAGTCACCTGAGCAGCTCCCGCACAATGAATCGCGGCCTGCTCCGCACCCGTCAGCCAGCGACGGCTCATCTTCTCGTCCACCGTCCGGCCGCGCTTCCTGGCCCGCTCTCCCGACGTATACGACAGAAACTCGCCGCCCACCGTACCCAGCAGCGCTCCCGATTTCGCATCGATTGCGATCACGGCATGCAGAAACAGACCGGCACCCTTCTTCTCGCCGCGGATCACCGTCGTGTCTTGAATCACCAGAACATGTTCGCTCCCGGCACAACGACCCGCCGTCCGAGCCGACGCCGTCTCGAAAATCTCCGTCACGTTCACCGCGTCGTTATGGAAAAAACGGTTCAAGCTGATCTCTCCGGCACGATCCCCGCCAATCCGGCGAAGCGATACACCGCACGTGCCAACCTCAAGGACCCGGCTCAAGAACCATCCGCTACGCTTCTCCAAGCGAGCGTCACCAAATTTGCCCAGTACGATACCCGGCACCATCCGATCACTCCTCGCAACACGACAGGAGCCTCGAATCATAACGAGAATCGGCGGTCAACAGAGATGTGTGAACATGGTAGCCTGAAGGGGAGGGGCTTAAACGGTTGAAACATTGCCGAAAATGGAGATATGTGCATCGCTTAGCGCAAGCGGGAGAGGGGTTTGCGCAGCCCTCAGCTGAAAATATCGCGTCCTGCATAACGCGCCACCGAACCCAGTTCCTCCTCGATCCGGATCAGCTGGTTATACTTCGCCAGCCGGTCCGACCGCGCGAGGCTGCCGGTCTTGATCTGTCCGCAATTGGTCGCCACCGCGAGGTCGGCGATCGTCGAATCCTCGGTCTCGCCCGAGCGGTGCGACATCACCGCGGTATAGCCCGCGCGCTGCGCCATCGACACGGCCTGCAGTGTCTCGGTCAGCGTTCCGATCTGGTTGACCTTGACCAGCAGCGAGTTGGCGAGGCCGTCGGCGATGCCCTGGCGCAGGCGCGTCGGGTTGGTCACGAACAGGTCGTCGCCGACCAGCTGGACCTTGTCGCCGATCAGGTCGGTCAGGATCTTCCAGCCTTCGAAATCATCCTCGCCCATGCCGTCCTCGACCGAGGCGATCGGATATTTCGCGCACAGATCGGCGAGATAGGCGGCCATTTCCGCCGAACTCAGCACCCTGCCCTCGCCCTCGAGATGATAGGCGCCCTGCTTGTGGAATTCGGTCGCGGCGCAATCGAGCGCCAGCACGACGTCGTCGCCGGGCTTGTAGCCGGCGACTTCGATCGAGCGCATGATGAAGTCGAGCGCGTCGGCCGGACTCGCGAGATTCGGCGCGAAGCCGCCCTCGTCGCCGACCGCGGTCGCCAGCCCCTTGTCGTGCAGCGCCTTCTTGAGCGTGTGGAAGATCTCGGAGCCGCAGCGGACGGCGTCGAACAGAGTCGGCGCGCCGACCGGCATGATCATGAATTCCTGGAAGTCGATCGGATTGTCGGCATGCGCGCCGCCGTTGATGATGTTCATCATCGGCACCGGCAGCAGATGCGCCGAGACGCCGCCGACATAGCGGTAGAGCGGCAGTCCGCGCGAGTCCGCCGCCGCCTTGGCGGTGGCGAGGCTGACCCCGAGAATCGCGTTGGCACCGAGCACGCCTTTGTTATCCGACCCGTCGAGCGCGATCATCGTCGCGTCGACTTCGCCCTGATCCTCGGCGTCGATGCCGAGCAATGCCTCGGCGATCGCGCCATTGACCGCATCGACCGCCTGCGAAACGCCCTTGCCCAGCCACATCGTCTTGTCGCCGTCGCGTTTCTCGACCGCCTCATAGGCGCCGGTCGACGCACCCGACGGCACCGCGGCGCGGCCGAAGCTGCCATCTTCGAGACTCACATCCACTTCGACCGTCGGATTGCCCCGGCTGTCGATGATCTGGCGCGCGCGGATGTCGATGATCGCGGTCATTTCGGTTGCGTTCCTTTGGGTGCTGGAGGATGTGTGCGCAGGCCTCTATCCGCGCCCGCCGGCTTAGGCAATTATGGCAGGTGCGGGAACCGCCCGGCGATGCCGATAGTTGTCGGATTGCAACGATTTTCCATTTCGACTGTGCGAGGACGACATGACCGACGAGAGCGCAACCCTCCCCGACGGCCCCCAGGCGATCGAGGCCGAACCCGTCAAGAAGGCGGCGACACGCGCCGCGCCGGCCGCCAAGGCCACCGCCGACAAGGTCGCTGCGGCCGCAGGGCCCGCCGTGGCGAAAACGAAAGCGGCCGCCAGGGAAGCCGGCAGCAAGGTCCGCGCCGAGGTCAGCAAGCTCAAGGGCGAAGCGACCGACAAGGCGCGCGAGGTCGCGACCGAAGGCAAGGACCGGGCGACCAGCGCGCTCGACAGCTTCGCCAAGCTGATCGACGATGCCGCCAACGCCGTCGACGACCGGCTCGGCGATCAATATGGCGGCTATGCGCGGACCGCGGCCGATGCCGTCGCCGGCATCGCTTCGCAGCTGCGCGGCAAGGAAGTCGACGAGTTGTTCGAGGATGCCCGCGGCTTCGTCAAGAAGAGCCCGGCGCTGGCGATCGGTGCCGCCGCGGCGATCGGCTTCGTGTTCGCACGACTGGTCAAGGCGGGTCTCGGCGAAGCACCCACAGCGCCGCCCGTCACCGAGGACGAGTATCCCGATACGCCCCCGATCGTCTGAGGCGATCGGGTGATCGAGACTGAAGGACCGGGCGACCCTCAGGGCGGTCGCGCGGAGGCAGCGTCGATCGGCGCCTTGCTGTCGCGGCTCGTCGACGACAGCGAGCAATTCGTTCGGGCGGAGATCAAGCTGTATCGGGCGCAGGCAATCCTGCGGCTCGTTGCAGCACGCAGCGCGATCATCATGCTCGCGGTCGCCATGGTGATCATGCTGGCAACGGCGATCGCGCTGCTGATCGGGTTCATCCTGATCCTGATTCCGATGGTGGGCCGGCCGATCGCGGTGGCGACCGTCGTGATCGGGTCGCTGCTGGTGGCGTGGATTCTGGTCCAGATCGCCATCAACAAGTTGCGCCGAGTCACCGATATCGATGCCAAGCCGAGCGAGTTTACGATATGAGCAGGGCGCTTGACGAATTGCTGGTTGCTGAAAAGCTGTCGAACGAGGCGCGCGCACGGCTGACCGGAACGTTGATCTCCCTGCAGAAGCGTTTGACGCCGAAGGCCCTGATTCGGGAAGCGACCGATGAGTTGAAGGAAAAAGCCGCAATATGGTCGCATGAGGCGATCGAGGCGATCAGGGAGCGGCCCGCGACGACCGCCGGCTTCGTTGTCGGTGTCCTCGCGCTGCTTTTCCGAGACAGTTTATGGAAAGCGCTCGGCGCGCTGTTTCGTCACGAAACCGAAACGGACGACGAAGAGTTGAACCACCGCATGATCGGCGAAGGCACGGGGTGATCCGTGTCCCGCCGCTGACAGGAGAATGAGACGATGAGCAAGGTCAGCGAAGGCGTTGAGAAGGCCAAGGCCTATGCCAGCGATACCGCAACCCACGCGGCGGAAGCCGTGCGCGACACCGCAACCCAGGCAGCCGATGCAGTCCGCGAGACCGCGAGCCACGCGGCAGATGTCGTACGCGACACCGCCGGTACGGCGAAAGTGAAAGCAGGCGAGGCGATCGACGTCACCAAGGCCAAGGCCAGCGCGGCTTATGAGTCCACCAAAGCCAAGGCTGGCGAGGCCTATGAGGCAACGAAGGTCAAGGCGGGTGATGCGGTTGCCGCCTCGAAGCGCGGTGCCGCTACGGCATCGCGGAAAGCCGGCGAGACCGTGCAGGACAATCCGCTGACCGTGCTGATCGGCGGCATCGCGCTGGGGGCACTGGCGGGCGCGCTGTTGCCGAAGACGAAGCGCGAAGACGAATATCTCGGCGACGTCGGCCGCAGGGTGAACAAGACCGCCACCGACGCCGCCAAGGCTGCCCGCGCGGCGGGTGTCGAGCAGCTCGATGCGCTGGGCATCAACAAGGATGCGGCGCGGTCGCAGATCAGCACGCTCGTCGACAGCGTCGTGAAGGCGGCCGGCACGGCGAGCAGCGCGGCGGCTAAAAAGGTCACCAGCACGGAGTGACGCCGGCGTGGCGCGCCTGGCTTCGACGAGGTTGCCTTCGACGAGGTGGCCTTCGACGAGGCGGGCGCCCTATCCTTTCAATGTTGCGAGCATCGCTTCGGCGGCAGCGGGCGCGCGTATCTTCGCGCCGTTGATCATGAATACAAAGGTGTCGCGCGGCTCGCCCGCACTGTCGTCCTGCGCGCCAGCATAAGGCAATCCGTCGGGCACCTCGCCTTTGGCCCAGGCCCGCGCGATGCCGGTCCAGCGATCGAGATCCTTGGGCGCGTAGCCGGTCGGCTCGTCTTCTTTTGCGTCCTGCAACCTGGCGTAGACGAAATCGCCGGTCAAATCGGCGAAGCAGGGATGATCGGTCGCGTCGGCGAACACCAGACCCACGCCGGCCTTGCGCAGCATCGCGACGAAGCCGGGGTCGCGGAAGCTCTCGTGGCGCGGCTCGACCGCATGGCGCAGCTTCACCCCTTCATGGCTCGTCGGCAGCAGGCCGACGAACGCCTTGAAATCGTCGGGATCATATTGCTTGGTGGTCGCGAACTGCCACAGGATCGGGCCGAGCCGGTCACCGAGTTCGACCAGCCCCTGCCCGACGAATTTCTCGATCGACTCGCCGGCTTCGGCCAGCACCTTGCGATTGGTGCAATAGCGCGAGGCCTTGACGCTGAACTTGAACCCATCAGGCACCGCCTTCGCCCAGCCGGCGAAGCTCTTGGCGGACTGCAGGCGATAATAGGTGCCGTTGATCTCGATCGCGGTCACACGCGTGCCGGCATGTTCGAGTTCGCGCGCGTGGGGCAACTTCTCGGGATAGAAAGTCCCGCGCCACGGTTCGTAGGTCCAGCCGCCGATGCCGACGTAGATCTTCCCTGTCATCCATTCGCTCCGATCGTCATTTCATCTCGCGCGCCACCGTTCGCCGCAGCGCCGCGCCATAAGGCGGCTTGAGTCCCGCCAGCTTCGCCACGTCGATCCTGGGCTGGCGATAGATCGCCTTGGCATGGCTGAACGTCCTGAATCCGTCCTGGCCGTGATAGCTACCCATGCCGGAGGGACCGACGCCGCCGAACGGCAGATCCTCCATGCTGACATGGAAGATCACGTCGTTGACCGTCACCCCGCCCGAGATCGTGCGATCGAGCAGCGCGCGTTCCTCGGCACCGTCGCTGCCGAAATAATAGAGACCGAGCGGGCGATCGTGGCGGTTCACATAGTCGATCGCCTCATCGAGCCGCCGATAGCGCTTGACCGGCAGGATCGGTCCGAAAATCTCCTCCTGCATCACCGTCATGTCGTCGGTCGGGTCGAGCACCAGCGTCAGCGGCAGTTTGCGGCTGTTGGTGGCGTTGAAATCCTCGCTGGCCGGATTGATCTCGACCAGTTCGGCGCCCTTGGCGCGGGCATCGTCGAGATGCGCGGTCAGCCGGGCATGATGGCGATCGTTGATCACCGCGGCGTAATCGGGATTGTCGCGCAACGTCGGATACATGCCCGCCACCGCCTGCTTCAGGCCCGCGACGGCGTCGCCGACGCGATCGTCGGGCACATAGAGATAGTCGGGTGCGAGGCAGATCTGTCCGGCGTTGAGCATCTTGCCCAGCGCGATCCGCCCGGTCGCGCGCGCCATGTCGGCCGAGCGGCCGATGATCGTCGGGCTCTTGCCACCGAGTTCGAGCGTGACCGGCACGAGATTGTCGGCGGCGGCGTGGAGGATGTGGCGGCCGATGCCGGTCGCGCCGGTGAAGATCAGATGATCGAACGGCAGTTCGGCGAACGCCTTGCCGATTTCGGGTCCGCCGCTGACGAACGTCACTTCCTCGGGCGCGAAATAGTGCGGCGCCACCGCTTCGAACAGGGCGGCGACGCGCGGGGTATATTCGCTCGACTTCGCCATCACGCGGTTGCCCGCCGCCAGCGCGCCGGCGATCGGCCCCATCACCAGCTGGACCGGGAAATTCCATGGCGCGATCACGCCGACGACGCCCTTGGGCTGGAATTCGATGCGCGCGCGGGCACCGAGCAGCCCGAGGGGAAACTGGACCTTGCGTGCCTCGGGCCGCATCCAGCGATCGACGTGTGCCAGCGCATGTTTGATCGCGCCGACCGACGCCATGATGTCGGTCGCCATCGACTGGTCGCGGCTGCGTCCGCCGAAATCCTCGTTCAGCGCATCGCAAAACGCGTCGGCATTATCCTTGAGCATCGCGATCGCGCGCCGCAGCCGGTCCTTGCGCGCCGCGACCGTTGCGGGCAGTTCGGCGACGAACGCCGCACGCTGGCGCTCCAATATGTCTCGCATCACTCTCTCCCGTCGGGCAGCCAATCTTCCGCCACGCCGCGCCCCCTGTCCAGCATCATCACCCTGTCCTAAAGCGTCGGCCAATGCGGGAATGCCGACGCGATGGCGTCTGTGAGGATAAGGATAGCGAATGATTGCGATCGGAATCTTGGGTTCGGCGGGACGGATGGGCCAGGCGATCGCGGCAGCGGCGGCGGAGGCGAGCGTGCCGGTGGCCGGCGGGATCGATGCCGGCGGCGATGTCGCCGGGCTGGCCCGCACCGCCGACGTGCTGATCGATTTCTCGGTGCCGGCCGCGCTCGCTGCGAATCTGGCGGCGGCGATGGCGACGCACAAGCCGATCATGATCGGTACCACCGGCCTCGAACATGGCCATCACGCCGCAATCGACGAGGCCGCGAAATCGATCGCCGTGCTGCAGACCGGCAACACCTCGCTGGGCGTCACGCTGCTCGCGGCGCTGGTTGGGCAAGCCGCGGCGCGGCTGGGGCCGGACTGGGACATCGAGATCGTCGAGATGCATCACCGCCACAAGGTCGATGCGCCGTCGGGCACAGCATTGCTGCTGGGCGAGGCGGCGGCGGCGGGGCGCAAGCTCGACCTCGCCACCGCATCCGAGCGTGGCCGCGACGGCGTGACCGGCGCGCGGGCGGAGGGCGCGATCGGCTTCGCCTCGCTGCGTGGCGGATCGGTCGCGGGCGACCATCTGGTCGTGCTGGCGGGCGACGGCGAGCGCATCGAACTCGGCCACCGCGCCGAGAGCCGGACGATCTTCGCGAAGGGCGCGATCAAGGCGGCGCTGTGGCTCGCCGGCAAGCCCGCCGGCCGCTACACGATGAACGACGTGCTCGGCCTATGAGGAAAGCCGATATCTTCGAATTCTTCCGGCGGCTGGCGGAGGCCAATCCCTCGCCCGAGACCGAGCTGGAATCGGTCAACAGCTATACGTTGCTGGTTGCGGTCGTGCTGTCGGCGCAGGCGACCGACATCGGCGTCAACAAGGCCACCCGCCGCCTGTTTCAGGAAGTGACGACACCGGAAGCGATGGTCGAACTGGGCGAGGACGCGCTCAAGCAGCATATCAAGACGATCGGGCTGTTCAACGCCAAGGCGAAGAATGTCATCGCTTTGTCCGAAGCGCTGATCCGCGACCATGACGGCCAGGTTCCGCCCGACCGCGACGCGCTCGAGCGGCTGCCCGGCGTCGGCCGCAAGACCGCCAATGTCGTGATGAACGTCGCCTTCGGGCACGAAACCTTCGCGGTCGACACCCATCTGTTCCGACTCGGCAACCGCACGGGGATCGCCAAAGGCAAGACGCCGCTGGCGGTCGAACTGAAGCTGGAGAGAGTAGTCCCGCAGCCATTCCGCCTGCACGCGCATCACTGGCTGATCCTGCACGGCCGCTATGTCTGCAAGGCGCGCAGGCCCGAATGCTGGCGCTGCATCGTCAGCGATCTCTGCGCGTTCAGACCCAAGTCAGAACCACCCGAGCAAAAGCGAACCAAGGAAGAGGTGCCATCATGAGGAATCCGATTCTCGCCACCGCCGCGATCTGTCTGGCCGGCAGCATGGCGCTCGCCACCGCCGCCGATCGCCGCACGCCGCCGCCCGCCACCCCGATCGGCGAAGCGCAGAGCTGTATCCCGCTGCGGTCGATCCAGAGCACCAGCGTCCACGGCGACAAGGTCATCGATTTCCACATGCTGGGCAAGAAAGTCTACCGCAACACGCTGCCATATGACTGCCCGCAGCTCGGGTTCGAGGAGCGCTTCGCCTACGAAACCTCCCTCAGCGAACTCTGCTCGACCGACATCATCACCGTCCTTTACAGTTCCGGCCTCCAGCGCGGCGCGAGCTGTGGCCTCGGCCAGTTCCAGCCAGTCGAACTGATCAAGCCGGCGAAAAAATAGCGGCCCACAGGGGGGTGGCGGACCCGCCCGCCCTTTGCTAACGCTCGCCGCAGCACGCACCCGTAGCTCAGCTGGATAGAGCGCTGCCCTCCGAAGGCAGAGGCCAGAGGTTCGAATCCTCTCGGGTGCGCCAATTGCAAACCATTGATTATACTAGAGAAACTCTGGAAATTGACTTGGTGCCTTTTAGAATAAATAGGGATCAAATTCTCGTTTGGTATCGCACTGGTATCGCAAACGCCCCTTTTCAGGCACATTTTTGGTATCGCACACCGTTGGTTGCGACGAACCGAGGCGCTCCAACAGCCACCGGCGGGCACGCATCAAACCACTTTTCAACTTCCAGAGTGCCTCGCCGGGCAACGGGCTGCCGCCCCAAAACCGTCTATTCCAGCGATGGATGGCCTTCGGTGTGCCGGCCAGCAATTCGTCGTAGAAAGCCGCCGACACCGTCTTCGGTCGCACGGCCGGCCTGAGTGTCGATTCGCCCAACGCAATGCAGATCTCGGTCTCAGGCACGCGATCGTGACGCACGATGACGGTTCGGTCGCGTCAGATGGCCAGCCGCAACATCCGCAAGCTGGCCTCGTTGGGCACGCCATTGAATCACCGCTCGACCGCAGCCCTGATCAGCGCCGAACCCCTCGCTTCGCCGAACAGGATGAGCGGCAACCACAGGTTCGTGGCGTCGATACTCCCGACTACCATCTCGCGCTCGTATCGGCCAAGTCCTGGAGCGCCCCGACGCTTTCCCGATAGCGGGGACCGAGCACCCGATGGCCCAGATAAGTCCGAGCAGCCTCCAGTGACGCCATGCCAAATTTCCGCTCCGCCGCGCTTTGCCCGAGACCTCTGAGCCGCGGAAACATGAACCACTTCCAGTGCGTTCACTTCTCGCCTTGGCGGTTTTCACCAAGCGCCGTCTGGTAGTCCTTTTCCTGTAACGAAGCGCCCGAGCCAAAAGGAATCGTCGCTGTCGGCAGCACGATCCGATGACAAAGGCTGCGCTTCGCAGCATGCCTGCTCAAACTCGCAAGCTCCCAACCCACATCCCATTCCTGAGCGAGCCGGAGCTGCCTTACGATAGCTTGCGAAAGCGGGCCGCGGTCGTCCGGGACACACTCCACACGATGGGCGTGAGGCCCGCTTCAATGGAGCGAAATCGTGTTGTGCCAGACCGATGCCGACCTCGGCATCATTCGACGCCAGCTCCATGAAGCGCGCGCTAGAGCGGCGCAGCCTGTCTCGGCGGCGCGGCAGGACCTGCTGCGTCGCGCGAGCCATCCATCCGCGGCCCGCGCATCTTTTCCAATTCTTGGAATAACCGGGCAATGATAGCCTCATTCATCCCTGTACCGGGGCGGGGACGTCATCATGAGTCAATGGGTCAGCTCACCTGCGGACCTCAAGATGCACTGTCGTATAACAAGCGACTTCGGCCCAGAAGGCTTCGATTCCCGCGATAAAAGCCTTGAGATAGCCCGGCCGCAGATGGTTGTAGCGATCACCGGTTCCCTCGTCGGTCGCATGACCGGCCGCAGTGTCGATCTGGGCCTTGGGAACACCGTGTGCCGCGAGAAAAGTGTGGATCGTGTGGCGCAGCGTGTTCGGCGTGCCAATCCCGATCATCTTCGGCCGGCGCCCAACTTCCTTGAGCTTGCGGCGCGGCGGGAGCCAGACCGGCTTCCCGGCCGCGTCGGTTGCCTGACGGCTCAGACCGAGTTCCGGATGGGCTTCTCCCGCAAGCACGAGACATTTCTCGAATGACTTGCCAATGTCGGACACGACATACTCCCACCAGGGATCGGCACCACGTGCGACCCGAGCGGGCGAGGCAGGAACTCTGTATCGTATCACCTTGCCGCGCACGCCTTCGAGCCAGGGCGCGAGGGTCGGCGCGATCGGTACCACCGACCGGCGTTTTCGCGTCTGCTCGCGTCCCCGGGGCATTGAAGTGGATCAGCCCCTTGCGGATCTGGCTGTCCGCGTCGAGCTCGAGAATGGCCTGACTGCGGCCAAGGGTCGACAGGAAGATCATCATGTAAAGCAGCAGGTGCCTGCGCCGAGGATCAGCAGCCGCCGCATCGAAAATGGCGGCGACCTGCTCGGGCGAATATTCGAGTTCGCGCGCCTTGGCCTTGCCCTTCACGTCCGCGATCCGCGGCGCCCATGCAATGATGTTCTCGGCCACCGCCCAATTGAGCGGGCCGCGAAGAGCCTTGAGGTCGCGGCTGATAGTCGGCGGCGAGATTCCCTCTCTGGTCCGGAACTGGATGAACTCCCTGACGAAGGCCGGCGAGACCGATGCCGCCGTAAATGGATCGGGCATCCTGCCGATTGCCCGCTGATGCGCGTAAAAGCGTTCGAGAACGAGCGCGGAGTTCGCATATCGCTCTGGCGCCGCGAGGCCCACGACGTGCTCGGCAAGCCAACGCCTCGTGATGTCTTCCACCAGCACCTCGGTAGTCGCAACCGGCTCCGGCCGTGGCTTGCCATGCTGGAGGTGATACTCAGCTAGGGTGTCCTGCGCTGCCTGTGGCGGATGACCCGCCGCGCCGCCTCCGATACCGATACTCTTTCGGCGTATGGTCCGGCCTTCGAGCCAACAGATGTTCCAATCGTCTCTGTCGCTGCGGTACCAGAGCCAGAACTGACCAAGTTCGATGCGGGGCGCAACTCGCCTGGTGCGTTTTGCGGATTTCTTTGGGGATTTTGCGGGTGTTTGTCGACGTGCCATTGGCTGGCGAACTCCTGCGCCTTCAACTCGAGCAGCGCGACATAGACAGATGACGTCACCAGGGCCCGGACGTGCACGACGTCGAGATGGAGACGCTCATCATTGGTCGCGGCGCGCTCGATGCGTTTGAGGATTTCACCGAAGATCAACATCTTGGCGATTAATCCTGTAATAGGGGCAAAACCCCGGACGCTTAAGACAGAGCAGATCGGCCGAAGACGATATCCGGGAGATATGGGACATCCGGCGAATTGGCGACTCTGAGACGTTCGCCGAGGTAGTGCCAGAATGAGATGCCGAGCTTGGCGCATGTCTTGGCGATGCCGAGGAAAGCATCGCGGCATGCACGACCATCGTCACTGCGGGTTCCGCCGGAGATTTTGCGCTTGGTGACTTGGCATCGGATGTCATTTTCGGATCCGTTGGTGTGGAGCGGTATATCTGGCCGATCGAGCACGACGAGCAGTTCGGAGCGATTGGCGTAGAGCCGTTTGAGCAGGCGATCGAGCATGACGAAGCCCGTCGTGCGGCGGAAAATGCGGTCGAATCGCGCGCGCAGGCTTGCGCGGCGAGCCGACGAGGGCGCTTCGCGATAGGCCTTGAGATCGCGATAATAGTCCCAGATCAGGCCGCGGATTCGCTGTTGTGCGGCCCTGTCGCGATCGTTGAAGGCGACAAGTTTGTGGACGAGGCGTTCGCTATGAACCCAGCACAGCGCATGACGGCTGATGTTGAACTGGCCGGCGTCATCGCTCACGATCACGGTGTTATCGAGAAAACCGTGCGCCTTGATGCTGCCCCATAGTGCACCTTCGGTGGCGACCATATTCGGATCGATCGTGCCGGTGAGTGCTGCGATGCCGAGCCGATCGAGATGGGCCTGCCATGCCTGATGATCGGCGA
>Ga0268264_10000784_pt1 | contig 34776 bp, 30 predicted proteins | sample KBSSwiS32_FD_190357 | JGI IMG/M metagenome (GOLD analysis project Ga0268264, IMG submission 190357) | Switchgrass rhizosphere microbial communities from Kellogg Biological Station, Michigan, USA - KBS Switchgrass S3-2 (SPAdes) (version 2) | ecosystem: Host-associated > Plants > Roots >...
ACGGACCGTGGCCCGCCCGCAGTGCCCCCCTCCCCCCGCGACAGGACCCGCGGCAAATGCGCCGATCCTGCAGCGCCACCCGCCGGCAGGAGCGTTGCCGTCAGGATCGCCATCAGCAGCGAGGCGCCGATCAGGGTCCACGCATAGAGCAGGCTGAACGACCCGAGTAGCTCACCGAGCCATATAAGGAGAGCAATAGCTGTTACGGACTCGACCAGCCGCGCTGGCGCGCCCTGCCAAGCCGGCAACAGCTTCTGCCGCAGCCGATACGCGCTGAACCCGATCGAAACGCCGACAACGGCAAGGCTCAGCGCGCCGACGACGTATGTCCCGGCGCTAACCACAGCTCTCCCCCGCTCCGGTGCGCTTTATGTGGTCATAGACCGCAAAAGGCGCACCGGAAGGGTTGGGGTGGGAGGAGATTGGCGTCAGAGGCCGCGGACGACGATCGGCTTCTCGCCGGGCGCGACCATGCCCTGGGCGCGCGCCTTGGCGTCGAGGAAGGCCGGGTCGTCGGAGTGCTGGATGCGCCAGTGCAGGCGGGTGTTTTCGGCCTGCGCCTCGTGCAGCTTCACCTTCGCCGCCGTCGTCGCCGTGTAGGTCTTGACGAAGTCGATCAGCGGGTTGAGGTAGGAGTAGAGGACGAAGAAGAGGACCAGCGTCAGGGCGATGCGCCCGACCCTGTCCCAGTGGATGCGACTGGCGCCGCGTCGTGCCGCGGGCCGGCGACGAGCTGCGGGGCGCCGCTTCGCAGCGGCGGGCCTGGTCATCGCCTGCGCACGCGCTGCCATGCCCGCTCCTACGCGGTCGGGCCTCGTTTTCCTGCATCGGCTCGGACCTACGCCGATTGCTGGCGGAATGCCTGCAAACCCGGGAATTCAGCGGAGGCTCCCAGTTCCTCCTCGATCCGCAGCAGCCGGTTGTACTTGGCGACCCGATCCGAGCGCGACGGAGCGCCGGTCTTGATCTGCCCAGCGCCGGTCGCCACCGCCAAGTCGGCGATCGTCGTGTCCTCGGTCTCCCCCGACCGGTGCGAGATCACCGCCGTGTAGCCGGCCCCGCGGGCGACGCGGATCGCCTCCAGCGTCTCGCTAAGCGTGCCGATCTGGTTGACCTTGACCAGGATCGAGTTGCCGACGCCGGCCTCGATCCCGCGCCGAAGGCGCTCGGGGTTGGTGACGAACAGATCGTCGCCGACGAGCTGCACGCGGTCACCGAGCTTCTCGGTGAGCAGCTTCCAGCCCTCCCAGTCCTCCTCGTCCATGCCGTCCTCGATCGAGAGGATCGGGTAGCGGTCACAGGCGTCCTCCCAGTAGGAGGCCATCTCCTCGGGCGAGAGCGAGCGGCCCTCGTGCTCGAGGACGTAGGAGCCGCCCTCGTAGACCTCGCTTGTCGCCGGGTCGAGGGCGATGAAGACGTCGCGCCCGGGCTCGTACCCGGCCGCCTCGACGCCGGCCAAAACCGCCTGCAGGGCAGCCTCGTTCGACTCGAGGTTGGGCGCGAAGCCGCCCTCGTCGCCGACAGAGGTCGAGTGGCCCGCCGCCGCGAGGCTCTTCTTCAGCGCGTGGAACACCTCGGTGCCCATCCGCAGGCATTCGGAGAAACCGCCGGCGCCGGCGGGGACGACCATGAACTCCTGGAAGTCGACCGAGTTGTCGGCGTGGGCCCCCCCGTTGAGCACGTTCATCATCGGCACCGGCAGCAGCTTCGGCTCGTCGGCGCCATAGAGCCCACCCAGGTAGCGGAACAGCGGCAGGTCCGCCTCCGATGCCGCCGCCTTTGCCGCGGCGAGCGAGACGCCGAGGATCGCGTTCGCCCCGAGCCGTCCCTTGTTGGGCGTCCCGTCGAGCTCGATCATCCGCACATCGAGAGCGGCCTGGCCGGCGGCGTCCATGCCCTTCAGGGCGGCGGCGATCTCACCGTTGACGTTGGCAACCGCTCGCGACACGCCCTTGCCGGCCCAGGTGTCGCCGCCGTCTCGCAGCTCGACCGCCTCGAACTCGCCGGTGGACGCCCCGGAGGGCACCGCCGCTCGACCGCGCGCGCCCGACTCGAGCGTCACCTCCACCTCGACGGTGGGATTGCCGCGCGAATCGAGGATCTGGCGGGCGTGGATTGAGGAGATCGCGCTCACGGAAGAGCGCGCAGTCTAGCCACGTGGTCGGAGCCTGGGTCAGCCGCCGGGGGCTATGCCGGGAGGCAGTTCGGTGCCTTCCGGCAGCGCCGATTCTTCGCCGGCCGACCGCGGCCGCTGAGCCAGTTTTTTGCCTTCCGGTTCGAGCAGGCTCACCGAGCCGGGCTGGGCCGGTTTGACCTGGATGACCGGAGCGGGACAGGCTTCGGCCGGTTCTTCCGGACTGGCTTCGTAACAGGCGGGGTTGGCTTCCGCCACCCTGCCGTCGCCCTTGAAGTTGGCGCAGCGTTCGATCTCGAACCCGTCGGCGCAAAAGGTGCGGGACTTCCAGGTGCTGTTCCAGTTGCGCAGGAAGCTGGAGAACGTCTGCTGCGAGGCCTGCTGTTCGAGCTGCGAGCTGATCTGCGATTTCACTTCTTCGAGCGAGGAGGTTTTCTCTTTCTCGATCGTCGCCACTTCGAAGACGACGTAACCGCGCGGTTCCGGCACCGGACCGCCGAGGTCGCCCTGGTCGGTTTCGAAGACCGCTGCGTTGAGAGGTTCCGAGAGCTGGCCCTCCGACACACCCGATTGGAGGCCCCCTTTGCCCTTGGTCGAGGGATCGGTCGAGTACTTCTTCGCGACCTCTTCCCAGCTTTTCACCGAGGAGTCCTTTTCGAGCGCGGCTTTGGCTTCTTCGGCCTTGCCCTTGTCTTTGTTGACGACGATGCGGATGTCGCGGCTTTCGGGCGTCGTGTACTGGCTGGACTTGGCCGCTTCGTAGTATTCCTCGATTTCGCTGCTGTTCGGAACCGAGCTTTCTTCTTTCAGCTGTTCCTGGATCTTCGTGTTGTAGATCTGGACCTTGACCCGCTGATTCACGTCCTCCGACGTGTAGTGGCTTTCTTCGAGGAATTCTTCGAACTGCTTTTCAGTTTTGAAAGCCTGTTTCTTGAGTTTTTCCAGTTCCTGTTCGACTTCCTTCGGCGTCACCGAGAAGCCCATTTCTTCTCCCAGGCCCTGGATCCAGATCGTGTCGAGGATTTCGCCCAGCGCCGTTTCCTGCAGTTCTTCGTATTTTCCGCTGCCCGGTTTGGGGACGGGTTTGATCTGCCCTGCCGCCGCAGTGATGACGATCGCGTGTTTGAGCCGCTCTTCGCTGATCGTGCCGATCCCTTCGGGCGCGTCTTCGACGATCGCCACGTCGCCCGACGGCACGCTCGGATTGCCGATTCCCTGGGCGACGGCAAAGCCGACGAAGAGCAGCACGAGGAGCGCGGCGAAGCCGAGCAAGGCGAGGCGCCTCAGGCCCATCGATTTCGTCCTCTGCCCTGGAGTCGTCGCCACCGACCGCGCAGCATAGTCAAACGCGAAGCGGCTAGGTCGATCAGGCGGCGTCTCGGCCGGCGACCGACTCCGCGGCCGCGTTCTCGGCTCCCTTCGCGTCCCTGATCGCCCCTGCCATCGCGAGCACGGCGGAGAGCCGTGCCTCCGGCTCGTCGGGCACCCGCAGGGCGGCCGTCTTCTCCCGCCATTCGTAGACGGCGCCCTCGGCCTTCTCGGCGAGCGCCGCGGCGCCGTCGGAGTCGAGCTCGACCCCGGTGACGCTGAGGCGACCACCGCGGAACTCGACGCTGGCCGCTCCGGCGAGGCCGAGCTCGATCCGCGCCCGCTGCAGCGCAAGCAGGTTCTCGACCGGCGGCGGCAGCGGTCCAAAGCGGTCGGCGAGCTCGTCGCGGATCGCCCGCAGCTCGCCCGGCTCGCGAGCGGCGGCGATTCGCCGGTGCACGTCGATCTTCGCCGCCTCGAAGGGGATGAAGGCCGCCGGCAGGTAGGCGTCGACGGAGACGTCGAGGCGAACCGGCTCCGGCGCCTCCTCCCCCTCTCCGACCGCCTCGCGGGCGGCGCCGACCGCCTCGTCGATCATCTGGCAATAGAGCTCGAAGCCGACCGCGGCGACGTGGCCGGACTGTTCCTCGCCGAGCAGGTCGCCGGCGCCGCGGATGTCGAGGTCGCGCATCGCGATCTTGAAGCCGGAGCCGAGCTCGGTGTGGTCGGCGAGGGTCGAGAGCCGCGCCGCCGCCTCCTCGCTCAACGCCTCGGCAGAGGGGTAGAGCAGGTAGGCGAAGGCGCGCTCGCGGGAGCGGCCGACGCGGCCGCGGATCTGGTAGGCCTGGGCCAGGCCGAGCTGGTCGGCGCGCTCGACGATCAGCGTGTTGGCGCTGGGGATGTCGAGGCCCGACTCGATGATCGTCGTCGTCACCAAGCAGTCGGCGTCGCCGCGCAGGAAGCCGAGCATCGTCTCCTCGAGCCGCTTCTCGTCCATCTGGCCGTGCGCTTCGGCGAAGCGAGCCTCGGGGACCAGGCCGCGCAGGCGCTCGACCGTCTCCGGCAGCGAGTCGATCCGGTTGTGCAGGAAGAAGGCCTGGCCACCGCGCTCCAGCTCGCGGTGGACCGCCTTCGCGACCAGGTCCTCGTCGTAGGGGCCGACGTAGGTGCGAACCGGGCGGCGGCCCTCGGGCGGCGTCTCGATCGTCGTGATGTCGCGCAGCCCGGCAAGGCTCATCTGCAGCGTGCGCGGGATCGGCGTCGCCGAGAGGGCCAGCACGTCGACCCGCAGCTTCAGCTGGCGCAGCAGCTCCTTCTGCTTGACGCCGAAGCGCTGCTCCTCGTCGACGATGACGAGGCCGAGGTCCTTGGCGCGGACGTCGCGCGAGAGCAGGCGGTGGGTTCCGATCAGGATGTCGACCTTGCCCGCCTCGAAGTCGGCGAGGACCGCTTTCACCTCGGCCGGCTTGCGCAGGCGCGAGACGCCCTCGACGACGAAGGGCAGGTCGGCGAGGCGCTCGCGGAAGGTGCCGAAGTGCTGCTGGGCGAGGATCGTCGTCGGCACCAGCATCATCACCTGCTTGCCGTCGGCGGCGGCCTTTACCGCAGCCCGCAGGGCGACCTCGGTCTTGCCGAAGCCGACGTCGCCGCAGACGAGGCGGTCCATCGGCTGCTCGGTCTCCATGTCCCCCTTCACCGCGTCGATCGCTTCCACCTGGTCGGCGGTCTCGCGGTAGGGAAAGGCAGCCTCCATCGCCATCTGCCACTCGCCGTCGGCCTCGAAGGCGTGGCCCTTGCGGGTGCGGCGCTCGGCGTAGAGGTTGAGCAGCTCGCCGGCCAGCGCCCCGGCGGCGCGGCGCGCCCGCGCCTTCATATTCTGCCAGCGCTTGCCGCCGAGCGCCGAGAGGGTCGGTTCGCCGCCGGCGCCGACGTAGCGGCTCAGCTTGGCGAGCTGGTCGACGGGGACGTAGACGCGGTCCTCGCCCTTGTATTCGAGGTAGAGGTAGTCGCGGGTGACGCCGCCGACCTCGCGCGTCTCGAAGCCGGCGAAGCGGGCAACGCCGTGGTCCTCGTGGACGACGTGGTCGCCGACCCGCAGGTCGCTGAAGGCGAGCCGGCCGCGGGCGGCGCCGGGAACCGCCGCTTCGGCCCGCCGGCGGCGGTGGACGAGGCGGCGGAAGGGATAGACGGCGAGGCGCAGCTCGGGGCTGACGAAGCCCTCGCGCAGGCGCGCCTCGGCGAAGGTGAGGCCGGGATCGGGCGAGAGGCGACCGCCGTCGAGCAGGGTCGCGTCGAGGCGATCGAGACCGTAGCGGGCGCGTTCGGCCTCGCCGCGGTCGTCGAAGGCGACGACGGTCCGGTAGCCGGAGCGGACCTGCTTCTCCAGCTCGGCCTCGGCCTCTTTCACGCTGCGCGCGGGGGACTCGGCGCGGGCGGCGCGGAAGGCGTCCTCGTCGTCGCTCCCGGCGGCGCGGAAGGAGAGCGCGGCACGCTCGGCCAGGGGCGCGGCGACGTCGACGTAGACGTGGCGCGCCTCCTCGTCGTGCATCGCGGCGGTCGCGTCGTCCCAGTAGTCGCGCAGGGCGGGCTCGATCTCCTCTGCCGCGGCGAGGATGACCGCGGCTGCCTCCGGGACCAGCGCCAGCGGCGGGCCGAAGCGGTCGAGCGGCAGCGCCTCCGCCAAGCTGGGCGCCGCTCGGCCCTCCTCCTCGGCCTCCATCGCCGCCAGCTCGGCTAGCTCGCGATGCTCGGCGTCGAGCTCGGCGGCGGGCGCCAGCTCGACCCGCTCGGCGTCGCCGAGCGAGCGCTGGGTGAAGGTCGAGAACCAGCGGATCGACTCGACCTCGTCGCCGAACAGCTCGATCCGCGCGGCCCGCTCCTCGGTGGCGCCGAAGACGTCGAGGATGCCGCCGCGGACGGCGAACTGGGCACGCTCCTCGACCTGCTCCACCCGCTCGTAGCCCGCGGCGGAGAAGCGGGAGACGACCTCGTCGAGGTCGATCTCCTCGCCGGCGGCGATCGTCAGGCCAGCCGGGCGCAGACCGGCGTCGGGCACCGCCTCGGCCAGCGCCGTGGCGGAGGCGACGACGATCGCGTCCTCCTCGCCAAACACACCGACTCGGTCGCGCTCCGCTCGCGAATTCATCAGATTGCCACGCTCACTCCGCGCGCCCGAAAGCGCATCGAGCGCGTCGATGCGCAGGCCGATCAGGTGCGGCGGCGGAGCGACGTGCGAGGCGAAGCCGGTGCCGCGCGAGGGGTAGAGGCGGACGCGGCGCGGCGCCAGGTAGGCGCGCAGATCGGCGGCGAGGTCGCGGGCCGAGCGGTCGTCGGCGGCGACCAGCAACGCAGGGCGGCCGGCTAGGCCGCGATCGTCCTCGAGCATCGCTGCCAGCAGCAGCGGCCGCAGCATCGCCGAGGCCGCGACGTCGACGGTCTCGCCGCCTTCGACGGCCGCGCACACGTCGCCGGTGAGCGCGTGGACGCGCTCGTTCTCGGCGGCTATCTCGATCAGCGGTCTGAGGCTCATGACATCCCGAACTGCATCAACTTCTCCACCTGCTGGATGGAGAAGTTGATGCAGTTCGGATTTTGATGCACCTAGACTGCGGCGGCGGTGAAGCTGCGAAGCACACCAGCGGGAGTGATCGTCGAGGACCCGGAGCGCCGGCGCTGGGTGGCGCTGCCCGGCGAGAACGACCTGCTCGCCGTGCTCTCCGACCCGGATGCCTCCGAGCGGGTTTCTGCCCGCCTCGAGCAGGCGGCGGGCGACGACGGCGCCGCGGTCGACCCCGCGACCGCGGGCCTGCCCTTCGCGCCGCGCTCGATGCGCGCCTTCAGCCTCTGGCCCTCGCACTACGAGGGCTCGGCCCGGGTGCTCGTCAGGCGCTTCTTCCCGGCGCCGGTGCAGCGCGCCGCAAACGCCTACGAGCGGGTGACCCGCCGCACCTTCCCGCCCTTCAAGCCGAACAAGCGCTTCTACGAGGTGCCCGCCTTCTACGTCGGCAACCACGCGGCGATGCTGGCCGACGGCGAGGAGATGCCCTGGCCCTCGCACACCGAGTACCTCGACTTCGAGCTGGAGCTGGCCTTCGTCCTCGCCAAGCCACTGGCGGATCCGACCCCGGCCGAGGCACGAGAGGCGATCGGCGGCTGGCTCGTGCTCAACGACTGGAGCGCCCGCGACGTGCAGGCCGAGGAGGCAAGACACGGCGTCTTCGGCCCGGCGGTCAAGTGCAAGACCTTCGCCAACTCGCTCGGCTCCGACGTGCTCGGCGCCGACGCCCTGCCCGACTGGACGGCGGCGACCGGCCGGGTGCGGGTCGACGGCGAGGTCTGGTGCGAAGGCGGGACAGCCGGCCCGGCGCACGACGTCGGCGCGATGCTGGCCCACGCCGCGGCGGGCGAGCGGCTCGAGCCCGGAGACCTGATCTCGACCGGGACGATGCCGGGCTGCTGCGGACTGGAGCTGGACCGCTGGATCCGGCCCGGGCAGACGATCGAGCTGGAGATCGACGGGATCGGCACGGTCGCGAACCGGATCGGAGCGCAGCGATGAGGAAGCTGCTCGCCGCCGGCTCGGCGCTCGGCCTGCTCGCCCACAACGCCTTCGAGACGCGGGCCGGGGTCGGGCTCGTCTTCGAGCCCTTCCTCGGGCGGCGCGGCGCCGTCGCGATGTGGAGTGCCTACTTCCCGCTGGCACTCGGCGCCGCGCTGCGCGAGGGCAGGTGGGCGCGGCGGCTGTCCGCCTTCAGCGCCGGGATCGGCGTGGCCGGAGTGGCGGTGCACTTCAAGGCCTGGCCCTGGTCGCTGCACCGCGGCCTGCCGATGCTCGACGAGGCCGAGGGCCTGAGCGAGGACCAGCTGCCCGCCTATAACGCGGTGCTCTGGTTCTGGCTGGTCAGCAGCGCCCTCAGCCTGCCAGCCGCCAACCGGCCCGGGGAGCGGCGCTTCGCGGTCTTCGGCCTGCTCAACTTCCCGATTCTGCTCGCCTCTGCCCGACACCACTTCGAGTGGGCCCGCGAGCAGGCCGAGCTCGAGCCGGAGCGCTGGAGCCCGGCCCTGCGCGAATGACCGCGACGCTCGCACTCACCTTCGACAACCTCGGCGAGGCGGCGGAACTGGAGATGGGGGCGCTGCCGGCCGCCGCGCCGTCGGGCGGGCACCGCACGGCGACCGAGGTGCTGCCGGCGCTGCTCGACCGGCTGGACGGGCGGGAGATCGCGGCGACCTTCTTCGTCGAGGGGCTGAACGCCGAGATCTACCCGGACCTGCTGCGGGAGGTCGCCGGCCGCGGCCACGAGGTCGCCTACCACGCCTGGCGCCACGAGCAGTGGGACGCGCTGGGCGCTGCCCGGCAGGCCGAGAACCTGACGCGGGGAATCGCCGCCTTCGAGCGGATCGGGATCGAGATCGCCGGCCTGCGCCCGCCGGGAGGCCTGCTCGGCCCGAGCGGCCTCGACGTCCTGCGCGAGGCCGGCCTGCGCTACTGCTCGCCGGCCGGCGCGGGGGTCGGCGCCGAGGACGGCGTCGCGCTGCTGCCCTTCCAGTGGCGCCACCTCGACGCCAGCTGTGTGCTGCCGCCGCTGGCCGCCGTGCGCGAGCAGATTGCCGGCTCGCCCGACCCGATCGCGCCCACGGCATTCGTCGACTCGCTGCGAGCGGAGATCGACCGCCTGGTGGATGACGGCGGCTACATGGCGATCGTCCTCCACCCCTTCATGCTCGACTGGCTCGGCGAGGAGAACCTCGACGCTCTCCTCGACCGGATCGCGGTCGCCGCGGCGGGGGAACTCGAGGTCGCCCGCTGCGCCGATGCCGCGGAGCGGGTGCTCGCCAGCCCCGAGCGGTTTGCCGGCGGGGCCTTGCTCGACGCGACCAGCTGGGCGGGCTGAGGTCCGTTCCTGGTATTCCTCCGGAATGTCTGCGTTGGGAGACGTGGCGGCAGCGATCCTGCCGCCCGAGGCAGGAGGGCCGGACCCGGAGCGGGTCGCGGGCGTCGCGCGGCGGATGATCTCGCGCATGCCGGCCTCCTCCCAGGTGGGCCTGGGAGCGATGCTGGCCGGCCTCGAGGCCTTCTCGGTCGCCCGAACCGGGCGCAGGTTCCGGGCAGTACCGCAGGAGCGGCGGGAAGCGCTGCTGCGCGAGGTGGTCCGCCTCGGCGGCTCCCCCGCCCTCGACACGGTGAAGGCGATCGTGATGCTCGCCCACGGCGCCGATGCGTACGCGGAGGAGATCGCGCGGGTCGGCGCCCTGCACGAGCCGTCGCGACCCGACCAGCCGCTGAACCTCGTGCCCGCGGCCGAGTGGCCCGAGTCCGCCGGCTGCGACGTCGTCGTCGTCGGCTCGGGCGCGGGCGGCGCCTTCGCGGCGAGGGCGCTGGCGCGCGCCGGGTTCGACACCGTGATAGTCGAGGAGGGCGAGCGCTGGTCCGTCGAGCGCCTGCGCAACTCCCATCCGCTCGACCGCTTCGCTGGGATTTACCGCGACGGCGGCACGACGATGGCGCTCGGCAACCCGCCGATCGCGCTGCCGCTCGGCCGTGCCGTCGGCGGCACAACGGTGATCAACTCCGGTACCTGCTTCCCGCCGCCGCCCGCGGTCGCCGCCGCCTGGCACGAGCGCCATGGCCTCGCCCTCGCCAACCCCGAGCTGCTCGGCGCCCGGGTCGCCGACGTCGAAGCGACGATCGGCGTCGCGCCTGCGCCGATGGAGGTCCTGGGCCGCAACGGGGAGCTGTCGCTGGCAGGCGCCGAGGCGCTCGGCTGGCAGGCGGCGCCGCTGCGCCGCAACGCACCCGGCTGCCGCGGCGCCTGCCAGTGCGCGATCGGCTGTCCCAACAACGCCAAGGGCGGCGTCCACCTGAACGCGCTGCCGCAGGCCTGCGAGGCGGGAGCGCGGATCGTCTCCGGCCTGCGGGCGCGGCGCGTCCTGGTCGAGAGCGGGCGGGCCGTCGGCGTCGAAGCACGGCGCGCGGACGGCGGTGCGGTGCGGATCTCGGCGCCGCTCGTCGTCGCCGCCGCCGGGGCGACCGCGACGACGCCGCTGCTGCGGCGCAGCGGCCTGGGCGGCCATCCGCGGCTCGGCCGCAACCTCTCGATCCACCCGGCGACCGGTGTGACCGCGACTTTCGAGGAGGAGGTCGTCCCCTGGCGCGGGGTGATGCAGAGCGTCGGCATCGAGGAGCTGCACGAGCGCGAGGGCATCCTGCTCGAGGCGACCTCGAACCCGCCGGGCATGGGCGCCATCTCGGCGCCCGGCTATGGCACCCACCTGCAGGCGCGGCTCGACCGCGCCGCCAACACCGCCCTGCTCGGCGCGATGATCGCCGACGCGCCCTCGGGCCGGGTCTTCGGCGCCCGCTATCCGGTCGTCTCCTACCGCTTGGCCGAGGCAGACGAACGGCGCCTATCCGTCGCCGTGGGGGCGATGGCGCGGGTGATGCTGGCGGCGGGCGCCAACGAGGTCGAACTCGGCGGCGGCGCTCCGGCGGTGCGCTCCCCGGCGGAGATCGAGGCCGCGATCGAGCGGCTCGACGTGCGGCGGCTGCGCCTCGCCGCCTTCCACCCCACCGGCACCGCTGCTGCCGGCTCGGACCCGGGGCGCCATCCGGTCGACCCGGACGGGCGCCTGCGCGGCGTCGACGGCGTCTGGGTCGCCGACGGCTCGATCGTCCCCAGCTGCCCCGGCGTCAATCCCCAGGTCTCGATCATGGCGCTCGCCGCCGGGGTCGGCGAGGCCGCTAGCTCAGCACCTTGAACTTGCGCTTCGCCGGGGTCGGGTCTTTGTTGCCGGCTTTGTCGATCGCCCAGACCTTGAAGACGTGCTTGCCGGGCTTCAGCTTCTTGTAGGTCTTAGGTGACTTGCAGGACTTGACCGGCTTCTTGTCGAGCTTGCACTTGAAGGTCGAGCCCGCCTCGCTGGAGGTGAACTTGACCTTGACCTTCCTGGCATGGGTCTTGGCCTTCGGCCCCTTGACGATCTTGGTCTGAGGGGGAGTGGTGTCTTTTCCTTCCCCTTCTTTTTTCGGTTCCGGTTCGGTCGTCGCGAAGGCCAGCTCCGAGGTGCCGCCTTCGCTGGTCTGGGTCGCGGCGATCCGGGTTTCGCCCGGGATCGCCGCTTCATAGGCGATCGCCCAGTTGCCGCTGCCGTCGGCTTCCACTTCGCCGAGGAAGGATTCGAGCTCGCCCGTTTCGGCCGTTTTCTTGCGGAAGACCCGGACCGTGGCCCCCGGCACCGCCCCGCTTCCGCTCGCGCCGGTGAGTTTCGCGGCGCCGATGCTCGGCGGCAGGATGCTGGCGTTGGCTTCGCCGACCAGGTCGATGAAGAGCCCGGCGTTTTTCGCGCCTTTGTTTTGCCCGACTTCGTTGAAGCTGTCTTCTTCGGTGTTGCCCGATTCGTCGACGATCTCGATCGCCGGCCCGCCGCTTTCGTTGATGTTGTTCTGGTCGGCTTTGGAGTTGCCGCCGATCAGGTTTTCGGTCGGGAAGAGGAGCGCGACCGGGAGTTCGAGCAGGATGCCCGCTTCGCCCGACCGGTAGACCGCGTTGCCGAGAACTTCGTTCTGGGCGTCCTCGATCCAGATGCCGTTGGCCAGGGATTCGCCGATCACGTTGCCTGCGATCAGGTTGCCGCCCGCCGCGTTCGGGCCGGCCTTGGTCCAGACCCCGAGTTCGGCCCCTTCGATGAAGTTGCTGACGATTTCGGTGCCGCCGAAGCGCGCTTCGACCGCGATGCCCCCGTCCATTTCGAAGACGTTTTCGGAGACCGCGACCGGGTTCGCGTTGTTCGTGTTGAGGACGAACACGCCCTTTCCGGGCGCCGTGATTTCCGCTCCGGCCGCGCCGGAGCCGATCACGTTGCCGATCGCTTCGAAGCCTTCGGCGTTTTCGGCGGCGATGCCTTCCGAGCTGCCGGCGATGAAGTTGGCATCGGCGTTTTCGGCTCCGCCGATCAGGGCGTTCGTGGCTTTGCCGACGTAGACGCCGTAGCTGCCGTTGGCGACCGTTTCGGTGCCGTCGGCGCTGAGCCCGATGTAGTTCCCGTGCACGACGGTCGGCCCGGTTGCCGGTTCCTCGTTGCCGCCGTTGCCCTGCAGGTCGATGCCGGCGAAGGTGCCACCCGAGATCACATTGCAGCCACCGTCGCACGGAGCCGCGCCGGAGGCGACGGTCGCGCCGACTTCGTTTTCGATCGCTTCGAAGGAGACCGTGTCGGTGATCTCGATGTCCTTGCCGTTGGCCGCCTGGGTTTTGCCGTCCGGCTTGACGCCGAAGTAGTTACCGCGCACGACCGCGTCGCTGGCGCCTTCGATGTCGAGCCCCTCGGCAGCGCTGTTGACGACCACGTTGCGTTCGCTCGCCGCGGTGCCGCCGATCGTCGCATCGTCGGAACCGGGGTCGAGCCAGATGCCGGTGTTGGCGCCGGTGCCGTTGCTGCCGTCGAGCTTCACGCCCAGCCAGGAGCCGCGGACGGTCAGTTCCTCGGCTTTGTTGATCGCCCGTATCCCGGTCGTCGCTCCGGTGACCGCCACGCCTTCGATCACGACCCCTTCCACGTCTTCGGCGCTGAGCCCGTAGGTGAGGCCGGTGGCCTGGATCCCGACGCAAGGGCCCTGCGGCCCGGCCTGTGTGGTGCAGGTGCCGCCTTCGACGCTGGTCTGGTCTTCGATCTCTGGCAGGAGGCTGCCGAGCGTGATCGTGTCGGCGAGCTGGCCTTTGAATTCAGCGTTTGAGAAGGCAATCGCATCGGCAGTGCCACTCGATTCGTTCGCCTCTTCGATCGCCGCCCGCAGCGTGCAGGTGTTCGCGGACGTTTCGCATTCTTCGTCGCCGAGCGTTTCGTCGGCCTGATCGCCGATGCTGTCGACGGTGTAGGTCGCGGCAGACGCGATGCCGGGCAGCGCGACGAGGCAACCGACTGCGAACAGAAGCGAGACGAAGAGTTTCAAGCGACCCTCCCGAGGGTGGTGTGGGCAAGACGCCCGCGACCCTACTCGGGGCTCCGGCGAATGCGCAAGTCCCGTTGGCCAAAGCGTCTACCTGCGCGCCCGCGTCAGGTGCGGTGGGGCAGGCCCGGTCCCGAGCGCTGCCACTCGACCTGGCCCTCGCCCTCGCTGGCGGAGCGGCCGACCACGTCGTCCCACCCGTGCAGCATGCGCTTGAGGCGGGCGACGGCCTCGGGTGGGTGGGCCGCGACCTCGGCGGCCAGCTCCAGCGTCGCCTCCTCGGCCGCCGCGGCCGGCGCGACGCGGTTGACGAGCCCGAGGCGCAGCGCCTCGTCGGCGCCGACCGTGCGCGAGGAGAGCAGCAGGTACTTGGCGGTCGCCAAGCCGCAGAGGCTAACCAGGCGGGCGGGGCCGACCGGGACCCCGAGCGCGGCGCCCGGGAAGCGCATGCGCAGGTTGGAGCCGGCGACGCGCATGTCGCAGGCGACGGCGATCTCGGCGCCGCCGCCGACGACGTCGCCATGGCAGCAGGCGACCGTAGGCTTGGGGAAGTCGACGACGCCGTCGTAGAGGTCGGCGAAGAGCTGCATGCGGCGCACCTTGCCCTCGTCGTCGAGCTGCTCCTTGACGTCGGCGCCGGCCGAGAGGCCCATGTGGTCGGAGGAAGAGATCGCCAGGACGCGCACGGCGTCGTCGGCGCGGGCGACGGCGAGGTGCTCGAGCATCTCGACCAGCATCTGGGTGTCGATCGCGTTGCGCGCCTCAGGGCGGGCGAGGCGCAGCGATGCGACGCCCCGCTCGTCGACCTCGTATGCGGTTCGCTCGGCGCTCACTCGGCCGGGGACGCTATTCGCTCGACCAGCCCCTCCGCCTCGTCGGCGGCGCGGGAGACCAGCTCCTCCACCTCGGCCTGCGGCTCGCGGAAGCGCGAGAGGACATAGGAGGCGACGACGTCCGGGTCGGTCGAGTCGGGCCGCCCGACGCCGACGCGCACACGCCAGAACTCGGCGTCGCCGAAGCCTCGCTTGAGGCTCTTCAGCCCGTTGTGCCCGGCGAGTCCGCCACCGAGCCGCGAGCGTACCTCGCCGAATGGCAGGTCGATCTCGTCGTGGACGACGACGACCCGGTCGAGCGGTATACGCAGCGAGCCGCGCGCCGGCCCGGCCGAGTCGCCGGAAGCGTTCATCTGCGTCTGCGGCAGGAGGACGGCGACGCGCGAGCCGCCGGGCCGGGTGCGCCCTTCGGCGATCCGCCCGGCGAACTTGGCCTTGGCGCGCGGCAGGTCCCAGCGGCGCGAGAGCTCGGCGGCGACCTCGAAGCCGACGTTGTGGCGGGTGCGCGCGTAGCGCTCGCCTGGGTTGCCGAGGCCGACGATCAGGATGCGGTCGCCGTCCGCCTCGCCCTCGCGGCGATCGGCCCGGCGGCGGAAGAGGGACAGCGGTTACTCCCCGCCGGAGTCGCCCGACTCGCCCTCGGGCTCGCCCTCGCCGGCCTCCTCGGCGGGCGCCTCGCCCTCCTCGCCGACGAGCTCGGCCTCCTCCTCGACGGAGGGCTCGGGCTCCTCTTCGACGCGCGGCGGCGAGAGGGTGGCGATCGTCACCTCGTCGGGATCGTCGGCGACGAGCTTGACGCCCTCGGGCACGACCAGCGCCGAGAGCTGCAGGGTGTCGTTGACCTCCATCGCAGAGACGTCGGCGACGAGGCGGTCGGGGATCTCGGCCGGCAGCGCTTCGACGGTGACCTCGCGGGTGACGTGCTCGAGCACGCCGCCGCCCTTGACACCGGGCGCCGAGTCGGCTCCTTCGAGCTCGACCGTGACCTCGGCCTGGATCGCCTCGTCGAGGCGCACCTCCTGCAGGTCGATGTGCTGGAGGCTGCCCCGCACCGGATGGTGCTGCTGCTCCTTGACCACGACCGGGACGGCTTTGCTGCCCTCGATCTCGAGGTCGAAGAGGGCGGCGCCGTCGGCGAGCACGCTGCGAACGTCGCGTTCGGCGACCTGGAACGGGCGCGCCTCGGAACCGCCGCTGTAGACGACGCCGGGCACGAGGCCGTCGCGGCGCAGGCGCCGCGACGTGCGCGAGCCGAACTCGCTGCGTGGCGCGGCCTGGAGCTTTTCGCGAGATGCGGCCATCCGGACGGGAGAGGATAGAGAAACGGGCGCAAACGGAACCTGTGGCAACCTTGTGCGCGATGGCCGAGGACTCGAAGATCCCCAAGGGCCGCCTGCGCCGCTCGGCCAAGCTCGGCTCGATCGTCGGCATGCAGGGGGCCCGCTACGCGGGCACCAAGGCGACCAACGTCGCCCGCTCCGAGGAGGAGGGCAGGGAAAAGCTCGAGGAGCGCCACCTGGAGACGGCGATGAAGATGGTCGGCGCGCTGGGCCAAATGAAGGGCGCGGCGATGAAGCTCGGCCAGTTCGCCTCCTTCATCGACACCGAGTTCATCCCCGACGAGTACCGCGAGATCTACCAGGAGCAGCTGGCGAAGCTGCGTACGGACGCACCGGCGATGCCTTGGGAGAAGGTGGAGAAGGTGCTCGAGGAGGAGTACGAAGGAGAGCCGCTCTCCGAGCTCTTCGCCGAGTTCGAGCAGGAGGCGTTCGCCGCCGCCTCGATCGGGCAGGTACACCGCGCCGAGCTGCTCGACGGGCGCGCCGTCGCAGTCAAGATCCAGTACCCCGGGATCGCCGAGGCGCTCGACGCCGACCTGCGCAACGCCGGCACGATCGTGCGGCTGGCGCGGGCTCTGGCGCCGGGCCTCGACGCGAGCGAGATCGCCAAGGAGCTGCGCGAGCGGGTGATGGAGGAGCTCGACTACGAGTACGAGGCGCAGAACCAGCGCAGCTTCGCTCGCGCCTACCGCGATCACCCCTTCATCTACGTGCCGGAAGTGATCACGCGGCTCTCGCGGCGCCGGGTGCTCGTCACCGAGCTGGTCGAGGGGCTGGGCTTCGAGCAGGTGAAGGAGCTGCCGCACGAGGAGCGCAGTCGCTTCGGCGAGATCGTCTTCCGCGGCAGCTTCGGCTCGATCTACCACCTGCAGCACTTCAACGCCGACCCCCATCCCGGCAACTACGTCCTGCTCTCCGACGGCCGCGTCGCCTTCCTCGACTTCGGGATGACGAAGAAGCTCGACCACGAGCAGATCGTGCTCGAGCAGCGCGCCGTCGACGCCGCCTTCCACGAAGACCCCGAGCTGCTGCGCAAGGCCCTGCACGACCTCGGCTTCGTCAAGAACCCATCCAAGCTCGACGCCGAAAGGCTGATGGAGCACACGAAAGCGGTCAGCGGCTGGTTCCTCGAGGACCGCGAGATCGAGATCAGCGCACGGCGGGTGATGAAGATCATCGAGTCGACCAACGACCCGCGCTCGGAGTACTACGACCTGATGCGGCGCGAGTCGCTTCCCGCGGACGAGCTGATGGGGCGGCGAATGGAAATCGGAGTCGTCGCCGTGCTCGGCCAGCTGCGCGCGAAGCGCAACTGGCACCGGATCATGCGCGAGTGGATCTACGCCGACCCCCCCGCGACCGAGCTCGGGGAGCAGGAGTGGGAGTACTTCGAGGGCAGAGGTGTCCTGCAGACCCCGATAGTCGAGCGATCCCTGGAAGGACGGCAGTGAGCAGCTCCATCCCGGGCACGATTTAGCCCATAGCCCCAGAGGGGGGGCGAACCTCCTTCCGGTGCGCCTTATGGACCTGTGGGGTCCATAAGGCGCACCGGAACGAAGGACCAAGCGATTGCCGTACTGGCGGAACGCCAGTACGGAGTCCTTTCGCGTACTCAAGCTCGCCAGCTCGGCTTGACGGACAGAGAGATCGCCGTTCGGCTGCGACTAGGCCACCTGCACCAGCTCTTCCACGGCACGTTCGCCGTGGGGCATCGCGCAGTCCCCAGAAGGGGATGGATGCTTGCTGCCGTACTTGCCTGTGAGAGGGGGACCGTTCTCTCCCACGGCAGCGCCGCCGAGCTGATCGGGCTTTGGGACAAGCGGCTGCCGGTCGTGCACGTCATCCCACCGGACTGGTCGGGCCGCAAGATCGACGGGATCCGCTGGCACCGCGTGCGCTTGCCAGATGCAGACGAGGTCGAAGTTCGGGATGAGATTCAGTGCACGACCGTGTCCCGGACGCTCGTGGACATGGCTGGGTGGACGGGTTGGAGCTCGATGCGGCGCCTTGTAGAGCAGGCAGCGATTCTCCGGCAGCTCGATGTTGAGGAGATCGACCGGATCCTTTCCCTGGGACGTCGTCGCGGGGCCCCTCGACTGCGCAGGATCCTGGTGCCTTGGCGAGGAACACGAGAGGAGCGACCGGTCGTGCGCAGTCGCCTCGAGGCACGCCTCCTCCCTCTCCTCATCGAGGAAGGGCTGCCCGCCCCGCGTACCAACGTGAAGCTTCGCGTCGACGGACACCGCTTCGAGATCGACCTGCTGTGGGAGGAACAACGCCTCGCCATCGAGACCGACGGCGAAGAGACGCACGGCACCCAGCGGGCCTTTCAGCGCGATCGCTGGCGGGATCAGCTCCTCGTCGCTGCGGGCTACCGCACCTCCCGGATCACCTGGAGACAGGTCGTGGACGAACCCAACGCCGTGATCAACCGCATCGCCCGCATGCTGAAAGCCACCTAAACATGCTTTCCGGTGCGCCTTATGGACCCCACAGGTCCATAAGGCGCACCGGAACGGAGGGGGCGGGGGTGTCAGGGGTGCGACAGAGAGTCGCTCAGCTGGGCGAAGAGGCGAGGGTCGTTGGAGACGAGGCCGTGGACCCCGGCGGCGGCGAGCTTGCGCATGCGAGGGAGATCATCGACGGTCCAGGCGATCAGTTCGACGCCGGCGAGCTCGGCGATGCGGGCGAGGCGGCGACTGACCAGCGGGTGGTAGACCCACATGGACTCGACCCCGAGCTGTGGCAGCTTCTCAGCGGCGAGGCCGGGGAGGCGGTGTCGCATCGCAATGAGGGCCGCCATCATCGGCGCCCTCGCCCAGCGCTTAGAGGTCCAGTCGCGACTCACCTTGGGATAGGTCCAGCCACGGCGCAGCCGCGGCTCCAACTCTTGTATGCGAGCGAGCGAGTAGAGCTCCATCGTCGAGACCATCGCCCGCTTGAGCAGCTCGCGCTCGCGCAGGGCGTCGACGATCTCCTCCTCGCGGCCGGGCAGCTTGATGTCGAGGTCGATCTCGACCGTCTCGAGCGGCGGCTCGAGGAAGGCGTCGAGCGCCTCGGTCAGCTTCAGGGGGGTGCGACGTTCGGCGTCGTGCCAGTCGTGAGCGACGACGAGCGGCGCCCTCTGCTCGAGCGGCAGATGAGCGTCGCGCAGCCAGAGCACGTCGAGCTCGATCGTGTCCGCTCCGTGCTCGACGGCAGCATGGAAGCTCTCGACCGTGTTCCCTGGAGCGATCAGGTCGGCGCCCTTGTGGCCGACCAGCCGCAGGTTCCTCGTCGACACTAGAAGAGCTGGTTCTCGCCGGCGAAGATCTCGGAGACCGAGTCGTCGGTGAAGATGCGGCGGATCGAGTCGGCGAAGGTGCCCGAGGTGGAGAGCACCTGGATGTTGTCGGGCGCACCAGGACGCAGCGGGATCGTGTCGGTGACGACGATCTGCTCGATCCCGGAGCCGGCGAGCCGTTCGTAGGCCGGTCCAGAGAAGACCCCGTGTGTGGCGCAGGCGATCACCCGCGCGGCCCCTTCGTCGAGCACCGCCTGCGCGGCGGCACAGAGCGTGCCGGCGGTGGCGATCATGTCGTCTACGAGGACCGCGGTCTTGCCCTTGACGTCGCCGACGACGTAGCCGATCTCGGCCACCGCTTGGGCGGGGCGCTCCTTCTCCATCACGGCCCAGTGGGTGCCGATCCGGCGCGCGAAGTTGCGCGCGGTCTTCACCCGGCCGGCGTCCGGGGAGACGATCACCAGGTCCTTGGCCGGGTACTGGTCGGCGAACCACTGAGTCAGCATCGGCATCGCCGTCATGTGGTCGACCGGAACGTGGAAGAAGCCCTGTACCTGGCCGGCGTGCAGGTCCATGGTGAGGACGCGGTCGACGCCGACCCCCTCCAGGCACTTGGCGACGATGCGCGCCGAGATCGGCTCGCGCGGCGCCGACTTCTTGTCCTGGCGCGCGTAGCCGTACCAAGGAAGGACGGCGATGATCCGGTGGGCGGAGGCGCCCTGGGCGGCATCGATCATCGCCAGCAGCTCCATCAGCGCGTCGTTCGGGGTCATCCCTTCCTGCTCGTTGGCGCAGGTCGACTGCACGAGGAAGACATCGGCGCCGCGGATCGACTCCTCATAGCGGCAGTAGACCTCGCCGTCAGCGAAGGTCTTCAGCGTCGCCTGGCCGAGGTCGAGGTCGAGCTTGCGGGCGACCTTCGCCGCCAGCTCCATCGAGCAGCGACCGCCGAAGACCATCAGGCGCTTCGAGTAGTCGTGGGGGATGGCGGTAACCGCCGCTGCCTCCGGGCGCTGCTCGATCGTGCTCACTGATCCGACTCCTCTTCCATCTCCGCCGCCTTGCGGTCGGCGTAGCCCTCGATGTTCCTTTGCTCGTTCTCGCTGACGGCGAGCGCGCCATCCGGCACGTCGCTCTTGATCACCGCTCCGGCGCCAGTGTAGGCGTCGTCGCCGACTTGTACAGGCGCGATCAGCATCGTGTCAACGCCGATGCGGACGTTCTCGCCCACCGTTGTCCGGTTCTTGCGGAAACCGTCGTAGTTGGCGGTGATCGTGCCGGCGCCGAGGTTGCTGCCGGCGCCGATCTCCGCATCGCCGACATAGGCGAGGTGGGGCACCTTGGCCCCCTCGCCGATGCGCGAGTTCTTCACCTCGACGAAAGTGCCGGCCTTGGCGCCCGGCCCAAGCTGCGCGTCGGGGCGCAGGTAGGCGAAGGGACCGACGTGAGCGCCGTCGCCGACCTCGCACTCGAGCAGATAGGAGTGAGGAACGGAGCAGCTCTCCCCCAGCCGCGAGTCGATCACCGTGCTCAGCGGGCCGACCTCGGCGCCGGCGCCGACAACCGTGCTGCCGTGCAGGCTGGTCCCGGGCTCGATCCGCGCGTCGGCCGCGATCTCGACGTCGACGTCGATCCAGGTGGAGGACGGATCGACCACGGTGACGCCGGCGAGCATGTGGCGCTCGAGGATTCGCCGCCTCGCCTCGGCCTCGACCGCGGCCAGGTCGGAGCGGTTGTTGATGCCCATCGTCACCGCGAGATCCTCGGTGAGGTGGGCGACGACCCGATGACCTGCGTCCCGCAGGGCGGGCAGCACGTCGGGAAGGTAGTACTCGCCCTGAGCGTTGTCGCTGGCGAGATCGCTCAGCGCCGCTGCGAGCGGGGCGGCGTCGAAAGCGTAGGCGCCGGCGTTGATCTCGCGGATCGCAAGTTGCTCGGGGGTCGCGTCGCCGGCGGTCTTGGTCTCGACCACGCGCTCGACCTCGCCCGACTCATCGCGGACGACGCGGCCGTAGGAGCCGGGATCGTCGAGCTCGATGGTGAGCATCGCCGCCGCGGCTCCCGAGGCGGCGTGCGTCTCCAGCAAACCGGCGACCGTCTCGGCCGAGATCAACGGCACGTCGCCGGAGAGGACGAGGACGGCGGAGGCTTCCTCGACCAACGGCAGTGCGGCGCGCACCGCGCCGCCGGTGCCGTCGGGCCGGGGCTGGACGACGGTCTCGACCTCGCCCGGAAAGCCGGCCGAGATGTCGCGGTCGGGCGAGACAATCGCCGCGACTCGCCCGGCCCCCGCCTCGCGGGCGGCGAGAATCGGCCAGGCGACCATCGGGCGGCCGCAGACGGGGTGCAGCATCTTCGGCAGGCTGGAACGCATGCGCGTGCCCTCACCCGCCGCCATGACCAGCACAAGGGGGGATTCCACTCCGAGATCGTATCCCGGCCCGATCAACGAACAGCTCAAAGCCGCAGGCGGGCGGGTCCTGTCACGGCGGCTTTCCCCCATGTGCTCGGACGCTGACGCGTCCTGCGCTATGGGGGACCCCCTGCCACCGCGCCACCCGCCCGTCAATGGGGACGGCAGCTCGCCGGTCGTCGTGAGCAGGGTGCCCCTCGAACCGGCGGATACTCAAAGTGCCGAGCTAATTAGCGAGGCACTTGTCGGGGCGAGGGGCACCCTGCCCACGACGCCCCCGCGCCAGCTCCCGTTGTCAGGGAGCTTTGGCGAGCTCTTTGCCGACCATGGCTACAGAGGTGAGTGTCCAGCCGGCGAAGATGAGGTCGATGCCAACGAGGAGGCCGATCGCCCAATCGGCGCTGCTCGGGAACTTGGCGAGGATGAGGATGCCGATGACCAGTCCGGCGACGCCGCTGAGGCCGACGAGGCCGGCGCCCTCGCGGCCCCGCGCGGTGATCGCGACGGCGATCCGGGTCAGCCCCATGAGCAGGAAGTAGATGCCGAGCAGGAGCGTGAGGCTGACCGCGCCGTGATGCGGTTCGGCCAGCAGCCAGACGCCGACCGCGACGGTCAGCAGCGCCCAGAGCAGGCGCACGATCAGGCTGCCGAGCGAGTGGGCCGTGAAGGCGGCGGCAACCAGGAACATGCCGGCGACGATCAGGACACAACCGATGAAGATCGCCGTCCCGACTGCGGCCACAGCGGGGACGAGGATCGCGATGCAGCCGAGGACGATCGCCAGCACGCCGACCGTCATCAGCTCCTTCCAGCCGCGGCGCAGCCCCTCGCGGATTTCCGGGTCCATCTGCACTCCGCTCATCTCCATGCGACGACCCTAAGCCGCTATTCGGACGCGATCAACCGCTACGCTCGGAGCGCCGATCCGGGGTGGTGTAATCGGCCAGCACGCCAGGTTTTGGTCCTGGAGGAGAGGGTTCGAGTCCTTCCCCCGGAATCGCGCGCCGCGCGCCTACTCCTCGCCCGCGCGCGGAACCTGACCCGCTTCGGCGCCCGGCTCCATCGCCGGCCCGCGGGGCGAGGCGATTCCCAGCACCCGCATGGTTTTCAGGCCGAGGCCGAGCTTCTCGCGCCCCTCGGTCGCCGAGACGTCGTGCCCGCAGAGCTCGCGCACGCGCTCCAGCCGGTAGCGGATCGTGTGGCGGTGGGTGAAGAGCTGTTTGGCCGTCGCGGCGACGTTGCCGTCGTTGTCGAGATAGGCCTCGACCGTGGCGACCAGCTCGGTCTCGTACTGGTCGTCGTAGGCGGAGAGCGGCGCGATCGTCTCGGCATAGAAGCGCTCCAGCTCGCCCGGGTCCTCGCTCATCGCCGGCAGCAGCAGGCGGTAGGAGCCGGTGTCCTCGAAGGCGAGCGGGGAGCGGCCCTCGGCCTCGCCCACGTTCACCGCCAGCCGCGCCTCGTTGCCGGCCCGATAGAGGTCAACCGGGTCGGTGGCGTGACGGCTGCGGCCGATCGTCAGGCTGAAGCCGGAGAGACCTTCCTCGAGCTCGCGCGAGAGCCCAGCCGCGGCGCGCTCGACGCGCGCGTCGTCCTCGGCGGGGACGATCGCGGCGATCTCCGCCGCCTCTTCCCCGCTCGAGCTGGCGAGGGAGCCGGGCGCGAGCGAGCGCAGCGCCCGCTGGGCCAGGGTCAGCACCCGCGCCCGCCACTCCCCTGTCTGCGCGGCACGCGGCGCCGCGTGCAGGATCAGCACCCCCGCCCCGGCCTCCAGGTCGGCTCCGAGCTCGGCGGCGCGGGCGACGATGTCTCCCCGATCGGTCACTTCGCGGGCGAGAACCGCGGCGACGAAAGCCCCCGCCACCTCTTCGCTCTCCCACTCCGGCGAGCGCGCCCGCTCCAGCTCGAGCGCGAGCAGCGTCGTCACCATGCGCGCCATCGCCGCGTCGGGCGGGACGGCGCTGCGGTAACGCAGCTCGCCGACGACGTTGTCGGCGACGCGCAGCTCCACCCGATTCACGTCCTCCCCTCCGGCAAGCAGCTTGCGCTCCTGGTCGGGCGAGGCGCCCGCGACCGCCAGCACGGCACTCGAGCGGTCGATCAGGGCGACGCTGGCGCCCAGCACCTTCGCCGCGGCCCGCGCCACGGCGGGCAGGCCGGCACCCGACTCGACCGCCTCCGAGAGCGCCTCGAGCGTGCCCGGATCCTGCTTCTTTGCAGGCTTCTTTTCGCCTTTGGACGTTGCCGGCATCCGGCCCATTATCCCGGCGCCTACTTGACGTGCAGGAATTCGACGATCTCGTTGTAGTTGACGACGATCGCCAGGCCGACGACGACGCCGACGACGACCAGCGCGGCGAGCACGAAGAGCGAGAGGACGCCCGCCGCGGTCTTCTCCCAGAGGCGGCCGTAGGAGCTCACCGCGGGCACCAGGATCAGGCTGACGAAAGCGGCAAGGCAGATCAGGCCGGCTACGCCGAAAAGCAGGTACTCATGGTCGATCCTCTGCAACGCCAGCGGCAACGGCACGCCGCCCATTCTGCCGCACCGTCGAGATGACGAGCGCCACGGCGGCGGCGAGCGCAAAGGCGGCGGCCCCCAAGGCCCAGCCGCCGCTGACGTCGCTGAGGTAGTGAACCCCGAGATAGACGCGGGAAAGCCCGACCAGGGCGGTGAGGGCGATGCCCGCAGCGACGACCGCCGCTCCGCGCGCCATCCCCGGCCGCAGCCGCATCACGATCGTCACCGCCAGCCAGACGTAGAAGGTCGAGTAAGCGGCGTGGGCGCTCGGGAAGGAGGAGCCGGACGTGCCGACCAGACCGCCCTCTGGCCTGGGACGATCGACCATGTCCTTGAGCTCGTGGACGCCGGCGTAGATCAGCACCATGCCGGCGAGCAGCACGCCGAACTCGGCCCAGCGCCGGCGGGCGACGAGCAGCGCCGCGGCGACGAAGGCGAGCGAGCCGACGACCGCGAACGAGCCCAGGTGCGTGAAGAATTTGGCCAAGTCGGTGAGCCAGCCGACCTGCAGCTGTTCGACGAGTTCGATCGCGGTCTGGTCCCCCGGCGTCGGGCCCGGGTCCCCCGAGAGGATCACCGTGTAGGAGACGAGCGCGAAGCCGGCGACGGCGAGCACCGCCATCAGCGAGGTGAACTCGAGGCCGAAGGTGCCGCCCGGGGTGACCCGCTCCCAGAGGAACTGCAGCTGTGGGCGAAAGCGGCGGGTCAGCAGGACGAGCCAGCGCGTCGCGGCGTGGCCCTCCATCCAGGCGACGATCCGGCGCCGGTTCTCGGCGACGCGCAGCCGCCGGAAGAGGAAGACGATCCCGGCGACGACGACAATCGTCGTGCCGAGCACGAGGGCGCCGCGACCGGCGTACTCGGCGGCGCTCTCGATGCTGCGCGAGAAGAAGTAGCCGATCAGGATGTGGGCGCTGGCCCAGAGGCCGGTGCCGAGGATGCTGTAGGGAACGAAAGCCCGATAGCGCATCCCGGAACTGCCGGCGATGAAGGGCGCGAAGGCGCGCACGAGGCTGACGAAGCGCCCGACGAAGATCGTCTTGCCGCCGTGGCGAGAGAAGTAGTCCTCGACCCGTTCGAAACGCTCGTGGCCGATCCCGAAACGCGGTCCGTGGGCGAGGACGAAGTCGCGACCGAGGCGACGGCCGATCAAGAAGCTCGTCGTGTCCCCGAGCCAGGCCGCGAACCAGGCGATCCCGATCAGCAGGTAGATGTCGATCGCCCCCTGGCCGGCGACGGCGCCGCCGAGCAGCATCACGGTCTCGCCGGGAACCACGAGGCCGACGAAGGCGCCGGTCTCGGCGAAGGCGAAGACGCCGACCAGCAGATAGGTCCAGGCGCCGAGCGTTTCCGACACGTCTTCGAGCAGGCCCTGCAGGTCGATGCTGCCCAGCTCGCGGCTGAGGAAGTAGTAGCCGGTGAGGACCGCCGCCGCGACGATCGCGATCAGCAGGCGTTTGCGACTGGACCCGTTCTCACCCGGCATCCGCATCAGGCTGCCCCCGCCTCGCAGACGATCGCGTCGCGGTCGAGCTCCGCTGCAGCGGCGCGCGCCGCCGTGAGGCTCTCGAAGAGGCCGAAGACCGTCGGTCCGGAGCCGGTCAGCAGCACCTGGGGCGCACCCGCCGCGCGCAGGGCGTCAAACCCCTCGCCGATCGCCGGGCGCAGAGAGCGCGCCGCCAGCTCGAGGTCGTTGACGAGCAGCTCGGGATAGGCGAGCGGCGAGGCGCCGGCGCCGGCGACCGCGCGCAACCGCCCGGCCAGCTCGTCGAGCTCGTCCGCCGAGCGACCGAGACCCAGGCGATCGGCCTCGGCGAAGACCGCGGCGGTGCTGAGGCCACCGCCGCCCGGGAGCAGCACGACGGCGTGAGGCGCCGGCGCTGGTAGGCGCTCGACCCGCTCCCCCACGCCGCAGACGAGTGCCAGCGACGGGCTCAGCTGGGAGGGAACGTCGGCGCCGAGCTCGAGCGCGATCTCCTCCAGATCCGCCACCTCCCCCGCGGCAAGCCGGAGCACCGCGGCCGCGTCGGCGCTGCCGCCGCCGAGGCCGGCGGCGACCGGTATCCGCTTCTCGATCTCGACCCGCAGCGGGGGACGGTCCCAACCGCGCTCGCGCAGAGCCGAGAGGGCATGCGCCACGAGGTTCGTCCCCTCGACGCCGGGGCAGACGACCTCGTCGCGCTCGGCCTCGCCGACGGAGATCTCGTCGCCGAGCGCCAGCGGCTCGAAGAGCGAGCAGAGCTCGTGCAGGCCGTCCTCGCGACGGGGCCCGAGGTAGAGGCAGAGGTTGAGCTTGGCTGGGGCGAGGACGCGCATTTGGCTGAGGGTCTGTCCCGGTATGGGCTCGCTCAACTTTTTCTGAAGACAGTGGCCGGCTGTCCGCCGACCTTGGCGCAGAAAAAGTACAAGCCGCTCCGCCCCTACCGAGACAGACCCTTTCCCAAGGCGCGGAACTCGCCTGGTGAGAGCTGCTCGGCGCGAGCGTTTTCCGGCAGGCCCAGCTCGGCGAGCGCCACGCGGACCGGCCCTAGGGACCCGGGTCGGACATGCTCGAGCGAACGGGCGAGGGACTTGCGGCGGTGGGCGAAGGCGGCGCGGACGAGCCCGCGCGTCTCGGGGTCGGCGCTCGGGCCGGTGCGCCGCATGGCGAGGATCGCCGACTCGACCCGTGGCCGCGGGCGGAAGACCGCCGGGTCGACGGTACGCAGCATCTTCACCTCGCAGGCGAGCTGGACGAGCACGCTCGGCCCGCCGTAGGTGCGGCTGCCGGGCGCGGCCCGCAGCCGGTCGGCGATCTCGCGCTGCACCATCACCGTCCAGCGCTCGACCGAAGGCAGATCCTCGACGGTTCGCAGGATCAGCGGGGTCGCCACCGCGTAGGGCAGGTTGGAGACGACGGCCGTCGGCACGGGATCGAAGGAGGCGAGGTCGACATCCATCGCGTCGCCCCAGTGCAGGTCGAGCTCCGGGCGCCCGGCCAAGGCAGCCAGCGCCGGCTCGAGGCCACGATCGATCTCGACCGCGTGCACGTGGCGCACGGCGGCCAGCAGCCGCTCGGTCAGGACCCCTTCGCCGACGCCGATCTCGAGCACCACGTCGTCCGGCGCGAGCTCGGCGTCGCGCACGATCGCGTCGAGCAGGTTCGGGTCGGAGAGGAAGTTCTGCCCGAGGCGAACCACGGCTACCAGTCGAACAGGGCACGCGCGTTCGCCTCGACGGTGCGCTCCAGCTCCGCGTAGGAGACGCCGCGGACCTCGGCGACGACCTCGGCGGTCGAGACGACGTGCGCCGGCTCGTTGGTCTTGCCGCGAATCGGCTGCGGCGCCAGGTAGGGGGCGTCGGTCTCGACCAGGACGAGCTCGTCGGGCAGCTTCGCCGCCGCCTCGCGCAGCTCTTCGGCGCTCGGGTAGGTGACCACGCCGGAGAAGGAACAGAACCAGCCGCGGTCGATCGCGTCCTGTGTGCGCCAGGGGGCGGCGAAGCAGTGCAGGATCGCGCGCACTCCGTCGCCGCGCGCGTCGAGGATCTCGAAGACGTCGTCGACGGCGCCCGTCTCGCCGTCGGGGTCGCGGGCGTGGATCACGATCGGCAGCCCGCGCTCGCGGGCGATGTCGATCTGGGCCTCGAAGGCGCGGCGCTGGTCCGCGCGGCTCGCCGTTTCGCGGTAGTAGTCGATGCCGGTCTCGCCGATCGCCCGCACCTTCTCGTTGCCGTCGGCCAGTTGGGCAATCTCCGCAGCGCGCGCATCGTCGAAGCCGGCTGCCTCGGTCGGGTGGCAACCGACCGTGGCGAAGACGCTCTCGTAACACGCCGCGGAGGCGATCGTGTGCAGGTTCGTGGGCCTGTCGAGGCCGACGTTGAGCATCCGCTTGACGCCCGCCTCTTCCGCCGCGGCGACGACCTCGGCCTCGGGGCGCTCGCAGTAGAACAGATGGGTGTGGGAGTCGATCACGGAAACCCAGCCTATCCACGGTCGATGGCAGTCCTGGCTATCGGGCGATCGCGTAGCCGGCACTCGCATGGCGTGACAAGCACATGCATCTACTCCTGCATCCACCTCGGAGGCGCGGCGGACCATGCCGCGATCTTGTCCACCAGCTTCTTTATGTCTCCTTGGCTTGCCTGAGGGGCCATTCCGCTCTCGAGGAAGAGCCCACGAGTCCAAGGGCCCCGCTTTGCAATTGGCGCCTGCATGTGCCCCGACAGCTTGTTGAAGAACTGGGTCAGCTCGCCATCGGTCATCTGACTGTGTTCATCGAGCACCAAGTCGTGATAGACGCCGGCGAGAACCCGAAGCATCGTTGCGGAGCCCAGGAGGCTGCTCCGTCGCAATTCAGCCGGAGACTCTTCGCCCTCCCTGATTGCCTTCAAGTCGGGAAAGGCGTCTTCGATCACGTCGAGAAAGCGATTTGCCGTCTCTGCGACCTTGCGCTCCTCCAGCTCCATCTCGAGCTTCTTTGAAATGCGGCGGGAGGCCCCAACTTGGACCGTACGGATGATGTCGGCGACGTTCTTTGCGGTTAGGAGATTCGGATTCGTGCTCGACAGTCGGTCCGACTCTTCCTCGACGCGGCCCTTGAGCAGCGGATGCTCGATCACGAGGGGAAGCGCCCGATGCACAACCTTTCTGCGATCGAAGCGGGCGCCCAGAGTTCGCGTGACGCCCTTTGCGTTGTCGGCGATATCGACGAACACCTGCTTGTACGCATCGGGGTCGTCGACGATCAAGATGTCGATCGACACCCGTGCGCGCGAAAGCCGATCGCGGAGTCCAAGCTGCCTGTCCAATCGCCGCTGAATCTCGTTGACGAACTCCTCAGGTCCGTTCCGGCGCGCAACGGTGAGTTCCTCTCTCGACTTTTGAACGGCATCGGAGATGGCCCTCCAGGCCAAATGAAAGCCCAGGATTCGATGCTGACCGTCGAGGATCTTCAGCGATTCGCGAGCCAGCCGTGGAACCGCGAGTATTCCCAGTTCGGTTCCGCCGATCTCGCGCTGCGAGCGAAATTCAAACTCGCCGTCGGGAGCACGCAACATGAGCGATGGGCACACCCAGTTCTCTCGCTCTCGGATGTACTCGCCAAAGTCCTTGGCATGAGAAAGGTTGATTTTGCGGTTTCCAGGCTCCTTGCGATTGGGGTCGGGCTCCGGCAGGGTTGCGACGAGTTGGGGTACCGATAGATCGACCGAATAGACGGTCCTGCCTCCCTGTTGGAAGCGGGTTGCAAAGTACTCGTCATGAGTGCCATATCCACTCGGCTCGCCTACCGGCATCTCGATCTGGCTCCCGCCCTTTGATTGGCCATTGCTTTCCTTCGCGGCCACCAAATTCCCCCTTCATTAGAATCTTAAAAGAAGAAATAAGAATTTAGAAGAGAAAATAAGAACTTGTCAAGACAGATAGGTTTTTAATGCCGGAGCAGCCCCTGCGCCGCGTGCGGTCAAGCGCCAAGGGTCGAAGGCGTCAGGCGTCGCTCTTTGGGAATAGCGGCGGCACGCGCTCGATGCGCTGGCCGCCGGGGCGCGAACCGAGCTCGGCCAGCTCGCGTGAACCTTCCGCCAGCGCAGCGAGCAGCGTTCCGCTCGTCTGGGGCAAGAACGGGACGAGCAGGAGCGTGGTGACGCGCAGGCCCTCGCAGAGGTTGTAGAGGACTTCGTCGAGGCGCTCGGGGTCGGCCTCGTCCTTGGCCAGCCCCCAGGGCCGCGTCTCCTCGACGTAGCGGTTGAGGCGGCGCACCAGCTTCCAGGCCTCCTCCAGCGCCTGGGTAAGCTCGGCGCGGTCGAGCAGCTCGCAGAAGCACGCCACGACGCCTTCGAAGTCCTCGGCCAGCACCGCGTCGACGGCCGCGACGGGAACGACGCCGTCGCGGTAGCGCTCGACCATCGCCAGGATGCGGCTGGCGAGGTTGCCGAAGTCGTTGGCCAGCTCGGTCTCGTAGCGGGCCTCGAAGCCGGCGGTCGAGATCGAGCCGTCCTGGCCGAAGCTGACCTCGCGGAAGCAGTAGAAGCGCAGCGCGTCGGCGCCGAAGCGCTCGATCGCCTCGAAGGGATCGAGCACGTTGCCGAGCGACTTCGACATCTTCTTCTCGCCCATCAACAGGTAGCCGTGGATCGCCATCCGCCGGGGCGGCTCGAGATCGGCGGCCCAGAGCAGGGCGGGCCAGATCACGGCGTGGAACTTGAGGATGTCCTTCGCCATCACGTGCAGGTCCGCCGGCCAGTAGCGCTTGGTCAGATCCTCGCCCTCGCGGGCGAAGCCGAGCGCGGTGACGTAGTTGAGCAGCGCGTCGAACCAGACGTACATGCGCTGCTCGGGGTCCCAGGGAAGCGGCAGCCCCCACTTCAGCGCCGGCCGCGAGAGCGAGACGTCCTCCAGCCCCCCCTTGATGAAGGAGACCGCCTCGTTGCGGCGGAACTCGGGGACGACGAAGTCGGGCCGTTCCTCGTAGAGGCCTTCGAGCTGGGCCTGGAAGGCGGAGAGGCGGAAGAACCAGTTCTCCTCCCGCACCTGCTCGAGCGGGATCTCGTGGATCGGGCAGGTCTGGCCCGGCCCCAGCTCCCGCTCGGTCTTGAAGTCGGCGCAGCGGGGGCAGTACCAGCCTTCGTAGGTGCCCTTGGTGACCCAGCCGTTGTCGTAGACCCGCTGCATGATCTCGGCGACCCGTTCCTTGTGGCGCGGATCGGAGGTGCGGATGAAGAAGTCGTTGGTCGCGTCGATGATCGGCATCAGCGCCCGGAACTTCTCCGCGTTGCGGTCGGCCAGCTCCTGCGGCGAGATCCCCTCGCGCTCGGCCGCCGTCTCGATCGGCTCCCCGTGCTCGTCGGTGCCGGTGAGGAAGAAGACGTCCTCGCCTCGCTGGCGCATGTGCCGCGCCAGCACGTCGGCCGCCAGCGTCGAGTAGGCGTGGCCGAGATGCGGCTCGGCGTTGACGTAGTAGATCGGGGTGGTGACGTAGTAGGTCACGTGCGTGCGTCCAGGCTACTTGCGGGGCTCGCGGCCAGTCAGCGCCCGATAGAGGTCGTTGGCGCGGGTGCCGGTGAGGGCGGCAACGACGCTGGCTGCCGCCCGAGGGCGGGCACCGGACTGGACCAGGTGGCGCAGGGCGTCGACGGCGAAGCCGACGTCGCGGTCATGGTCCTCGTCGGCGGCCGGGCCGATGACGAGGACGATCTCCCCCTTGACATCGCCGCGGAAGCGGCGCGCCAGTTCGGCCAGCGAGCCGCGCGAGACCTCCTCGTGCATCTTGGTCATCTCGCGGCAGACGGCGGCGGGACGGTCGGGTGCGATCGCCGCCAGGGCGGCGAGCGAGTCGCCGATGCGGCGCGGCGACTCGAACGCCACCACGGTCTCCGCCGAGCGCAGCACGCGCTCCATCTCGCCCGAGCGCTTGGGCAGGAAGCCCTCGAAGCGCCAGCGGTCGGTGGGCAGCCCGGAAGCGACGAGCGCAACCGGGATCACCGACGGGCCCGGCAGCACCGTGACGTCGAGGTTGCGTTCGAGGCAGCGGCGGATCAACCGGTAGCCGGGGTCGGAGATCGCCGGCATGCCGGCGTCGGAGACGAGCGCCACCCGGTCGCCGCGCTCGATCCGCTGCGCCAGCTCGATCGCGCGGGCGGCTTCGTTGCCCTCGTGGTTGGAGACGAGGGACGGGGCCGGGCGGATGCCGAGCTTATCGAGCAGCCCGCCCGTCCGGCGGGTGTCCTCGCAGGCGATCCAGTCGGCGGTGACGAGAGCGTCGCGCACGCGGGGACTGACGTCGTCGAGGTTGCCGATCGGCGTCGGGCAGACGACGAGCTCGCCGGGCATCAGGCGCTCTGCTCCAGCTCGACCCGGGCCATCGCCGCGGCGCCGATCATCCCCGCGTCAGGCCCCAGCTCGGCGGCGACGACCGGCGTGCCGTTCATCGGCGGCAGGGCCCGTGATTCCAGCTCGCGGCGGGCGGGGTCCAGCAGCAGGTCGCCGGCGGCGATCACGCCGCCGCCGATCACGAAGACCTCGGGCTCGAAGACGTTGGCGAAGCTGGCCAGGGCGACGCCGAGCCGAGCGCCGACGAGCTCGAAGACCTCACGGGCGGTCGCGTCGCCGCCGAGGGCGGCCTCCGTGACCGCCTTGCCGTCGATCTCGTGGCCGTCGGCCAGCATCGTCGCCAGGACCGAGCCGGGGGCGCGCTCGGCGGCGGCGCGCCCTTCGCGACCCAGGGCCGTCCCCGAAGCGAAGGTCTCCACGCATCCGTGCCCCGGGCAGTTGCCCTGGCAGCGGGGGCCGTCGAGGTCGATCACCGTGTGGCCCAGCTCCGCCCCGGCGCCGGTCGAGCCCCGGTAGAGCTCGCCGCCGAGGACCAGGCCGCCGCCGATCCCGGTGCCGATCGTCAGCATCACCGCGTTTTCGGCGCCGCGCGCGGCGCCAGAGAGGTGCTCGGCGAGGGCGGCGACGTTGGCGTCGTTGTCGACGAAGACGGGGAGCCCCGTCCGCTCGGCGACGAGGTCGCGGATCGGAACGTCGGCGAGCGGCAGGTTGACCGCCGAGACGGCGACGCCGCGCTCGTGGTCGATCGTCGCGGGGATGCCGAGCCCAACCGCCTCGACCCCCGGGCGTTCCGTCCTGGCCTCCTCGACCTCGCGCACGAGCAGCTCGACCAGCTCTCCCTCGGTCTGGCCGGTCGACGCCTCGCGACTCTCCCAGAGCACGTTCGAATCGGCGTCGAGGACCCCGAGCAGCATCTTCGTACCGCCCAGGTCGACGCCGATGATTTCCCCTGCATTCATCCGAGGCCTGGGGAAGGCTGGAGGCGGTCGACCGCGGGCATCGGCATGATTCCCGCAGTCTTTCATGGCCGACAATGGCGAGCACCAGCCCTCCGGGCCGCCCGAGTACAAGGTCTACCGGTCCCGGAGAGGCCTACTTTCGAGGCTGCGGTCTCCCGATCTCTCCGGACTGCGAGAGCGGACGCCGCGTTCCCCCAGGTGGTGGCGGAGGAGGAAGCGGTCCGGGCCCGAGAAGCCGGCGCGGCCGAAGCCGGCGCGGCGCTGGACCTGGAAGCGGGTGCTGAAGTGGGCGGGCCTGGCGGCGCTCGGCTGGATCCTGCTCAGCTTCCTCGCCTTCGCCGTCTCGGCCCAGCTGCAGTCCTTCAAGCTCTCCGGCGAAGCCAGGGACGCGCTGCACGGCAATCCGCTGCTGCTTCCCAGCGCGCAGACGATCCTCGTGCTCGGCACCGACGCGCGGCCGCCCGACACCAAGGAACCGGACGCCGCCCCCTCGCAGAAGTGCTTCGAACAGCAGGAACATGGCGACGCGCCCCATGACGGCTGTTCGCCGGGCGAATTCCGCGCCGACACGCTGATGCTGATCCGCGCCGGCGGCGGCGCCTTCCGCAAACTCTCGATCCCGCGCGACAGCTACGCCGAGATCCCCGGCCAGAGCCCGCAGAAAATCAACGCCGCCTTCGCCTACGGTGGCGCCAAGGCGCAGATCGAAGCGGTGGAAAACTTCCTCGACGTCCAGGTCGACCACGTCGCGATCGTCGACTTCACCGGCTTCGAAGATCTGATCGACGCGGTCGGCGGCGTCAAGGTCAACCTCCAGCACAAGCTCTGCGCCGACATCGCCGGCGGCGCCGGCGGCGGCCAGGGCGGGGTGACGATCCGCCTGCCGAAGGGCGAGAGCACGCTCGACGGCGAAAAGGCGCTTGCCTACGCGCGTACGCGCGAGCCGAGCGAATGCCCGGGCCCCGGCAAGAGCGCCTACTCGTTCGGCTACAGCGACTTCAACCGCGCCCAGGCCCAGCAGCAGGTGGTCAACGGAATCAAGGACCGGCTGACCGACCCGCTTCGCCTCCCCTACAACTTCGTCAAGGGGCCGATCATCGGCTGGGACGCGCCGAAAGCTTTCGTCAGCGACATGGGCTTCCTGACGATGCCGCAGCTGGTGCTGTCCGCCGCCCTCGGCGGCAGCGGCAAGACGGACGTTCTCTGCGCGAAGCCCAGCGACGAATGCAACCCCGAAGGGCCGGGCGGCAGCGTCGAAGTGCCGGAGTCGACCCGCCGGCGCGCAGTCCACCGCCTGATCGACGGCTAATCGGCCGCGGCGGCCTTCGGTTTCGAGTCGCTCGACTTCGAGTCCGAGGAGGAGGTATCCGACTTCGACTCGGAGCCCTTCGAATCGCCCGATCCCTCGCCCGAGGAACCGTTTGCCGCCCCGCCCTTCTTCTTCTTGCCGTAGTCGGTGTTGTAGAAGCCCGAGCCCTTGAAGTGGACGGCGACGGGATGGAGGACGCGTTCCGCGGGGGCGCCGCACTCCTGGCACTCGGTCAGCGGTTCGTCGCTCATTTTCTGGATCACGTCGAAGACGTGGCCGTTGTCGCACTTGTACTCGTAAATGGGCACAGGAAGGCGGGATTATCGCAGCCGATACGGTTCCGGCATGTCGACTGCCGAGCAGGGAACGCCCGCGACCGACGTCTCGATGGAGGAGATCGTCGCCCTCTGCAAGCGGCGCGGCTTCGTCTTCCCCTCCTCTGAGATCTACGGCGGGCTCGGCTCGACCTACGACTACGGGCACTACGGCGTGCTGCTGAAGAACAACGTCAAGGCCGAGTGGTGGCGCGCGATGTTGCAGGAGCGCGACGACATCGTCGCGCTCGACTCGGCGATCCTCCAGCACCCGCGCGTCTGGGAGGCCTCGGGGCACCTGGAAGGCTTCACCGACCCGCTCGTCCAGTGCCTCGGCAAGTGCAAGAAGCGCTGGCGCGAGGACCACCTGCGCGAGGCGGTCGAAGCCGAGGGCGGCGACCCGAGCGCCGAGCTGCGCTGCCCCGAGTGCGGCGGCGAGCTGTCGGAACCGCGCCAGTTCAACCTGATGTTCGAGACCCACATCGGACCGGTGGCGGGCGAGGGCTCGGAGGTCTACCTGCGGCCGGAGACGGCGCAGGGCATCTTCATCAACTTCAAGAACGTGATGGCGTTCGCGCGCAAGAAGCCGCCCTTCGGCATCGCCCAGGTCGGC
>Ga0268264_10000786_pt1 | contig 34606 bp, 32 predicted proteins | sample KBSSwiS32_FD_190357 | JGI IMG/M metagenome (GOLD analysis project Ga0268264, IMG submission 190357) | Switchgrass rhizosphere microbial communities from Kellogg Biological Station, Michigan, USA - KBS Switchgrass S3-2 (SPAdes) (version 2) | ecosystem: Host-associated > Plants > Roots >...
CGATTCCCGGCGGCATCTGGAACTGCGGCACCACCCCCTGCGCACCGAACACCACGGTGCAGAGCGCGATGACCACGGCGCAGTTCATCAGCATCCTGTACTAGGAGAGAGAGATGAATCGAATCGAAAAGGCAGCCGCATCCCTCGCCCTCTCTCTCCTCGTGCCGTCCGCCGCGGCAATCGCCCAAGAAGCCCACCTCGCGCTCGATGCAGCAAGGCTCTACCGCGAGCAGGCGGCCTATCCCCCCAGTTCGCGGGCGCTGGCCGCCGGCCAGACGGACCCGATCCGCGCCGACCGCACCCCGTCGCGCATCTCCCTAGGCGGCCCGGGCGGCGCGGCTCCCGCGCTCGTCGTCTGGACCTCGGCGATCAGCTACGAAGCGCCGAAGGCGGTCCATCTGTTCGCCTCGCTCGAAACCAGGGGGCGGAAGGTCGCCGCGCTAGTAATCACGGGCGACGTTTTCGATTCCTCCGGCAAGGGGTACGGCACCGTGCAATACCGCGACGACGGAGTCGTCCCGGACGCCCTGGCGGGCGACGGCATCTGGTCCGCCCGCTGGCAAGGCGGAAAGCTCGCGCCGGGTACGGGAGACACCTACCTGGTGAGAGTCTTGGCCACCACGGAGAAAGGCGAGCCGCGCCAAGCGGCGGCCGGCTTCCTCTACGGCAAGCCGGGCGCCCGGGCGACCGGCCGCTATCACGATGAAGTTCGCGCCGGCAGTCTGATCATCTCCGCCGAGGTCGAAGTCCTGGCCGCCGGCCGTTTCCACGCGGAAGGAACGCTCTACGGAGCGAACGGCGCGCCGCTTGGAGTCGCCCAGGCAAGCGCCGATCTGGCCGTTGGCAAGGCATGGATCGAGCTGCCCTTCTACGGCAAAATGCTCGCCGACCGAAAAGCCGAAGGCCCGTTCCGGCTGGGCTCCCTGGCGCTCTCGACCGTCGGCCGGATGCCCAACGTGCTGAACGATCTCGCGCTCAACGTCTACGCGACGCGAGCCTATTCGGCGAAGTCGTTCACCAGCGCACCCTACGGCGACGCGAAGCTGCTCGATACGGCGGTGCGGTTGGAGAGGTCGGCGGCTGAGAAGCAGTAGAACCCGCGGCGCGCCCGGCCTCAGGCATCCCGATGCCGAGCCGGGCGCGCTTTTCTCTGTAGCGCCAGCCGGTCCGTTCTCGCTTTAGCCAATTCCCGGAAGGCCTGATCCCGGCCGCTCAGGTACTGGGGGGGCCAGGTACCCGTGCGGGCGCCGTACCAGGCGGCGGCCTGGTTGGCGAACGTGGGGTTCCAGAGGTGCGGTCGGTCGAGCGCCACCAGGTCGGCGCGGCGGGTGTGGAGGAGGGTGTTCACCTGCGCGGGCTCGGTGATCGCGCCGACTGCCATGGTGGCCATCTTCGATACGTTCTTGATCGCCTCGGCGAATTGGGCTTGGAACATTCGGCCGTAGATCGGTTTTTGGTCCGGCACGGTCTGGCCCGCGGAGACGTCGATCAGATCGCAGCCCGCGTCGCGAAACGCCTCGGCGATCGCGAAGGTGTCGTCTTCGGTGATCCCCCCTTCCAACCAATCGGAGGCCGAGATGCGCACGGACATCGGCCGCTCCTCGGGCCAGGCGGCGCGCATGGCGCGGAACACTTCGAGCGGAAAGCGCAGGCGGTTTTCGATCGGGCCGCCGTATTCGTCGGAGCGCCGATTGGTGAGCGGCGAGAGGAACGAGGCGAAGAGATAGCCGTGGGCGCAGTGCAGCTCCAGATGATCGAAACCCGCGCGGGCGCCGCGGACGGTCGACGCCACGAATTGATCTCGGATCTCGTCCATCCCCGCGCGGTCGAGCTCGATCGGAGTTGAGGAGACTTGCGGGTAGTAGGGAATCGGCGAGGCCGAGACCACGGGCCAGTTCGCTTCGGGTTCCACGATCGGCACGTCCGCCTCTTCCCAACCGAGCTGCGTCGAACCTTTTCGTCCGGAGTGGCCGAGCTGGAGCGCGATTTTCGCGGGCGAACGGCCGTGGACGAAATCCACGATCCGCCGCCACTGCTCCTCCTGCACCTCGCTCCAGAGGCCCGTGCAGCCAAGGCTGATCCGCGCCTCTGGCGACGGGCAGGTCATTTCGGTGAAGATCAGCCCCATGCCGCCGAGTGCGTGCGAGGTGTAGTGGACGAAATGCCAGTCGGTGAGATCGCCGTCGACCGCCGAATATTGCGCCATCGGCGACATGACCACGCGGTTTTCCAGCTCCATGTCGCGCAGGCGGAATTTCGTAAACATCGGCGTCGGTCGGGCCTTTCGCGCGTCGTAGCCGGTTTCGCGATACGCCCGCTCGTACCATTCGGTATCGACCTTCTCGACGAACGACGGATCGCGGAGGATCAGATTGTCGTAGGTGACCGACTTGGCGCGGCACATCACCACCGCCGCGAACTGCATCGGCTCCATGTCCCACGAACGCCCCATGTGCTCGAACCAGGCGAGCGAAACGTCCGCGTTGTGTTGGATCACTTCGCACGGCACCCGCCGCGCGGCCTCGTACTCGGCGAAAGCAAGGGCCACATCTTTTCCGCCATGGGCGACGACCGACTCGAACAGCGCGATCGCGCACTCCATCGCGAGCTTCGTTCCCGAGCCGACCGAGTAGTGGGCGGAGGCCTTGGCGTCTCCCAAGAGCACGATTTTGCCGTGACTCCAACGCTTGCAAGAGACGCGCGGAAAACGGCGCCACTGGGATCGGTTGAGCAGCAGAGGGTGCCCCGCCAGCTCCTCGGCGTACATCCGTTCGAGCACGACCCGGCTCTGCTCTTCGTCGAGTGAGTCGAAGCCGTGGCCACGCCAGCAGGCTTCGTCCATCTCGAAGATCCAGGTCGAGCGGCTCGTCTCCGATCGCTCGTATTGGTACGTGTGAGCGCAGACGATGCCGTGCTCCGTCTCTCGAAAGAAATAGTTAAATTCGCCCATCGGCCGGGTCGAGCCCATCCAGCAGAAGCGGTTCGCTTTCCAGACGACCGTCGGCTCGAAGGCCTCGCGGAAGTGCTCCCGCACGGGGGAATTGATTCCGTCGGCCGCGAGGATCAGATCCGAATCCGCGAATCGTCCCTCGATCTCGGCAGGATCGATCCGCTCGCCGAAATGGAGCGCGACGCCCACCTCGCGGCAGCGTTCCTGAAGGATGTTCAGCAGGCGCATCCGCGAGATCCCCGCGAAGCCGTTGCCGGCGCAGCGGATCTCGTGCCCCTTGTAGTGAATCGCCACGTCGTCCCAATAAGCGAACGCGTCGCGAATGCGGGCGAAGGATTCCGGATCGCGCGAGAGGAACTCGTCGAGCGTCTCGTCGGAAAAGACGACGCCGAAGCCGAACGTGTCGTCCGCCTGATTCTGCTCGAACACCTCGATCGTCCAATCGGGGCGGGACTTTTTGGTGAGCAGCGCGAAGTACAGCCCACCCGGACCGCCGCCGAGGACGGTGATCTTCATACCGGCACCACCGCCGTCCCCTCGATCTCCAGCCGCGCCGCGGGTTCGACCAATCGGACGATCTGCATCACCGCCATCGCGGGGAAATGCTTGCCGAGAATCTCGCGATAGATCGGTCCAAGCGATTTTCGGTTCTCCAAGTACTCGTCCATGTCCACGACGTACCAATTGAGCCGCACCAGATGGCGCGGCTCGGCGCCTCCGGCGGCAAGCACCGAATGCAGATTCAAAAGCGCCTGCCGCGCCTGGCCGAGAAAGCCCTCCGCGAAGACCTCCCGCTCGTCCCAGCCGATCAATCCTCCGGTCACCACGATCCGGCCGCTCGCGGCCATGCCGTTCGCATAGCCTTTGGGGGAAGGCCAGCCGGGGGGGAGCAGCGCTTGCGGGTCGCTCACGCCGGGTTTCCTTCGGCTCGCGCGATCTCGCGCAGGCGAAAGCGTTGGAGCTTGCCGCTGCCGGTTCGCGGCAGGCTCTCGACGAACGCCACGGCGCGCGGATACTTGTACGGCGCGATCTCGGCCTTCACGTGATCCTGGAGCGCCTTGGTCATCTCGTCATCTCCCGCGTGGTCCGGGCGCAGCACCACGTACGCCTTGACGACCTGGCCGCGCTCCGGATCGGGAGCGCCGACCACTCCGCATTCGGCGACCGCGGGATGGGTGAGGAGGGCGGCCTCCACCTCCGGCCCCGCGATGTTGTAACCGGACGAAACGATCATGTCGTCCGAGCGCGCCTGGTACCAGAAGTACCCGTCCTCATCCATCGAGTAAGAGTCGCCGGTGAAATTCCAACCGTCGTGGACATACGCCTTCTGCCGTTCGTCCGCCAGATAGCGGCAGCCGGTCGGACCGCGTACAGCGAGGCGCCCGATCGTCCCGGGCGGGACCTCGTTCCCCGCCTCATCCACCACTTTCGCTTCGTACCCTGGGACCACCCGGCCCGTGGCACCGGGGCGGATCTCGCCCTGGGGCGAGCCGATGAAGATGTGCAGCATTTCGGTGGAGCCGATGCCGTCCATCAGCTCGATGCCCGTCGCCGCGTGCCAGGCCTCCCAGATCGGCTTCGGGAGCGTCTCGCCCGCGGAGACTCCTATGCGCAGCGAAGAGATGTCGTGCTCCGCAAGCTTCGGGAGCATCGCCCGGTACGCCGTAGGCGCGGTGAAGCAGATCGTCGCGCGGTGCCGCGCGATCGCGGGGAGAAGCTCGTCGGGAGTCGCCCGTTCGAGCAGCACGGTCGAGGCGCCCGCCCGGAGCGGAAAGAGCAGGAGGCCGCCGAGTCCGAAGGTAAACGCGAGCGGGGGCGAACCGATGAAAACGTCGCTCTCCGTCGCCCGGAGAACGTGCTTTCCGTAGCTGTCGCAGGTCGCGAGCAGGTCGCGGTGGTTGTGGATCGTGCCTTTCGGCTCGCCGGTAGTTCCCGAGGTGAAACCCACCAGACAGGGATCGTCCGCCGCGGTGTCGCAAGAAGGAAACGGATCGCTCGAAACCTCCGCCATCAGGCGTTCGAGCTCGCCCTTCGACTCCGGGCCGTGGCCGAACGAGACGATCCGTTCGAGCAGGGGAGCCGCCTCGCGAGCCTTCGCCAATTCGCCGACCAGTCGGCCGTCGCACAGAGCGAGCGAAATCCGCGCCTTGGCTGTAAGGATGGAAAGCTCCTTCGCGCGCAGGAGCGGCATGGTCGCGACGACCACCCCTCCCGCCTTCCAGACCGCGAGGTGGGCCGCCGCGAGCATCGGAGTATTCGGTGCGCGGAGCAGCACGCGCCCGCCGGGGATCAGGCCGAGCCGCTCGACCAACACCCGCGCGATCCGGTCGACCCGCGATTGCAGATCGCGGTAGCTCCAGCGCTCGAACGGCGAGATCAGACAGTGGCGATCGTCGCGTCCCGCGGCAACGTGAGAATCGACGAACTCGGTCGTCGCATTCAGCCGCTCGGGGAATTGGAGGTCGGGAAGGGTGAAGAGAAAATCCGGCCGATCCTCGGGCGCCGGCAGATGGTCGCGAACGAACGTGTCGAGATGCGCGCTGTAAGCAGTCGAAGTCATGTGCGAGCCCTCAAAGTCTCGCGGGCGATTACGACTTTCTGCACCTCGGTCGCCCCCTCGTAGATGCGCAGCGCGCGGATCTCGCGGTAGAGCTGCTCGACCTTAGTACCCTTTTTGACGCCCAGCCCGCCGAAGATCTGCACCGCGCGATCGATCACCCGCTGCGCGGCCTCGGTTGAAAACATCTTCGCCATCGCCGCCTCGCGCGTGACGCGCGTGGCCCCTTGATCCTTGGTCCAGGCCGCGCGGTAGACCAGGAGCGCCGCGGCGTCCACCTCGGTCGCCATGTCGGCCAGCGCGGCCTGCGTTAGCTGGAGATCGGCGAGCGGCGCGCCGAACAGCAACCGTGTAGAGGACCGGTCGAGTGCCTCGTCCAACGCGCGCCGCGCGAGGCCGAGCGCCGCGGCGCCCACCGTCGAGCGGAAGACGTCGAGCGTCGCCATCGCGACCTTGAATCCTTCGCCCGGATTGCCGAGGCGGTTCGCGAGGGGGATGCGGCATCCTTCGAACTTGAGGGTCGCGAGCGGATGCGGCGCGATCACCTCGATCCGCTCGGTAATTTCCAATCCGGGAGTGTCCGCATCGACCAGGAAGGCGGAGACACCTTTCGCTCCGGGCACCTCGCCGGTGCGCGCGAAAACGACGTAGAAGTCGGCGATCCCGCCGTTGGAAATCCAGGTCTTCGTGCCGTCCAGCCGAACGTACTCCGGGCCGGCTGGGGTGGCGCTGGTCGAGATCGCCGCGGCGTCCGATCCGGCGTCCGGCTCGGAGAGCGCGAACGCCGCGATCGCCTTGCCGGCCGCCACCCGCGGCAGGTAGCGGCGCTTGATCTCGTCGGAGCCGAACATCGCGATCGGTCCACTGCCCAGGCCCTGCATGGCGAACGCAAAATCGGCGAGCCCGTCACGATAGGCGAGCGTCTCGCGCGCCAGACAAAGCGAGCGCACGTCGTAGCCCTGGTCTCCCGGTACCGTCGCGCGCAGCCATCCGGCTTCGCCGAGAGCTTTGACCAACCGGCGGCAGGAAATATCGACGTCCTTGTGATCGACCAGCGCGGGCAGCTCGCGATCCGCCCATTTGGCAAGATCCTCCTGCCAAGCGCGGTGCTCCGGCCCGAAGAACGGCCAATCGAGAAACGAGCGATCGGGGGCGACGGGCACGCCTCAGTTCCCCTCGAACACGGGCTTTTGTTTCGCCGCGAACGCCCGGAACGCGCGGGCGAAATCTTCGGTGGTCATGCAGAGCGCCTGCGCGACCGCTTCGGATTCGATCGCGTCTTCCACCGACATCGCCCACTCGACCTGAAGCATCCGCTTGGTCATCGCATGGGCGAACGTCGGGCCGTGGGCGATCTCGGAAGCGAGGCTCTGAGCGGCGGCGAGGAGATCGTCGGGCTCGACCAGCCGGTTGAAAAACCCCCAGCGCTCGCCCTCTTCCCCCGGGAGCTGCCGGCCGGTGTAGAGAAGCTCGGAAGCGCGCCCCTGGCCGATGATCCGGGGCAACATCGCGCAAGCGCCCATGTCGCAACCGGCGAGCCCCACCTTGTTGAACAGGAACGCGACCTTGGCGCGCGCGGTGCCGAAGCGCAGATCGGAAGCCATCGCGAGGATCGCCCCCGCCCCCGCGCAGATGCCGTCGATTGCCGCGACGATCGGCTGCGGGCAGGCGCGCATCGATTTGACCAGCTCACCGGTCTTCTTGGTGAATTCGAGCAGGCCGACCGTGTCCATCTCGACCAGCGGGCCGATGATGTCGTGAACGTCGCCCCCCGAGCAGAAGTTGCCGCCGGAACCGGCCAGCACGAACGCGCGGACGCCGTTGGCATCCTTGCCCGCCGCGCGGAACAGCTCGGCCAGCTCGTCGTAGCTGCCGAACGTGAGGGGATTCTTCCGCTCCGGCCGGTCGAGCGTGATCGTGGCGACGCGATCCTCGACCGCGAAGCGGAAATGCTCCGCTTGATATTCGGCGAGCGGTAGGGTCACGCGATTGGCGGGTGTGCTCATGCGGCGGTCTCCCCTTCGAAGGCTCGGCGCGCCGAGGCTTTCCATTTGGCGAGCAGGTCCATCAACTGCTCGGATTCGTGCGGCGCGAGACCGCCCGTCATCTCGACGATCCACCGCTCGTGCGCGGCGGCCATCTTGCGAAACGCGGCCCGCCCCGAAGCGGTCAAGCGGGCCACCTGCGCGCGGCGATCGGTAGCCGAAGTCTGCCGCTCGATCCAACCTGCCTCGACCAGCCGTTCGACCAAAGCGGTCAAGTTGCCGTTCGAGACCATCATCCGCTTCGACAGCTCGGAGAGCGTAAGCCCCGCGGGTACTTTCGCGAGTTGCGCGAGCAGATCGAAGCGCGGCAACGTCTCGCCGAACTCCGCCCGTAGCCTTCGGCGGATCGTGGTCTCGACCAACGTCGAACAGGTGAACAGGCGAAGCCAAAGCCGCAGCTCCGGATGGTCCGCCGCGGGCGCTTGGTCCAGCCGGGTTTCGGCGTCCGGAGTGGCGGTCAAACTCATCGCCCCGCGGTCTCCCCGCCGTCGATCGCGATCGCCTGGCCGGTGACCGAAGCCGCTCCCTCGCCGCACAGCCAAACCACCGCGGCGGCGACCTCCTCAGGCTTCACCAACCGCCCGAGCGGGTTCTCGGCCAGTATCTCGCCGAGCAGCTCGTCGTACAGGCGACCGGTCTTGTTCATCGTCTTCTGCAAATTGCCGCGCACCATGTCGGTCTCGGTATACCCGGGGCAGACGGCGTTCACCGTCACTCCCGTCTTCGCGGTTTCGAGAGCCAGGGTACGGGTCAGCCCGAGCAGCCCATGCTTGGCTACCGCATACGCCGCGATATAGCGCGCGCCTTTGAGCGATGCGGTCGAGCCGACGTTCACGATCCGCCCAAACCCCGCGGCAAGCATCCCCGGAAGCACGAACTTGGACGTATGAACCGCGGCGAGCACATGAACCTCGAACATCCGCTGAAACACCGCGGGATCCGCCTTCAAGAAAGGAGCGGTCGAAGCCGACCCGGCATTGTTGACCAGGATCTCGATCGCCCCGCGAGCCGCAATCGCCTCGGAAAGGGCGGAGAGCAGGCCCTGGGAGTCCGTCACGTCCGCGGTCACGAAGCCCTCGCCGGAACCCGCCGCGACCTCCGCCTGAAGCGCCGCCTCGTCCCGACCGAGCAGCGTAACCCGCGCCCCCTCTGCCGCAAGCCCCCGGGCGATTGCCGCGCCAATTCCCCGCGAGGCCCCGGTCACCAACGCATGCCGCCCGGCCAGCGAACGAGGGGACGATTCTGCGGTAGCCATGGCTTGAGCCGCCTTTCCGGTTGTCGAGACGTTTGAAGCTTAAAGGATCGGAAGAGGCGGGGGCAAGGGCTCAACGGGGAGGCGGCCCTCCTCGAACCCGGTCTCTCAGCCGTTCGCTGGACCTCTCGACCGTCGCGGCGTTTCTTGCCACCCAGCGGCCACTTCGGGCCCCAGAACGGTTCGCATCGCTTCCTTTCATGGCTCACCCCTCCGGCATCTCCGGAGGCCCCACGATCTCCGCGTAATCCTCTGTCCGCTCCATGCCGTGCAAAATCGCGAGCAGCTTCTCCGGCGGCACGATGCGGCGCCGTTCCCGTAGATCGAACCACAGACCCTCGGAGGTCACCGCGGCAGAGAACGAACCGTCGGCGCGGTAGAACCGGTTGTGCAGCCGCATTCGCGAGCCGTCCGCCGAGAGGCCCGCGAGGGTGAGGGTGACGGTGAAATCCTCTTGGAAGCGCAGCTCGCGGCGATAGCGCATTTCGTCGAGTAGGACGACCGGGCCAATGCCCGCGACGGCAAAATCGGCGGCGGTGAATCCTTGCTCGGCGAGGTAGGAGAAGCGGGTATCGACCGCGTAGTCGAGGAAGGCTGAATTGCGCAGATGGCCGATGGCGTCCAGGTCAGCCCATTGGACGCGGTAGGAACGGCGGTAGGTCATAGGGACGAGAGGATTCGCTGCTTCACCTCCGGCCAAGGCGATCCACCTTCGGGGTCGGAATCGTCCTCGGCGATCCTCTGGTCAAGAATCTCGCGGAGCTCGTCGGGCAAGTTGTGTCCAGGTTCGGCGGCTGCCAGGCTTTGCCAGATTTCCTGAGCCAGGTCCCAACGTTCCTCGGCAGGAAGCTCCAGGGCAGAGGTGCGAAGCTGATCCAAGGTCAGGATTCCCATGGATCTTCAGTTTATACGCCCTTCCCTGGTCGATGCCAAGCTTCAGTGCGGGCCTCTACTTTTCCCGGCCGGCTCGGGTTGTCCGCGTCAACTGTTTTCAGTTCGATCTCAAGCGCATGAAGTTCGATCTCGAACCGCGGAAGTTCGTTCTCCGGCCGCTTGAGAACGTTCTCGAAGAGAAAAAGTTCGAACGGAAGCCGGCCGAGAACGTTCTCAAACCGGTCGAGAACGTTCTCGAGGAGGAAAAGTTCGAAATTCAGCGGCTCAAGTTCGTTCTCGAAACCCTGGAGAACGTTCTCGAAGTGGTGGAATTCGCTCGGGAGGCGACGTGCTCAAGAGTCTGGGCACGCCGCCCCGAGAAAGGGGGGGGGGCCTAGCGAACCTCGATCGGGAGGTTGTTCAGCAGCCGGGCTTGACGATCGGCAGGCTCGGATAAAGGCGACCGTCGGGCGCCGGAACTCCGAGGAGCTCAAGCGAGAAGAATAAGGGCTCGGCCGCCTCTTTCGCCTGCGTCGAGGCGCTCAGGCCGGAGCAATAGTACTCAGTGTATTCGTAGCAGTGGAACCTGAATCCGCCGAGCTCCTCGCTCGCGCACCAGGAGTTGGGGCTGAACGAGCAATACTCGCATTCGCAGAGGGGAACGGCGCGAGCCGGTTGGGCGAAGAAGGCGATACCGAACAGGAAGAGTAGTACGGCACCCGACGAGACGAGCTTCCGCATAGAGCCTCCTCGATTAGGGCCACGGACCGGAGCGGGCCGCGCCGAATTCACTAACTATAAGAGGAGAGAACGCTCGATTCAAGCTACGCTAAAGAGCGCTTCGGAGAATCGCGCCGAGATTGCTTCGCCTTCCCGCCCAGGAACGCCAACAGCTGTTGCTCTCCCTGCGTCGTATCGCGGCGTGCCTTCGGCGGCCGGGCGTTGAGCCGGTCTTGAAAACGTTCTTCCCGAAACGATTCGAGGAGAGCAGGATGGATGTAGTGTTTGCGGCAGACGGCGCGCGTGTTGCCGAGATTTTTGGCCACTCGATCGATGACGGCCACGATCGCTTTGTCCGGTTCCGCCGCTGCCGCCTCGTCCAACTCGGCGAGGGCGACGAGCGCTTCGACGCTGCCGCGCCAGGTGCGGAAGTCCTTGGCGGAGCACTCGATGCCGGTTAGCTGCCGCAAGTACTCGTTCACGTCGGTCGAGGTCACCGAGTGCCGCTCGCTCTCTTCGTCCACGTATTGGAACAGTTGTTGACCGGGGAGATCCTGGCACTGCCTCACGACTCGCGCGATCCGCGGGCTCCGGATCGACGATTCGTGAAGGATGCCGCTCTTCGCCTTGAACGAGAGCTTGATCTCGCCGCTCTTCGCCACGGCGTGCCGGTTGCGCAAGGTGGTGAGCCCGAACGAACCGTTGCTCCGCCGATACTCCTCATTGCCGACGCGGGCGCCGGTCAGGTCGAGCAATCGGACGATGGTCGCCAAGACCTTTTCGCGCGGCAGACCGGAAAGGCGAAGATCGCGCCGTACTGCGCGCCGCAGCCGAGGAAGGGTGCGGCCGAAATCGGCAAGCCGCGAGAACTTGTTCTCCCCTTGCTTCTCATTCCAAGCCGGGTGGTAGCGGTACTGCTTCCGCCCCCGTGCATCGCGCCCGGTCGCCTGGAGATGGCCTTCGGGCACCGGGCTGATCCAGACCTTCTCCCACGCGGGAGGGATGACGAGCGAGCGAATGCGCTCCAGGGTGGCCGCATCGTTCACCCTGCGGCCGTTTTCGTCCAGATAGGCGAAGCCGGTGCCGCGCCGCACCCTGCGGATTCCAGGTTCCGAATCGGCGATGTAGGTGAGAGTCGTCATGGGAGCGGTGGCGATCGGGCCGCAAGGAGATCTGCAACTCGGGTGCCGCCTTCGCCCGCGGTCCCCGCGAAATCCTCGGCGCGGCTATACTCCGCGTCCCTTCCGGCCTTCCGAGGGCGGGAAGGCCCCCCAAACCATGAGCGCCGCCCGCCCCGTCCTTCTCAGTTGCGACTCGATCGCCAAACAGTTCGGCGCCCGGCCGTTGTTCGTCGGCTTGTCGTTCGGCCTGTTCGAGGGGGACCGGGTCGGCCTGGTCGGCCCAAACGGCGCGGGCAAGTCGACGCTGATGAAGATCCTCGCGGGGATCGAAGAGACGGATTCCGGCACGCGCTCGGTGAGGAAAGGGCTGCGGGTGGGATACGTGCCGCAGGATCCGGTGTTTTCGACCGACCATTCGGCCGAGCAGGTCCTGGTAGAAGCGCTCGAAGGGCTGCCGCTCGAAGAGTACGAAAAGCACGTGATGGCGGCGATCGCGCTCGGCAAGCTCGGCTTCGCCGATCCGGATCAAACGGCGGGCACGCTCTCCGGCGGTTGGCAGAAACGCCTGGCGATCGCCCGCGAGCTGGTCCGCGAGCCGGACGTCCTGCTGCTCGACGAGCCGACCAACCATCTCGACCTCGAAGGCATTCTGGAGCTCGAAGGGCTGCTCGCCTCCGAGCCGCGGGCGTTCGTGGTCGCGAGCCACGACCGGTACTTCCTGGAGAACGTGGCGCGGCGGATGATCGAGCTCGATCGGGTCTATCCGGAAGGCCTGCTTCAGGTCGAAGGCACCTACTCGGACTTGTTGGAGAAGCGCGACGAGGTGCGGAAAAACCAGGCCGAGTACCAGGAGTCGCTCGCCAATCGCGCCCGGCGCGAAATGGAATGGCTGCGCCGCGGCCCGAAGGCGCGGACTACGAAATCGAAATCGCGCATCCAGGAGGCGAACCGGCTGATCGGCGAGCTGGGCGAGATCGAGCAGCGGACGGTGGAATCGACCGCCAGCATCGATTTCGCCGCGTCCGGGCGGAAGACCAAGCGGCTGCTGATCGCGACCGGCGTCGGCAAGAGTTACGGCGAGCGGACCGTCCTGGACGGCATCGATCTGCTGATCCGCCCCGGCACCCGCCTTGGCCTTCTCGGTCCGAACGGCAGCGGCAAGACCACCCTCCTGTCGCTGCTCGCCGGATTGATCGAGCCCGACCTTGGGGAGATCGAGCGCGCGCCGTTCCTGAAGGTCGTCCTGTTCGAGCAGAGCCGCGAGACGCTCGATCGCAGTTTGACCCTTCGCCGGGCGCTCGCGCCGGAAGGGGATTCGGTCGTCCACCAGGGGCGCGAGATCCACGTCGCCGCCTGGGCGAAGCGCTTCCTGTTCCGCACCGAGCAGTTGGAGACGCCGGTTTCGCGCCTGTCCGGAGGCGAGCAGGCGCGCATCTTGATCGCCCGCTTGATGCTGCGGCCGGCCGATCTGCTGATCCTGGACGAGCCGACCAACGACCTCGATATCGCCACCCTCGAAGTGCTCGAAGAGAGCCTGCTCGAATTCCCCGGCGGTCTGGTGCTGGTCACCCACGATCGCTACCTGCTCGACCGGGTCTCGACCGAAATCCTGGCGCTCGACGGTAAAGGCGGCGCGCGCACGTTCGCGGACGTCGCCCAATGGCAGGAACAGAAAGACGTGGTCGAACCGCCGAAACCGACCGGGGCGGGTGCGCGGGCTTCCCAGGCGCCCCCGAAGGTGGTTCCCGCCGCCCCGCCCGCCGCGCTGAAATCGACGTCCAAGCGCCTGACGTTCGCCGAGCAGAAAGAGTGGGAGCGGATCGAGAGCGACATCCACGCGGCGGACGAGGCGCTCCGCCGGAGCGAAGAGGCGGTCGCCGATCCGAAAATCGCCTCGGACGCCGTGGAGCTTGCCGTCCGCTGCACCGCGCTCGACGCCGCCCGCGCCGAGACCGAGCGCCTCTACGCCCGCTGGGCGGAGCTCGAAGCGAAGCGCAACGGGTAGGGGATTACCGCCCCCAATTCACGATCGCCTCCGCCGCGCGGGCGAGGGTCTCCGCGCCGCGGCCGATTTCGCTCTGCGCGGTGGCCGGCCGCCCTTCGAGACAGATCCGGGCGCCGTTCGCGACTCTGGCGAGCGCCCCGCGAATCTCGGATTCGAGCCGGACCTCCGGCGCCTCTGGTAACGCCGCGGCCAGCCGCTCGGTCGCCACCTGGAGGGGATAGCAGACGTTCCGCGAGCCGCGCCCGATCGCGGTGCGGAGAGTCCGTAGCGTTTCGTCGACGAAGCGGACGAACGGCGCCCCTTCCGCGCGGAATGCCCGCGTCCACGCCTCGGCGCGCGGCGCGAGCGCCCGCAGGCGGTCGCCCTCTCGCAATTCCCGGGTCTGCCTTTCTTTGGCCGAGAAGTGCGGGGCGATCGAGATCTCGGAGGGCAGGTCCGGATTTACCGGCACCGGATGGAATTCCGGTTCCGGCGTCCTGGTCTCCGGGCTTTCCGTAGCGTCGGCGTTCGCCGTTTCGGCCGGTCGTTCTTTCTTCGTTGCCGCGCGGTGTCTCCCGGGTGTCTTGGGTGTCTTGGGCGCCTTGGCCGCCAGGGCCGGTGCGCTCGCCAGGCCGAGCCCGAGGGCGATCAGCAGGAAGCAAGAGAGCGCTCGGCGGACGACGGGGGTGGTGGAGGCGGGGGCGAGGGAAAGAATCATCTGCGGTCTCCTCTGGTAGGGTCGGTTTCGCGATCGAAACCGACCGTTGCCCCCTATGACGCCTTTGACCCCCCTACTTCTCGATACTTTTCGCGGCCCGATCGGAAATTCCTCCGGAATCGCCAATCCCTACCGCGACGAGGTCGGCGATCTCGATCGCTCCGGCGCCGCCAAACTGCGGCGAAAGAACCTGCGGATCTACCTCGAACGGGTGGGGGTGCCGCGCCTGGTCCTGCTCGGCGAGGCGATCGGCTATCGCGGGGGTCGCTTCTCGGGCATCCCGTTCACCAGCGAGCGCCAGATCGCGGGGGCAGGGGAGGAGCGGCTCGCGTGGACCGAAGGAGCGGGATTCAAAGCCACCAGCCGCCACCCTTCGCTCTGGCTCGAACCGTCGGGGACGATCGTCTGGAGCGCCCTTTCCGCGCTGCCGGCCGCGCCGCGCGGCGTGCTGCTGTGGAACGCCTTCCCCTGGCATCCCCAAGGAGCGACCGGAGCACTCAGCAACCGGACGCCGGAGCGCGCGATGCTCTTGGCGAATCTCCACATCCTCGAAACGCTGCTCTCCCTCCTGCCCGCCCGGACGCAAATCGCGGCGGTCGGCCGGACGGCGGAGGCCGCCCTCGGGCGGCTTGGAGCGACCGCAGTGCCGCTCCGCCATCCGGCCCACGGGGGCGCCACCCGATTCCGCGTCCAGCTCGGGGCGCTGCTGCAAGAAATCGGGATTTCTCGTGCTACGATCGACAGTTAAGAATCGTCGTTCCCTACGAGTTGTGCCGAGAGAACCGCAGGAGGAGCCGGCCATGATCGCGAAGTCCCTCACTCCCCGCCGCACCGCCCTGGCGTTGGTCTGCGCATTCGCCGCCCTGCTCGCCGCGCCGATCGCCGCCGAGACCTACCTGATCACGCTCCAGAACGGCACCACGATTCAGAGCCGCTACCAGCCGCAGGAATCGAGCTGGGACGCCGGGATGGTGCTGTTCATGACCGAGACCGGCAATTGGATCGGCATGAAGAAAGCGGACATCGCGAGCGTCGAGCAGGAGAACAACCTGCGCGGTTTCGGCTTCGTGATCAACCCGACGACCGTGGCGCTCGGCTGGGCGCCGAACGATGCGGCCGATCCCGCGGCGGCGCAGGGAGATCTGGGTGCCCGATTGCTCGAAGCCCTCGGCGGCGGCGCTCCGGCCCCGGCTGCCAAGCCCTACACGGTGCAGCAGGGCGTCAGCACGGAACAAACCCAGGGGATTCCGCTCAGCTACGTGCCGGGCGGCCAGGCGTATGGCGGCACCGTTCAGCAGGCGGCCCCGGCGCCGAACGTGGTTTTGATCCCTCAGGCGGCGCCGCCTTCCGAAAGCTCATCGACCCCGCCCCAGTAGTCGGGGTAGACTGGCCGACCTCTTCGTAACTCTCCCCGCCGTGGGGAGGGCTCTTTGACAGAATCGATGGAGCGGTGACGGCGTGGTCTCGGATTCGAGGCGCGCCGTCGTTCAAGAGGGAAGCCGGTGTAAAACCGGCGCGGCCCCCGCCACTGTAACCGGGGACGAAACCGGGACATGCCACTGCACGGAAATGGATTCGCGAAGCCTTTGAGCCTCGCGGGTTGTCCGGGCGGGAAGGTCCGGGAGTAGGTAGATCCGGGAGCCAGGAGACCTGCCGAGCCATCCGACGCCACCCGCGGGGTGCGGGCTCGGAGACTCATGTGCCGGTTTGCCCCTAGGGGTCGCCGCCCTTGCCCTTCGCCCCGCCTCCGCGCGGGGCGTTGCACTTTCCGGGCGTATTCGCCAGGAAGGAACCGCACATGCGCACGACGCTCGCCGTCGTCACCCTTTTCGCCGGCCTCCTCGGGGGAGAGTCGCCGGTCTGGTCGCAGGAACCGAATCAGACCGCCATCCCTACTTTCAACGACCAGCTCCTGGTCAGCGCCTCGCTCGACGCCGAAGCGAAAGACCAGACTCCGGCCTCGGTGACGGTCGTTCCGGCGGCCGAAATCGAGGCGCGCCAGGCGACCACGCTCGCCGACGCGATGGGTCTGGTACCCGGCCTGTCGATCGTCCAGACCGGCGCGCCCGGCCAGCAGAGCTCGCTGTTCGTGCGCGGCGCCGAGTCCGACCAGACCCTCCTGTTGTGGAACGGCATCGCGCTCAACGATCCCTATTTCGGCGGCGCGAACTGGCAGTTCGTGCCGACCGACGGTGCGGAGCGGATCGAGGTCATCCGCGGCCCGTTCTCGGCGCTCTATGGCAGCGGCGCGATGGGCGGGGTGGTTTCCCTGCTCACCGGGCGCCACGACGGCGGCTCGGCGCACCTCGAAGGGGGCGAATATGGCTACGCCCGCGGCTCGATCGCGGCGGGGACGACCCTCGGCCGTCTGCGCCTCGACGGCGTCGGCGCCGTCCGGCGTGGCGGGACGGAAGTGAAGAACGACGATTTCGACGCGAACGATTTGACCTTGCGCGGTCTGTTCGACCTGCGGGAGAACGCGAATGTCGGCCTGCTGGTTCGCGGCAACCAGTCCGAAACCGGGATTCCGTTCTCCGGCCGGACCGCGACGCCCGATCAGAGCATCGCCTGGCGCGAGCGCGAAGTCGCCCTGCCGGTCCACGCGGTCGTGGACGGCAACTGGGAGATCGAAGGGCAGCTCGCAACCACCCGGTTCGACAACGCGTTTCGGGCGCCGAGCGATCCGTTCGGCTTCACCCGTTCGGACACAGAATCGGAGGGGCGCCGGGGCCGCCTGGTCGGCAGTTGGCAGAGCGCGCGCGATCTGCGGATCTCGTTCGGCGGCGACGTGGAAAGGCTCGAAGTGACCAGCAGCGGGAGCTTCGGCACCAGCCTCGACGGCTCGCGCCAGCGCACCTGGGCGGCGTTCGCCGAAGCGAGCGCGCCGGTGGGCAAAGGTCGAATTCAAGTGGGCCTGCGCCGCGACGACAACGACGTCTACGGCGAACAGACCAGCCTGCGCGCCGGGGCGGTCGTGCCGTTGGGCGGCTTCCGCCTGCGCGCAAGCTACGGCGAGTCGTTCCGGGCGCCGTCGCTCGGCGAGTTGTTCTTCCCCGGCAGCGGCAATCCCGCGTTGCGGCCTGAGCAGGGCAAGAGCTTGGAGGTCGGCGTCGAGCGCGAGATCGGCGTCGTTCGCCTTTCGCTCGTCGGATTTGAGAACCGGCAGAACGACCTGATCGATTTCGATCTCGCGACCTTCACCAACGTGAACGTCGCCCGCGCCCGTTCGCGCGGGCTCGAAGGCGAGGTGGAGGCCCGTCGCGGCATCGGCTCGGTTCGCGTGACGGCTACGTATTTGGATGCCGAGGATCGCGCGACCGGCGAGCCTCTGCTTCGCCGGGCGCGGCGCAGCGCAACGTTGCTCGCGAGCCTGAACCCGAAGTCCTGGGGCTTTTCGCTCTCTGGTCGCTACGTCGGTTCCCGGGCGGATGTCGATCCGGTGACGTTCGGCCGGACGGAGAATCCCTCCTACGTGCGCTTCGATCTGTCGGCGCGCTATGCGGGCTGGTCGAAAATCGAACCGTTCGCGCGGGTTGAAAACCTGGCGGATCGCGAGTACGAAGAGGCGCTCGGTTTCCCCGCCCCCGGGCGCACCTGGGTCGGCGGTCTCGCGGTGAGGTTCTAACCCGATGAATCGCCGCGCGCGGTTTCTCTTGCCGCTTTTTGCGCTCGCGTTGGTTCTAGGCACCGCGTGCGCCAAGCAGGAGCCCGCCGCGGCGAAAGTGCCCCAGCGTCTGATCTCGCTCGCCCCGAGCGTCACCGAGACGCTGTTCGCGCTCGGATTGGGCGACCGGGTGGTGGCGGTGGGCGATTACACGTTCTGGCCCGCCGAGGCGCTCAAGAAACCGCGCGTCGGCGGGCTGATCGACCCTAACCTCGAACGGATCACCGCGCTCCGCCCGGATCTCGCGGTCCTCCTGCCGAGCGAGCGCGACATCGGCACCAAGCTCGCCCCTCTGGGGGTGGCGACGCTGATCGTTCACAACGAGAGCCTGGCCGACATCGAGACCTCGTTCCGGACGATCGCCGCCCGCTGCGGCGTGGTGGAGGCGGGGGAGAAGCTCGCGGCCCAGTTCCACGCGGAGCTCGCGCCCCGTCCACAATCGCCGGGAGCCGCCGCGCCGAAAGTCTTGATGGTGGTCGAGCGGCAGGCGGGGCGGCTCGGCGAGCTCTACGCCGCCGGCCCCGGCACTTACCTCGACGAGCTGCTCGGTCGGCTTGGAGGGAAGAACGTCTTCGGCGACGCTCCCAACCTCTATCCGCAGGCGAGCCTCGAAGAGATCGTCGCGCGCAAGCCCGATCTGATCTTCGAGCTGCGCTCCGATTCGCCGGACGAGGCGGCGCGCCGCGCACTGATCGCGGATTGGCAGCCGCTCGCGACCGTGCCCGCCGTTCGGGAAGGGCGCATCCGGGTGATCGCGGGGAACTTCACCCTGATTCCCGGGCCGCGCCTGCCTCAGTTATATCGGGCGATGGCCGTGGCGCTGGATGCACCCTAAGCCGAATCCGCGCCATGACGAAAACCTCCCCCGAAACCCCCGTGCTGTCCGCCCGCGGCCTGGTCCGCGAAGAGCGGGGTCGCGGCAACCGCGGCTGGAGGCTTGGGCCGCTCGACCTCGAAGTCGCCGCGGGCGAGTGCGTGGCGCTCGTCGGGCCGAACGGCGCGGGCAAGACCACCCTGCTCCGCTGCCTCGCGGGCCTGCGCGCGCCGTCAGAGGGCGAGCTCACGCACCGCGGCCGGAATTTCACCGAGCTGTCGCGCCGCGAGCTGGCCCGGCGCATCGCCTACGTGCCGCAGGTCCGCCCGGCGAGCGTGCCGCTCACGGTGCGCGAGGCGGTAGAGCTGGGCCGCTATCCGCACCTTTCGCGGTTCCAGCTCGCGTCGAGCGCCGCGGATCATCGGGCGGTCGACCAGGCCCTCGCGGCGGCCGGCATCGAAGCCTTCGCCGAACGTCCTCTCGACGAACTGTCAGGGGGCGAGCGGCAGATGGCGTGGATCGCCGCAGCGCTCGCCCAAGCGGCGGAGGTGTTGATTCTCGACGAGCCGACCACCCACCTCGACCCGCGTCACCAGCGCGACGTGGCCGGCCTGCTCCACCGCCTGCATCGCGAAGAGGGGGCGACCATCCTTTTCGCGACCCATGACCTCGATCTCGCCGGTCTGCTCGGCGACCGGGTCCTGGCGCTCCGCGCCGGCCGGATCGCGGCGCTTGGGGCTCCGCGCGAAGTGCTCGCCGCCGACTCGCTCGCCGCCCTGTTCGACGCGCCGTTCCGTTCGGATGGGCAGGGGCGCGCGGCGCGCCTGTCGCTCGCGCCGTAGGCTTCGGTCTCACTCCCTTCTTATGCGCCCGCTCCGTCCCCGTTCCGCCCTCGCGCTCCTCGGCCTGCTCTGGCTCGCCGTGGCGCTCGGCGCCCCCCTGTTCGGCAGCCAGCCGATCGGTCTGTCCGAGGTGCTGCGGGGCGACCCGACGGCGCTCGCGATCTTCTGGCAGCTGCGCCTGCCGCGCGTCCTGCTCGCCCTGCTCGCCGGGGGCGCGCTCGCGACGGCGGGCTTGGGATTCCAAACCCTCTTCCGCAATCCCCTCGCCGAGCCTTACACGCTGGGCGTGGCTGGCGGCGCCGCGCTCGGCGCGGTGCTTGCGCTGCGCGTCTCCGAAGGTTTCGGTGCGCTCGGCCTGCCGCTGGTGGCGCTCGCGAGCTTCGCCGGGGCGCTCGGCGCGACCGCACTGGTCGCGGGCGTTGCGATGCACCGAAAGGAGAGCGAAACCGGCACCCTGCTGCTCGCCGGCATCGGCGTCTCGCTTTCGACCTCGGCGTTGATCCTGTTCGTCCAATATCTCGCGGATGCCACCCAGACCTTCCGAATGGTGCGCTGGATGATGGGCGGCCTCTCGGTCGTCGGCTACCGCGAGGTGCTCTGGCTCCTCCCTTGGACGCTGCTCGGGCTCGTGGTACTGCTTGCCGCCCGCTGGGATCTGAACCTCCTGCTCGCCGGAGAAGAGATCGCGGCCTCGCGCGGCGTCGACGTCCCCCGCCTGCGCCTGCGCATCCTGATCGCGACCTCCCTGATGATCGGCGCCCTGGTCGCCGTCGCCGGCCCAATCGGCTTCGTCGGCCTGATGGTCCCCCACGCGCTCCGCCGCCTGGTCGGCCACGACCACCTGATCCTCGCTCCCGCCTGCCTGCTCGGCGGAGGAGCCTTCCTCGCCCTCGCCGACCTCGCGGCCCGCACCGTGATGGCCCCGGCCGATCTGCCGGTCGGGGTGCTGACGGCTCTGCTCGGCGGGCCATTTTTCCTGCTGCTTTTGGCGGTACGGCGGGGGCGGGGGTAGGACCGATACAATCCCCGCCATGATCCGCCTCTACCGCATCGCGCCCGAAGGGCTGTACGCCGCGACCGACCCTGCGACCGACGAGGTTCACGTTCTCTACTCCGACCCGTTCGAAACCTTGCCCGGGGGGTGGGAGTATGGCCGCCGAATCGATCTCCACAGCGCTTCGTTCCTGGCGCCGGTGGCACCGTCCAAAATCGTGGGGATCGGCCGCAACTACGTCGAGCACGCCAAGGAGCTCGGCAATCCGATGCCCACCGAGCCGCTCTTCTTCTTGAAAGCGCCGTCGTCGCTCTCCGGCCCGCGGGCGCCGATCGTCCTTCCTCCTGAAAGCGAGCAGGTGGAATTCGAAGGGGAGATCGCTCTCGTGCTGCGCCGCCGGCTGCGCCGGGCTACGCCCGAAGAGGCGAGGTCGGCAATCCTGGGTGTGATGCCCGCCTGCGACGTGACCGCTCGCGATCTCCAGAAGAAGGACGGCCGCTTCGCCCGGGCAAAGGGTTTCGACACGTTCTGCCCGATGGGTCCGGCGATCGGCGTCGATCCCGATCTGGACGACCTTTCGGTGGTCACCCGGGTCAACGGCGTCGAACGCCAGCGCGGCCATTGCCGCGAAATGGCTTTCGGCTTCGTCGACATCCTGGTCTACCTGTCGCGGATGATGACGCTGGAGGCGGGCGACGTCGTCCTCACCGGAACCCCCGCGGGGGTCGGGCCGCTCGCGGACGGCGACGTCGTGGAAGTCGAGATCCCCGGCCTCGGGGTGCTGGTCAATCCGGTCGAGGCCTGGCGGGCGGTAGGCGAAGCGACCTCCGATCACCCGTAGGGGCGCAGCATGCTGCGCCCCGGGCGGAGGTAAGCTCCGGCCCCTACGCGAGAAATAGGGAATCAGGGCGGTAATCCCGCTGTGCTAGCCTCCCCCCAACTTTTTGGCCGGCGAGAAAACAGGAGGAGGGGAGTGCGATGAGCGAGCCCGCGAGCACCTCGGCGAGAACGTTGAGGACGCCGCTCCCGATCGGCGAGCTGCCTGAATTCACGGTGCGCGCGATCGCCGCGGGGGTCGTGTTCGGCATCGTGTTCGGCGCGGCGAACGCCTACCTCGGCCTGCGCGTCGGTCTGACGGTCGCGACCTCGATTCCGATTTCGGTGCTCACCGTGGCGCTGTTCCGGTTGATGAAGAGCGACCGGACGATGATCCTGGAGGCGAACCTGGCGCAGACCGTCGGTTCGGCCAGCTCGTCGCTCGCCGCGGGGACCATCTTCACCATCCCCGCGCTCTTCCTCTGGGGCATCATTCCGCCCTATTGGCAGATCGCGGGGCTCGCGTTCTTGGGCGCCGTGCTCGGCATCTCGGCGATGGTGCCGCTGCGGCGCCTGCTGATCGTCCAGAGCGCCGACGAGCTGCCTTATCCGGAAGGGACGGCCTGCGCCGAGGTGCTGCGCGCGACGACCGCGGAATCCTCCGGCGGGCGGTGGATCTTCCTAGGGTTAGGCGTGGGCGCCGCGATCAAGCTCGCGATCGGCGCCGCCTGCCTGATCGAGTCGAGCTTGACCACCCTGGTGCCGTTCCTGCCGAAAGCGGAGCTGGCGCTCGAAATCGCCCCCGCGCTGCTCGCGGTCGGCTACATCCTCGGCTATCGCCAGTCGGCGGTCATGGTCTCGGGCAGCTTGATCTCCGCCCTCGCGCTCACGCCGCTGATCGGCCTGGTGGGCGACGGCTTGCCGAATCCCCTGTTCCCCGAATCGACGAAGCTGATCCACGACCTCACCGCCGGGCAGATCTGGTCGCGCTACGTCCGCTACATCGGAGCGGGCGCGGTCGCCGCGGCGGGGATCGTGACGGTGATCCGCTCGCTGCCCACGATGGTCAGCTCGCTCTCCGCCGTGCTCCGCGGTCTGCGCAAACCGGTGGCCGGAATCGACGGTGCGAGCGAAACCGTCGAGCGCACCGATCGCGACGTGCCGGGTTGGATGGTGCTCGCCGGGCCGGCGATCGTGATCCTCGGGCTGATCGGCATCCCCGGCCTCCTGGCCGGCGAGATGAGCCTGGTGCCGCGGATCGCCGCCGCGCTCGGCGTGGCGATCTTCGGCGTGCTGTTCGTAGTCGTCTCGTCGCGGATCGTCGGGCTGATCGGGGTCTCGTCGAACCCGACCTCCGGGATGACCCTGGTAACGCTCCTCGGCACTGCGCTCGTCTTCGTTCTCTGCGGCTGGACCGACCCTTCCGCCCGCGCGGCGATCTTGACCGTCGGAACGGTCGTCTGCATCGCGGCGTCCAAAGCGGGCGACATCTCGCAGGATCTGAAGACCGGCTATCTGGTCGGCGCCACCCCCGCGCGCCAGCAGGTCGGCCAGCTGATCGGCGCGGCGTTCGCCTGCTGGGCGATCGCGGGGACGGTGCTCCTTCTCGGCCAAGCGTTCACGTTCGGTTCCGAGCAGCTCCCCGCGCCGCAGGCGACGCTGATGAAAACGGTGATCGACGGCGTGCTCACCGGCTCGCTCCCCTGGGGCCTCGTCGGCACGGGCGCCGCGTTCTCCCTCGGCGCGATGCTCGCGGGCCTTCCCGGCCTCGCATTCGCGGTCGGCATATACCTGCCGCTCGGCAGCCTCACCCCGATCTTCCTCGGCGGCTGCATCCGCGCCCTAGTCGAAAAGAAGCGGAAAGGTAAGAAGATCGAAGGCGATCCCGGCATCCTTGCCGCCTCCGGCCTGATCGCGGGAGAAGGTCTAGCAGGCGTCGCGATCGCGCTCATGGTCGCGGTCCAAACCCGAGGCGGCGGCTTCGGCAATTGGCTGGGCAGCTGGCATTTCGCGGAGAAAGGCTTCGTCCGCCTGGAAGGTACCCTCGCCGTCAGCCTCGGCCTGATCCTGATCGGCGCGATCTCCCTCTTCATCTACCGGGCGGGGAGCGCGGCGGAGGAGAGCGGGCGGTGAGTCAGGATGATCGGTCGGACGGGTTTCTCGACATCGAGCGCGACATCCCGACATCGGCGTTAAGATCGGCCCGGAGGCGCTAACCGATGACTGACTGGCAGGATCGCATCCAGGCTCGCCCGGACGTGTGCCACGGAAAGCCGTGCATCCGCGGCACTCGCATCCTCGTCTCGGTCGTGCTCGACAACCTCGCCGAGGGTCTCGCCCCCGACGAGATCGTGGCCGAATACCCGCCGCTCGCGATCGAGGACATTCACGCGGCGCTCGCCTACGCGGCGACGCTCGCGCCCGAAGAAGAACTCGTCCCGATGCGGTGATGGGATTCCCGATCAAGCTGGAACCTAGGGCTGGCGCACAAGAACCTGGGGACGAGAGAGGTTAGGCGGGCGATGGACTTCGTCGCGGGCCTCGAGTTCGTCACGGCCTTCTTCGCCGACCGGTCGAGCCGTGGCGCCGCGGTGATCGGAGGCGTCGCGCTCGCCGCGTACGGCAATCCCCGAACCACGATCGACCTCGATTTCATCGTCGACGGCAACCTCCAGGACGCGCTGATCGCCTTTCTGGAAACTCAGGGCTTCGAGACGCTCCACCGCAGCAGCGGCTATTCGAACCACCTCCATCCCGATCCGGATCGCGGGCGCATCGACTTCGTCTACGTGCGCGGGGAGACCGCAGAGAAGCTCTTCGCTTCCTGCCGTCGTCTGCCTGGACCGGGTGGGGTTTCGATCCTGGTCCCCCGGCCGGAGCACCTCGCGGCGCTCAAGGCGCAAGCCATGAAGAACGATCCCTCGCGTGCGCCGAGCGACTTGGCGGACGTTCGGTTCCTGCTCGGTCTTCCCGGCGTTGACCACCAGGCGATCCGCGAGTATTTTGAGCGTGCGGGGCAAGGAGACCTATTCGATGCGCTCGAACGATCGCTCTGACTTCCTGTTCGACATCGAGCGCGACATCCCGACGACTCCCGAGGACGTGATCGCCCTGCGCAAGAACCGCCCCGTCCGGGGCGAGAATTGGCTGGAAGACCTCCATCGCCTGACCCAGCAGCTCCCGGGCGTCCAAGAGGCGCTCCGTCGTCGCCCCACGTTCGAGGGTTGCGAGCCATTTGAGCTTTAGTGGACGACGGCGCCCTGCCATTTCGGTTAGGCGTTTCCGGTCTCATGTGTCTTGTAATAGCTATGATCTCTGCGAGGTCGCCGCCTGCTGAATCAGAGATTGAACGGCCGTCGCGGCGACAAGTCTGAAAGCAACTCGGAACGAGGTGCGTCCGCGATCTTAAGGCAGGACCCGCTCTCCCAACCCGGCAAATCGAAGAGATCCCCGCCCCTCTGATCCCCGCTGCGAGAAAGAAGGTCCGAACGGCGATCCGAATCGCCTACGCCTGGTTCATCCGGGCGTTCCGGGAAGGTGCAGAGTATCTACGCCGTGGCGACCGGCTTGCACGAGTTCCCAATGGGAGCTTTCCTCCCGGCTTGCCATTCGTTCGAGCAGGCCTAATAGCGATTGGATCGGATGGGTAGAGGAACTCTTCTGTCCAGACTACGAATCCGACTCTCTCTAGAGGCAGCTGAAGGATCGAGGTTTCGGGTGGAACCTATTTTCCCTACTCAAACCATCCGTTTACGTCGAGGATGAGGTGGGTGCTACTCCCTGAACCATTGAAGACGCTCAGTCTACAGGTGCCGTCGGTCGCCAGCATCATAATTGCGTTATTGGCGCGGGTCTGCCCGGCCGAAAAGTTAATTGTACTGGTGCCGAAGGCAAAGGCGTTCGTGGGAAAGAGCTCGAGGTACCCGATCTGCGCTGGGCCGGTGACAGTGACATTCGCCGAGATCGCCTTCGCGGTGAACGGCACGCCGCACTGTCCTGCAATCGTGAATACTCGAGTTGCTCCTCCCACAAGCGCTGGCCCGCCATACGGTCCGGTGGGGTTGCGTGTGTCGAACACCCGGCACGGCGTCAAGGTATAGAAGGAGAGAGTCGCTGGCTCATAGTAGAAGAAGGCATTCGGTTTGGTGGTGGTTGTGGCATCTGGGTTTATAACTTCCACGTCCACCACTCCGGCGGCGTGAGCTGAGGTTAAGGCGGTGATCGTCGTGCTATTGACGACGTTCTCGCCGGTCGCTGCCACGCCACCGATTTCCACCTGCGCTCCCAATTGGAACTCGGCCCCGCGGACCGTCACAGGCGTGTTCCCCAGAGTCGAGCCTCCATTGGGAGTTATCGAGGTCACCTGAAAAGATAGAAAGGGTCCCTCAGGGATCTCCAGCGTGACGGAATTTACGGTATGGGAAACCTGCCGCACGCGGAACTCAGGTGTTTCGAGCCGTTCGCCGTCGTGCAGTGTCGCGATTAACAGCGTGTGCCCGTCTGACCATAGGCGGTGCACACTCGTCACGCTCGTAAACTGCCGGAAGACGTTAAAGGGGCAATCGACGTCAATCCCAGCATCGTAACCTGTAGCCAGCCGAGTCGAAAGGAAATAGTTCCCGGCGAGATGTAGCACCTGCGGGTGGGCCACACCCGGCGGGACGGGTTCGATGGTCGACAGCGTAAAAAGAGTCGGCCTGCCTGGCTCATTGAGATCGACGACGACCACGCTCGCCGGATATCCGTCGAACCAGCCTATCTGGTACTTGTGAGGACCGTTCGGATGGAAGAGCGGCCCTCTCCATGAGCAGTGGCCGTCACCCATTACGTCCGATCCGTCACCGTACTCCTCTCCACTATCGATGATGTCGTCGTTGTTGGCATCGACGGCAGCGTGACCCATTCCGAGATTGTGCCCAATCTCATGCGCGAAGGTCGTGGCGCTCACACATTCCGAAATAGATGACGGCCAGCTACAGGCGGCGACATAGCAGGTGTCGTTCGGGCAGCCGAGCCACCCCCAGGCAGTAGTACACTGGTCGGCGTTCGGAAAAACAAAGACACGGTGCTGATAGAGATTGAAGTTAACACCCGCCGCCGTCGCTGCGGCCTCAGCATGTTGGATCCAGGTCCACCGAGGCGGCAAGCCCTGTCCGTCCGTTGTTCTGTCCGGGATCGTAAATGGCCCAAAAATGTCTGTCTGCCCATCGTTGTTTGTATCTGCAGGGAACGTCAACTGTCCGAAGGAGGCCTCTTGAAAAAACTGTGCCATCGACTCGTGTGCGTTATATAGCTCGTTGGCCACATTTGTCTTGGAGCAGTTGGTGCCAAGCGTGGCGTCAGCCATGTTGACCAGTATGGTGACGACTCTTCGGCTTCCCGTCATCGCAGCGGCCGAGGGGGCGGCCATCTTCACCTGCAGCAGTTCGAGGGCTCCCACCCGCAGACGGTCATGGGAGATGCGTCCTTGGAGCCGGACTCGATCGCCACTGCTGAGGCCGGCCACCTGCCGGCCGGATAGGTCTAATGCGATCAGGCGGTCTGTCGCTTCGTCCCAAACCACGTAAACCAAGTCCGAACTGCCTTTTGCGAAATCGTCCACGACTTGGATGACCAAAGTACCAGTGACCTCCACCAGTTCCTGTCCGTGCGCCCAAGCTTGCGGAAGACCGAACAGGAAAGTGAGCAGCACGGCGAAACGTCTGATCGGCTGGTGCTTGCTAGAAGTCATATAAGCCTTCCTCCAGCTTTCGCATGCACATTGTCCGCCATATCGTCAGCGCTGTTGAGGCAGATAGCGATTGTGGTCCGATCGCACCCTGGATGCTATTCCCTTGATTTCAAGTCATACCCCGACACTAAACAGTTATCGCCTTGGTGTCAAAGGCGATGGGGGAGCCGAGGCCCTGTCGGATAAATGCGCCCGTCGGTATGAATATCGCCATGGCGGATGTCGGCTATGCAGGCTGCGGGGAGGCCTAAGGCGAGCTCTGCGAGGAGCGCGTCCCGGCGCGCTCCCCGCGTCGTTTCCCCGGCGAGGCGTTGCCTCCCGGCGCCGGCAGCTGTACCCTGGTCAAAACGCTGTTGGAACCACCATGATCGATCTTGCCCAGATTCCGCCCGAGCTGTTCAACGTGGCGCTGGAGAGCAATCTTCGGCGGTTTGCCGCGGACTACAAGCTTTCGGGGCATTTCGTCGAGGCGGTGCGGGTCCGCCTGGGGGCCGATTGCGCCTGGCTGATCCCCGAGCTGGATGCCGTGGACGAGGAGAATTGGCGGCCGATCGTGCGCGGCGGGGCTGGGGCGCGGAGCGCCCGGGAGTGCGAGCCGGGTCTGTTCGATCTGGATCTGGCGAAGGATTTCCTCGCCAAGCGGCGGCCGAAGATCCCGCCGACCACGATCCTCGCCCGGGTGATCCGCTTCGGACGCCAGGTGGGGCTGCTCGCCGCCGTGCGGCGCGAGCGGCCGTTCGAGCCGGCCGACCGGCGCACGCTCGACCGGCTGGCCGGTGTCCTCGCGACCGAGCTGGGCCGGCGCGAGAAGAAGCGGCTGTTCAAGGTGCTCGAACGGATCAAGGAAAAGATCGTCGCCGAGCTGCGACCGCGCGACCTGGCGTACCAGATTCTCGACGGGTTGGAGCAGTTGGTGGCCTACGACCACTCCTCGGCGTTCCTCACTTGGGACGTTTCAGCCGGAGTACTCCGGGTCGAGGCGGAAAAAATCGCCTGGACCAAGGCAAAGAGCGCCGCGGTCGGGCGCGAGATCCTGGTCGCTCTTGAGGTGATCGAGATCCTCCAGAGCGGCCTTCACCTGTCGAACGAGGGGCCGGGCGGCCCTCCGGCCCACGACGCCGTGCGCCGCCTGCTCGACGACGGACCCTCTCCGGGCATTCCGCCGATTCGGAGTCTGCTGGTGGCGCCGCTCTTTTTCGACGACCGGTTCTTGGGCGTGCTCGAAGTCGCGGCCTGGAAGCGACGTGCGTTCGACGCCTGGGACGCCGAGGTGGTCGAGCGCTTTCTGCCGGTCGCCGAGGTCGCGATAAGGAACGCGCAGTGGAACCAGACGCTCGAAAACCAGGCGGCGCAGGCGGAGGTCAAGGCGAGCCTGGTGACCCTCGCCCGGGTGGTCGCGCACGACGTCAACAATGCCGTGGGGGCGATCCTGCCGCTCGCCCAGCAGATGCAGGACGACCTGCGGCTCGGCGATTTCGTTCGCGAGGAGGCGGAGGAAGACCTGGCGGTGATCGTCGATCGCGCCCAGTTCTGCAAGCGGATCTTCGCCAACATGCTGCGCGCCGGCAGCACCGGCCGGCTCGGCGAGGGTCCGGTCGATCTGAACCGTTCCGTGCGTGAAACGGTCTCGTTCTTCGAAGCGGCCGCCGTCCGATCCGGAATCGACCTGTCGCTCGCGCTCGACCCGGAGATGCCGGTGGTCCTTTTTTCACGCCAGGATCTGGAGCACGTGCTGCTCAATCTGGTGACCAACTCGCTCGAAGCGTTGCGCATCGCGGGCAAGAGCATCTCGATCCAGACCGGCCGCATGGAGTCGGGCCTGGCGTTCCTTCGCGTGGTGGACGACGGCCCCGGCATTCCGCGCCATCTGCGCGACAAGGTGCTCGAACCGTTCTTCTCGACCAAAGAGGGAGGGCACGGCCTCGGTCTCGCGCTCTGCCGGTCGCTCACCTGGCAGAACTGCGGCGGCCTCGAGATCGAGAGCGAAGCGGGCGCGGGGACGACCGTCACGGTCGAGATGAAACTGTTCACGCCGTCGGAAGCCACGCCGAGCCCGACGTCGGAGGTTGCACAGCCGGAACCTTCGCTGCCAGAACCCGCGGAGATGGGGTCGGGACGGCTGGAGATCCCGAATGTCTCTTGAGCGGAAGATCCTGGTCGTCGACGACGACCCTGCGATCCGACGCGTGATCGCCCGCCTGCTCAAGAGCCATCGAGTGATTCCGGCGGCGAACGCCGCCGAAGGGCTGGCCGCGGCGCGCGCCGAGCGCTTCGACTTGGCGCTCGTCGACGTCCATCTCGGTGAAGCGGAAGACGACGGCTACGCGCTCTGCCGCTCCCTGCGCGCGGAAAATCCGCACACCGAAGTCATCCTGATCACCGGTTCTGTCTCGCACGCCGACGAGAAGCTCTACCGCTCGCTGGTGGAAGACGCGTTCTATTTCCTCTGGAAGCCGTTCGACCGCCGGGTGCTGCTCGCCCTGGTCGAACGCTGCCTGCGCCTCCAAACCGAGCGCGAGGCCAAAGAGAGCTACGCCCGGCGGCTGGACGAGGACTTCGAGCGCGCCAAGCGTTTCCAGCTGAGCCTTTTGCCGCGCGATCCTGTGGCCCACGCCGGCTGGCGGATCGCGGGTCTGGTCCAGAGCTGCGATGCGCTGGGGGGCGACCATTTCCACACCCAGACCTGGGGCGAGGATACGGTCGATTTCGCGATCTCGGACGTCGTCGGCCACGGCGTTTCGGCCGCCATGTACGCGGGCATGCTGCGCTCGACGCTGGACGCCGCGCGGCGGCGCTCGACGGACCCGGAGCGCGTCGTGCGCTGGCTGTACGACGGGGTCGATTTCTTCAACGGCCGGAAGTTTGCGACCCTGGTCTACGGCCAACTCGGGCCGGAAGGAAAACTGCGCTACTTCAACGCGGCCCATCCTCCGCCGTTGTTGAGCGGCAAGAACGGGCTCACGACTCTGGAACCGACCGGCAGCCTGGTTTGCTGGCCGTTCCGCGCGAAGCCGCCGACGATCGCCGAAGTGACGTTCGAGCCCGGCGATCGCCTGTTCGCCTACACCGACGGCGCGTTCGAAGCGCGCAACGAGGCGGACGACGAGCTCGGCCGCGAGAGGCTCGCCGAGGTGTTCGAAGAGACCCGCAATCTGGCGCTCGGTCCGGCGCTCGATCGCCTGCTCGAAGAGGTGACGACCTTCGCCGGGCGACGGCCGCTCGGGGATGACGTGACGTTGTTGTTGATCGAACGGGATTGAGGGCAGGCGGGGTTTCCCGCCCCGAGACGCGACCCCGGGCCGATTCGACCCAGGCCGTTAGCCTGGGCTAACGTAACGCGGCCCTTCAGGCCGCCTGCATAGGCGATGTTTTAGGCCTGAAAGGCCGTCTCACGTTAGCCCAGGCCAACGGCCTGGGTCGCTGGGGCGCGTAGTTGTCGGCCGGTCTGATGTGCGGCAACCCGATATAGGATCCCCGCACTTTGCTCCGCCTCTCTTGGACCCCGGGCCGCGTCGTCGGCTTCGTCGCCGGCCTCGTCGCGTTCGGTCTGTTCGTATTTCTCGATTCTCCCCTGCGTCACGATCCGCAGACCGGCGCCCGCCCGGCGTTCGCTGCGGGCGTTGCGGCTCTCATGGCGATCTGGTGGCTGACCGAGGCGCTGCCGATCTACGTCACGGCGTGCGTCCCTCTGCTCGCTTATCCGCTGCTCCGGCCGTTTGGCCCGACGGTCGTCGAGAACGTCCGCTCGACGGTGGGCGCGTACCTCGATCCGTACATCTTCCTGTTCGCGGGCGGCATGGCGATCGCGGCGGCCATGCAGCGGTGGGATCTCCATCGCCGGATCGCGCTCAACATCATGGCCGCGATCGGCACCGACCCCAAGCGCCTGCTCGCAGGATTCCTCTGCGCCACCGCGTTCATCTCACTCTGGATTTCGAACACGGCGACGGCGACGATGATGGTGCCGATCGGCATCGCGGTGTTGGTCCAGATCGAGCTCCAGCGCGGAGGTGAACGCCTGCGCCACTACGGCATGGCGATCATGCTCGCGATCGCCTACGGCTCGAACGTCGGCGGCATCGGCACGAAGATCGGTACCGCGCCGAACGCCCAGTTCGCCGGCTTCGCCGAGCGCTTGGGGATCGAGGTTTCGTTCCTCCAGTTCATGGCGGTCGGCCTGCCGTTCGTGATCATGTTCCTGCCCATCGTCTGGTGGGCGCTCTGGCGCATCGGCCGCGGCGACGAGCTGGGAGAGACGATGGGCGCCACCGCGGTCGCCGACGAAATCGCCAAGCTCGGCCGCATCCGCCGCGAGGAACGGATCGTCCTCGGCGTCTTCCTGGTCACCGCCGGACTATGGATTGGCGGCAAGCTGCTCACCGGGCTGCTCAAACCGCTGGTCACCTCGTTCACCCTCACCTCGGCGCACGTCGAAGGGGGGATCGCGATGCTCGCCGCGCTCACCCTCCTCCTCTGGCGCAGCCGCGGCCATGCGGTACTCAACTTCCAGGCGCTGAAAAAGGTGCCGTGGGAGACGCTGCTGCTCCTCGGCGGCGGCTTCGCCATGGCTTCGGCGATCCAATTGAGCGGCCTGTCGAACCAGGTGGGCGCCCAACTCTTGGGCCTACGGAGCTTCCCGCCGTTCGTCCAGATCCTCCTCGCAAGCGTCGTCACCGTGGCGCTCTCCGCCGTCGCTTCGAACACCGCGACGATCGCGGTCATGCTCGTCGTCCTCCAGCAGGCTGTCGCGGCCAACAACCTCCCGACTGTTCTGTTCGCCGCCACCATCGCCGCCTCCTGCGATTTCGCCCTTCCGGCGGGAACGCCGCCGAACGCGATCGTCTTCGGCAGCGGCTACGTCACCATCCCGCGCATGGCGAAGACCGGAGTCGTCCTCGACCTCCTCGCCGCGTTTCTCGCGGCCGGGTGGTGCTGGTTGGTCGTGGAGCGGGTGCTCTAACCGTCCGAGCGTCTTTTCGGTGGCCGAGGCGGCGGGACCGGCGCACCCGGAATTCGCCGATAGACCGCGAGATACCGCCCGTCTTCCGAAGTGAATCGCGCGACCTCTAGGTAGGCCTGGGGAAACCAGGGGCGATCGACGATCGGCCGGGTGCCGCCCCGGGCGTTGTAAGTGTGGAAGATGACGAACGTCGTGGGCTTCGCGAGGAACGCGCCGAGGCGATCTTGAGCGAAGGGGAGCGATCGGGGGGTAACCAGGCCGACGAGGTCTTGGACCGGCCGATCGCTGGTGAAGGCGAGAATGCCGATCTCCTCGTAGGCGATGTCCTCGTCGGGGGTCGAATGGGCGGCGATCCAGGCGCCCGCTTGGGAGTAGGCGGGGAAACGCCAATCGCCCGCGCCAGGATTGTGCGCGGCGCGGAAGCCGCCGATCATCGAGCCGACCAGCGGTAGCGCGAGGAGCAACAGAACCACGGACGACGCCCAAGATCTCGTCGAGGCTCTTGCTGCGTCGGCCCTCACCTCCGGCCCCTTTCCCAGAGGGGGAGGGGAGATGAGCGAGAAGCCTCTTCGATCGATCCGCCGCACCGCCGCGCCGATCGCGAAAGGCGCCGCGGCGAGCAACGCGATTAGCGACGGTGCCGCGTACCAGACGAAGAACGGCACGCCGAGCAGCGGGTAGATTGCGGCGAGCGCCATGCCGTAAAGGGCGAGCAGCAGCCCCGGACGGCCGGCGCTCCGCGCCAGAAACCACAAACTCACAAGCCCAAGCCCGACGATCCCGAGCGCAAGAGATCCCGCCGAAGAGGCCAGCAGCTCGTAACCCCGTTTCCAGAACGCGAGCCCGCTCTGCCAACGCTCCGGATCGAGCGCCGCGTATGCCCGTTTGGCCGCCAAAGTATTGGGAATCAGCGTGCCGAACCAAGCCCGGGCGGCGAGAGCGCCCAGGGCGACGACGACCGCAGCCGCCAAGCCGTAGGCCCAAGGCAGCACTCGCCTCCTGCCTTTTTCGTCCTTAGTGTCTTTGCCGTCCTTTAGGTCCTTTACCGAGTCCTTCCACAGCCACCCCAACAACCCCAAAATCGCCACCCCCACCAGTGCATCCGGCCTCAGATCACGGCAACCCCGGCCGCCAGCCCCGCGAGCACCGGCCGCTTCTCCTGCCAGTTCGCCGCGAGAAGAAGAAGCGCCAACGCCACCGGCGGCCCGGACCCTTGCGCCGCCCACAGCACGCTGGACGTTGCAAGTAGAAATCCCGCCACGATCGCTTCGGGCCGCCGCCCGTGCCGTCTCGCCGCGGCGACCAGCAGTCCAATGATCAGGGCGATCGAAAACGCGTGGAGCCACGTACCGAGCAAGGGGATCGCCAAACCGGTTGCGCGATGAGCGCCGGCCAGGAGGATCGCGACGCCCGGGTCGGTGATGCCGAAAATCCGCTCGCCCGGATTGAAGACCAGGCCCCGCCCGGCCGCCAGGTTCTGGGCATAGCGGTAGGTGATGTACATGTCGTCGGTCGCCCGCCCGGCCAAGCGGACGGCGAAGCCGGCGAGCAGCGCGAAGGGCAACGCGCCGAGCAGAAACGAGCCGGCGATTCTGCCCGGACGGGCGCGCTGGATTCTTGGCGACGGCGTGGGCACGGTAGGATTATCGACGACGGCCGGGGAAATCGGCCGCAGGAATTGGCCGCCTTCTGGGTTTCAGGCTGCGAACGGAGGGCGCGAACACCGCCGCCCGGGTCCTCTGTCGCACCTTCAATCGTAGATGGCGGCGAGATCATCGAATCTTCGAGGAGAACGAACATGAGCCATAGAAGTCGTCGGTTTGCCGCTTTTGGCCTGCTGGTCCTGGGTCTCATTGCCGTGGCGCTTCCCGCCACCGCCGCCTATCGCGGCCGTTGGGTCCTTCTCGGCGAGAGGTCGGTCACGGACAAAATCGACCACGACACCATTGTCGTCACCGGCGCCCGCGGCCGGTTCGAGAAGATCGCGATTCGCGTCTTCGACCGGGCGGTGCAGTTCCACGACGTGAAGATCCACTACGGCGACGGTTTCGTCCAAGACGTCGAGATCCGTAGCGTCATCCCCGCCGAGGGCTGGTCGCGCAAAATCGACCTCTCCGGCGGCAAACGAGTGATCCGCTCGATCGAGTTCTGGTACGACGCCCAATCGCTCGGCGGCAAAGCGACGGTCCGCGTTTTCGGCCAGCGCTGAGCCTTGATAAAGGCCGGAACGGTGATTTCCATGAAGGGAATGGCGATCCCGCCGGAGATAAGGTATCTCGGTACGGGGAAGCGCTAGCCTCGCAGAGGGAATCGCTTTCCCCTTGCAGGGAAACGCTAACCCAGTTGAGGGAAACGGTTTCCCTTTACAGGGAAGTGCGATCCCCGTAGCGGGAAGTGCTTTCCCCGCAGCGGGAAATGCGATCCCCGTAGCGGGAAGTCGGAACCTGTCAATGGTTTTGAGACACTTTTTGGGTTTCGGCTAAGGAAGAATTGTCCTCAGGGGCCTCCGGCGGGTTAATCCAGACCCTCGAGGGCGGTGTTTTGGCTTGAGGGAGCCGGTGCTTG
>Ga0268264_10000792_pt1 | contig 34282 bp, 47 predicted proteins | sample KBSSwiS32_FD_190357 | JGI IMG/M metagenome (GOLD analysis project Ga0268264, IMG submission 190357) | Switchgrass rhizosphere microbial communities from Kellogg Biological Station, Michigan, USA - KBS Switchgrass S3-2 (SPAdes) (version 2) | ecosystem: Host-associated > Plants > Roots >...
GCATCACGATCTCGATCGCACACGTCGAGTACCAGACCGACGCGCGCCACTACGCGCACGTCGACTGCCCGGGCCACGCGGACTACATCAAGAACATGATCACCGGTGCCGCGCAGATGGACGGCGCGATCCTCGTGGTCGCCGCCACCGACGGCCCGATGCCGCAGACCAAGGAGCACGTGCTCCTGGCCCGCCAGGTCGGCGTGACGGCGATCGTGGTCGCGCTCAACAAGTGCGACATGGTCGACGACGAGGAGCTCATCGAGCTCGTCGAGATGGAGGTGCGCGAGCTCCTCTCCGACTACGAGTTCCCGGGCGACGACATCCCCGTGGTGCGCGTGGCGGCCTTCCCGGCGCTCAACGGCGACGAGAAGTGGGGCGAGTCGGTCGCCGAGCTGATGCAGGCCGTCGACGACTACATCCCGACCCCCGAGCGCGAGACCGAGAAGCCGTTCCTCATGCCCGTCGAGGACGTCTTCACGATCACCGGTCGCGGCACGGTCATCACCGGCCGCATCGAGCGGGGCATCGTGAAGGTCAACGAGGAGGTCGAGATCATCGGCATCCGCGACTCCTCGCAGAAGTCCGTCGTCACCGGCGTCGAGATGTTCCGCAAGCTCCTCGACGAGGGCCAGGCCGGCGAGAACGTCGGGCTGCTGCTTCGCGGTACCAAGCGTGAGGACGTCGAGCGCGGCATGGTCGTGATCAAGCCGGGCACGACCACCCCGCACACCAACTTCGACGCCTCGGTCTACATCCTGAGCAAGGACGAGGGCGGGCGGCACACGCCGTTCTTCAACAACTACCGCCCGCAGTTCTACTTCCGCACCACCGACGTCACCGGTGTCGTCACGCTGCCCGAGGGCACCGAGATGGTCATGCCGGGCGACAACACCGAGATGTCGGTCGAGCTGATCCAGCCGATCGCCATGGAGGAGGGTCTCCGCTTCGCGATCCGTGAGGGTGGCCGCACCGTCGGCGCCGGTCGGGTCACCAAGATCACCAAGTGATCTAGCGAGACCACCGAGTCAGCACAGAACCCCCGTCGGCCAAGCCGGCGGGGGTTCTGGCTGTCTGGGCCGGGTCAGGTGGTCGAGCTGGTCAGCACGCCCACCAGCGCCAGGACGACCACGCCGGCGGCGACCAGCAGCCCGAAGGCCAGCAGCCCGGTCGCGACCATGCCCATGATCCGGCCGGCGTTCGCGTTGGAGCGGCCGCCGAGCTGCCCGCCGCTCGCGTCGATCTCGCGGATCACCCGGTTGCCCATCACCCAGGCGAACGGGCCGACCACGCCGCACACCGCGATGCCGAGGATGCCGAGGATCAGCACGGTCGAGGCCTGCGGGTGATCCGGGGGCACGTAGCCGCCGGCGTACTGAGGTGCGCCGTACGGCGGCCCGGGCGGCGGGCCGGGCGGCGAGCCGGGTGGTTGCTGGGTCACGGCCGCCATCCTGCCAGCCGCACCGCTCCGGGCACGCCCGTAGAGTGCCCGGCGTGATCGACCGCCTCCCCCTCGATTCGTCTGCGACCGACGCGCTGAGATGACCGGCCAGCACGCAGACGAATCGCGAGGGGTGCCGCCCGCCCGCCCTCACCACCGGCTGACGGCGGAGGGCCGGCGGATGCGGGAGGTGCTCAGCTACTCGCGCCGGGGCAACCGGTTCACGCCCAACCAGGCGGCCGCCTGGGCGGCGCACCACGAGAAGTGGGTGATCCCCGACCACGCCGTCGACGAGCCCGGGTTCTCGCTGGCCGACTGGTTCGGGCGCGAGGCGCCGCTGATCGTGGAGATCGGCTCGGGCGTCGGCGAGGCGACCGCCGCGCTGGCCGCCGCCCGGCCGGCGTACGACGTCCTGGCCTTCGAGGTCTGGCGGCCCGGTGTCGCCGACACGCTCTGGCGGCTGGCCGAGGCCGGTGCCGCCAACGTCCGCCTGATCGGCGTCGACGCGGTCTGGTCGCTCGAGCACCTCATCGGTCCCGGCGGGCTGGCGGAGCTGTGGACGTTCTTCCCCGACCCGTGGCCCAAGACCCGGCACCGCAAGCGCCGGCTGGTGTCGGCGGAGTTCGCCCGGCTCGCGGCCGGCCGGCTCGCGCGCGGGGCCAGCTGGCGGCTCGCCACCGACTGGGCCGACTACGCGGACCAGATGCGGACGGTGCTCGACGCGGAGCCGAGCCTCGAGGGCGGACCGGTGCCGCGCTGGGAGGAGCGGCCGGTCACCAGGTTCGAGCGCAAGGGGCTGGAAGCCGGTCGCACCATCGTCGACCTCGAGTATCGACGTACCTGAACCCCACGACCGAGGTCACGCCGCGTGGGGGAGCCGTACGCCGCAGCCGGCGAGCTGCTCCTCGACCCGGGCCCGCTCGGCGTCGCGCTCCGGACCGTCGGTGAGCACGCCCAGCAGGTGGGTGATGCCGAGCGCGGCGCAGCACTCGGTGAGGGTCCGGTCGTAGGCGCCCTGCACCGCGGCCACCTTGGCGTACGACGCATGGGGGTCGAGCCGGTGGAACCGCAGGCCGAGGCGGCGCAGGTCGGCAGCGATCGCCTCGATCGGGCGGCCCTCCGGCACCGGAGCCGGCCTGGGTCGCAGCCAGGCGCCGATCCGCTCGCGCAGCGGCTCACCGCGCCGGCCCAGGAGCAGGCCGAGGCCGTAGGCCAGGGCGGACAGCACCACCGTGGCCACCAGCAGCACGGCGAGCACCAGGGCCATGGACGCGACGGTACGCCGCGGCCCCCTGCTCGTCACCCGTTCAGCAGGGCCAGCTCCTCGTCGACGTAAGGGTCGTCCTCGCCGGCGGCGGCCAGCTCGGCCTTGAGAGCGGTCTGCACGGCCAGCGCCTCGTCGGTGCGGCCCAGGTTGCGCAGCGCCCAGCCGACCATCCACTTCGCGACCCGGGTCCGGCCGGGGTCGCCGATGCGCTCGCGGGCGGCGAGCGCCTCCTCGAACGTCGCGAGCGCAGCCGGCCAGTCGCCGGCGTCGGCGTGCACCATGCCGAGGTTGTTGAGCAGGCTCGCGTCCCAGTCGCGGGCGGTCCGGTCGGCGGAGCCGCGGGCCACCGCGAGCGCCTCCTCGGTCAGCCGCTGCTGGTCCTCGGCGGGTGCGACCAGCGCCACCATGTGCAGCGCGTCGACATGCAGCGCCTCCAGCCCGGCCTCGCGGGCGGTCGTGGCCGCCGCCTCGAAGTGCGGCCGGGCCGCCTCCGGGTCGCCCGCGGAGCGCAGCAGCCGGCCGCGTTCGAGGGCGGCGCGGGTGGCGACCTCCGGGTCGGAGACGGAGAGCTCGTCGAGGAGGGCGTGCCCCTCGTCGTAGCGCTCCTGCAGCCCGACCGCTCGGGCGAGCTGGGTCAGCAGCACCAGCCGGTCGGAGCCCTCGGCGACCTCGGCCGCCGCACGGAACCGCTGCTCGGAGCCGGCGGGGTCGTCGAAGTTCCACAGCTCGCTGGGGTCGGTCATGGGCGACATGCTGCCTGACACCACCGGCGTTTCAACCTTTCGGTCGGCTGGGGTGTCATAACCCGTTGTGACCGAGACCGAGCTCGACTTCAGCGAGTTCATGGCCGCGCGGTGGGCGCCGCTCTACCGCACCGCCTACCTGCTCACCGGCAACCAGCACGAGGCCGAGGAGCTGCTGCAGTCCGCGCTCGCCAGGACGTGCGTGAAGTGGTCCTCGATCCGGGCCAAGGGCGCCGCGGACGCCTACGTGCGCCGTGCGATGGTCCACCAGCTGGCCAGCCGGTGGCGGCGGCCGTTCCGGGAGCTGGCGACCGGCGAGCTGCCCGAGCGCGGCCACGGTGGCGGCCTCGACGTACGCGCAGACCAGCTGGTGCTGTGGGAGGAGATCCGCCGGCTGCCACCGCGCATGCGCGCCACCCTCGTGCTCCGCTACGTCGAGGACCTCACCGAGGAGGCGACCGCGCGCGAGCTCGGCGTCTCGATCGGCTCGGTCAAGAGCCAGACCCACCACGCCCTCAAGCGGCTGCGTGCCGCCCTGCCCGACCTGGAGCTGCAGCCATGAGCCTCACCGAGCTACGCGACACCCTCTCCTCCGTCTCCGACGCCGTGGCGGTGCCGGTGCCCGACGCCGCCGCGTTCGAGCGCCGGGTGACCGGGCTGCGGCGGCGTCGTACGGCGACGCGGGTCGCCGGCGCGGTCGCAGCGGTCGCCGTCATCTCCGGCGGGTCGATGTTGACGCTCGTCGACCGCGGCGCCAAGCAGCTGCCGGTGGCGCCGCAGCCGACGGCGTCCGACGTTCCGGTCGTCGTCGACGGCCACCTGCGCGTCGTCTCCGGCGCGGGAGTCCTCGGGCCGGTGGGACCCGCGGTCGCCTCGATCGTCGGCAGCACACCCCACGGCGTCGTGGTGCTCACCGACGACGGCACGCTCGGCAGGGTCGTCGACGGGAACCTCGACCCGGTGGTGCCCGGCTTGGTGCGCACGGCGTTCATCGACGGCCGAGCCGTCGTCTACGAGGACTACGCCGGGCAGATCAGGTGGCGCGACGTCGAGCCCGCCGTGGCATCGAGCGACAGCGCCCGGACCGAGCAGGGCCGCCTGATGGCGGCCGGCGACGACGTGGCGGTCATCGCGACGAACGACGGCCGCGGGCTGGTGGCGCACGACGCCGACGGGGTGCACCTCATCTCGCTCGCGACGAACGTCACCACGATCACCGGCGTCGACACCGCCGGCGGCGTCGTCGCGGTCCGGACCGAGCAGGGCGTGCAGTTCGCCGAGAGCGGCGGGACGAACCTGACCGAGCTGCCCGGCCGGGCGGTCGGTTCGCTCGCGCCGGACGGCCGCCGCTACGCCGAGATCGCGCAGTCGGGCCACAAGGTGGTGCTCGTCGACCCGAGGGCGGGCGTCCCGTCGGGCGGCCCCGAGTTCTCGAGCGGCACGATCCGCCAGCTCGGCTGGACGGCGGACGGTGACCTGCTGCTGGTCGTCGACAACACGCTCTGGGGCTGTGTGGGGGTCAGCGGCTGCCAACCGCAGGTCACCGTGGCCGGTCGGCTGCGGCTGCACTGAGGCTGGCGGGGCTAGGCCGAGCGGCCCCGCACCAGCCGGCGCCGCAGCTCGGCCTCGCGGTACAGCCGGGCCTGGTCGCGCTCGCGGCGGGAGGCGACCACGGCGGCCAGGTAGGCCTCGGGCGGCGTGCCGGGCGGAGGCGGGGGAGCGACGTAGCGGCTCACCTGGTCGGCGAGCCGGCCGCCGATGCTGACCCGGGAGGCCGGGTCGAGAGTGGGCAGCCGGCCCAGGAACTGGCGCACGGCCAGCGCGAGCCCGGTGGGCAGGCTCGCGATGTCGGCCGAGCGCGCCCAGGCCGCCAGCGGTGGCGGCATCAGCGTCGGTGGCGCCAGCCGCAGCCTGACCCGGTCGCGGACGACGTAGGTGCCGGCGGCGTAGTCGCCGAGCCGCTTGCCTCGTGAGCTGATCAGGGCCGAGAAGAACGCCGGGACGCCCTCGAAGAGGTAGATCTCCACGAAGCCGACCAGGGCCCGCACGAACGCGTGCTGGAAGGTGATCGGCCCCGCGTCGTCGCGCACGGTGCGCAGCCCGCAGGCCAGCTTGCCGAGCGACTTGCCGCGTGTCAGCGTCTCCATGGTGGCCGGGTAGACGAGGAAGACCACGATCATCGTCGCGATGAACGACGCCCAGATCAGCGCGTAGTCGGCCTGCAGCGCGGCCACCACGAACACGAAGATCGCCGCGACGAACAGGATCATCGTCACGACCACGTCGATCAGCCCCGACACGATCCGAGACCCGATGCTGGCCGGCGGCAGGTCGAGGGCCACCGCCTCCCCGGTGACCAGGTCATCGGTCGTCAGCGTCGCGAACTCGTGCGTCATGGTGGTCGTCAGTGTAGGGAGGGGCTTGCGGATGGCGCAGGCATCAGACCCAACCCCACCAACCAGCCATCCAGGACCCGGCGCCTCTCTAGACTGCGGGCGTGGATCTCGACGCGTATGTGCTCGCGCATGCGCACGAGTGGCAGCGGCTCGACCAGCTGGTGCATGCGGGAAAGCTGTCGGGGCCGGAGAGCGATGAGCTGGTGCTGCTCTACGCCCAGGTCGCCACGCACCTGTCGGTGGCGCGCACGTCCGCGCCCGACCCGTCGCTGGTTGCGCACCTGTCGAGCCTGCTGGCCAAGGCACGCAATCGGGCGGTCGGGTCACGGGTGAGCTCGTGGCGGGGGTTCGCGGCGTTCTTCACCGAGCGGTTCCCGGCGGCGCTCTACCGGCTGCGGTGGTGGTGGCTCGGCACGTTGGCCGGCAACGTGGTGGTGACCGCGGTGATGATCCTGTGGCTGCTCGACCACCCCAACGTTGAGCAGACCCTGCTCACGCCCGACGAGATCGACCAGCTGGTCAACCACGACATCGAGGACTACTACTCGACCTACGCCGCAAGCCACTTCGCCCTCCAGGTGTGGATCAACAACTCCTGGGTCACGGCGCTGTGCATCGCGTTCGGGATCCTGGGCTTCCCGGTCATCTACTTGATGTTCAACAACATCCAGAACGTCGCGATCCTCGCGACGGTCATGATCCGGCACGACCGCGGGGAGCTGTTCTGGGGGCTGATCCTTCCGCACGGGCTGCTCGAGCTCACCTGCGTCTTCATCGCCGGCGGCATGGGGCTGCGGCTGTTCTGGTCGTGGATCGAGCCCGGCCAGCTGACCCGCACCCAGTCGATCGCGCGTGAGGGACGGACGGCCGGCACCGTCAGCCTGGGTCTTGCGTGCCTGCTGATGGTGAGCGGTTTCATCGAGGCCTTCGTCACGCCGTCGGGGCTGCCCACGTGGGTCCGGATCGGCATCGGGCTCACCGCGGAGCTCGCGCTGTTCGCCTACGTGTTCGTGCTCGGTCGCGAGGCCCATCACCGCGGCGCGACCGGCGACCTCGACGCCCGCTATCTCGAGGACCGGGTGGCGACCCAGGCCTGAGGGCGAAGGGATGATCTTGGTCACCTGGGCCTCGGGTTGCTCGATTCGCCAGCGCCCGGCGTCCAGACCTTGGATCATGCCTGTGTGACAGTGTCGGCGACAGTCGACGTGTCCGACTCACTGGAAGAGGCTCGGACCCGGCTGCTGAAGACAGCCCGGGCCCTCAACGGGGCGTGGGCGGCTGCGCTCTGCTCCATGTCCATGCTGGTCGTGGCCAGCCTGGTGCTGCTCCTGGTCGCCACGACGATGCGGCCCGTTTACGTGGTGATCTGGGCGGTGCTGCTGGCGGCGACCAGCTTCAACCTGACCCGGTTCTGGCCGCGCCGCCGGACCCGGCCCGGGCGGCTGTTGAGCAAGGACGAGGCCGCGGCCCTGCGCAGCGTGCTCGACCCGCACGGGAAAGTGGTCTGGCCCGACGTCGTCCGGCTGGTCCCGCGGGCCGAGCTCGAGCTCGGTGAGGGCGAGCTGGTGCTGGGCCTGCCGCTGCTGGCGTGCCTGGAGAAGAACGAGCTGGCCGAGCTGCTGCTCGTCGCCGCCGTGCAGGCGGCCGTCGAGCAGGAGCGGCCGGTGCGGTGGGCGCTGCGCGTGGCGCACGGGGACATCGGGCGGCCGCTGGTCGGGCGCCGCATGCGGCTGAGCTGGCCGACCGCGCAGCTCACCGAGGGGCTGCGGGCGCGGGCCGCGCAGCTCGAGGCCGACCTCGGCAACTGGGCCGGCGCCTGCGAGCGGGCTGCGAGCAGCGCCACGCGCTCGAGCTCGGTCGTGATCGCCTCCCGCAACCAGGTCGCCGAGGCCTGGGCCCTGATGCAGACCGAGTGGCTGCAGCCCGCCTTCGCGCGCGGCCGCAGGCACCGCAACCCGTTCACCGGGTTGCGCCACTTCGTGGAGGGTGCGGACGCCGCGGGCTGGCTCAAGCACCCACGGCCCTGGTGGCCACAGACCGGGGTGATCGCGGAGCTGGTGCAGGCGCACGAGGACGCCGTGGCGCTCGAGCTCGACGACCGCAGCGACCGCCTCAAGCCGATCGCCTGGGAGGAGCACCCCCAGGAGGTCACCGTCCCGCACTGGCGGGCGCTGGTGACGGAGGTGCTGGACGCCGCTCGCCGCACGACCCATGAGCCGGCGGTGACGCTCGAGTCGGTGCTCCGGCTCATGGAGTCCGGCGAGGGCCGGGTGCTGGCCGATGCCACGGCCGCCGACCGGGGGCTCACCTGGGGCGAGACGGCGGCGTACGGCGAGTGGTCGGAGCGGTTCGTCTCGCGCACCCTCACCGCCGCGATCGGGATCGCCGCCATCGACTCCTTGCAGTTCCACCCACAGTGGTCCTGGCCCGACGGGGCCTCGCTCGCGGCGGAGGACGGCTGGCGGCTGCCGCTGGACTCGATCGTGGCCGAGGTGCTCGGCATGGTCCGTGACGGCGACGGTCTCGACAAGGCCTATGCGGAGCTCCGCGAGGCGCTCGCCGAGCTCGCCATCGACATCCACGAGCCGCTGTGGCTGGACTCGGACGCCAGCGTCGACCCGGAGCGGCCGATCGGCTCGTTCACGGCTCGCCAGGGACTGGCCGCTCGCGTCGTGGTGGTCACCGACCGGGCCGTGCACGTGTTCCGCGACGCGAAGGGTCCGCGGTTGGACTACCCCGAGCGGCCGGCCGCACCTCGGGACGCCTCGGTGGAGCTGCGCCGCCGGATGCTCACTGTCTGGCAGGGCGACACGACCGACGAGGTGCTCACCGTCGCGGCGAGCGACGTACGCCGCGCGCGGCTCGGCCCGGCGATCGGCGGGCTGTGGTGGCGGCTCACCCTGTCCGGCGACGCCGGCACGGTGGTGCTGCGCGGCCGCGGCGACGGCCTCGACGAGGAGGTGGAGGTCAAGGAGTGGCTCGGCGACCGGGTCGAGACCGTCTGGATGCACTCCAAGCCGGCCGTGCGTGGCGTCCGCAACGCGGTCGGCCTCGCCGGGGTGACGGTCGGCTCCCTCGGCGTGCTCTGGGGTGTGCTCCTCACGATCGCCCACCCGGGCGGCCTACCCGACGTGCTGCCGAGCGTCCTGGCCATGGGCGGCTTCGGAGCGCTGCTGGTCGCACTCGTCCCGGACTGGCTGCTCCAGCTCAAACGCCGCTATCGCCGCGCCCGGCCGACGCGCGCCGTCGCGGAGTAGGTAACTAGCGGACGATCGCCACGATCGTCACCGCCACCGCGGCGAGCGCCAGCACGGTGCGGACCTTGTCGACGCCGAGCAGCCGGGTGAGGGCGTCCTCGTCGCGCCTGACCAGCCGGCGGTGCAGGGGCGCGGCCAGCGCCGCGGTGACGACCACGGGGAGGGCGACCAGCACCACCGCGAACACCGACAGGCCCGACCAGTCGACGCCCAACCACCACACGCCGGTCGCGGCCAGCGCGAGGTAGAGCACGGCGACCAGCGGGCGCACCTGGGTGAGGTGCCGGTCGTGGGCCTGACGCCAGTGGGCGGCACGCACGTGGGAGAGGGTCGGATAGACCACCAGTGTCACCGTCGCCTGGAACCCCGCGTGCGCGGAGGCCGCCGCCAGGAACGCGGTCGCCGCAACGTCACTCATGACGACGCACAGTAGTGGAGCAGCTGGGCGGCAGGATCAGAGCAGCCCGTTCGCCTTGAGCGAGAGATAGTGGTCGGCCAGCGCGGGGGGCAGCCGCTCGGCATCGGCGTCCACGACGTCGAGGCCGACGGTGCGCAGCAGCTCCGCGGTGTGGCGGCGCCGGACCATCGCCTGCTCGGCCGCGGCGGCGTCGTAGACCTCGTCGATGGTGCCGCGGCTCGCGGCCAGCCGTTCGAGCTCGGGGTCGCGGACCGAGGCCAGGACCACCCGGTGGTGCCGGGTCAGCGAGGGCAGCACCGGCAGCAGCCCCTCCTCGACGGCGGCGGGCTCCAGCGGAGTGAGCAGTACGACGAGCGCCCGCTGCCTCCCGAACTGGGTGACCGCCCCGGCCAGTGCCGACCAGTCCGCCTCGGCGATCACCGGCTCGAGGTCGGCCATCGTGTCCTGGAGGTTCGCGGCCACGTCGCGCGCGCCGGCCGACCGCAGCCGCGCCCGCACCCGACGGTCGCCCGCGACGAAGTCGACCCGGTCGCCGGCCCGCGCGGCCAGGGCGGCGAGGAGCAGGGCGGCGTCCATCGCCGAGTCGAGCCGAGGCACGTCCTCGACCCGGCCTGCCGACGTACGCGAGGTGTCCAGCACCAGCACCACGCGGCGGTCGCGCTCGGGCTGCCAGGTGCGGACCACGACGTTGCGGTTGCGCGCGCTGGCGCGCCAGTCGATGGAGCGCACGTCGTCGCCGCGTACGTACTCGCGCAGCGAGTCGAACTCGGTGCCCTGGCCGCGCACCCGGATCGCCGCCCGGCCGTCGAGCTCCCGCAGCCGGGCCAGCCTGCTGGGCAGGTGCTTGCGGGACTCGAACGGCGGCAGCGAGCGGACCGTGCCGGGGACGGCTAGCGTCCGCTGCCGGGCGCACAGCCCCAGCGGCCCGCGCAGCCTCGTCGTCACCCCGAGCGCCTGCAGGTCGCCGCGGCGCCGCGGGGTCAAGGTGGTGGTCAGCAAGACCCGGTCACCCGGTGAGAGCCGGATCCGGTGCCGGTTGTCCACCGCGCCGGCGCTCGGCTGCCACGCGTCGCGCACGACCCCGCGCACCTGGCGGCGACCGGTGTTCTCGACCAGCAGCACCGACTCCGTGTCGTAGCCCATGCGCACCGTGCCGATCGGGCGCCGGCTGACCGCCAGGCTCTTGGCGGAGGGCGCGAGGAGCAGGTCGAGCGCGAGCAGCACCGCAACGACGAGGACCCACAGCCAGACGGTGCTCCCATCCGGTCGCAGCACGACCGGCAGCAGCCCCAGGAGGAGCAGCAGCGGCACCCGACCACTGATGCTCATGACGCAGTGACCACGGCGGGACTCAGCGGGGGACCGGCACGGAGTTGAGCGCCGAGGCGAGCACCTCGGCCACGTCGACGCCCTCGAGCTCGGCCTCGGGGCGCAGCCCCAGCCGGTGCACGAGCGATGCGTGCGCGAGGGCCTTGACGTCGTCGGGGGTGACGAAGTCGCGACCGGTGAGCCAGGCCCACGCGCGCGCCGCGCGCAGCAGTGCCGTCGCCCCGCGTGGACTCACCCCGAGGCTCAGCGACGGCGACTCCCGGGTGGCGCGGGCGATGTCGACGATGTAGCCCGCGACCTCGTCGGTGACCTGCACGGTCTTGACCGCCGCCTGCCCGGCGGCGATGTCGGCCGGCCCGGCGACCGCGGTGACGCCGGCCGCCCGTACGTCGCGCGGGTCGAAGCCCGCGGCGTGGCGGCGCAGGATCTCCAGCTCCTGTGCACGCTCGGGGATCGGCAGCACCACCTTGAGCAGGAACCGGTCCAGCTGCGCCTCCGGAAGGGGGTAGGTGCCTTCGTACTCGACCGGGTTCTGGGTGGCGGCCACCAGGAACGGCGTCGGCACCTTCCGGGAGACCCCGTCGACCGAGACCTGCGTCTCCTCCATCGCCTCGAGCAGCGCGGACTGGGTCTTGGGTGGCGTCCGGTTGATCTCGTCGGCCAGGAGCAGGTTGGTGAAGACCGGGCCCTCGCGGAAGGTCAGCTCCCCGGCCTGCCGGCTGTCGATCACCATCGAGCCGGTGATGTCGCCGGGCATCAGGTCCGGCGTGAACTGCACCCGCTTGGTGTCGACCGACAAAGCGCTGGCCAGGGTGCGCACCAGCAGCGTCTTCGCGGTGCCCGGCACGCCCTCCATCAGCACGTGACCGCCGCAGAGCAGCGCCACGAGCAGCCCGGAGACCGCGGCGTCCTGCCCCACGACGGCCTTGCCGACCTCGGCGCGGACCGCGGCCAGCCGCTCTCGGGCCGACCCCGGGTCGGGGGTCTGCGTGGTGTCGGTCATTGTCGGCGTACCTCTCTGTCGAGCTCGGCCAGCTGCCTGGCCAGGGTGATCAGGTCGCGGTCGGAAGACGGTACGCCGCTCGCAGGTCCGAGCAGGGCGATGACCTCCGGCTCGGGGCGCCCGGTGCGCCGGGCCACCTCGCGGGCCAGCGCGGTCGGCGCGATGCCTGAGCCCAGCCGCAGCCGCTCGGCGAGCCGGGCCCGGGCTGCGCGTCGCAGCGACTCCGCCGCATGGCCGCGGTCGCCGGAGCGGCGGTAGAGCCGGCCGAGGCTGCGCGTGGTCTCGACGGCGCGCACGACGACCGGGAGCGGCTCGACGGCCAGCGGGCCGAGGCGACGACCCCGCCACACGATGACCGAGACCATCGCCACCACGGCCAGGGCGAGACCCGGCCACAGCCAGCGCGGCAGCAGCGAGCGCAGGCTGACGCCGTCGTCGCCGACCAGGTCGTCGAGCGAGGGGACGTACCAGACCAGCCGCTCGTCCTGGCCGAGCAGCCGCAGGGCCACCGCGGCGTTGTCGGAGCGCAGGATCTGGTCGTTGGTGAGCGCCTGCTCGGCGCCGAACAGGAGCACGCCGCCCTGGGGCTCGGTCACGACCGCCCCGCCCTTGCCGTCGAAGCACTCGCCGTCCGGATAGACGGTGGTGTCGTCGACCTGGAGGCTCAGCCCCTCGAAACGTGGGTCGTCGCAGCCCGACTCGCGGGCGTGGTCGAGCCGGACCTGGGACCCGCCGCCCGGGACACCGAGCGCGTCGGCGATCCCCGGTCCGGCCCCGACCACCACCACGCTGTGCGCCCCCGAGGTGTGCTCGCGCAGCCGCTCGATGGTGCTGCTCCCGAGGTAGTAGGGGAGGACGACGACGACCGTGGTCCGGTCGTCCACCTTGAGCTGTTCCAGGGCGTCCGCATCCCGTGCGACGAGGACGTCGACCCCGTCGTCGCCGAGCACGCGCGCCAGGGCCCGGGTGCCGTCGGGCCCGGCGTTGTCGGGGTCCATCGGCGTCGACGTCTGGGTCCCCGTGCCGAGCCAGACCGCGACCACCAGGGCCACCAGCAGCCCGAGGCCCACCACCAGCGTCGAGCGGTGCCGCCGGAGCTGGCCGGGCCGCGTGGGGGTCGTCGTGCTCATCGCCGGACCATCAGGTCGTCGTCGAGGGCCAGCACCGCAGCCGCCTGTTCGCGGGTCGCCGGGCGCTCGCCGTAGAGGACCTCGTCGAAGCGGCGCGCGCACCCGTGCACCTGGCCGGCGAGCTCGGCGTACTCGCGGGCGAGGTCCTCGGCCACCTCGTGGGCGGTGGCGCCCGGGGTGTTGGCGAGCCGGCCGCGCTCGACCTGCCGGACCGCCACCGCGCGGAACGCCTCGACCAGGGCGTCCTCGAACCGGCCGGCCTCGAACGCCGCCTCCGCCCGGCGCCGCAGCTCGTCGGCGGAGACCACCTCCTCGGTCAGGACGGCCCGGCTCTCCTCCTTCTCGTGGGCGGTGAACCTGGCCCGCGAGACGAGCCAGGCCACGACGAGCACCAGGGCCACCAGGATCAGCATCGCCATCAGCGTCGAGAGGGGAGAGGCGTGCGAGGCCTGGCCGAGTCCGCCGGAGATCTTCCGGCCGAGCCAGTCCAGGAGCTCCTGGAACACGTTCTGGCGGTGGTACTCCGCATGCAGCAGCTCGCGGCGCAGCCGGTCGCGCGCCTCCGATCCGGACGGGTCCAGGGGTGGGTCCGGCAGCCGCAGGGCCACCACGGCGAGCGCGATGGTCACGGCCCCGTGATCCCGGCCTGTTGCATCAGCTCGACGTCGTAGGCCTCCTTGCGCATCCGCTGGTCCAGGTACTGCAGCGAGGTCACCGCGGAGGTGAACGGCGTCGCGAACGCCGCAGAGATGACCTGCGAGAGGGCCTGGGTCACGACCAGGACCAGCAGCGCATAGCGGGTGTCGACGACCAGCGTCATCAGCTGGCCGACGATGCTGACCGGCACGGTCAGTATCTGGCTTGCGATGCCGACGACGATGGCAGTGAGCAGCGCGATGCCGAAGGTCCGCCAGAACTGCCGCCGGGTGAGGTTGAAGCCGCGCCGGATGGCGCCGAATAGCCCCACCGGCTCGAGCATGAGCGCGGGCACCGGTAGGTAGTAGACCCGCACCCAGAACCACACCAGCAGGCAGAGAAACGACGGGACGGTGACCAGGCCCCAGACCAGGACCAGCGTGGTTCGGTCACCGGCGGCCACTATTACGAGCGCCCACGCCGTCACGTAGGCGGCGACGAGCAGCGTCATTGAGAGCCCGAGGAGCAGGGCCAGCCCGACCAGCCGCCAGCGCTTGCCCCTAGTCGCAGCCCACGCCTCGCCGAGCGTGAGCCGCCGGCCGATGGCCGCCGCCGCGGTCACGTGCGAGGTCATCCCGGTCACCAGGAGTGTCCCGATCGTCGCCAGCGCGACCCCCACCGCCACGGAGCCGAATGAGCCCACCCAGCCCAGCCTTGTGGAGGTGTCGGTGCCGGCCCCCTGGTCGATGGAGAGGTCGACGGCGAAGGTGAGCACCGCGGTGACCATCACCGGGATCGCCATCGCGCCGGCTGCGACCAGCACGGCCGACCCGACGGTCGCCTTGGGGTTGAAGCGGATGATCCGGAACGCCGCGTCGTACATGTCTCCGAGCCCGAGCGGGCGCAGCGGCATCGCCCCCGGCTTATGTGCGGCGCCGAGCATCCCTCGGGCGGGCACCCAGGCGCCGACCGGCTGCTGCGCCGGGGTGGTCGGGTAGCCCGGAGCCGGCTGATAGCCCGTGTACGACGGCGGCGGCGGAGGGGTTGGCTGCCATCCCGGCGGAGGCGGGTAGGCGGGACCGCCAGTCCCCGGATCCGACATGCCGCCATCCTGTCAAACGACCCCGCGCGGCGCGGGCCGACTCACGAACTGCCGGCGGTCTCCCGCTTGGCGTAGTGGGAGGGCAGCACGCACGCGGTGTCGAGCCCGAGCACCCGGTTGAGCCGGCCGAAGGAGAGCCAGGAGCCGATCGACATGGTCAGCTCGACGATCTCGGCGTCGGAGTAGTGCTGCTTCATCCGCGCCCAGAACGCGTCGTCGAGGCCGTGGTGCTCCAGCGCGTAGCGCTCGGCGTACTCCGCCGCCAGTCGGGCCCGATCGTCGAGGTCGGCGGTGTCGCGCCAGCCGGTCACGGCCTCGGGGAAGGTGTCCTCGACCTTGACGCCGTCGCGCTCGGTGCGCCAGTCCTGGCAGAACAGGCAGCCGTTGATCTGGGCGATCCGCAGCCGGGCGGCCTCGAACTCACGCAGCCCCAGGGTGCTGTGGTCGTAGACCGACTGCGCGAAGGCGGCCGCGGCCGGGCCGATGCCGGGCACCATGCGGCCCCAGACGTGGACGATCGGGTCCTGGCCCTCGGGTACGTCGACGATCATGGCCGCCTCCTACTAGAACGTGTTCTCGTTCTCGACAGGACGACTGTAGAGGCCTCAGCTGTGGTTGAGGAGGGTCGCCGCCCCACCGTCTCGAAGCGGCATGCTTCCCAAGGACCTGCGATGATGCTGCGGACCCAGCTTCGGCCTGCGTGGTTTCGAGACGCAGGAGTCAGCCACCTCGCAGGCTCGGTGCCCGACTTCTGCTCCTCGAGCCGCCTCGCTGACGCTCCCTGCTTGCAGGCTCGCAGTGAGCTGCTCGGCGAATTTGGCGCAGGGCTGGGTCTCTGACAAGATAGTCCGGTTGCTCTGGCGGGTTGCCGGGGTGCATCGCACTGCTTGACTCCTTCATCGCTTCTCCTGCGTACGAGGTGCTGGCGTGCGTCCGCACCGAACCAGGAGACCCGATCAGCTCGGACGATGTGCCGGGCGCCACCACAACAAGCACACGGATCCCGGTCTGTGGCGCACGAAGACTGTGCGACACGCCCGACCGCGGGGGTCGGTGCTGAGTGCGGGGCGAGTAGCGCGACCAGGACAGCTTCCACCAGACCGCGGCACAGACGAGAAGGACGAGAGAGACCTATGGCGGGACAGAAGATCCGCATCAGGCTCAAGGCCTATGACCACGAGGTGATCGACACCTCGGCGCGCAAGATCGTGGACACCGTGACCCGCACGGGTGCTCGCGTCGCCGGCCCTGTGCCGCTGCCGACGGAGAAGAACGTCTACTGCGTGATCCGCTCGCCGCACAAGTACAAGGACTCGCGCGAGCACTTCGAGATGCGCACCCACAAGCGGCTCATCGACATCCTCGACCCCACGCCGAAGACCGTCGACTCGCTGATGCGGCTCGACCTGCCGGCCGGTGTCGACATCGAGATCAAGCTCTGAGGTTCGAGAGATGACCACCGAACGCAATGTGAAGGGGCTGCTGGGCACCAAGCTCGGCATGACCCAGCTCTGGGACGACAACAACCGGATCGTCCCCGTCACCGTGATCGCGGCCGGCACCAACGTCGTCACCCAGGTGCGCACGCCCGAGAAGGACGGCTACAACGCCATCCAGGTCGGGTTCGGCGAGATCGACGGGCGCAAGGTCAACAAGCCGCGCGCCGGTCACTTCCAGAGCGCGGGCACCACGCCCCGCCGCCACCTGGTCGAGATCCGCACCACCACCGCCGGTGAGTTCTCGGTCGGCCAGGAGCTCCCGGTCGACACCTTCGCCGCCGGCGACGAGATCGACGTGACCGGCACCAGCAAGGGCAAGGGCTTCGCCGGGACCATGAAGCGGCACGGCTTCGCCGGCGTCTCCTCCTCCCACGGTGCCCACAAGAACCACCGCAAGCCCGGCTCCATCGGCGCCTGCGCGACCCCGGGCCGCGTCTTCAAGGGCGTCCGGATGTCGGGCCGGATGGGTTCGGACACCGTCACGACCCAGAACCTCACGGTGCACGCCGTGGACACCGACAAGGGCCTGATCCTGATCAAGGGCGCCGTTCCCGGCCCCAAGGGCAGCCTCGTCGTGCTCCGCTCGGCTGCCAAGAAGACTGCTGGCGCGAACGTCGGCGAGGAGGCCTGAGCATGCCCACCAAGTCCAAGGCCGCAGGCGCCTCGAAGGTCGACCTGCCCGCCGAGATCTTCGACGTGGCGGTCAACATCCCGTTGATCCACCAGGTCGTGGTGGCCCAGCAGGCCGCCGCCCGCCAGGGCACCCACGCCACCAAGACCCGCGGCGAGGTCCGCGGCGGTGGCCGCAAGCCTTACAAGCAGAAGGGCACCGGCCGCGCCCGTCAGGGCTCGACCCGCGCTCCCCAGTTCGCCGGTGGTGGCGTCGTACACGGCCCGCAGCCGCGCAGCTACGACCAGCGCACGCCCAAGAAGATGAAGGCCGCCGCGCTGCGTGGTGCCCTGTCCGACCGGGCTCGCGAGGACCGCATCCACGTGGTCGACGGCTTCGGCCTCGGCGACACCCCGTCCACCAAGACCGCGCTGGCCTCGCTCAACGCGATCAGCGACCGTCGCAAGTTCCTCGTCGTGCTCGAGCGCACCGACGCCGTCACCTGGCTCTCGCTGCGCAACGCACCCGAGGTGCACATCGTGGCCGTCGACCAGCTCAACACCTACGACGTGGTCGCCTCCGACGACGTGGTCTTCACCCGCGGCGCCTTCGACGCGTTCGTAGGCGGTGCGTCCACGGCCGCCGAGCCCGAGGCCGCGGCCGAGGAGCAGGTCGAGGAGCAGGTCGACGAGAAGGTCGCCGAGAAGAAGGCGGCCAAGAAGGTCAGCGGCCCCAAGAAGGACGCCGAGGCGCTCGCCGAGCGGACCGAGGAGTTCCCCGGCGCGGTCAAGGCCGACGAGGACGGCTCCGGCCCCGAGGGCTACGAGATCAAGGGCAACGCCCAGTCGATGAAGTACCACGCCCCTGGTGGCCGCTGGTACGACTCGACCATCGCCGAGTTCTGGTTCAAGTCCGCCGAGGACGCCGAGGCCGCTGGGTTCCTCGAGGCCGGTAGCAAGGCATCGGTCGAGGCGACGCACGACGCCGAGGAGGACGACAAGTGAGCACGCTGCACAAGGACCACCGCGACGTACTCATCGCCCCGGTCGTCTCCGAGAAGAGCTACGGCCTCCTCGACGCCAACAAGTACACCTTCTTGGTGCACCCCGACGCCAACAAGACCGAGATCAAGATCGCGGTCGAGAAGGTGTTCGGCGTCAAGGTGACCGCGGTCAACACCCTCAACCGCCCGGGCAAGACGCGGCGGACCCGCAACGGGCTGGGCAAGCGCAAGGACACCAAGCGCGCGATCGTCAGCCTCGCCGTGGGCCACCGCATCGATATCTTCGGAGGACCGGTTTCCTGATGGCCATTCGCAAGTACAAGCCGACCACCCCGGGCCGTCGCGGCTCGTCGGTCGCCGACTTCGTCGAGATCACCCGGACCACGCCGGAGAAGTCCCTGACCCGGCCGCTGCCCAAGAAGGGCGGCCGCAACAACCAGGGCCGGATCACCACCCGGCACCAGGGCGGCGGTCACAAGCGCGCGTACCGGATCATCGACTTCCGGCGCTACGACAAGGACGGCATCCCGGCCAAGGTCGCGCACATCGAGTACGACCCCAACCGCACCGCCCGGATCGCGCTGCTGCACTACGCCGACGGCGAGAAGCGCTACATCATCGCACCGAAGGACCTGCGCCAGGGCACGACGGTCGAGGCCGGCCCCACCGCCGACATCAAGACCGGCAACAACCTGCCGCTGCGCCACATCCCGGTCGGCACCACGATCCACTGCATCGAGCTCCGCCCCGGCGGCGGTGCCAAGATCGCCCGCTCGGCAGGCATGAGCGCCCAGCTCGTGGCCCGCGAGGGCTCGCGCGCGACGCTGCGCATGCCCTCGGGTGAGATGCGGTTCGTCGACGTGCGCTGCCGCGCGACGGTCGGCGAGGTGGGCAACGCCGAGCAGTCCAACATCAACTGGGGCAAGGCCGGCCGGATGCGCTGGAAGGGCAAGCGCCCGACCGTCCGCGGTGTCGTCATGAACCCGGTGGACCACCCCCACGGCGGTGGTGAGGGCAAGACCTCCGGTGGCCGCCACCCGGTGTCCCCGTGGGGCAAGCCCGAGGGCCGGACGCGCAAGCGCAAGGCCTCCGACGCCCAGATCATTCGTCGTCGCAAGACCGGCAAGGGTAGGAAGTAACCGACAATGCCTCGCAGCCTGAAGAAGGGCCCCTTCGTCGACGGCCACCTGATGAAGAAGGTGGACGCCGAGAACGACAAGGGCAGCCACAACGTCATCAAGACCTGGTCGCGGCGTTCGATGATCGTGCCGGCGATGATCGGCCACACGATCGCCGTCCACGACGGTCGCAAGCACGTGCCGGTCTTCGTGACCGACTCGATGGTCGGGCACAAGCTCGGCGAGTTCGCACCGACGCGCACCTACCGCGGCCACGTCAAGGAAGACCGGAAGGGGCGGCGTCGATGAGCACCACCGAGCGTCAGCGCAGCAGCGCCCGCCGCGAGTCGCTCCTGGGCAGCCGTCCGGGTGCGTTCGCCAGCGCCCGCTACGTGCGGATCACCCCCATGAAGGCGCGCCGGGTCGTCGACCTGGTCCGCGGCGTACCCGTCGACCAGGCGCTCTCGATCCTCGAGTTCGCCCCGCAGGCGGCCGCCGAGACCGTGCACAAGGTGCTGCGCAGCGCCGTCGCCAACGCCGAGACCACCGAGGGCCTCGACACCCACGACCTGGTCGTGTCGGTGGCGCAGGTCGACGAGGGCCCGACGATGAAGCGGTGGCGCCCGCGCGCCCAGGGCCGGGCCACCCGCATCAACAAGCGGACCAGCCACATCACCCTGGCCGTCGAGCCGGCCGCGTCGCCTGCCGAGCCGGTGAAGAAGGCGCCCGCCAAGAAGGCCGCGGCCAAGACCGCCGAGCCTGCCAAGAAGACCACCAAGAAGGCGCCGGCCGCCAAGAAGTCAAGTACTGCGGCCGCAGCCAAGAAGACTGGAGGGGAAGCCTGATATGGGCCAGAAGATCAACCCGAACGGGTTCCGGCTCGGCATCTCCACCGACCACAAGTCCCGCTGGTACGCCGACAAGCTCTACAAGAGCTACGTCGGCGAGGACGTCGCCATCCGCAAGCTGCTCTCCAAGGGCATGGAGCGGGCCGGCATCGCGAAGGTCGAGATCGAGCGCACCCGCGACCGGGTCCGGGTGGACATCCACACGGCCCGTCCGGGCATCGTGATCGGACGCCGCGGCGCCGAGGCCGACCGCATCCGCGGCGAGCTCGAGAAGCTCACCGGCAAGCAGGTCCAGCTCAACATCCTCGAGGTCAAGAACCCCGAGGTCGACGCGCAGCTGGTGGCGCAGGGCGTGGCCGAGCAGCTGTCGGGCCGCGTGCAGTTCCGCCGGGCGATGCGCAAGGCGATGCAGACCACGATGCGCTCGGGTGCCAAGGGCATCCGGATCCAGTGCTCGGGTCGCCTCAACGGTGCCGAGATGTCGCGCACGGAGTTCTACCGCGAGGGCCGCGTGCCCCTGCACACCCTGCGGGCCGACATCGACTACGGCTTCTACGAGGCCAAGACCACCTTCGGCCGGATCGGCGTGAAGGTCTGGATCTACAAGGGCGAGGTCGCCGGCACCCGTGCCGAGCGTCAGGCCCAGGCCGCCGCCCGCGCCGGTGTCCCCGGCCGCGGCGGCAGCAACCGGCCCGCCCGTGGCGGCGCCGCAGAGCGGCCCAGCCGCGGCACCCGCCCGACCCGGGCGGACCGCGACGGCGCCACCGAGGGCTCGGCCACCGAGGCAGCCGCCCCGGCCACCGAGGCCGCCACCGCACCCGGATCGGAGGGCTGAGCGAGATGTTGATGCCCCGTCGGATCAAGCACCGCAAGCAGCACCACCCCAAGCGGACCGGTGCGGCCAAGGGCGGCACCCGGCTCGCGTTCGGTGAGTTCGGCATCCAGGCCGTCGAGAGCCACTACGTCACCAACCGGCAGATCGAGTCGGCGCGTATCGCCATGACCCGGCACATCAAGCGTGGCGGCAAGGTGTGGATCAACATCTACCCCGACCGCCCGCTGACCAAGAAGCCCGCCGAGACCCGGATGGGCTCCGGCAAGGGCTCGCCCGAGTGGTGGGTCGCCAACGTCAAGGCCGGACGCGTGATGTTCGAGCTGTCCGGTGTCGACGACGCCACCGCCCGCGAGGCGATGCGCCGCGCGATGCACAAGCTGCCGATGAAGTGCCGCTTCATCACCCGAGAGGCTGGTGAGTTCTGATGGCGTCCGGGACCAAGGCGCACGAGCTCGACGAGATGAACGACGTCGACCTCGAGTCGCGACTGCGCGAGGCCAAGGAGGAGCTGTTCAACCTCCGTTTCCAGGCGGCCACCGGCCAGCTGGAGAGCCACGGCCGGCTCCGCACGGTCAAGAAGGACATCGCCCGGATCTACACCGTGGTGCGCGAGCGTGAGCTCGGCATCCGGGTGGCTCCCGGCAGCAACGACAACGAGGACGGTGCCGCATGAGCACGGAGCACATCGAGGGTGGGACTGACGCTGCTGCGCCCGAGCGCAACAGCCGCAAGGTCCGGGAGGGCCTCGTGGTGAGCGACAAGATGGACAAGACCGTGGTCGTGGCCGTCGAGGACCGCTTCAAGCACGCCCTCTACGGCAAGGTGCTGCGCCAGACCGCGCGGCTCAAGGCCCACGACGAGACCAACGAGTGCGGCACGGGTGACCGGGTCCTGATCATGGAGACCCGGCCGCTGTCGGCCACCAAGCGCTGGCGCGTCGTTCAGGTACTGGAGAAGGCGAAGTGATCCAGCAGGAGAGCCGTCTCAAGGTCGCCGACAACACCGGCGCCAAGGAGATTCTGTGCATCCGTGTCCTCGGTGGCTCGGGCCGGCGCTACGCCGGCATCGGTGACACCATCGTGGCCACGGTCAAGGACGCCATCCCGGGCGGCAACGTCAAGAAGGGCGACGTCGTCAAGGCGGTCGTCGTGCGCACCGTCAAGGAGCGCCGGCGTCCCGATGGCTCCTACATCAAGTTCGACGAGAACGCCGCGGTGATCCTGCGCCAGGACGGCGAGCCGCGTGGCACGCGCATCTTCGGCCCGGTGGGCCGCGAGCTGCGCGACAAGCGGTTCATGAAGATCATCTCGCTGGCACCGGAGGTGCTGTGATGTCCAAGGACAAGAGCCTGAGCATCAAGAAGGGCGACACCGTCAAGGTGATCGCCGGCCGTGACAAGGGCGCCGAGGGCAAGGTCATCCAGGTGCTCCGCGAGGAGCAGCGGGTGATCGTCGAGGGCGTCAACCGCGTCAAGCGGCACACCAAGGTCGTCAACCAGGGCGGTCGCGCCGGGACCACCGGCGGGATCATCACCGCCGAGGCACCGATCCACGTCTCCAACGTGATCCTGGTCGACGGCAAGGGCGTGACTCGGATCGGGTTCCGCCGCGACGCCGTGACCAAGCGCCGCCCCGACGGCTCGACGTACTCCGCCGAGCGCAGCGTCCGCATCTCCCGCAAGACCGGCAAGGACATCTGATGAGCGACACCGTAACCGAGACCGAGGTCGAGGCGACCGAGGCGCCGGCGAAGCCCGCGCGTCCCGCGTCGTCGGCCCCGGTGACCCCGCGCCTCAAGACGCGCTACCGCGAGGAGATCCTCCCGGCGCTGCGCTCGGAGTTCGAGATCGCCAACGTGATGCAGGTCCCCGGCCTGGTCAAGATCGTCGTCAACATGGGCGTCGGCGAGGCGGCCCGGGACTCCAAGCTGATCGAGGGCGCGGTCAAGGACCTCACCGCGATCACCGGCCAGAAGCCGCTGGTGACCAAGGCCCGCAAGTCGATCGCGCAGTTCAAGCTCCGCGAGGGCATGCCGATCGGCGCGCACACCACGCTCCGCGGCGACCGGATGTGGGAGTTCCTCGACCGGCTGCTGTCCCTGGCGCTGCCCCGGATCCGTGACTTCCGTGGGCTCTCACCGCGGCAGTTCGACGGCCAGGGCAACTACACCTTCGGCCTGACCGAGCAGGTCATGTTCCACGAGATCGACCAGGACCGGATCGACCGCAGCCGCGGCATGGACATCACGATCGTGACCACGGCGACCAACGACGACCAGGGCCGGGCGCTGCTCAAGCACCTGGGCTTCCCCTTCCAGGAGAACTGACATGGCGAAGACAGCACTGAGGGTCAAGGCGGCCCGCAAGCCCAAGTTCGCGGTCCGCGGCTACACGCGCTGCCAGCGCTGCGGCCGACCCAAGGCCGTCTACCGCAAGTTCGGCCTGTGCCGGATCTGCCTGCGCGAGATGGCGCACCGCGGCGAGCTGCCCGGCGTCACCAAGTCGAGCTGGTAACAACCACTCCATAACACGTCACAGGTCCCGCTCACCTCGACAGGTCAGCGCGGAAACCAGACGAGAAGGAACACCTGAACCATGACGATGACCGACCCGATCGCAGACATGCTGACCCGTCTGCGCAACGCCAACCAGGCCTTCCACGACTCCGTGTCGATGCCGCACAGCAAGATGAAGCAGGGTGTGGCCGAGATCCTCCAGCAGGAGGGCTACATCGCCTCCTTCGCGGTGCTCGACCCCGAGGAGGGTCAGGTCCAGAAGACCCTGACCATCACCTTGAAGTACGGCCGCAACCGCGAGCGCTCGCTGGCCGGCGTACGCCGGATCAGCAAGCCGGGGCTGCGCGTCTACGCGAAGCACACCGGCCTGCCCAAGGTGCTCGGCGGCCTCGGCGTCGCGATCATCTCGACCAGCCAGGGCCTGCTGACCGACCGCCAGGCCAACCAGAAGGGCGTGGGTGGGGAAGTCCTCGCCTACGTCTGGTGACGAGAGACCAGGAGGAGAACTGACATGTCGCGCATCGGCAAGCTCCCCGTCCCGGTCCCCTCGGGCGTGGACGTCACGATCGACGGTCCCGTGGTGACGGTGAAGGGCCCCAAGGGCACCCTGAGCCACACCGTGGCCGCCCCGATCATCGTGGAGAAGGGTGACGAAGGCGTCCTCGACGTCAAGCGCCCCGACGACGAGCGGACCAGCAAGTCCCTGCACGGGCTGACCCGGACCCTCGTCAACAACATGGTCGTCGGCGTGACCGACGGCTACGAGAAGCGACTCGAGATCGTCGGCGTCGGCTACCGGGTGCTGTCCAAGAGCCCCACGCAGCTGGAGTTCCAGCTCGGCTACAGCCACTCGATCGTCTTCAACGCGCCGGAGGGCATCACCTTCAACGTCGACAACCCGACCCGCTTCGGCGTCCAGGGGATCGACAAGCAGCTCGTGGGCGAGGTGGCCGCCAACATCCGCAAGCTCCGCAAGCCCGAGCCCTACAAGGGCAAGGGCGTCCGCTACGCCGGCGAGCACGTACGCCGCAAGGTCGGAAAGGCCGGTAAGTGACATGGCGATCTCGCTGAAGCAGCACAAGCACACCTCCGCACGGGTGCGGTCCCGGCTGCGCCGTCAGGTGCGGGGCCGCAAGAAGCTCACCGGTACCGCCGAGCGCCCGCGCCTGGTGATCACCCGGTCGGCCAAGCACATCAGTGCCCAGGTCGTCGACGACTCGGTCGGCAAGACGCTGGCCTATGCCTCCACCATGGAGGGCGAGCTGCGCTCGGAGTCGGCCGACAAGACCAGCAAGGCCAGGCTCGTGGGCGCCAAGGTCGCCGAGCGGGCCAAGGCCGCCGGCATCGAGGGCGTGGTCTTCGACCGGGCCGGCAACAAGTACCACGGTCGCGTCGCGGCCCTGGCCGACGGCGCCCGCGAAGGCGGGCTCGAGTTCTGATGCACACGACGAAGATGGAGAACCAGTCATGAGCGGATCCCAGCGCGGCGGAAACCGCGGGGGTGGCGACCGGCGCGGCGGAGGCCGCGACGACCGTCGCGGCCAGGGTGCCGACAAGACCGCCTACGTCGAGCGCGTCGTCGCGATCAACCGCGTCGCCAAGGTCGTCAAGGGCGGCCGCCGGTTCAGCTTCACCGCCCTCGTGGTGGTCGGCGACGGCGACGGCATGGTCGGAGTCGGCTACGGCAAGGCCAAGGAGGTGCCGGCCGCCATCGCCAAGGGCGTGGAGGAGGCCAAGAAGCACTTCTTCCGGGTGCCTCGCATCCAGGGCACCATCCCGCACCCCGTCCAGGGTGAGAAGGCCGCCGGCGTGGTCATGTTGCGCCCGGCCGCTCCCGGTACGGGTGTGATCGCCGGTGGCCCGGTGCGCGCGGTGCTCGAGTGCGCCGGCATCCACGACATCCTGAGCAAGTCGCTCGGGTCGTCCAACCAGATCAACATCGTCCACGCGACCGTCGAGGCGCTGCGCATGCTCGAGCAGCCCGAGGCCGTCGCCGCCCGTCGCGGCCTTCCGGTCGAGGACGTCGCCCCGGCGGCGCTCCTCAAGGCTCGGGCCGAGCAGCCGGCCGCGGTGCCGGCGGAGGTGACCTCCTGATGGCTCAGCTCAAGGTCCAGCAGAAGCGCTCGACGATCGGCTGCAAGGCCAACCAGCGCGAGACCCTGCGCACGCTCGGCCTCAAGCGGATCGGCGACGTGGTCGTCAAGGAGGACCGCCCGGAGATCCGCGGCATGGTCCACACCGTCCGTCACCTCGTGACGGTCGAGGAAGTGAACTGAGATGACTCTCAAGCTCCACCACCTGCGCCCCGCTCCGGGCGCCAAGACCGCCAAGACCCGGGTGGGTCGCGGTGAGGCCTCCAAGGGCAAGACCGCCGGCCGCGGCACCAAGGGCACCAAGGCCCGCTACCAGGTGCCGGCCGCCTTCGAGGGTGGGCAGATGCCGATCCACATGCGGCTGCCCAAGCTCAAGGGCTTCAAGAACCCGTTCAAGGTCGAGTTCCAGGTCGTGAACCTCGACCGGCTCGGCGAGCTGTTCCCCGAGGGTGGCGAGGTCACCGTCGAGAGCCTGGTGGCGAAGGGCGCCGTCCGCGACGGCAAGCCCGTGAAGGTGCTCGGCCAGGGCGACATCTCGGTCAAGGTCGACGTCACGGTCCAGGCGGTCTCCGCCTCGGCCAAGGAGAAGATCGAGGCCGCGGGCGGAACCGTCAGCGTCGCCTGAGCGTTCCCCGTGAGGGGCCAAAGGCCCCGCTGGGTTAGGCTGCCATGGTTTCCCGTGAGCTCGGCTCGGGGAACACCGCTGATCAGGAATAGAGGACTTCGTCGTGCTGACCGCGTTCGCGAACGCCTTCCGGACTCCGGACCTGCGGCGCAAGCTGCTGTTCGTCCTGATGATCATCGTGGTCTTCCGGGCCGGGTCCCAGATCCCTGCCCCCGGCGTCGACGTCGGCAACGTGCAGTCGTGCATCTCCGACATCGACCACCAGGGCGTCTACAACCTGATCAACCTGTTCTCCGGTGGCGCGCTGCTGCAGCTGACCATCTTCGCGCTCGGGATCATGCCCTACATCACGGCGAGCATCATCCTGCAGCTGCTGGTGGTGGTGATCCCCCGGCTGGAGGCCCTCAAGAAGGAGGGCCAGTCCGGCCAGACCAAGATCACCCAGTACACCCGCTACCTCACCCTGGGGCTGGCGCTGCTGCAGGCGACGGGCATCGTGGCGTTGGCCCGCTCGGGCCGCCTGCTGGGCAGCTGCGACAAGGACCTGCTGCACAGCAACGGCACCGAGACCTTCCTGGTCATGGTCGTCACCATGACCGCCGGCACCGCGGTGATCATGTGGCTCGGCGAGCTGATCACCGAGCGCGGCGTCGGCAACGGCATGTCGATCCTGATCTTCACCCAGGTCATCGCCACCTTCCCCAGCACGATGTGGCAGGTCGGCAAGGACAAGGGCTGGTGGACCTTCACCCTCGTCATGGTGATCGGGTTGGTCATCGTTGCCGCGGTCATCTTCATCGAGCAGGCGCAGCGGCGGATCCCGGTGCAGTACGCCCGGCGGATGGTCGGGCGCAAGATGTTCGGGGGCAGCTCGACCTACATCCCGCTCAAGGTCAACCAGGCCGGCGTCATCCCGGTCATCTTCGCCTCCTCGCTGCTCTACCTTCCGGCGATGGCGGCGCAGTTCAACCAGAACAGCGACTCGGCGTGGAGCCGCTTCATCAACAACTACCTGGTGCGGGGTGACCACCCGCTCTACATGCTCGCGTTCTTCCTTCTCATCGTGTTCTTCACCTACTTCTACGTCTCGATCACCTTCAACCCCCAAGAGGTGGCCGACAACATGAAGAAGTACGGCGGCTTCATCCCCGGGATCCGGGCGGGCAAGCCGACCGAGGACTACCTGTCCTACGTCCTGTCCCGCATCACGCTGCCGGGCTCGCTCTACCTCGGTCTGATCGCCCTCATCCCGTTGATCGCGCTCGTGCTCGTCAACGCGAACCAGAGATTCCCGTTCGGTGGCACCTCGATCCTCATCATGGTGGGTGTCGCGCTCGATACGGTGAAGCAGATCGAGAGCCAGCTCCAGCAGCGCAACTACGAAGGATTCCTGCGCTGATGAGGCAAGGCTGCACCCCGTGCGACTACTGATCATGGGCCCGCCGGGGGCGGGCAAGGGGACCCAGGCGAAGTTCATCGCCGAGCACTTCAAGATCCCGGCGATCTCGACCGGCGACATCTTCCGGGCCAACGTCTCGCAGGGCACGCCACTCGGGGTGGAGGCCAAGCGCTTCATGGACGCCGGCGAGTACGTCCCCGACGAGGTCACCAACCTCATGGTCCGCAACCGGATCGACGAGCCGGACGCCGTCAACGGGTTCCTCCTCGACGGCTACCCGCGCACCAAGGCGCAGGTGGAGGAGCTCGACGGGATGATCAAGTTCACCGGTCACCAGCTCGACGCAGTGGTCGTGCTGACGGTCGACCGCGACGAGATCGTCTCCCGGCTGCTGCAGCGCGCCGAGGTCGAGGGCCGGGCCGACGACACCGAGGACGTGGTGCGTCGGCGCCAGGAGGTCTACGCCGAGGAGACCGAGCCGCTGATCGGGATCTACCGCGACCGAGGCATCCTGATCGAGGTCGACGGGATGGGCGAGGTCGACGAGGTCACGCAGCGCGTCTTCGACGCCCTCGACGTCGTCCCCGAGTCCTGACAGCTGCCTCCCGCCCATGGGTTGGCGTGACCGCGGGGTCGAGATCAAGACCCGCGACCAGATCGATGTCATGCGTCGCGCCGGGCTCGTGGTCAGCCGCACGCTGGAGCTGCTGCGCTCCGCCGTGCGACCCGGCGTGACGACCGGCGAGCTCGACGCCATCGCCGAGGACGCCATCCGGACGGCGGGAGCGACCCCGTCGTTCCTGGGCTACCAGGGCTTCCCGGCCTCGATCTGCGTCTCGGTGAACGACGAAGTCGTGCACGGCATCCCGGGCGCCCGCGAGCTGGGCCCGGGCGACCTGGTGTCGCTGGACTGCGGCGCGATCGTCGAGGGCTGGCACGGCGACGCGGCGATCACGGTGCCGGTCGGCGAGGTCGGGCCCGAGCTCCGCGCGCTGGTCGCGGCCACCGAGGCCGCCCTGTGGGCGGGCATCGCCGCCGCCCGGCCCGGCGGCCGGGTCGGCGACATCTCCGCCGCGGTGGAGGAGTCGCTGCGCGGCGCGGGCCGCTACGGGATCCTCGACGACTACACCGGGCACGGCATCGGGACGGCCATGCACCAGCCGCCCGACGTGCCGAACGTCGGCCGGGCAGGCCGGGGCGCCCGCCTCGTCGAGGGCATCGCGCTGGCGGTCGAGCCCATGGTGACCCTCGGCGACCACGAGACCAGGCTCCTCGACGACGACTGGACGGTGGTGACCGCGGACGGCTCCTGGGCGGCCCACGCCGAGCACACCTTCGCGCTGACCGAGCGCGGCGTCTGGGTGCTCACAGCGCTCGACGGTGGTGAGGAGCGGCTGAGGGCTCTCGGGGTCCCGTTCGGAGGCTGATTGTCTACCCCCGCGAGCTTCGGCCCTGGGTCCACGATGGACAGCTCGCTCGGCTCGCCCGCTTCGCGGGGCTTCGCCGGTCCATCGCGGGCACCGGGGCCGATCGCGGAGAGCGCTCCGCTCGCACGGGTCGCTTCGCTCCCGCCGAGCGCTTGCCGCTAGGCTGGCTGCGCGGGAGGGGAGTATTCCTTCGTCGCGGGATCGTCAACACGAGCGACCAGGACATCGGGGAGCTCCGGGCCCGCGGGCTGCCGAACACGGCGGTGGGAGAGACCTTCGGCGGTCCCCCGACCCCTCGCCCTCAGGAGAGTTTCACCCGTGGACGTCCCTACCTGGCTGTGGTGGACCACGATCGTCGTGACGGTCGGGTTCCTCCTCATCGACGTGCTGGTCATCGGCCGGCGCCCGCACGAGCCCTCGACCCGCGAGGTCTCCCGGGACCTCGCCTTCTACATCGGTGCCGCCGTGGCGTTCGGCATCGCGGTGTGGGTCTTCGCAGGCGGACAGTACGGCGGTGAGTTCTTCGCCGGCTGGCTGACGGAGTACTCGCTGTCCATCGACAACCTGTTCATCTTCATCATCATCATGACCCGGCTGCAGGTGCCGAGGCAGTACCAGCAGACGGCGCTGCTGATCGGCATCGTGCTCGCCCTGGTCATGCGTGGCGTGTTCATCGCAGTCGGGGCCGCCGCGATCAACGAGTTCAGCTGGGTCTTCTACGTCTTCGGGCTGTTCCTCATCTGGACGGCCTACAAGCTCGCCAAGGACGACGACCTCGACGAGACCCAGTACGACGAGCCGCGGATCGTCAGGCTCGCTCGCCGCCGGTTCCGGGTGACGCCGGAGTGGGACGGCGTGAAGCTGTTCGTCCGCGCCAACGGTGCCCGCCTGGCCACCCCGATGTTCATCGTGGTCCTGTCCCTGGGCGTCACCGACCTGCTGTTCGCGCTCGACTCGATCCCGGCGATCTATGGCCTCACCGACGAGCCCTACCTCGTGCTGACCGCCAACGTCTTCGCGCTGATGGGGCTGCGCCAGCTCTACTTCCTGATCGGCGACCTGCTCAAACGGCTGGTCTACCTGTCCTACGGCCTGGCCGTGCTCCTGGCCTTCATCGGCGTCAAGCTGATCCTCCACGCGATGCACGAGAACGAGCTGCCCTTCATCAACGGCGGGGAGCACGTCTCGTGGGCGCCGGACATCCCGATCTGGTTCTCCTTGGTCGCCATCGTCGCCATCCTCGGCGTGACCACGGTCCTCAGCCTGGCCAAGGACGCCCGCGACCGGCGGAATAGCAGCGAGACCTCCGCTGGTTGAGCAGGGGTGAGCTCCCTCCAGCTGTCGGTCCTCGACCTCGTCCCGGTGCGCACCGACCAGGGCACCGGCGACGCGCTCGCGGCCACGCTGTCGCTGGCCCGGACCGCCGACGAGCTCGGCTACACCCGCTACTGGCTGGCCGAGCACCACAACATGCCGGCCGTCGCGGCGACCAACCCGCCCGTGCTCATCGGCCTGGTCGCCTCGGCCACCCGCCGGATCCGGGTCGGCTCGGGCGGGGTGATGCTGCCCAACCACGCGCCGCTGGTGGTCGCCGAGCAGTTCGCGATCCTCGAGGCCGCCCACCCGGGCCGGATCGACCTCGGCATCGGGCGGGCGCCCGGCACCGACCCGATCACGTCGTACGCGCTGCGCCACGGTGCCGGTGGCGTGAGCGACGAGGCCGTCACCAGGTTCCCCGACTACGTCGACAACGTGCTGGCCATGATGGAGCCCGAGGGGGTCGGCGTGAGCGTGGCCGGGCGCACCCAGGCGCTCCGGGCGACGCCGGCGGCGCGGACGGTACCCACGATCTGGCTGCTCGGCTCCTCCGACTACTCCGCCCGGCTCGCGGCGGAGAAGGGGATGCCCTACGTCTTCGCCCACCACTTCTCCGGATCCGGCACCGCTGAGGCGCTCGAGCTCTACCGCTCGACGTTCCGGCCCTCGGAGCAGCTGAGCGAGCCGCGCACCTTCCTGACAGTGAACGCCGTGGTCGCCGAGGACGCGGACGAGGCCGAGCGCCGGGCGCTGCCCAACCTGCTGATGATGGCGGCGCTGCGCACCGGGGCGCCGCTCGGACCCCAGCTGCTGGTCGAGGAGGCCGAGAAGGTGGTCGGCGAGGGTGGCTTGCCCGACGCCCAACGCGCGCTGATCGACGCGATGCGGCCCCGGTGGGTCATCGGCGACGGTGCGTCGGCCCGCGCCCGGGTGGCCGAGCTGGCGGCGACGTACGGCGTCGACGAGGTCATGGTCCACCCGGTCGCCGCCGCCCATGTCGGCACCGACCCCGCCTGCAGCCCCGCCCGCGAGGAGACGCTGCGGCTGCTGGTGGGCTGAATTGGGGTTTCCCGCGCTGCCGGACTAGACTGACTGGTCGGCCCAACATGGGTCTGTCCTGTGGCGCTTCGCGGCTGCCCGGATGCGGGTCGAAGGCCTCGCTCAAGCGGGTCTCGACGTGTGCCGGGAATGAAGCCCTCCGGACGGCTGCATGAGGTCCACCCAGCGCCGAGCAGCACTGCTGGGAGGTTCGCGGGCCGACGGTAGACAACTGACGACTACGGATCAAAGGGAGACATGCCGAAGAAAGAAGGCGTGATCGAGATCGAGGGCACCGTTGTGGAGGCCCTCCCCAATGCGATGTTCCGCGTGGAGCTGAGCAACGGGCACAAGGTCCTCGCCCACATCAGCGGCAAGATGCGCCAGCACTACATCCGGATCCTCCCCGAGGACCGCGTGGTGGTGGAGCTCTCGCCGTATGACCTGACCCGTGGTCGCATCGTCTACCGCTACAAGTAGTCCGACAGCCGAGAACAGAAATGGGGATCGACCGTGAAGGTCAACCCGAGCGTCAAGCCGATCTGTGACAAGTGCAAGGTGATCCGTCGCCACGGCACCGTCATGGTGATCTGCGAGAACCCGCGCCACAAGCAGCGCCAAGGCTGAAGTCACCGCGCTGACGGCAGTACAGCAGCACCACAACTGAACACCACCTCAACGTGATCGCTTAGCCGTCCTACGACGGCGAACCACCTCCGGAGCAGACGGCCGGAGCCCCGCACCAACGGGGACGCGACACGACCGACACCGCTGTGAACCACAACTAAGGAACGCCACATGGCACGCCTCGTTGGTGTGGACCTCCCGCGCGACAAGCGCATCGAGGTCGCTCTCACCTACATCTTCGGCATCGGCCGAACCCGCGCCCAGCAGGTGCTGGCCGCGACCGGGGTCAACCCGGACACCCGCGTCCACGAGCTCGGCGACGCCGAGCTGGTCAAGCTCCGCGACGAGATCGAGTCCAACTTCAAGATCGAGGGTGACCTCCGTCGCGAGGTCCAGGCCGACATCCGCCGCAAGATCGAGATCGGCTCCTACCAGGGCCGCCGTCACCGCCAGGGCCTGCCGGTCCGCGGTCAGCGCACCAAGACCAACGCGCGCACCCGCAAGGGTCCCAAGCGCACCGTTGCCGGCAAGAAGAAGGCGAAGTGATCTAGAGATGCCCCCCAAGACTCGCGCGACCGCCAAGAAGGTCCGTCGCAAGGAGAAGAAGAACGTCGCTCAGGGCGAGGCCCACATCAAGAGCACGTTCAACAACACCATCGTCACGATCACCGACCCGACCGGCGCGGTGATCTCGTGGGCCTCCGCCGGCACCGTCGGCTTCAAGGGCTCGCGGAAGTCCACTCCGTTCGCCGCGCAGATGGCCGCCGAGGCCGCCGGGCGCCGGGCGATGGACCACGGCATGAAGAAGATCGACGTCTTCGTCAAGGGCCCGGGCTCGGGCCGCGAGACCGCGATCCGCTCCCTGGGTGCCATCGGCCTCGAGGTGGGCACCATCCAGGACGTCACGCCCACCCCCCACAACGGTTGCCGCCCGCCCAAGCGCCGGCGCGTCTGACCACCGAGACAAGAAGGAGAGACTGACATGGCCCGTTACACCGGACCCATGACCAAGAAGTCGCGCCGTCTCGGTGTCGACCTCGTCGGTGGCGACGCTGCGTACGAGCGCCGCCCCTACCCGCCCGGCCAGCACGGCCGCGGCCGGATCAAGGAGAGCGAGTACCTGCTCCAGCTTCGCGAGAAGCAGAAGGCTCGCTACACCTACGGCGTGCTGGAGAAGCAGTTCCACAACTACTACACCGAGGCCTCGCGCCGTCCCGGCAAGACCGGTGACAACCTGCTGCAGCTGCTCGAGTGCCGCCTCGACAACGTGGTCTACCGCGCCGGCTTCGCCCGGACCCGCCGCCACGCCCGCCAGCTGGTCAACCACGGCCACTTCCTGGTCAACGGCAAGAAGGTCGACATCCCCTCCTACCAGGTCTCCGCCCACGACGTCATCGACGTCAAGGAGAAGTCGCTGGAGATGACGCCCTTCATCGTGGCTCGCGAGACCCACGGCGAGCGCCACGTCCCCGCGTGGCTCGAGGCGCTGCCGACCCGGATGCGCATCCTGGTCCACTCGGTCCCGGTCCGGGCGCAGATCGACATCCCGGTCCAGGAGCAGCTCATCGTCGAGTACTACTCGAAGAAGTAACTCCCGGGGGCTCCGGCCCCCGCACACAACTCCACACCGCCGCCACCGCCACATGTTCGGGCCCGTCAAATAGCGGGTGGGCCCGGAAAGGAAAGAACCAGTGCTCATCGCACAGCGCCCCACCCTGTCGGAGGAATCCGTCGACGAGTTCCGTTCGCGGTTCGTCATCGAGCCGCTCGAGCCCGGCTTCGGCTACACGCTCGGCAACTCGCTGCGCCGCACCCTGCTGTCGTCCATCCCCGGTGCCTCGGTCACCAGCATCCGGGTCGACTCAGTGCTGCACGAGTTCTCGACCATCGAGGGCGTCAAGGAGGACGTCACCGAGATCATCCTCAACCTCAAGGGCCTCGTCGTCTCCTCCGAGCACGACGAGCCGGTCACCATGTACCTGCGCAAGTCCGGCGCCGGTGACGTGACCGCCGCCGACATCACCCCGCCGGCCGGTGTCGAGGTGCACAACCCCGACCTCAAGATCGCCACGCTGTCCGACAAGGGCAAGCTGGAGATGGAGCTGGTCGTCGAGCGCGGCCGCGGCTACGTCTCGGCGGTCCAGAACAAGGGTGCCGACAACGAGATCGGCCGGATGCCGGTCGACTCGATCTACTCACCCGTCCTCAAGGTGACCTACAAGGTCGAGGCGACCCGTGTCGAGCAGCGCACCGACTTCGACAAGCTCGTCATCGACGTCGAGACCAAGCCGTCGATCCGTCCCCGCGACGCGATCGCCTCGGCCGGCAAGACCCTGGTCGAGCTGTTCGGGCTGGCCCGCGAGCTCAACGTCGAGGCCGAGGGCATCGACATCGGTCCCTCGCCGGTCGACGAGCAGCTCGCCGCCGACCTGGCCCTCCCGGTCGAGGACCTGCAGCTGACGGTCCGGTCCTACAACTGCCTCAAGCGCGAGGGCATCCACACCGTGGGTGAGCTCATCAGCCGCTCGGAGCAGGACCTGCTCGACATCCGCAACTTCGGCGCCAAGTCGATCGACGAGGTGAAGGCGAAGCTGCACGAGATGGGCC
>Ga0268264_10000798_pt1 | contig 34065 bp, 26 predicted proteins | sample KBSSwiS32_FD_190357 | JGI IMG/M metagenome (GOLD analysis project Ga0268264, IMG submission 190357) | Switchgrass rhizosphere microbial communities from Kellogg Biological Station, Michigan, USA - KBS Switchgrass S3-2 (SPAdes) (version 2) | ecosystem: Host-associated > Plants > Roots >...
CGGGCCCGATGAGGTGGGGCGGGTTGTTGGCAAGACGGGAACCTATGGTGACTACGGCGCAAGCGCCCTCGTGGGCGCCATTCCAACGAGCGATCGCGGCACTGTGTATTTCGCAATACTCAATCATGGCGTTCCCGTGCCGGAGGCCCGTCGTCGGCAGGATCGGTTCGTGCGCGCGCTGTTGCAGCACCTGGCCAGCGTCCCGTGGAACTACCAGCGGGATATACGGCCTGCCATCGCTCGGGCTGAAGTGACTACCCCGAACTAAAGGGGCCCACCGCAGGTCGTTTGCCTGTTGAACGGATGATCAACGTAAGGCTTAATGCACGGCTGTTGACACGTAAAGGAACAGCCATGCGATTGAGCTTCTTCTCGTGGCCGGCAGCCGTGCTGCTGGTGTTTGGATTGATGACCGCGCCGCATCTGCCGGCGAAGGACAAAAGCGATGCACCGGCCGCCAAGGAAGACGGCAAGGGGCCGAAGGACGAGCATCCGCCGTCAGATGATGAGTACAAATTGCCGCCCTTCCCGCAGGACAAGACGGTCCGGCAGAGTGTCCAGGTAGGCGGCCGCACTGTTAACTACGACGCAACCGTCGGCTCCATTCCCGTGCTCGATGAGAAGGGCAAGACAGTTGCCGATGTCATGTTCATTGCCTACACGGTCCCGGGCGCCAACCGACCGGTGACATTTGCCTTGAACGGCGGTCCGGGTGCTTCTTCCGTGTATTTGAACCTCGGCGCCATCGGTCCGAAGCGCGTGCAGTTCGGCGCGGAAGGCGACAGCCCGTCGGATCCCGCGCAACCTAAGGACAATCCGGGTACCTGGCTCGACTTCACCGACCTGGTGTTCATTGATCCGGTCGGCACGGGCTTCAGTCATGCCCGCGTGAAGGACGACGAGGCCAAGAAGCGCTTCTACAACCCGAAGGCGGATATCGAATACCTGTCGCGGGTGATCTTCGACTGGTTGAACAAGAACGAGCGCCTGCAGTCGCGGAAGTACCTGGTGGGCGAGAGCTACGGCGGGTTCCGCGGTCCGCGCATTACTTATTACCTGCAGACGCGGCTCGGTGTCGCCATGAACGGGGTGGTGCTCGTTTCGCCGTTCCTGGATCCGGGTGCGTCACTCGATCGCGAGCTGTCGCCTCTGCCGTGGATGCTGACCTTGCCGACCATTGTGGCTGCGAACCTCGAGCGTCAGGGGAAACTGACTGATGCAAAGATGGCTGAAGTGATCGAGTACACGCGCGGCGAGTATGTCGCGGACCTATTGAAGGGGCATTCCGATCCGCAGTCACTGGAACGGATCGCCAAGCGCGTGACCGATCTGTCGGGCCTCGATCCGACATTTGTCCGTCGTTCCGGCGGCCGCCTCGAAACCCAGGCGTACCTGCGCGAGGTGTTCCGCGCCGAGGGCAAGTTGGGAAGCCGTTATGACTCCAATGTCACGAGCTACGACCCGTTTCCGTTCGCTCCCACTCAAGTCAACAACGATCCGATCCTGGACAGCATCATTGCGCCCACGACGACGGCCGTTGTTGATTTCATCACTCATACCGTGGGTTGGAAGTACACGGCCCGCTACAACGCTCTGAGCTATGAAGTCGGCTCATTGTGGAACGACGGCGATGAGCATGAGAAGGGCGAGGACGGCCAGGGCATCCTGCACGGCTCCGTCAACGAGCTGCGTGAAGCGGTTGCGGTTGATCCGAAGATGAATGTGCTGATCGTGCACGGCTACAGTGATCTGTCGTGCCCGTTCATGGCGTCCGTGCTGATTGCCGATCAGATGCCCATCATGGGCAATCAGAGCCGCGTGCGCGTGCGGGAATATGCGGGTGGACACATGTTCTACAGCCGCAGTGCCAGCCAGCTCGCGCTGCGCAATGATGCGCTGAAGATGTACTCGGAGCACTGATCCGGTGCCCGCTGGAGCGGCGGAACTCTCCGCCGCTCTTTTCCCGCACATTTCGTTACAACAATTAGGTTTTGCTCGCTTGCTTTCGCGTGCCGCGGCGGTTATGCATATTCATATACTTCGCGTCGTGGTTGCTTTGGTATGCGGGGACTGTTGTACGTCCGGACTCTCATCAAGAGTCTGCGACGTAATGGCCGGCTGTTGCTGGGAAGCTCGATTGCCCGATTGATGGGGCCACGCGACTATGCGGCCCGCCTGAATGCGGGAGTCGTGGCCAGTGTGTTGGTCTGTCGCATCAACGGCCGGCTGGGCAATGCGGTGTTCCTCACGCCGCTGATTGATCGGATCCATGCACTGTTCCCCGGCGCTGTGATCGATCTCGCCCTGAGCTTTCCCCAAGCTGAGGCTCTGCTGAAAAAGAAGCCCGGTGTTCGCCAGATCATTGCATTTCCGCACAAAGGCTTGGGCTTGCTCTGGCGCTATGTGGCGGCGGTGCGCCGAATGCGCGCGACACGCTACGACATCGTCATTGATCCGATACCGGAATCGACCGGTGGTCGCATCGTGTTGAGTTTGAGTCGGGCAAAGTACCGCATTGGATACGCGAATGGCTCCCAGTGGGCGCCGTTGACCCACGCCATACCGGAATTTCCCGAGCGGATGCACCAGAGTGCCGTTCCTGTGTACCTGCTATGCAATGTTCTCGGCGTTCCTTTTGAGCCGGAGAAGGTGCGGTTGTCGCTCAGCTTGCAGCCCGGTGAGGTTGAAGCGGGGCGTGCAGCGATCGCGAGAGCGCTTCAGCGCAAGAACGTGCAGACGGGTTTGGCACGTCCGACGTTTGTCTTTTTCGCTCACGGGACGGGTTCCAAACCCGTGACGCGCGCCTGGTGGGTTGCTTTCTGGAATGCGTTCCTGGAGTTGGAGCCCGCCGCGATTCCAGTTGAATTTCTGCCGAGCCCGACAACTCCGCCCACGGATGATCGATACACGGCATTGCACTTGAAGTCGGTCCGCGACGTGACTGCCGCAATCGCCGCGACACGCATGTTTATTTCGGCGGACACGGGCCCGATGCACCTCGCCAGCGCCACGCCTACGCCTACCGTGGGGTTGTTCCAGACGTCGGATCCAACTCTCTACCGGCCGTTGAAGGCCAATGATCTCGTGGTTGATGTGCGCAATTGTCCGCCCTGGCTCGTTGCACAGAAGTGCCATGCGCTTTGGCGGCTCGCACCCAGATCGAAATACGCGACCGCCTGAGAGACTGCGTCTCGAGCTACACTGCCGCGAGTGGGGGGAGGGTCGGTCATGACTAATCGCAGAGCGTTTGTTGTCGGCCTTGCGGCTGTCGGCACTCTGAAAATGCCTGGCGCCGGCGCCACACCGAGATCGTTGCGTGTGAACGCCGGCCGACTGCAGCGCACCTTGGAAGAGCTAAGTGTCTTCGGCCGCCCCGCCGACGGGTCGTTCGCTGACGGCGTCAACCGAATCGCGTACTCCGACGCGGATCTGGCTGGTCGCAAGTATGTGATGGACCTGATGCGCACTGCCGGGCTCGATCCTCGAGTTGACACAGCCGGCAACATTCACGCGACCCGTGCGGGATCCCGTCCGTCATTGAAGCCGATCGTGTTTGGGTCGCATATCGACTCGGTGCCCCACGGCGGCAATTTTGACGGCGATGTGGGATCGATGGGCGCCATCGAGGTGATTCAAACACTGCAGGATGCTGGAGTTCGAACGCGCCATCCTCTCGAGGTGTGTATCTGGTCGAACGAGGAGGGCGGGACCGTCGGCAGCCATAGTGCCGCCGGGGACCTGGATCCGGCCACAGTTGACCGGGAGTTCAACGGAATCGCCATGCGTCCGGGGTTGGTGAAGATCGGCGGTGATCCCACTCGACTGGCCGAAGCTCGCAGGGCTGCGCAGTCGATGCACTGCTATCTCGAGTTGCACATAGAGCAGGGAGGAACACTGGCGAAAGCCGGCATTCCCATTGGTGTCGTAGACGGAATTGTCAGTATCGACCAATATGCTGTAGAGATACGTGGCTTTGCCAATCACGCCGGTACGACTCCGATGCCTGAGCGGCACAACGCGTTGCTGGCGGCGGCGAAGTTGATTGAGGCCGTGCAGGATGAAGTGACGAGGACTCCTGGACGGCAGGTCGGTACAGTGGGTCAACTGACGGTGTTTCCCAATGCTCCCAATGTTGTGCCGGGGCTGGTCAAACATACGATTGAATTCCGCGATCTGTCCGAGGAGACCCTGGTGCGGCTCGGCGAGGCTGCGAAGAAGCGGGCGCAGGAGATTGCGGCGCAGACGGGTACGCAGATCACCATCACTCAAACAGAACATCTGCGGCCGGCGTTGGCAACGCCTGCGATCCAGAAACAGATTGAGGCTGCGGCTTCGGGCCTTGGCCTGAAGACGATTCACCTCCCCAGCGGTGCAGGCCATGATGCGCAGAACATCGCGCAGATTGCGCCGATGGGGATGATTTTCATCCCCAGCATCGGCGGGATCAGTCATTCGCCGCAGGAGCTATCGAGCTGGCAGGCCTGTGCGGATGGGGCGAATGTGCTGCTGCAGACCATTCTACGGATCGACGCCGCTGCTACCGTTGCCTAGACCCACGGAAGCCAGATGACCCACCATGCCCGACCTGCCTGACCACCAACGCCGAATCGCCGTGACCGGGCTCGTGGCCTCCGGGGCCATCGCTGGCCTCGGCGCCAGGACATTCGGGTCGCAGGAGTCCCCGATGAGCACGACTGTTCATGCTTCAGGCCTTGCCGAGACTTTGTTGGCTTCCGCACCACATCCCAGTCTCGGCGAACACGCCGATACTTTCGGGCGGCTCATCGGCAGCTGGGCCGGCACCTACCGTGACCGCGATCCCGGTGGGCCCGAAGAAACGGGCAACATGGAAGTTCACTTTGGCTGGGTGTTGCAAGGGCGCGCGGTTCAGGACACCTGGATCGCGCCTCCGCGGAATCAGCGTGAAGGATCAATGTTGAAGCGACAGACTTATGGAACGACCCTCCGCGTGTTCGATCTCCAAGCGCGCGTATGGCAATCGGTCTGGCTCAACCCGGTATCCGGTGCCCGGACTGACCTGATTGGTCGCCGGGTTGGCGATGACGTCGTGCAGTTCTGCGTGAGCGCGCAGCGGCCCGAGAAGTGGGTATTTTCAAGGATCACGGCGAGCTCGTTCGACTGGCACGCCTATCTGCTCGCCGACGATGGTTTGACCTGGAAGCTGGATACGGAATTTCACCTGCGGCGCACCGCGTAATTCTTCCGGATACGACTATCCGCAACTAGTGTGCCAACAACCTGGCGTGCAGTGCCTCCGTTTCATCATCCGCCGGGTACATGCACTCGACTCGAAGCTCCTGCGCGGCGATGGTTTGGGGCGTTCCGACCGTCGTGATCAGCGAGAAATAGTTCAACACCGCGCCGTCCCTCGCGAAGCTGATCGGAATCATCGGCAGCGCGCTGCTCGTTTCCGGTGCTTTCCAGTCTGATTTCACATCGGGGTACGCGAGCAGGTCCGCGACCAGCGCCTTCGTTTTCTGATCAATGATGTGGCCGACGGCTTCCCGTTGCACTCGTTGGATCAGCGACTTTGCCAGAACTTCCCAGTTCGCGATGAAGGGCCGCATCCCCTTCGGATCGAACATCAGATGCAACATGTTGCGCGGCGACGGCCTCTGGGACATGTCGATAAAACAGTTGAAAAAGCGCGGAGCGGCTTCATTCGTGAGGATCACGTTCCAATAGCGATCCATGACGAGCGCGGGATATGGCTCATGCTGGGTGAGCATGCGCTGGAGCGCCTTGCTGATGCTTTTCATCTCGTCGGAATTCCACGCCGCATCCGAATAAATCGGCGCATATCCGGCGGCCAGCAGCAGCGCGTTTCGCTCGCGCAGAGGAATCTCCAGCACCTGGGCTATCCCGATCAGCGTGGGGCGGCTCGGAACACTCCGGCCGCTCTCAATGAAGCTGATTTGCCGCTGAGAGATGCCGGTGTCCGCGGAGATGTCGAGTTGGCTGCGGCCCCGCACGCCACGCCACTGTTTCAGCAGGTCGCCCAGCTCGGACTTCTTCATCGTGACGGTGCACTCCAGGCGTATTTCGCAAAGGCTGCCTCCACCGGCGGGTGGGTAACACTACCTGTGTAGTTGGTCATCGTCGAGGCGGCAATCACGGTGATGACCTCCAGCAGATGGGACTCGGTGAAACCGGTCTGCAGGAACTTTGATATTTCCGCATCGTCAACATGACCGCGCTTCTCGATCAGCGTTCGTGCCAACGACGATAGAGCTGAATTCTTCGGGTTGCGAGGATTCTGGCCCTTGCGGATCGCCTCGACATCCGCGGCATCCACGCCCTCCTTCAACGCAAGCGCCGTATGAAACGCGACTGCCCAAGCGCAGGCGTTGGTTACCGCGTTGGTCAGCAGAAGCACCTGAATCTGCTCTTCAGAGAAACTGCCACCGTGAACCTTCTGAAACAGACCGACCAGGCTGCCGATGAGAACGGGGGAGGTTGCCATGGCGCCGGCAATGTTGGGAATTATTCCAAAGGCTCCCTGCAGTGCTTCGAGGGATGGCTTGGACCGCGCCGGCGCTGAATCGAGGGAGTGAATGGGAAAGGTGTGCATGTTCGACCTCACAGTTGCGTGGCCGAAATCATTGTCGATGGCCCACCGCCCGGCAATTACACGCGGTGTAATAGAGTTGAGTCCCACGCCGCTCAATAGGTCATGATGCGGCTCATTACCGCCGCAGACGTGTCGCATTGCGAGTCACCTTCGATACCAATACCCTCGATCCGATCACCCAGCCGGGCCTCGCCGGCTCAATGCGCGCTGATTGCATGACGATTCATGAATCCCTGAAATCGAAGTGCCTGGAGGGGTTCTTCTGTGAGACGGTTCTGACTCTCGAAGGTGGGCAGAAACTCCCGCGGCCGGACACGGTCGCCCGGGTCAGACGCGCCCTGGAGCTCGGACTGCGGATTCTCAGCGCACCGCGTCCTGGCGGCACTCCAATCGACGCCCTCGATGGCGAGCTTTATGCGAAGGACGTGAACCCTTTGACGCGTCTGACGAGGTATGAATCAATCACTGCTGCAATCGAAGCCCGTGGTTTGGGACGTGCCCGCATGTTGAAAGTGGCTCCCTCCCGCAGTCACGGGGCGGATCCCCCAAGCAGGCTCGCAAGCATCGATCGGGCTAGCTACCCAGGTGACCTGACCAAAGTCGCGCGTGCGGTTGCGGAATGGGCCGATGGCGACAGCGTGGCCGCACATTATGGCTATGGGAATGATCTATTCTGTACACAGGACCGGGCCGCCAGGGCAGGGCGCGATTCGGTCATGCATCCGGCTCAGCGGAGCTGGCTTCAGCGTGTCTACGGAGTTGAATTCGTGAGCATCGCCGAGTTGGGTGCGCGACTTCGCTCAATAATAGGATGAGTTCGGAAAATGTCTGGAAACAGGCCCAGTGCGGTCGGATTGGATTTTGGTACATCGAACAGTGCGGTCACGTGTGTAGATGCGGCGGGAGCAGCACAGCTCGCTCGCTTTTCCGGCCCTTCCGGCGTCACAGACACATTTCCGTCGGTACTGCATTTTGAGCGCGAGCTCGAAAATGGCGTCCCGGTCCTACGAGCGTACGCGGGCGCAACCGCCATTGAGCGCTACCTGAGTCACGACTCACCCGGACGGCTGATGCGCTCGTTGAAAGCGTATCTTGCCGACAGGTCGTTCGATGGCACCAGCCTCTACGGCAGGCGGCTCACGCTGGCGGATCTGATTGGCGCCTTCCTGCGCAAGCTGTTGGAGGCGGCGGCCGTAACACTAGGCCCGATTCCATCGCGCGTCGTAGCGGGCCGCCCCGTCAATTTCTCCAACGAGCGAACGGAAGCGGCCAATGAATTCGCGCTGGCCCAACTGCACACGGCGGTGCAGGCGGCCGGCTTCGAGGATATTGCCTTTGAATTCGAGCCGGTCGCGGCCGCGTACAGTTATGAACAGACATTGCAACGCGACGAGTTGATTCTCGTTGGCGACTTCGGTGGCGGAACCAGTGACTTCTCCATTCTTCCGGTCGGCCCGGGGATGCGCGACGGTGCGGGGAAAAGAGAAATTCTGGGCAACGACGGTGTCGCGATCGCCGGCGACGCATTCGATCGCCAGATCGTCAGACATCTGGTGGCGCCGGCTCTCGGGTTTGGCACTGAATATCAGGCCGCGCCGGATAAAAGGCTGCCCATCCCGAACTGGCCCTATGCGGGCCTCGAGCAATGGCACTCTCTGTCGCTGTTGAATCGCCCCATGGTGGAGCAGTTGCTCGAGCGGCTACGCCCGCTCGCGCTCGATCCTGCCAAGGTGGATGCTTTCGCGTATTTCATCGAAGCAGACCTCGGGTTCCAGCTGCACGAATCCGTCAAAGCACTCAAGATCGCCTTGTCACACGCGCCCATTGCCACGTTCGAATTCAACTGCGGCCCCGCGGTCATTCGCCGTGATATCGCGCGTGCTGAATTCGAAGGTTGGATTCGAGCGGAGCTGGCCGCAATCGGCGCCTCAGTCGATCGCTTGCTGACGGCAACGGGAGTTCGCAGCGGTGAAATCGATCATGTCTTCCTGACTGGAGGATCGGCATTCGTGCCGGCTGTCCGGCAATTGTTTGCTGATCGATTCGGAGCGCAGAAGATTGCCGGCGGCGGTGAGTTCACGTCCGTTGCCACCGGTTTAGCGCTGCGCGCAGCACGCGAAGCTTAGTACACGCCCGATTAGACGCTTGATTTGAGTGTCGTCAGTCGAGCGGTCTAACAGCGTCGGGACGCGCCAGTAGAAGCTCTACATTGGTAGATGACGTCGAACTCGCTAGGTTGGTACATGCTGGTACGAAATTTACCAGCTGGTAATTGGTGTGCTATTTTGTGCCAACCATGTCGAACACTACGCAGGATCCTTGGCACTTTGCGCGTCCCGAGCTAGTGTCCTGTCCCGCAAATTCACTGGCATTCGACCGCCGCAGAGGCCCGCCCGCGGCGTTGCGCCTCCCTTAAATACAACTCGGTATTCGCGGTCGGCGCGCCTAGCGGGCGGGCCTCTGCGGCGCTCTCGGTGCTCAGCGAATTTGCGGGACAGGACACTAGCGCGGCAGTATCTGCAGACCTTTCAGGTCGGTCTCGTCTCATCTCAGCTCAAGCGCTCTTTGCACCACGTCGGATGGGTAAGAGCGAATTCCTCGAGAAGGATCTGGTTCCGGCTGCTAAAAAGTCGGGCCTGCTCACTGCTTATCTGAATCTGTGGGACGCGCGTGAGAATCCACGCGCTGCGTTGATCAGTGTGTTGGCCCTGTCGGAGTTGATGCGCAATTTCGATCATTCCAGGCGGAAGTTGCTGCTGATACTCGACGAAGCCCAAGTGCTTGCATTGCCGACGCATTCGGATCTGGCTCATTCGCTGCGTGCGGCATTGGACATTCGCAAGCAAACGATCAAAGTCGTGTTTGCTGGCAGTTCTGAGAGTTCTTTGCGGCGGATGTTCGGTCGCGCAACCGAGCCGTTTTACAACTGGGCGCCAATTGAGCCCTTCGCTCGACTAGGTGCTGAGTTCGTGGCTGCGATGACGCGAAAAGTGAATCAACTATCGAGGTATCCGCTTTCTGAGCGTGAGGCCTTGCGTGCGTTCGAGTCTTTGAAGCGTACTCCAGAGTTCTTTCGGCGCTATTTGCAGCGGTATCTCGCTTATGCCGAGTTGGGCTCGCGAGCGGCGCTAGACGACACGCTTGCACATGTGTTCAATGATGCCAGTTACAGCTTCCTGTGGGGAAAGTTACTCCCCGCCGACCAGGCGATTCTGAGAGCTATCGCCGAGGGAGTCAGCGACCTTCACTCGCTCCCGGCCCGTAAGCAGCTGGGAAAAGAATTGGGTCTAGGGAAGCCGGCTTCGCTGGATACGCCCAAAAACGCGCTTCGCCGCCTACAGAAGGAGGAGCTCGTGATGAAACTCGAGTACGGGCACTACCGGATTCAGGATGAGGGATTCGTCGAATGGCTGCGCCAGCTCGATCTCGAGCGCTAGTACGGACCCGGACGCAAGTGCAAATCAATGAGTGGCGAGCACATCGCACCAGATCGCTTGGCGGCGCGGGCGGCGGCCCGGGTAGCCGCCGCCCCAACACATTTCGTCCGCTCTAGTTGTCGTCCCCAAACACCGCCGCGGTGTATGCATCCTGGTTGGGCGAAGTTACCCCAGGTTTTCCACGGAAGTCGGTCCAACAGGGATGCAGGACCCCGTCCCACCCCATGGCGACAGCCGTGTAGTCGCCGATGAACAAGCCCTGCAGCACCTTGCCGGTGACGGCACCGGTGCCCACGAATTGAATCTGGGGATCCGCGGTTTGTGTCGTCACCCGATGCACCTTGTTGTGTGCCAGCGCGCCCAGGTTCCACTCGGGCGCCTCAACATAGGCATAGTCGAGGCCGATCCCTTTCGGATCATAGTGGCGGGTGTAGAAGGTCACCCCGACGCGGCCGGCATTGGCCGCGACAGCCGGATAAACCTCATCGTCGCTGGTGCCAATATCCACGGTCCTGGACCAATGCACACCATCGAATGAAGCCGACACAAATGAATCTCCGTTGGTCTTGATCGAGGCACCGGTCTTCGGATCGTATTGTCCGTTACGGTCATCGGCCCACGTCACCACCAGCAGACCGGTAAACGGATCGATGGTCATCTGCGGGAAGCTGTTGATACGGAAATTCTCACCCGTCAACGTCTCCCGACCCACATCCGCGTTGTTCGGAAAATCGAAGTCGAGTGCAACCTCCACATTCGTGAACGTCCTGCCATGGTCGTGCGAGACAGCGACGATCACAGCATCGTGATCCGTCGGCTGATCACAATTGAGCGTCTGACAGACCGCGGACTCATACGCGATGAACAGATCGCCTCTGCGGTTGACCTGGGGATTGGAGCCCGAGCTGAAGGGTGTTACTCCACCTGCTTTAAAGGCGGATGCCGGGTTCACCACCACGGGAGCGGACCAGGTATGGCCTCCGTCGTCGGAGCGCGAAACCTGAATAGGCGAGCCAGATGGCTCGAACGAAGTCCAGGTTACGTACACAGTGTCCGTGCGGGGATCAACTGTGATCCACTCCTTGTCGTTGAAGATCGGCGTGTCTGTCGGGTTGCCGCTGGAGTCAACTCCATCGATATGGACGATTGAAGGCTCGCCCCAGGTCAGGCCACCGTCGGTGGACTTGCTGACCACGATGCCACTTGCATCATTCAACCGGCTGAAAACCAGGTTGGCGTAATAGACCGTGTTGTGGGGACCGAATGCGACGGCGGGGTCCCCCGCCGAGTCCATGTCCGACAACGCACCCGTGGCTCCAGTCTGGAAGGTCAGGTGAGGTAGCTGAATGTTCCTCCACGTCCGTCCGCCATCGAAGGTCGTATAAGCCCATCCCGACCCGTCGTTGCGAGCTTCGCGCGTGTTGAAGATCCGGTAGTCGTTCGTGCCCGCTACCAGGTTCCAGGGGTTCTGAGGATTCACGGCAATCGTCGTTTCGTTCTGGGCCGAGTTGCAGCCCAACTGGGTGCCCGCCGAAACGATGGTGTCGTCTCTGATCTGATCGACGTTCGGGAACGGATTGCGGTACTTGTTCAACTGCCCTATGTAGGACTGGCACAGCGCCGACAATGTCGGATCCAGGGATACGGCCGTATCGTCATCCCCCGGGTCCTCGCCTTCGCCTTTACTCAACAGCGCGTTGGGAAGTGGCTTACTGCGCGCCAGCGGCCTGGCAGACAGCATTTTGGGACCATGATGAGGCGCAGCCGCCTCAGCCTGACTCACGCACACGCAGACCAATGCCGCGGCACTCGCCGCGATCACAGACCTCAATTTCATTTGTGCTCTCCCTTCCGGCTCGCAACGCAACCAGCGCACGAATCCAGCGCAGACGGAACCCCTGATCCCGCCTGCTAAAGCAGTTGGGTGTTATTGGATGTAGGTGCGAGCCGCCTCGGTCGTTGATGTTGATGGTTTTCGCACGGGCTTCCCGGCCCTGGGGAGGTCAGGCAACCCATGGTCTGCGAAGCATAAGCCCGAGTGTCACGTTTTGCACGTGACATCGGCAGCTCCGGGTTGCCAATGCAAAGCCAAGGCTGGCCCTGCCGCTGCGCGGTGGCGTCGCCTCAAAAGTTGGGGCGGCTCGTCAGCGGAAAGCGAATTTTCGCAAGCAACACATTCAACCAACCGTGCGCGCGGGCCCGCATTGTAGGACGAGAGCGAAGACTTTGCCGTGTCCCCGTTGGGAAAGGACTGGAAATACGATCGGCGTCGGCCGAGCCTGCACCATCTCCAAACGGCGATATCCGTCGGCGGAGCCACTCCGAAACAGGTTTTTCCGGTATCGTGCAGCCCGATCGCCCAACAGGAGCGCGATGATGACACGCCAGAAACGTACCGATTTCTTCGCGGAGATCGAGCGGATCGAGCAGGTGCTCAGCCAACTCATGGACGCCGAGCGGGACGCTTTCCAGCGAATGATGTCAGCACCCGCCGGACCGGCGAAAGGTGCGGCGCTCAGTTCGTATCGCCGCACGGCGGCTGCACAAAAAAAAGCTGTAGATCGTCGGCAGAAGTTCCTCGAAAAGAACCGGCCCTGACGGATTCGCACCCGTCCCGGGAGTTATCAGACCGGACCCCATTGCGCTCGCCGGGAATCGCAATCCGCATCGAGCCGGGCAGGCATTCAAACTCGGAATCTACCTATTTTCAATCGAGAGACAACCGCCTAGATATAGCGAATGCGAAGCCGGATGGGGTCTGCGGCGGAGGTTCGGCACAATGCAGTCGAAATCCATGACCAGTGACTATCGGCCAACAGTGGCCATCCCTGAAATCGTGCTGAGTCTGGTCGATCATCTCGATGCCATGTTGGCCTATTGGGATATCAATCAGGTTTGCGTCTTCGCAAACAATGCATATCGTGATTGGTTCGGAAAGACCAGAGAGCAGATTCTCGGCTTTACACTAAGCGAACTGCTTGGGCCGCTCTACCCCAGGAATCTGCCGTACATCCAAGCCGCCTATGCCGGGCAGAAGCAGGTCTTTGAGCGTGAAATAACGACGCCGGATGGTCGAGTGCGCCATAGTCTAGCCACATACACGCCGCACATTGTCGACGGAACAGTAAGAGGCATTTTCGTGCACGTAGCCGACGTGACTCCGTTGAAACTGTTGGAGCATGAGCTGAAGGCGGCGAACGCGAAGGCGGAATTACTCGCTACACATGACTTTCTGACCGGGCTCCCCAACCGCGTGCTGTGGCAGGATCGAATTACACAGGCGCTTGCGCTTGCGAGGCGCCAGAACGAGATGCTCGCGGTGCTCACCGTCGATATAGATGATTTCAAAAACATAAACGACACCTTCGGCCACAGCGAAGGCGACCGGCTGCTCGTTGAGGTTGCAAGCCGAATGAAAAACACAATGCGTGATGTGGACACCGTCGCGCGGTTTGGCGGTGACGAGTTCATCGTTTTGATACCGGATATCGACTCGGAGTCACAGGTGGAAGTCGTGGCAGATCGGCTGCTCGCCTCGTTGAGACGACCGCTTGCACTTGGATCTGGAACCATAGAAACGGCGTGCAGCCTGGGCATCGCACTCTATCCGGCTCATGGCACAACGCTCGAGGCGTTGATGGTCAACTCGGATCGAGCCCTGTATGCAGCGAAGAAGCGCGGCAAGAGTTGCTATGCGTTCTTTGAGTATCCCACCCCGTCAGGGATTGCCTGACATCCAGGCGCGAAGTGGAGCGGGTGAAGGGAATCGAACCCTCGTCACTTGGTTGGGAACCAAGAGCTCTACCATTGAGCTACACCCGCGCCGATGACGAACCCCGTCGCAGAGGTACGCATCCGAAGCGGGATGGTACATCCCCGTCGGTGACGGGACAATCACGGACCCGAGAGCACGCACACCCGGAAGGTCCGGGCGACTACATTGACGGGAGCGCCTTCGAGGCCGCCGTGGGTCGGGAGCTAGTCGAGCGGGAACGGCGCGATGACGGAATACGTCCGTGACTCGTATTTCACTTCGTGATTGTGCGGGCGTCGCGATTGATGCGTCATCAGCTCGGTGACTCTGTCGGTCCACGTGTACTGCTCCGGCGCCCTGCGGCCGGTTTCGTTCGCCAGGATTTCAATGGTGATGTTGCCGCTGCGCTGCTCGCCGGTGACACGCCAGCCCAGCAGCGGTAGCTCGATCTGGTAATCGTGCTCTTCCACCGGCAGGCGGCCGGGCTGGACCGACCAGAACGGGTCATCGGCGGCGAACAGAAAGCTAAGGATCAGCGAGCGCAGACCCCACTGACAGCTTCCTGGACCCGAGTACCGGTCGAGGAAGCGAAGGTCGGGATCGTAGTAGCCCTGGCTCAATGCGCCATCCCGCAGCGCGCCTCGGGAAAGGAAATGCGACCACACAACATCGAGCGCGCGCCGGGCATGCGCGGGCTCGTTGGCGGGATTCACGAGTTGGGCGGCCAGCACGGGTACCGACACGGCGGTGCGATAGCAGATGCTCCGACCCATGATCGGAATTCCCCGGGGACTGATGAGGTGCTCCGTGAGGCGGCCACTGCTCGCAACCGCGCTGGTGATGAAATCAGGGTCGAAGTGCGGGGCGAGCTCATTGATCCAGAACAACTCGTAGCTGATGGCCCAGGTGTTGTAGAAATCGACCCCATTGGGAGGATCGTCGAACCAGCCGCTCTCGCGATACAGCCGGCGATATTCCGCGAACTGTTCACGCGCACCTGTCATGCGCGCCTCGGTGAGATCGTCAGGCGCGAGCTGTGCCAGCACGAGAGTCACCACGATCGGAAACAGCGCCCAGTTATTCCTGGGGGATTCGAACCGGCCCGCCGGCGCCAGCCAGCGCAGGATTTTCTGTCGTTCCCTGAGCTGTAGATGGTCCCAGATGAGCGGCTTGGTCAGCCACAGAGTCCGTGCAATGTCCGCAGCCTCGACGCTTCGCTGGTCAGCACCGGTTCGCTGGTTGGCAGCGGTGATATCGCCCCAATATTCCGCCGAATCGCGGTCTACGCCGGCGAGGATTCCGTTCTTCAGAACCGCGATGAGATCGACGTCCTCGCCGGTCAGCTCGCTGTGAAAGCGCGCCGGCCTTCCGGAGTGCAGCCATGCGGCAAACAACGGAGCCGTGCGAGCAAAGCCTTCGAGTGCGTTGATTCGAAGTCCGGCGTCACTGGCAGCACCACAATAATGGATCTGTGCGCCATCGCGGCTGGCATGAGCGCGGAAGCCCGTCAGGAAATAGTCAAACAGTGCATCATAGCCCTGCGTCCCGGCTGCGGGCTGCAGAAAACGGGCGAGCACGAGTCGTTCCTGTTGGCCAGGCATCGCGCATTCGCTGTTGAATCCCAGATGTAACACCCGTGACCAAAGCAGCGCCCCGGCGCAGACGCTGATGATTGCCAGCGGCGCGGCGGCGAGAAGCACACGAGATCTGCGCCACTCGGCAGATATAGGGCGGACGTTGGAACGAGGTGGAGAAATCTGAGCCAGGATGCGCTCGATGTTGGGGAAGTTGCAGTTCTACCATTGAACTACACCCGCCTGGCATTCCATTCTATGAGTGCTGCCGGAGAGGGCGCAAATCATGTGGGGAGTTATGAAAAAGAATGCATCTATGCTGACCGCCGCCGTGGCGGCATGCGCTCTCATTGCTGGTTTTGACGCTGAGCTCGCTTTAGGGGCTGCGGCTGCGGCCCATCCCGCGGCCTCAGCCCATCCGGCACCCGGCGAGGAGATGTACGAGGCTGGAGCCAATGAGAAGGTGAAGGCGCCCGCGCCGGCGCCGAACCGGCGTCCGGACGAGGGAGCCGGCCCCTACAAGCGCTTGGTCATCCGTGGCGCGACGCTGATCGACGGGACCGGCGCTCCGCCGGTCGGCCCTGTGGATATCGTGATTGAGAACGACCGGATCGTTCGCGTCGCCAGCGTGGGCTTCCCCAAGGTGCCGATTTCGGACAAGGGTCGCCCGGCGAAGGGCGAGCATGAGATCGACGCGACCGGCATGTACGTGTTGCCCGGCTTCATCAATGCCCATGTCCACATTGCGGACTCACACCAGGGTCTGGTCGGAACGGTCCCGCCCGCTGAGTACGTGTACAAACTCTGGCTCGGGCACGGGATCACCACGGTGCGGGAGGCAGGCTCCTTCAACGGCCTGCGCTGGACGATGAGCGAGCGTCGCCGGAGTGCCGCGCACGAGATTGTTGCTCCCCGCATTGCTGCGTACGCGGTGTTCCCAACGGACCAGGATGTTCCCGGTGGTGTTCACAATCCCGCGGAAGCGAAGAAATGGGTTGATGCAGTGGCAGCGGCGGGAGCGGACGGCATCAAGTTCCTCGGCTCACCGCCCGATGTCATGCAAGCCGCGCTCGCTGAAGCGAAGGTGAAAAACCTGCGCAGTATGTGCCATCACGCGCAACTCGCCGTGTCGCGCATGAATGTGCTCGACACCTCAGGATGGGGGCTCACCAGCATGGAGCATTGGTATGGCCTGCCGGAAGCGCTGTTTGTCGACCGCACCATTCAGGACTACCCGGTTGACTACAACTACAGCGACGAGTCGGACCGGTTCGGTCAGGCGGGGCGCCTGTGGGCGCAGGCTGCGCCCCGCGGCAGCGAGCGCTGGAAATACGTGTTGGAGACGCTACGGAGCCGCGATTTCACCATCGTTCCCACGCTTACGATTTACGAGGCGAGTCGCGACCTGATGCGCGAGCAACGCGCCGAATGGCACGATGACTACACCCTCCCACAGTTGATGCGCTGGTATTCCGCGGATCGTGAAGCGCACGGTGCTTATTGGTTCCACTGGACGACGGCTGACGAAATCGCCTGGAAGCAGAACTATCAGAAGTGGATGTCATTCGTTAACGACTACAAGAACGCCGGTGGTCGTGTTGCGGTGGGCGATGACGCAGGGTTCATCTACAAGCTGTTTGGTTTCGCGTGGGTTCGCGAGCTCGAGTTGCTCCAGGAGGCGGGTTTCCATCCGCTGGAAGTAGTTCGCTCGGCCACCTTGTCAGGCGCGGAAGTGCTGGGGATGGCGGACAAGATTGGAACAGTTGAGGCCGGCAAGACTGCCGATCTCGTGATCGTCAGCGAGAATCCGCTGGCGAACTTCAAGGTGCTGTACGGCACCGGGGCGCAGCGGCTCAACGACGCCACCGGCAAGGTTGAGCGTGTTGGTGGCGTGCGGTGGACCATCCACGATGGAATCATCTACGACTCCAAAGCATTGTTGGCGGATGTACGGAAAATGGTCAGCGATGCCAAAGCCAGGGAGGCCGCCCAGCCTGCCGCGGCTCAGCAGGAAGTCAACAAGTGAGCACACGGCGAAGGTTCATCACCCAGTCGTCCTTGGGCCTCGTCGGCGCGTTCGCTGTGCGCGACGCGCTGCGCAGTGAGTCGCTCGGCGCGCAGTCAACGAATGGGCCCGTTCTAAGGTGGGTGCCAAAACACGAGGAGTTGGCTTACACCTTCGGCGGCGTAGCCCCGCGCCACCGTATCCAATCCGGCACGCGCATCATCACCTGGACAGAAGACTGCTTCGACGGAGCAATCAAAACCTCCGCGGATCTCGTCTCCAAGGTCACAGTACCCGGGCATGACAACCCGCAGACAGGGCCGTTCTACGTGGAAGGCGCGCAGCCAGGTGACACGCTCGCAATCCGGATCCTGAAGTTGGAGCCCGCCAGAGATTACGCCATCTCTACATTCATCCCCGGCTTCGGCATCATGGTCGGCAACGATCGCACCGCCCTCCTGGGCCCCGAGCTCGCCGAAACAACATGGCGCTACGACGTAGACGCGAAGCGTGGTGTTGCAAGAACTAAATCAACAGATGGCAAACACAGTTGGGAAGTGCCTCTGGCGCCATTCCTCGGCTGCCTGGGTGTCGCGCCTGCCGGCGGTGAAGTACGTTCAACCATCGTTCCAGATACCTTCGGCGGCAACATGGATTGCCCGGAGGTCCGGGCAGGGAATACCGTCTACCTCGGTGTCAACATGCCCGGCGGACTTCTGTCCTTCGGCGATGGCCATTATGCGATGGGGGATGGCGAGATCATCGGCGCTGCGATTGAAGGCGCTATGAATGTCGATGTGGTCGTCACGCTGCTCAAAGGCGTCAAAACGCCGATCCCACGCATCGAAAACGAACGGGAAGTGATGTTTGTCGGCGCCGCCCGTCCGTTGGAAGATGCCGCGCGCGTCGCATTCAAAGCCATGATCGGCTGGGTGCGCGAAAAGTCGGGGCTGTCCGAGCTGGATGCCTACCAGTTCGTCTCACAGAATGCCCACGCTCCAGTCATCCAACTCGTCGACCCCGAGTACACCGTGCTGGTGAAGATCGACAAGAACCGGGTGCCTGCGGCGCGCTGAGCGCTATCCGGTCGGCCAGGCCGCGCCTCGCCCGGCGCGCTGGTTTCTCAGCGCTTTTGCACCACCCCAATCTTCTCCAGCGCCTGCAGATATTCCAGCACCAACTCCTGCCGCACCGGCCCGTACTCGATCGAAAGGGCATCCGTAATCTGGCTAACCGTGCGACGGCCGTTCGCGAAGTTCAGGGCTTCGTAGGCGTACTCCTCGCCGGATCCCCACTGACCCTCGTAGCTCAGCAACCCGGGTGTTGGAATGCCGGCGGCTTTCGCGTGGTCAGCAAAGTAGTCGTAGCCGAACACGACCATCGCGCCACGTGGCTCGGGGCGGCGTCGGAATACGGGTGTCCCGTCCCGCCCTTTCGAGTTCAACGGTGGCGGTGGGCGATCGAAAAGCCCCCCATGACGATTGTAGAGTGCGGCGTTCACGCTGGCTTCGTACTCATCGAGCGCATTCGCATCCTGGCCGCGTCCCATGGCTTGCGCAGCTCGCAGCAGCCTTCCGAGCTCGACTGCACGCCGGATAGCCGGCAGGTCATTCAGGCTCTGATTGGCGAGAAAAAAGCCGCTGGCTGCCCCGATGAAAGCCACTCGTTTCAGCTTGGTCGGATCGATGTTGGCCGCGGTGTCAAAGTTGGTATGAATATAACGGTCCGGCCAGTCATTGAAGTATATCGATGGAATACTGAACGAGGAGTCCTGATACACGTCGTGGTCACTGCCCATGGTGTAGGCAGAGTATTCCGCCCGCAACGGCTCCTTGCCTCCCTCCGGCGCAACCAACGGAAAGTCGGATTTGCCTTCGGCCGCGAATGCATAGGACTGATCGTTGACCCAACTTGCAAACGACCACGCAACGTCATGCGCAAACGACGGCAAGCTCAACGGCCCACGCGTGACATGAAACACGCTTTTCGTCTCCGGCCCGCCGCCCACCATGTCCATGTGGATAGCCACTTTGATGCGCTTGGCGAGCTCGGGTTTTGCATTCAACAGGGTGGTGGTGCCTTCAACCTCCGGTGGCCAGATGAAGCGGAGCGTCCGGGCAGGCCGCGCGAGCTTGCCGTCGGTGATCAACTTCTGCAGGGTTCTCGCGACTTCGAGAATGGTGACACACCCGCTGGCGTTGTCGTTGGCGCCTGGCCGCTGATGGTCGAGATGACACGAATAGGCGATCTCAGTATCTGAATCTGATGTGCCGTCGATAGTCGCTGTCACCACTTCGTACGCCGCGGGATGTTGACCCGCCTTCACCTTGGCGTGTAAGCGAATCTTCTCACCTTGAAGCAGCCGGTCCTTCAGCATCCGTGCCGTCCGCAACGACACCTGGAATGCGAAAGTGGGATTGGCGGAAAACGACTCCAGGTGCCCCCAGCGAATCAGGTTGTCATTATCGCCCCGCCACGCGGTCATCTGATTCTGTGCGTAACTGATGATCCCCGCGGCTTTGAACTTGCCAACAGCCAGGTCCTGGACGCTGCCCGCGGCGGTCGAAACCAGGACAATCTTTCCTGACACGTCCTTGCCGGCATAGTCACTTTCCTTAGTGCCATCGCCGACGTCGACCAGGTCAGTCGTGACATCAGCGGATTCACTGTCCTCGGCCAACACGATCGGCTCGGCTGCATAACTGGCCATTTTGACTTCGGTGCCGCCCTGGAGCTCGGACAGCTCACCTTCCTCGGCATCCCAGGCGAGCCGTGATCGCTGGGTGCCGTAGAAGACCTTCCCGTCGGCCGGGAAACGCAGGATCTCGACGTGGCTGAGCCCATAAGCTCGGGCGCGCTCAGCGATCAACTCCGCGGCGGCATGAAACCCCTGCGAGCCGCGCTGGCGGTGCAGGCGCGCCAGGCCTTCCAGGTTTCGTTTCGCGGTTTCGCCGCTGACTTCATTGGCGAGTGCCGCCACCGTCGGCCGGGGAAGCAGCGGCGGCGGTGTTTGGGCCAGCGCCACGTGTCCCACAGCGGTCAGGGCGATCGTCAGTAAAGTTCGGTGCATGCCTGTACCCAAAAGGTGCATTAATGAATTTCCAGCGACATGGCCGTGGAAATCAGGTAAATCAGTGCCAAAAGCATAGCTCATGCGGGGACAGTCGATGAGTGTGACCAGCGACGGCGTCGTGGCGGAGAAAAACGGCCATCGCCTTCGTTCCAATGCGCTGGGGTTGATTGAGACGATCGGGCAGTCGCTGGCCGCCATTTCGCCGACGCTGACTCCCGTTTTGAACATCACCGTGGTGGCAGGGCTCGCCGGGATCGGCTGCTGGCTGTCGTATTTCATCGGCACCATCGGCGTTGTGATCGTGGCCGCAAGTGTCGGCACACTCGCCGCACGGCACCGGGAGGCAGGGTCCTACTTCGTCTATGTAGGTCGAACGTTCGGTCCCTTTGCCGGCGCGCTGGCAGGTTGGGCAATGATCAGCGCCTACCTGTTTACGGCAATCGCCGTTTCGCTGTCGTTCGCGATCCTGCTGGGCGATCTCATCGAGGCGCTGGGCGCCAAGGCGAGTGTGTTGTCTTTGTCAGTGGCCATGGTGGTTTTCATTGCCCTGGTGACTCATGCGGCCTACCGGGACATCCGACTATCGTCACGGGTCGGCCTGGTGCTGGAAGTTATCTCGGTTGGCATCATCATCAGCATCACTTTCCTGTTTGTCCGTGCACAGGGAACAGTGGTTGACCCGCCGCAGCTGGCCATCTCTTCGTTCAAATATGGCGCGTTGTTTTCGGCCCTGCCGTTTGTGATCTTCAGTTTCGTGGGGTTTGAAAGCGCGGCGACCCTGGCCAAGGAGAGCGCCAATCCGCGCCGCGATATTCCGATCGCGGTCATGGGGTGTGCCGCCTTTGCGGGTATTTTCTTTACCGTGACGGCCTACTTCATGGTGTTTGGCATGGGCCACGACACGGTGGCCATGGGTAAGAGCTCCTCGCCCTTCGGCGATGTTGCCACCCGCGCTGGACTGGGTTCCGCGGCCATTGCCGTGTACATCGCGGCCATGATCAGTGTGTTTGCCTGCGCGTTGGCCAGTATCAACGCCGCCGCGCGCCTGTTGTTTTCCATGGGGAAGTATCAGTTCCTGCACAGCTCCATGGGCCGGGTGCACGACATTCACCAGACTCCACACTGTGCCATTTTATTTTGTGGTGTATTGCTCGCGGCGATATCAGTTGCCCTGACGCCGATAGGGCTGCTGGACGCCTATGGGTGTAGCGGGACGTTTGCGAGCTTCGGCTTCGTGGTGGTGTATCTGGCGATCTGCATCGTCGCGCCCATGGATTTGCGCCGCAGCCGGGAAATGAAGCTACGGCACGTACTCGTTGGTGCCATCGGTACCGCGCTGATGTTGTTCGTCATCTTTGGCAGCCTGTATCCGGTGCCGGCGTATCCCTACAACACGCTGCCATTTTTGTTTTTCGGGTACATGGTGCTGGGGGCGGTGTGGTTTGCGGTGCTCCGGGCGAAGTCACCGCAAACGCTGGCGTCGATTCAGCATGACATGGAAGGCTAGGGGACGCACACTCCGCCGCCATATTCCGCTTCCGCGGCGTTCGTGCGGAACAGCCTGAACAGCTCCCTGCCAACTCCATACTGATTGCTGCTCAAATCCGCTTCGGCGTTGGTTCGTGTATCCCACACCGCAGACGGCACGTGTGCGTCCAGCGTTCCGGCAACACTATCCAGCCTCAGGACGTCGCCGTCCCGCACCTTGCCCAGCGGCCCGCCGCTGAGACACTCGGGAGATACGTGGATTGCGGCCGGAACAGTGCCGGAAGCTCCTGACATGCGTCCATCGGTGACCAACGCAACCTTGAAACCTTTGCTCTGCAGCGAGCTCAGCGCCGGTGTCAGTTGGTGAAGCTCCGGCATGCCATTGGCCCGGGGGCCCTGGAACCGGACCACGACAATCACATCGCGAGTGAGCTCGCCCGACTTGAAGGCTTTGATGACAGCCTCCTGCGAGTCAAACACGCGGGCCGGTGCTTCAACGACCCGGTGCTCGCTCGTGACCGCCGACACCTTGATGACCGAGCGGCCGAGGTTGCCGCGCAAAAGCTTCAGTCCGCCATCGGCACTGAATGGATTGCTCGCCGGGCGCAACACGTTGGTGTCGCCGCTTTCCTTGGGCGCATCCCGCCAGGCGAGACCATCGGATGACAGCCACGGCTCCTGTGTATACGCGCTCAGCCCATGACCAACCACTGTCTGCACGTCCTCATGCATCAACCCGGCCTGCAGCAGCTCGCGGATCAAAAAGCCCATGCCGCCCGCGGCGTGGAAGTGATTCACATCGGCGCTGCCGTTGGGATAGATCCGCGCCAACAACGGAACCACGTCGGACAGTTCGCTGAAATCATTCCAATCGATCGTGATCCCCGCCGCGCGCGCCATCGCAACCAGGTGCAACGTATGATTGGTCGATCCTCCTGTTGCCAACAGACCGACAATCGCATTCACGATCGTTTCTTCATTGACTACAAAGGCCATCGGAATGTACTCGGTGCCGAGCGCGGTGATTTTCGCGGCACGGCGGGTGGCTGCCGCAGTCAGCACGTCACGCAGCGGTGTGTTGGGATTGACGAACGCGCTGCCCGGCATGTGCAGGCCCATGACCTCCATCAACATCTGGTTGCTGTTGGCGGTTCCGTAGAACGTGCACGTGCCCGCTGAGTGATAGCTGTCGGCCTCGCACTGAAGCAGTGCCTCGCGCGTGGCCTTGCCTTCAGCGAACAACTGCCGGATCCGGGATTTTTCCTTGTTGGGCAGGCCCGATGTCATGGGGCCGGCCGGGACGAAGATCGTAGGCAGATGGCCGAATGCCAAGGCACCCATGACCAGCCCTGGTACTATTTTGTCGCAAACACCCAGGCACAGGGCGCCGTCGAACATGCCATGCGACAGCGCGATGCCGGTTGACATGGCAATGACATCGCGGCTGAAAAGCGACAACTCCATACCGGACTGCCCCTGCGTCACGCCGTCGCACATCGCGGGCACGCCGCCGGCAACCTGCGCCGTGGCGCCGGCCTCACGCGCGGCCGCCCGAATCAGGCCTGGATAGCCTTCGAAGGGTTGGTGCGCGGACAACATGTCGTTGTAGGCCGTAACTATGGCAAGATTCGGCCACCGCAGTTGCTTCAGCACGTCCTTGTCGGCAGAGTTCGCCGCCGCGAATCCATGTGCCAGGTTGCCGCAGGATAATTTTGATCGAGTGCTGTTCGCCGCCGTTTCCGACTGCATCCGCGCCAGATATTCAGATCGCTCCCTGCGACTGCGATCTCGGACGCGTTCTGTGACTTGGATTACGATCGGGTTCAATCGGGCGTTTGGCGTCGGCATGAAAAAATTTCCACTGTCGTAACGAGATGCTGCGGATAGTGTGCGAGCTTATAAGGAATTGTTCGGAGGTTTGATAGCGTGCAGATAGCAGAGCCCGTAGCGGGCGTCGCCCCCAAGACCCAGCCAGGCAGCTCCTCTGCCGGGGCTTCGTTCGACATGCTGCTCTTTGGAGCAACCGGCGATCTCGCCCTGCGAAAGCTGGTGCCGGCGCTTTACCGCAGGCATTTGGCGGGTCATATCGGCACCGGCGCTCGCATTGTGGGCGTCGCCAGGACCGCGCAGACCCGTGAAGTCTACATCGCGCAGATTGAAGAGACGTGTCGCAAGTACCTCAAGCCGGAAGAGTTTACTCCAGAGCGGTGGAAGTCGTTCACGGCTCTCGTGGATTACGTGACGGTTGACGCGACGCAGGCCCAGGATTTCAAGAAGCTTGCGACGCTGCTCGAAGGCCGTGACGAGGTCGTGCGAGTCATTTTCCTGTCAACGGCGCCGAGTCTGTATACGCATGTCTGCGCCAACCTGGCCGGCGCGGGCCTGGTCACGCCCAAGACGCGCATCGTGCTGGAAAAGCCGCTGGGCCAGGATCGCGTCTCCGCCGAGGCCATCAACCAGAGTGTTGGTGCGATTTTCCGCGAGCACCAGATCTACCGCATCGATCACTATCTGGGTAAGGAGACGGTGCAGAACCTCATTGCGCTGCGCTTCGGAAATACCTTGTTTGAGCCACTTTGGCGACGCGGCCGTATACGGCACGTGCAGATCACGGTAGCCGAGCAATTGGGCGTGGAGGGTCGGGGTCAGTTTTACGATCAGACCGGGGCGCTGCGCGACATGGTGCAGAGCCATTTGCTCCAACTCGTCTGCATTCTCGCGATGGAGCCTCCGGCGAGCAGCGATCCGAATGCCATGCGCGATGAGAAGCTGAAGGTGTTGCGGGCGTTGCGGCCCATTGCGGATCGCGATGTGCAGACCAAGACGGTGCGCGCGCAGTACCGGGCCGGCGCCGTGAGCGGCCAGCCAGTGCCTGGATACCTGGATGAGGCGGGTGTGCCCGCTGACACCACGACGGAAACTTTTGTCGCGCTGAAGGCTGAGATTGATACCTGGCGGTGGGCGGGTGTGCCGTTTTACCTGCGCACGGGCAAGCGGCTATCTGAACGGCTGACCGAGATTGTGGTGACCCTCGAGGACGTGCCGCATTCGATTTTCGAAGGGCCTTCGAGTGACCGCTCGCCCAATCGACTGGTCATCCGGTTGCAGCCGCAGGAGAGCATTACTCTCACTATCCTGGCCAAGAAGCCTGGCGAGACCATGCGGTTGAAGCCGGTGAACCTGGCGCTCGACCTGGCGGGGCAATTCAAAGAGAAGCCCGTGGATGCCTATGAGCGTCTGCTCATGGACGTGGTGAAGGGGAACCTGACTCTGTTCATGCGCCGCGACGAGCTGGAGGCGGCGTGGCGCTGGATTGACCCCATCCGCGAGGGATGGGCACGGCACGACGAACGCATCAAGTCATACGTCGCCGGCAGCTGGGGGCCTGCGGCGTCCAGCGCGCTGGTCAGCCGTGACGGGTTCGCCTGGCAGGACGAGAGCTGAGTTAGGCACGGAGCGGCGAAGTCGCGCGTTTTGCCGGGGGTTGAACGAAGCCACCGTGAGTGTCCTCCGCGCCGGCGTGCCGGCGTCAATGGAACAACAGGAGTGTGGCCCCGTTGAAGGCCACACGGCTTTACTGCACATGGTTGGAGACACTCAGCATGAACTCAAAGAACGGCGACTACGGGGCGGGAGCGGATACGGACCAGGTCAAGGACCACCTGCGTGCCGCTAAAGATGCAGCAGCCCATGCCGCGCGGGCACGCGCCCAACAGGCCCGCGATTGGGCCAGCTCGCGGATGGACGATCTGCAGCAGAGAGTCGAAGCTCAGCCGTACCGGGCCAGTGCCTGGGCACTGGGCGCCGGCTTCCTGGCGGGTATCCTGGTGATGAGCCTGATCCGCAACAGCCGCCGCGACTAGTCACTAAGAATCCCGGCCGGGGCAGCGGGTGTCCTGGCCGTTGCCCGAGCTCAGCGGACCGGTTGCGCTTGCCAAGCGGTCCGCGGTTGCCAGGCGGTCCGGGGTTGCAGGCGGTCCGCATTTGCCGATCGTAGCCGCGCGAAAGCCGACGTGTCCGCCGCAGCGGCATGCCGCCGCTTGCAAGCGCTAGGCAAAAGTCACGCCTTTGCCGCGGGCCGATGTGCCGCAGCCCGATCGAGGCGCCACGTGCCTCGGCGTCGGCGTCCACGCACAGTGTGCGCTTGGTTCAGCGGCCGTGACTGTTCAGTGACACACAGTCCCGCCGGCCGTGGTCTCCTCTCACCATGCACCAGATTGGCGTGGTGGGTCTCTCCTATCGACACGTGGGTGTCGATGAGGTCGCTCGGTTTTCGGTTCCCAAGACCGACGTAGCCGCACGCCTGCCTGCTTTGCGTGACGCCTTAGGCGTCTCCGAAGTCTTCTATGTCGGTACCTGCAACCGCGTAGAAATTCTCTTCGCAATGCCGGACGGGGCGCCCGCCGGTGATGCCCGCAGCGAAGTATTCCGTGCACTCATTGGCCGAGAGCCGGTCGGTGGCGAGGCTACGCGTATTCTCCGCGCCTGGACTGGCGAAGCTGCAGTGGAGCATCTCTTCCTCGTCGCCTGCGGGCTGGATTCAGCACAGGCGGGTGAGCAAGAGATCGCCGCGCAAATCCGCCTGGCTTGGGAAACCGCCCGCGAAGCGCAGGTGTGCGGCCCGACGTTGGACAAGCTGCTCAGAGAAGCGCTGAGCATGGCGTACCGTGTGCACAAGCTCGAAGCCAATGTGCGCACCCCTTCGCTTGCCGACCTGGCAGCTGATCGAATCATTCGCCACTTCAACGGCAAGCCGGCGACGGTAGCGCTCGTCGGTGTGTCACCGATGACCAGGCGCTGCGGGATGATTCTCCACCGCGCTGGAATTCCGCTGCTTGTGGTGAATCGAACGCTGGAGACCGCAGAGGAATACGCCGCGAGCGTGGGCGGTCGGGCTGTGCAGTTGGATGAGTTTCGCGCGGCCCCATCCGAGGTGGGCGCATTGGTGCTGGCTGCAGGTGGCAGCGAGCCAGTTCTCGACGGCAGGTCCCTGCCGAAGATTGCTGCTGCGGCGGGTGCGAGGACGCCGTTGCTGTTGGATTTTGGTGTGCCGCCGAACGCAGACCCGGACGCCACGCGGGCGGCTGGAATTGCCCGCGTTGGGATGGATGACCTGATTCAGGCCGCGCAAGAGCGTCGGCTGTCGCAGTTGATGCGACTGGCGCCGGTTAGAGCCGCCATCGACGAGCGGCTGAATCGTTTGCGCAGCGACCTCGCTACGCGGGCGATTGGCCGGCGTTTGGCTGACCTGCGGGGATCATTCGAGCAGATCGCCGCCGAGGAAGCCGAGCGAGCCCTGGCGGAGGAGTTCAACAACCTCGACGCTACCCAGCGGGAGTTGTTGCAGAAGTTCGCATCAACGGTAGCGCGCCGATTGGCGCACTTGCCATTGGCAGGAATGCGCGCCGCGGCCGCACATGCGAGCACTGATGCAGTAGACGCATTTTTCCGCGAAGCGCGGCTAACGCGGTCGACAAGCGGGGACTTTGATGCCACGGGCCGTTGGAAGGCCAATGGTGAGACGACCGGCCGTTGGAAGGCGGATCTCGAGGCGCTCGACGGGACGGGCTCGGAAAGTCAGGTGCACGCAGATGTGGCGGCGGCCGCAGCAGGCCCTCGCGGGCGGCCTGATGACGCCGCAGGCCGGGGCTGGAAGCCCGACGCGGATTCGAACGAGTGGACCGGCCGGCAGAGACGGCTCGGAAACGACGCGGCCGATGATCTCGGCCAACAGGCTATGCTTGCCGGCCCGGGCAGTGATCCAGTGCGCCCGCCGGTTAGAATTGGCGGCAGGCGTGCAACCGACATCGTCGCCGGACGAGAAGGAATGCGCGATGCCCAGGCGTCCGACGCGGATGCTGTGACGACTCAGGCGAAGCCGGTGCGCACCGGCTGGGCGAAAGACTAAATTAACGCGCCGGCGCGGAAGTCGCGCTTGGCCTTTCAAGAGTAACACTGTGACCAAACACCCCCGTTCCGAACAATTGTATGAACGCGCCTGCCGGGTCATCCCCGGTGGTGTCAACTCGCCGGTGCGCGCATTCAAGGCCGTGGGGGGAACTCCGCTGTTTGTTCAGCGCGGAGAGGGCCAGCATCTCGTAGACGCTGATGGCCGTAAGTATCTCGACCTCGTCAATTCGTGGGGCGCACTCATCCTGGGTCACGCGCATCCAGCGGTCGTTGGAGCCATCACAGAGATGGCACGCAGTGGTACTACCTTCGGGGCGCCATGCGCCGGCGAAGTTGAACTGGCTGAGAGGATTGTCGCCTCGTACCCCGGCTTGGAGCAGGTCCGCTTCGTGTCCTCCGGCACCGAAGCCGTCATGAGCGCAATCAGAGTCGCACGGGCATTCACCACCCGCGATCTGATAGTGAAATTCTCAGGTTGTTACCACGGCCACGCAGACCACCTGCTCGTAGCAGCAGGCTCCGGCCTCGCAACGTTCGGTACTCCGTCCTCTGCAGGCGTGCCGAAAGCGTTTACCGAATGCACACGAGTGCTTCCGCTCGACGACGAATCCGCCGTGGAGGATTTGTTCGCTAAAGAAGGCTCACGCATTGCGGCCGTCATCATCGAGCCAGTACCCGCCAACCACGGCTTACTGCTCCAACGCCGCGAATTCCTCCAGAAGCTGCGTGATGTCACCAGGAAGCACGGCTCCCTGCTGATATTCGACGAAGTCATTTCGGGTTTCCGGCTCGCTCGCGGTGGCGTAGCTGAACTGGTCGACATCGTTCCCGACATGGCCACCTTCGGCAAAGTTATCGGCGGTGGCATGCCGGTTGGCGCATTCGGCGGCAACCGCCAGATCATGCAGCGCCTCGCCCCGTTAGGCGACACCTACCAGGCTGGCACCCTCTCAGGCAACCCAGTCGCCATGGCAGCCGGCATCACCACCCTCGACATCATGATCAAAGAGTCAGGTTGGGAACGCCTGGAGCAGATCAGCGCTCAGGTCGAGCGTTCGCTGCTGCCGGTGTTGAAAGAGGCCTCGTTCCCGATTCACTTCGTACGGTCTGGCTCGCTGTTCTGGATGTCATTCCACGATGCGGCCGCCCCCCGGACCGCCGAGTCGATGAGCCCGCAGGCGGTGCAGCGATACGGCGCATTGTTCCACGCCATGTTGGAACGCGGCGTGTACCTGCCACCCTCGGCTTACGAAGCCTGCTTCCTGTCGCTGGCGCATACCAACGCGGACATTGACCAACTCACCCGCGCGCTGCGGGAGTCGCTCGCAACCCTCAAATGAAAGCAACCCGGGTCTTTCAGGTGACTGCGCTCGCCCTGGTGGTAGTGGCGGCAGTGCAGGTCGGCTGGTGGCTGTTCGATCAGCGCTCCTACGCGATCGAAAAGGTGCGCGATTCCCGCGCACTGTACAACCAGCAGGTCCTCGCCGCGCAGGCGCTGTTGGACTCCGGAACCTCGGCCGGGAAAGTCGAGTCGATGCTGCCCGGCATTTCCATCAACGGGCAGCGGGCATCGCTGTCTCCGCAAGTGGACGAGATGCTCACGACGGAGGAGCACCGTCGGATCAATCAATATGCCTGGGAGGGCGGGTTCTTCCTGTTAGCACTCGCTCTCTGCAATGGCGTGATTTTCCGTGCGCTGCGCGCTGAAGCACGTGTCAGGCAGGAGCAGGACAACTTCCTCGCGTTGGTGTCTCACCAGTTCAAAACTCCTCTGGCGAGCCTGCAGTTGTCGCTGGAGACGATGGCAATCCGAACGCTGTCGCCTGAGCAGTCGCGCACTCTCATTGACCGAATGCTGGCTGACCTGAGTCGCATGACGGCCATGGTCACGCAGATTCTCGAAAGCAACCGCCTGGAGCGCGGCCGCATCGATCTGAAGGTCGAGCCGATCGATCTGAGTGGCGCGGTGGGCCGCGTCGTGTCGCACCTCGATCTACGCTCGCAGAAGGAAAAAATCACTGTCTCCTGCGACATCGCGCGCGAGATGTATGTTCTCGCCGATGCGCTGGCGCTCGATGTGGTGGTTCGCAACCTGCTCGAGAACGCAATTGCCGCAGTCACGCCGGTTGGTGGCGGCACGATCTCGCTGACGGCACGCCGCCTCGACGGCGAGATCGAGTTGTCGGTGAAGGATACCGGTGTTGGATTTCGCCCGGCGGATGGAGCGCGATTGTTTGAGAAATTCACGCGGCTGCACCCGGGTGGGGGCAGCAGCTATTTCGGAACCGGCCTCGGCCTTTACATCGTCCGGCGCCTGATGCAGCTCGCGGGTGGCCGTGTCAGTGCGCACAGCGCGGGTGTTGGCCAGGGCGCGCAGTTTGTGCTGACCTGGCCCGTGGCGCCGGCGGAGCCCATGTGAACGCAGCCACCCAGTTTTTCAACCGCATCCTCGTCGTGGAGGATGACGCGCTCCTCGCCGCGGGGATCGTGGACAACCTGAAGGCCGAAGGTCACGAGGTTTACACGGCCACCGATGGAAAGATGGCACTCGACTGGCTCGGTGCCGAGCAGTGCGGATTGATCGTGCTCGATGTCATGTTGCCGCGTGTCGACGGATTTACTGTTTGCCGCACGTTGCGCCAGCGGGGTGACAGCACGCCGGTGTTGTTTCTGACGGCTCGCGGTGATCCGGCGGACCGGGTGACGGGTCTCGAGGCGGGCGGCGATGACTACATGGCCAAGCCGTTTCACCTGCAGGAGTTCCTGCTTCGCGTACGGGCCATTCTGCGACGTTGGGACTGGTATCGAAGCGCATCGGCGACGCCGGCCAGCGCGGTGTTGCAGTTTGCCGGTAACGAAGTTGATTTCAGGGCGTTCCGCGCCCGTTCGTGGAACGGGATTGCGCAGGAGCTCACTGAAAAGGAAGCAATGATATTGAAGGTGCTGGCGGAGCATCCGGGCGAGATTGTTTCGCGCGAGGATCTGCTCGAAAAGGTGTGGGGTTATGATGTGTTTCCGTCGACGCGCACGGTTGATAACTTCATCCTGCGGTTGCGCAAGCGCTTCGAGCGCGACCCCGCCAACCCGAAGCACTTTCTGACAGTGTGGGGCGTGGGGTACCGGTTCATGGTCGAGGGCGAGTCATGAGTAGCAGTCGGGTTCTCAGGATCGGCACGCGCGGTTCGGCGCTTGCGTTGTGGCAGGCGCATCACGTCGAGGCGCTCATCGGGTCGCAGCCGGGTGCACCGGCGGTGGAGTTGGTGCGTATCAAAACTGAAGGGGACGTTCGTACGGATGTGCCACTTTGGCAGATCGGTGGCCGTGCCTTCTTCACGAAGGAAATCGACAAGGCGCTGCTCGGCAATGAGATTGATATTGCCGTCCACAGTCTCAAGGACCTGTCGACTGTGTTGGATCCCGGTATCGAGCTGGCGGCTGCGCTGGAGCGTGAGGATCCGCGCGACGCGGTGCTCAGCCGGTCCGGCGCGCGGTTGATGGATTTGCCGAAGGGCGCCCGTGTTGGCACGAGCAGCCTGCGGCGTCGTGCCTTCATCGCGCGTTTGCGGCCTGATATCGAGCTGTTGGAGTTGCGCGGCAACGTGCCGACGCGCATCGAGCGCATGAAGAATGGCGACTACGACGCCATCATTCTCGCCGCTGCCGGTCTGCGGCGTTTGGAGTTGGATCAGCACATTTCCGAGCTGCTGCCGGTTGATGAGTTCCCGCCGGCTGTTTCGCAGGGTGCCATTGGCGTCTGCATGCGGACGGGCGATTCGGATGCCGGGCACTGGCTGAAGAAGTTGGATAACCGCGCCTCGCGGTTGGCAACAACCGCCGAGCGAGCGCTGTTGCGCAGGCTCGAGGGCGGGTGCCAGGTTCCGCTGGGCGCCATCGCCTCGCTCGACGGCGAAACCCTGCGACTGCAAGCGGTGGTTTGCTCGCTGGATGGGAAAAAGAACATCCAGGCGAAATCGCAGCTCGCCGCCTCGTTGGAAAACGCCACGACCCTGGGTCAAACGGTTGCCGATGATCTGCTGTCCCAAGGCGCCGCCAGCCTGATGGCCAACGAGCGCACGGCGCGCAGTCTGGCGACGGGAGGTTAGGCGGAAGTGGACGACGGCGCGTCAAAAGCTCCCACCGACAATAGTCAGGGCGGCGATCCGGTTCGCAAACCGGCCGCGCGACCCGCGGCTGACGATCGGCAAGGCGATTGGGTGGGCCACGGCCCAGCCGCGCCGTCCCCAGCCGTGCCGCAGCCCACAATCGTGCCGCAGCCCGCAGCGCCGCAGTCCCCGGCCATTCAGCAGCCCGCGCCCGCGCCGCAGCCGCCAGCCGCGCAGCCCGCAGCCGCGCAGCCCGCAGGCGCCCAGCCCGGGGTCGATGATAGTCAACGCGCGACGGGAGTGGCCCGCGCTGCCGGCCAGCGACAAACGTCAGCGGCGCCGGCAGAAAGTGGCGCGGCCGCGCAGCCCGCGCCCGTGCGGCCGGTCGCCGACGATGGGCAGCGCGCCTCGGGAATGGCCCGCGCTACCGACCCGCGCGCGGCGAGCGAGAGTCAGACCGCCGTTGGTACTGATACGCGCACGTTCGTGGTCGTCACGCGCGCGGAGGCGGACAACGGTCCGCTGAGCACGCAGCTGCGTGAGTTGGGGCTCACAGTGTTGCTGTGGCCAGCGGTCAGTGTGGCCGTAGCTGAGACGAGTGCGCTCGAAGAGGCGCTCGAAAATATCAACACGTACGACTGGATCGTGTTCGCCAGCCGACACGCAGTGGCGGCGGTTATTGAGCGCGTTGAGGCGCCGCCGCCGAATGTTCGGGTGGCGGCAGTAGGGAAGGCGACCGGCCAGGTGTTACGTCAGCGTGGGTGGCCGGTGGATTTGCTGCCGGAGGATGCCAACGCCGCAGCGTTGGTGTCAGAGTTCGCGACGAAGCCGATGCAGGGCACCAAGGTGCTCTTTCCGGCAAGCTCACGTGCATTGCCGACGATAGCGGCGGGGTTGACCCAGTTGGGTGCGACCGTCACCCAGGTCGAGGCCTACCGCACCGAGCCCGCTTCACTCGATGTTGACGCATGCCGAGCGTGGATCGAGCGCGATGTCATCGCCGCTGTCACGTTCGCGAGCCCATCGGCCGTCATCGAGCTGGAACACGCGCTCGCAAAACCTCATTTCGATCGGTTGCTGAAAGCCGCCAAGGTAATCGCCATCGGTCCAACCACCGCACGTGCGCTCGAAGAGCACGGCTGTACTCCAATCATGGCCGAGACCGCCAACCTGGGCGGACTCGCACAAACCACATTTCGCTCATTGCAGACGAGGGACTGATCATGGGATATCCGTTGCAGAGACCGCGGCGGACGCGGCAGTCGGACGCCTGGCGGCGGATGGTGCGCGAGACACGGCTGACGCTCGACTCGCTGATCTATCCGTTGTTCGTAGTCCCCGGGCGCGGGGTGAAGAACCCCATCAGCAGCATGCCGGGGATTTCCCAGCTGTCGGTGGACGAGGCAGTCAAGGAGGCACGCATCGTCGCTGCGGCCGGTATCCCGTCAGTGCTGTTATTCGCGGCGCCGACACAGAAGGATTCCAAGGCCAGCGCTGCCCTCGATCCCAAAGGACTCGCCGCGCAGGCAATCTCTGCGATCAAAGACGCCTGCCCAAACCTCATCGTGTGGGCTGACGTCTGCCTCTGTGGTTCCACGGACCACGGCCACTGCGGCCACATCACCGCGAAGGGTCAGATCGAGAACGACACGTCAGTGGAGACGCTGGCGCAGGTAGCGTTGAACTACGCGAAGGCGGGCGCCGACGCCGTTGCACCCAGCGACATGATGGACGGCCGCATCCTGGCCATGCGCAACCTGCTCGACCGCGAAGGTCACTCAGGCACGCCCATTGTTTCATACGCGGCCAAATACGCCTCGTCGTTCTACGGACCGTTTCGCGAAGCGGCCGAATCAGCCCCAGCCTTTGGCGACCGACGCTCCTACCAGATGGACTCGGCGAACTCGCGCGAGGCCCTCCGCGAGGTGCTCCTCGACGTCGAGGAAGGCGCTGACATGGTGATGGTGAAACCGGCCGGCGCGTACCTCGACATCATCCGCCAGGTGCGCGACGAGGTGCATGTGCCCGTGGTTGCCTACCAGGTATCAGGCGAATTTAGCCTGATCAAAGCCGCCGCCGAGCGCGGTTGGATCGATGAGAAAGCTGCGGCGCTCGAGACGCTGACCGGG
>Ga0268264_10000799_pt1 | contig 34029 bp, 29 predicted proteins | sample KBSSwiS32_FD_190357 | JGI IMG/M metagenome (GOLD analysis project Ga0268264, IMG submission 190357) | Switchgrass rhizosphere microbial communities from Kellogg Biological Station, Michigan, USA - KBS Switchgrass S3-2 (SPAdes) (version 2) | ecosystem: Host-associated > Plants > Roots >...
GACGTAGAATTGACCGCATCCCGCGCTCGAAGGTAAGACCACGGGCGGCGTTTACCTCGATTTGATTCAAATGCCCGAGTTGATACTCCACCGGATCTTCGATGGTAACGATATTCCGCTGTTCCCATAAAAGCCTCGTTTTATGCATCAGGTCGGCGCGAACAGTTTTCAATTCTCTGTTTGGCGCGTCGTGCTTCCTTCAAGTGAGGGCGCTCATCCCAGGTCAAAGTGGCTTTTTCCGGCATGGAATTAATGCGTTTGGTCACTCAAAATCGCGACAACTGGCGCATGGTCACTGGTGCCCACTTCGCGTTCGACCTTACAGGATACGATATTTTTCAAAAGCGGTTTTGCTGCGAGTATGTAATCCAGTCGCCACCCTATATTTCGCGCCTTCATATTCCGCCATGGCGCCCACCATGTGAACATTTCATGATCATCAGGATGGAGTTCACGGGCGGTATCAATCATCCCGAGTGACAGAATCTCCTCAAATAAAGCCCGTTCCTCCGGCAACTGCCCGGTGAATGCGCCGCGTTCCTTGAAATGAACATCGATCTGCTGCCTCGCGATGTTCAGGTCCCCGCATATCACCGGTTGCAAGCCTTCGCGAATACAGATGCCGACATGAGTTCGGAGTGCTTCGCAAAATCGCATTTTGGCTTTGAAATCCTTTCCTCCATTCGGCACATACACCGAGAAGATGCGTAAATCTCCGATGGCCGCTTCCACTATGCGATTCTCAAAATCAAACGCCGGATGACTGAGGCCAGGTGACTTTTCACATGCGGACTTCCGGACCAGCAGCGCAACGCCGGAATACCCTCTAGGACCGCCATGCCAGCAGCTCCAATATTCCTCCAGCTCCTGCAATGCGGCAGGTACCTGCGCCAGCGTGGCCTTTAGTTCCTGAAGGCAAAGGATATCCGGTTCTTCTGTTCTGATCCAGGCATTGACCTGTTCCTGGCGGGCGCGGATTCCATTGACGTTCCATGTGGCGATTTTCATCGGGAGGATTTTCGCAATGTCTTTCGGGGAATTGTCAATAGCTCAGCCGTTTTTGTGCCCTGCTGTTTCATCTGATCCATGGTGCATTGCTTCGGCTTCTTATCGGGACGCCACCGCAGAATCCGTGTTCCATGCCGGAATCGATCTCCCGAAATGTGGTCATAGGAAACCTCGACAACCAGGACTGGCTTCAGCGGTTGCCATTCTGCCGCCTTGCCTGTGTTCCATCGGCTGGGACCTCCTGGAGCGCTACCCGTAAAACCCGGAGGAGCAATGAGTGGCTCGAGTTTTGCGGTGAGGCTTTTCCTCTCGGCCTCCGCTATGCCCGAAGTGAACCCCACGTGATTGAGCAAACCATCCCGGTCGTAAAGCCCAAGCAAAAGCGAGCCGACAACACGCCTTCCGGTGGCATAACGAAAACCTCCAATCACGCAATCAGCGCTCCGGTAATTCTTGATTTTCTGCATGCCGTCCCGCGTGCCTGACATGTAGGGGAGGTCGATGCGTTTTGCAATGATGCCATCCAGTACAAAGCCCGCTTTAGCAAGCCATTTGTGCGCCCTCGAAACCTCATTCGTGAACGGCGAGAGGCGAACGGTGTTTTGCTTATCAAAATACTTTGAGGAGAATTTTTCGAGCAATTTGCGTCGTTCCCGCAAGGGCTTTCCGAGGAGCGAATCATTACCAAACGCAAGCAGGTCAAAAACGACAAAGATAGCCGGCGTCTCTTTCGACAGGCGGGCGACTCGTGACGCGGCGGGGTGGATTCGCTGCAATAGCGCGTCGAATGAAAAGCCATCATTGCCCGGGATCACAATCTCGCCATCAAGCACGAAATTGCCGGCATCCAATTCCCCGAGTCCGGTCACCACTTCGGGAAAATAACGGCCCAACGCTTGCCCGGACTTTGAGTGCAGATCGATCTTTTTTCCGTTGCAAAATGCGATACATCGGAAACCATCCCATTTGGGCTCATATTGCCATTCGGCACCAGCCGGGATCTTATCCACTGAAAGCGCTTCCATGGGTGACAATGGGAACGCGATTGGCAGTTTCGATTTCACGGGGAATCTGCTTATGAGTTTCCGGCCTTGGACCCGGAGATTGCTTTGGTGTTAATTGCGCTCAATGCAGGAAGTTTTTGTTTGAGCGTCAGGACCGGAGCAAAGAGATCGCCGCCAGACGATGCCACCCTTTTCAAAACATCCGTCGTCTCAAAGGAAAGCAGCTTAGCGTCCTTTTTTTTCCACGTCCGCGCCACTTCATCCCATGTGACGGGCGTCGAGACCGTCGGACGCTCCTTGGCACGGAGCGAATAAACATTGACCGTGGTCTTGTGATCGTCGTTCTGGCTCCAATCCACGAGTACTTTGCCGCCTCTGAGATTCCTTTGCATCTTCGATACTACGAGCGCGGGCATCTGCTGCTGCAGCGTTTCGGCAAGCGCGCGAGAAAAGGCCTTTGTCTTTTCATAGGTGACCGGCGTATTCAAGGGCACATAGATTTGAAGCCCCTTTGAGCCGGAAGTCTTCGGGAAAGACTGCATCCCGAGAGCATCCAAAATACTTTTTAAGATCAGGCCGACTTCGCAGCATTGCACCATGTCGGCCGGGGCTCCCGGATCAAGGTCGAAAGCAATGGCATTAGGACGCGTGATCGCAGGCGCCTTGTGCAGGAATGTATGCAGTTCCAAATCGGCCAGATTCGCCGCCCATACCAAGGCGGGAAGGTCATTCATCAGGCAGTAATTGATGTCGCTACCGTTCGATTTTCCAACCTTTGCCGTCTTCACCCAGCCAGGCCGGTGAGCGGGACATTGCTTCTCGTAAAAGAAAAATCCCTCAACGCCATCCGGATAACGCTTCAGAGTGATGGGCCGGTTTTTAAGATGCGGCAGCAGCACGGGGGATATGCGTATGTAGTAATCGATCACATCGCCTTTTGTGAACCCAGTTTTTGGATAAAGAACCTTCTGCAGGTTCGAAACCTGCACAGTAGCGCCCCCAATATTTAGATCAGTTTTCGCAGCCATGAATCATACCGCCTTTTCCTTCACTACTTCGCTCGCGTCTTTGTCCTCGCGAATGCCCAGGAATACCGGCTGCCGCAACTTGGCGTCGCGGGTCCATTCTGAAAATTTCACCTGGCATACGAGTTCCGGCTTGAGCCAGTGACATTTCTTCATCTCGGCGATAGGCATCCCCGTGCCATGGTGGCTGGCGCGTTTCTTCTCGGGCAGATTTGCGAAGGGACACTCCCCGTGCGGGATTTTCTTGAATCGTGCATATAGCGATTTCAGCAGGGCTTCGTTAAACCCGGTTCCGACCTTGCCCGCGTATTGCAGTTTGCCTTTTTCATAAAACCCCACAAGTAAAGCGCCAAAATGTTTTCTCGTTCCTGCGGGTGGGGAGTATCCACCTATTACAAATTCCTGTTCCTTCAGAAGCTTCAGCTTGACCCAGGCTCCGCTGCGTTGCCCTGTTTCGTATGTCGAATCCACACGTTTCCCGATGAGCCCTTCAAGTCCGAGTTCGGCCGCCTGTTTGAGTAAGGATCTGGCATCGTCCCCCAATGAGCCGGAATACCGGATAATTCCCGGCGGGTTTTTCAGCAATTTTTCCAGCTTCTTCTTTCGCTCGATTAACGGCAAGCCACGAAGATTTTTCCCATCCAGCTGTAATAAATCGAATGCGTAATAAAAAATTGGCGGACGCTCCTGGCCCATTTCGAATGCCTGGAGCAACTGAAACGACGAGCGGCCTTTTTCGTCCAACGCAACGATTTCACCGTCGATGATGGCATCCGCCACATTCAGATCCCCCAACGATTCCATCACCTCCGGAAATTTCTCGCCGAGTTCCTTTTCATTGCGTGACAGAAGCCGGGTTTCGTCCGAACCGCGCAAAGCCAGCGCCCGGAATCCATCGAATTTGATTTCATACAGCCACTTCCCGTACGGCGGCGTCTCAACCAAACGTGCCTTCATCGGCTCCAGGAATTTTGGAATCGGTGATGAATGTTTGTATCCTACCTTGCTTTTAAGCTTTGGTTTGCTCTCGCCGTTAGATTTTCTATTCGAGCGCCAAACGCGATCTCCGGCGGCAAGCTGCTTCATCGTCGACCCGGATATCGCCGATTTATCCTCTTTTTCAGGGGAGACAGGTTTCATGTCCTCCCCTCCCTTAATCAGCAGCCATTCTTTTTCGCTGCGCAATTTCACCAGATACCATTCGCCGTTCAGTTTGGTTCCCTCCAATTTGAAATGGAGTTTTCCCGATTTGAGTTCCTTCGATGGTGCTTTGCTCAATGGTTCATATATACCCTTGTCCCATACCATCACCGTGCCACCGCCGTACTGTCCTTTCGGGATCGTCCCCTCAAAATCGATGTAAGACACTGGGTGATCCTCCACCATCATCGCGAGACGCTTTTCCCCCTTTTTGTAGGGCACTCCTTTTGGAACCGCCCAGGACTTCAGCGTGCCATCCAGTTCCAAACGAAAATCATAATGCAATCTGGTTGCATCGTGCTTTTGGATCACGAACCGGTGTTTGTTTTCCTTCGCCAGTTCTCCGGCAGGTTCCGCGGTTTTTTTGAAGTCCCGTTTCCTGGCGTACTCTCGGAGTGACATGACAAAATTCAGGCGGCCTTTTTGTGAGCTTTATGCTTGGGCCTTTTTGCAACCGCCTTCTTGGGTTTGCCCTTGCCGCCAGGTGTCTGCTGAATGCTGGCCTGAAGCACGGATACCAGATCCACCACGTTCGTAGGCTTCCTGGGTTTTGGTACCGGTCCCGATGATTTGTCCCCCTGGGCAATCTTTTCCTCGACCAGCTTCTCGAGCGCCTTGTGGTATTCATCAGTGTATTCCTCCGGCTGCCACTCCGAGGACATACTTTCAATGAGTTGTTTCGCCATCTTCATTTCGGGCGCATCGACCTTTTTTTCAGAAGGTTGCTTGAACTCCTCTTCATCGACCAATTCCGATGCAAAATGCATGAGTTCCAGCATCAATCCTCTTTTCTGGGGTTTTACCGCCGCCAGATGCTGACGGGTGCGGATTACGACCTTGGCAATCGCAATCTTCTCCGCCTCCATCAGGGCATCCCTGAGGAGAATGTAAGCCTTATCCCCCCCCTTTTCCGCCTGCAGGTAATATGGTTTGTAAAAGAAAAGGGGATCCACTTCTTCGATCTTCACAAAATTGATTATGTCTACGGTCTGGGTTGCCTCGACGTCCACCCGGGCAAAATCTTCATCCTTTAATACAACGAACTTGCCTTTTTCGTGCTCGTAACCCTTTACAATTTGATCCCAAGGCACCTCCTTGCCGTCAGCTTCCGCGACCCGTTTGTAGTTCACCGGGCTAAGATCAGAGGCTCGAAGCAATCGGAATTTGAGCTCTTCACGACGCGTTGCCGGAAAAAGCGCCACGGGAATTGTGACCAACCCGAAACTGATTGAACCTTTCCAGAGTGATCTCATATGCTTTTGTCCCTATCTTGAATCGGTTGCAACGTCCGATTGGCCGCTTAATGTTCCACGATAGTCTTCAAGAGATTGAAAGCAGCCACCTGTTTTCCTTCTTCCAATGCATTCATAGCCCGCCGCACCTGTGACTTCAGCTCTTCGATAATTTCGCTGTTTTCATGCGATTCCGCATCCTCCCTTTCCTGTTCTGGAAACTGCACAACCTTGTGTTTCGGCACTTCATTGCCTTCGGTGCTCCTTGACACGCGTTTCTTTACTGGAGATTTCACAGCACCTTTTGACCGGGAGTTGCGGGATTTTGGGCCGGCCGGAGCTTTCTCGTTTGTTTCCAGATCGTCGTATTTAATGCCGACCACACGTTTTCCTTCAAACGATTTCAGAGATTTCGAGAATATAAAAAATTGCCTGGAACTACCCGGCGCGAACCCCACCTCGCCATGCTCTGCTTTCATCCCGACCGTCGGTTGATGCACGGTCAAAACCCGCGTTTCTTTCACTGCGCGTTGCAGAGTTTTATCCTGCAGCGGATTTACGAGTACCAAATGGTTTTCTGGCTTTCCAAATTTCTGCACCAAATTTGTAAATCTGACCGTTTTCATCTCGAATGCTAATGATTGTCATTGCCACAATTAATTCGTCATACAGGGCCCACGTGATCGCTTCCCAATTGAAACGTCTGCCAATCTGAGCGTTCGGAACGCATCGTCTCGAACGCGAATTGGCGACCATCAACGAGACATTATCCGTATTATTTTGTGTGAAGATGTATTTCACGGCGTTACAAAAATGGATCCTTCTGAATGCGGATTCCGAAGGGAAAATATTCTGGCCGATTTCTGCTGCGGAGGCCGAGGTGCATCTCGGCCATCTGCTCAATTTGGAGAACCGGGGATTCGTAAAGCGAATGCAAGGGAATATTCCAATGCTTCCCTTCCTTCTTAGCGCACAGGGAAAGCTGATTAAGAGTTCTTTGATGAATTGCTCTGGGAGACGCGGCTATGAAATGGACAATAAAACAAATCCAACTTCTTAAAAAGAAAGATTGCGGCAAAGGCAACGATGATGAGGTGTCCCAAAAAATGGCGGAGTTAAATGCGCATTTGGATAATTACGAAAAATCCTTTTTGAGGCATAATACCAGGCACGAGTGGCTGGAGGTAGAGAGAATTGCTGACGAAATCAGCGGAATGATCGAGTTCCATCCTGCTGACGAGCCTACCAAACGTTGCCAAGCACCGAGTTCAAGTTTCCGATTGGGCTAAACGAAGCATCTGAATCAGGTTTAATTGGGTGCTGTCCGCAATGTCGGCATGTAAAGATTTTTTCATCTGCTGGAGGGCATGAAGGTTTTCCTCCTCCGTATTGGAAACCGTGCAGTCTCCGGGAATATAAAGCCGGTAATCTCTCATGTAAGCATCATTGGCGGTGTAGAGAACACAGAGATTTCCCGCAATGCCGGTGAGAATAAGATGCCGGACTCCCAAGTAATCCAGTAATACCGTGAGGGCCGTTGAGTAAAAACCGGAATGCTTGGGTTTGAGAACAAAATAGTCACGTGCCTTGGGTTTGAGTTTTGTGACCAAAGCATGGCTCCGCTCGTTCTTCAGACAATGGGCCAGGAATTTGCGAAAGTCGCTCTGCCATCTCCCAAAGTTATCATTCACATAAATTACCGGCACGCCCGCATTTCGCGCTTCTCGCGCCAGAGTAGAAAGCCTCAAAGCCATTTTCAATACCGCAGGCAGTATCTGGCGTCCTTCAGGAAAATTCAAGTCGTTCACGACATCGATCATGAGAAGAGCCAGCGGACATTTGTCCGGCGTATTCCCGTGCAGGCTTTTATTTCGCGCAGGTTTTTTCATTTGATCTGAAACCCATTTGGCTTCCAAAGCGCCCTCAACCCGTTTCGTGATGAACCTAGGCAATAGTTGTATCTGTAAACCCTCGCGGCCAGCTTGCCTTGGCCTTTCTCCATCGTTTGCTCGGGTGGCTTTCTGAGTCTTTCCCGGCTTGGGCGGATTGATAAACGGACACAGCCAAAAATGATTGCCGAAGGCAAAATAAATGTATCGATTCTAAAAAAGCACCATATCGAAAAGAATGATTTGGCGGAGGAGTTAGGGACCATCTTGATCGTTTTTAGTCCTTCAAAAGGAACAGTCTCCGCCATGCCGCACTGCCAGAGTATCCGCCTGGCAGTGCGGCATGCGGTCCAACTGCACCAACAGAAACGACCTCACCGTACTCCTTTAGAACTTAGCTAGCAATCCGCATAAAGCCTGAACCGAGCATCGGCTATATCCCTATGGGTCGGTTAATGCGACTGTAAGATCTTCCAATACGATTTCATTACGGGACATTTTATCTGACACACGTATTTGACATTTTCCATTTGAACATTTGCGGATGATTCGTAATTTATTTCTATGGAAAGTGCCTTTAATGAATCGGTGTTAAGGGCCTTGGTTTCGACGAATAAAAAGGGCGAAGTGGAACTTCCAAGAGAATGCGTGGTTGAGGTGGGCGTTTTTATGAATAATCTCCAATCGTTGGAGCGAATGGGGTTTTTAGAGCGAGCCGGGAACGGCAGTTCAGAGTTCACGTTTCGGCTGACTGAAAAGGGCGAGGTGTTGAAAAAATTGCTGCAAAAGGCGAATGTCTCCGCAGCTTGATGTGGGATTGATTCTTGCGGCCTGCGTTATTTCCAAGCATCAAATTCTGCCCTCCAAATGCCGAACTTTTGCCGCCTCGCCATGCTCGTAAAACTCATAATCGGCATCCGTTGCGCGGTAGTGATCTTCCTCCTTGTGGTGGTTCACGAGTTCGGGCATTACGTGGCGGGCATTTCCGTGGGCATCCCTGCGCAGTCGATGCGTATACGCATTTTTACATACCCACCTCATGTGGAGATGAAAGATGCCGATGGGTGGATTGCCCCGTGGGACTATGCCCGTTACGGCACAGTGGCACGGCGCTATATGAAAAGCAGGAGTGATGCTATTTTGTGCATTTCCGCCGGGCTGCTGCTCCAGACGGTGGTGTTCGTCGGGTTTTTGGCAATATTGGTTGGGAGGGGTAAACCTAGATCGTACTCACTTCCGATCACTGTTTCAGTTCTCGCCTGGCCAGTGTGGTAGCTTTGCCTTGATTGGACGCTTACATACAGACGAGGTGTGCCCGTCGGCGATTATTCTTCGTTGTGGACGATTTCACCGCTGACCTCGGTCCTGGTGACAGTGTTCGTTATTTCGGCACACGTCGGATCAGTCTTGTTTGTCAACGGGAGGCAATGAGACTGCGCTCCCGCGGGCCGAACCATGGTGCAACAATATCATTCCTTGAAGTTCACCATGCTTTCAAAACAAAATTGAAATCTGCCGTCCGAGAATCACTTCACGCTGGCATGCCGGCTTGCCTGCACGCGCTCGATCAAATCGGTGTCCCCGACATCCACCATGGCCCCACCGCCCTGGAATTCGACGCCTGCCTTGCCATCCTTGATCAGGATGAGCTGCACTTGAGCTCCAGCCGGTGCCTGAACGTTGCCAACCACCTTGCCATCCATTACGGCTGGAAAATCCACGACTTTCTTCAAAGCCACCAGCTTTGGCCATTCCGCCTTTGATTGGGTCAGTTGCGTCACATCCACGGTGTCTGGCGTGGACTGAGGAACGAGTTCAGCCACGGGAGACACAGGAGACGTTGATGGGACTGCCGCTACCTGGGGCGTTGGGGCAGCCACTGGAGGGGTCTGCACGACGTTTTGTGGAACCGGAGTGGGTGCCGGAGCCTGGACAGCAGTATCGTCAAGATGCAGGCCAGAAATGATAGTTGCGTGGATCTCCTTGGCTATCGGCAGTTTCGCATCCACTTTGGCCCGCACGTCCGGGTATTTGAAATAATAGACGTAGAAGCTCGAAAAGATGGCCACCACCCAGATGCTGCCCCAGAACAATTTACCAACCAGTTTTCGTATCATAATTTGATTTGCTCTGGGGAGAAATCAATTTTGATTACGCGATCCTCCCTACGGGCGGGTCGGACGCCTATTTTCAACTTCTATTTTTAAGATATTCAAAAATGCTTCCTGTCATTTTCAAGCGCAATGACAAAACGATAGGTGATTTCCCTTATCCAAAAACGACTCCAATGTTTCCTTTTCTGATCATTACTTGAAAATACGCGTCCGGAACGTCCGGGATCCATTATGTGAATATTCACACGCCTGAAGCATCCCCCAATGGCACACGTTCAACCGGTTGAGGATTTGATATGAAGGAGAATTGCCGCCAGATGATCAGAGCAGCGATGCCCAGCATTACATCGCATCCAATAATGTCTGCACAGCGGCACATTGGCTGCGAATGCAGTGCTGGGGCAGGGGGGAAACGTTTGCGTGAGCCAAGGTCGATTATTTGTGAAGTGGAAAAAAAAGATCTGTGCGGTTTATCGTTGAAAACCCGCCGCCAGATTCTTGAGGACAAGTTTTCAAAATTGCTTGACGGATTTCAGCTCGGTCCCGTTCTTAACGCACCCCCGCGGGTCATGCTGGAAAGGGTGAGGGATCTCGGTCTTGAAGGCGTGGTCGCGAAGCACAAGGAATCCCTTATGAAGTGGGGCAGAGGTTAGGCAACTGGCAGAAATACAAAACGCAGCAATCAGACAATTTCGCGATAGGCGGTTTTATTTCAGGGCGATTCCACGTGGACGAAATCGTGGTGAGCCAGTTCCGGGGCAAAGATTTGTTCTATATGGACAGCACAAAGAATGAGTTCGTGCCAGCAACACGCAAACTTGTCCTGGAACAAATTCAAAAACTTATAATTTCGGGGTGTCCGTTCGTAAATTTACCGGAGAAAAAAAGCTACCATCGTATGGATACAGAAAAAATGCAGAAGGTGAAATGGGTGAAACCGACTATTACCTACAATGGGGAATTTAGTCGTAGGCATCCCGGCTCATATTTTGTCAACGGAAGCAGTTTGGGCGTTCGTTGTTGCAGCCGTTCCGTACTGTCGGCGCGAATTACCAGTATATGGTTCCATTCAAGCCATCCGATCTTAAACGGTACCGGGATATCGCCGCTCTCCTCATAAAATACCGGCAGGGGGCATTGTTGAAAGATGTGCCGGTCGTTGACGATCCCCTGGAATATGGCGATCCGCCACCGGTGCCTCCGGAGGCCACGGAATTCGTGGCGGACCTGGAAAAGCTGGGCCCGACCTTCATCAAGCTGGGCCAGCTCCTCTCCACGCGCGCGGATTTCATCCCGGCCCCCTACATGGAGGCGCTGGCCAGGTTGCAGGACCGCGTGGAACCGTTTCCTTTCTCCGAGGTCGAGGCGATCGTCTCCGTGGAAATCGGGGCGCGGATATCGAAGGCGTTTACATCGTTTGAACATGAGCCGATGGCTTCGGCCTCGCTCGGGCAGGTGCATCACGCCACATTGCGCGACGGGCGCGAAGTGGCGGTGAAAGTCCAGCGCCCGAATATCCGGGAGCAAGTGGCGCAGGACCTGGTCACGCTCTCGGAGGTGGCTCAATTGATCGACAATCACACCGACCTGGGGCGCAAATACGAGTTCGCAAACATCATAGAGGAACTCCGCAAGACGATCCTGCAGGAACTCGATTACCGGCTCGAGGCGGAAAATCTGCGGATGATCGCCGAAAACATGGCCTCGTTCGAGCGTCTCGTCATCCCGCTGCCGGTTGACGATTATTCCAGCGGCCGGGTGCTCACGATGGATTTCATCCCGGGGGTGAAGATCACGAAGATCAACCGCCTCGTGAAGCTGGACATCGACGGGCAGGGGCTTGCCGGGGAAATATTCCGTGCGTATCTCCAGCAAATCCTCGTGGACGGCTTTTTCCACGCCGACCCGCATCCCGGCAATATTTTTCTCACCGACAACCATTGTGTAGCGCTGCTTGATCTCGGCATGGTGGGCCGGATCGGCTCGACCCTGCAGGAGCAATTGCTGAAACTGCTGCTGGCCATCAGCGAAGGCCAGGGCGACAAGGCGGCGGACGTGGCGATCAAGATCGGCGACCCGAGGGAGGATTTCGATGAATTGAAATTCCGCCATCTCATAGGCGAGGTGATAGCCCGGCAGGGCACCTCCACCATCGAGCAAATGGAGGTGGGCAAGGTGCTCATCGGGGTGACCCAAATCGCCGGGGAGTGCAACATCCGCCTGCCCGCGGAGCTCACCCTCCTCGGGAAAACCCTGCTGAATCTCGACCTCGTGGGCCGCACCCTCGACCCGGAATTCGATCCGAATGAATCGATCCGGCGCAATGCCGTCCAGATGATGCAACAGAGGACGGTAAAAAGCGTCTCCGCTGGAAATCTGCTCGCCGCATTTCTCGAGGCAAAGGAACTCATCGAAAAACTTCCCGGTCGCGTCAATCAATTCATGGAACTCGTCTCCTCAAACAAATTGCGTCTCAAGATCGATACGATCGACGAGGATTTGCTGATGGCCGGCCTGCAAAAGATCGCGAACCGCATCACGCTCGGCCTCATTCTTGCCTCGCTGATCCTCGGCGCCGCGCTGCTCATGCGCATCGAGACATCGTTCCGTCTTTTCGGTTATCCGGGATTCGCCATCATATTTTTCCTCGGGGCCACAGCCGGCGCCCTCGTGCTTGTCTATAGCATCCTCAAAAGCGACCGCCCCGGAAAGTAACCATGCCCCCAATAATTATCGCCGGTAATCGGCGGATACCCGCAAACGTACTGTAAAGAGGTGAACGTAACAGGGGCGGTTTCATTTATTCGATGCGCTGGAGATAACCGGATGACGGATCAACTAGAATGGCTACCAAAGACGCGAGACGTAGTCGCTCATTGCCAGCAGAAGGAGGATCGCCAGCCAGAAAAAACCGATGCTCGCAAACAACTGTGTAAGCCTGCTGGCATGGCGTAAGTGCATGAGGAAAACAATAATCAGCAAAGCCTTGACTGAGGCTATCGCCATGGCGAGTGGCAAATTAAGTTGTCCCAGATCGATGTAGGCCGCAGCCACGGTGGCAAAAAGCAGCGCCATCAGTAAGCCAAAGATGACGAGGTAGGTTCTGGCTGGGACGATTGCAGGTGTCATTGGCGGTGTCCTATGAGGTAGAGAAGCGGAAACAAAAATACCCATACGATATCCACAAAATGCCAGTACAGGCCGGTAATCTCTGCGGGCATATGGTTTTCTGCCGAGATTTTCCGTCTGGCGGCGAGCACGGCCATTACAAGCAACAGGCCGATGCCGATCGTGACGTGGATTGCGTGAAGGGCTGTTAGCGTGAAGTAGAGCCAGAAAAATAATTCCGCGTGAGGAGCTTCGCTGCCCTCCCATTTGAAATGCCAGCGCGGCACGAGTTGCTCGACGTAATCCGTATGATATTCGAACCCCTTGACGACGAGAAACGCCAGCCCGAGGCACGCGGTGCCCAGCAAAAAAGCCACGGTCGCCCTACGCCGACCGAGTTGCGCGGATTGCACGGCGAACGCCATCGTGAGGCTGCTGCAAAGGAGGATCGCAGTGTTCGGTCCGCCATAGCCAACGTAGAGCCGGTGGCTGGCTTCTTCAAATGCCTGCGGGTAACTGAACCGTGCGAATGTGTAACACAAGATCAACCCACCGAAAAACATCACCTCAGTGGCGAGGAAAATCCACATGCCCAGCGTGTCTGCCTCGCGCTGCTGCTCCATGGTATTGAATTGATGCGCCACCGTGTCTTCAGGCATGTTGCGCTCCTTCCCTGAGTTCTTCCGGTTTATATTGGTAGGGTTTATGCGTCACCAGCGGCGTCTCCTCAAAATTATCGCATGGTGGCGGCGATGCGGTCTTCCATTCCAGGCCGGTAGCCTCCCAAGGATTCGCCGGCGCTTTTTTTCCATACCAGAGCGACCATACAAAATAACAGAGCGGCATTAGGTAGCCGATCATCAGGACCGACGCCCCCGCGGTCGAGAGCACATGGAAGATTTGAAACTCCGGTGGATAGGAATGGTAGCGGCGCGGCTGGCCGAGATAACCGAGCAGGAATTGCGGGAAGAACGTCAGGTTGAATCCGATGAATGTCACGAGAGCGGCGATCCTGCCAAGGCTCTCAGGATACATGCGCCCGCTGATTTTAGGCCACCAGTAATGCAGGCCGCCCATGAATCCCGTCACCATTCCCCCGACCATGATATAATGGAAATGCGCGATGACGAAATAAGTGTCATGCAGATGCACGTCCACTGCCAGCGCGGCGAGGAATAGCCCCGTCAGACCGCCGATCGTGAACAACCCGATGAACGCCAGCGCATAGAGCATCGGCGTATCGTAGGAGATCGACCCTTTGTAAAGCGTGGCCGTCCAGTTGAAAACCTTGATCGCGGAAGGCGCCGCCACGATGAAGCTGAGCACTGAGAAGACCAGCCCGGCATAGATCGACTGGCTGCTCACGAACATGTGGTGTCCCCACACGAGAAATCCCACCACCGCGATTGCGATGCTGGAAAATGCGATGAAGTAATACCCGAAAATCGTCTTGCGCGAGAAGCAGGTGACCAGTTCGCTGATCACGCCCATCCCGGGCAGGATCATCACATACACCGCGGGATGCGAGTAGAACCAGAACATGTGCTGGAAGAGCACCGGATCGCCCCCGAGATCCGGGTCAAAAATTCCCACGCCCCAGATGCGTTCCACGGAGATCGCGAGCAGTGTGATCGCCAGCACGGGCGTCGCCAGCACGAGGATCAGGCTCGTGGAATAGAGGCTCCAGATGAACAGCGGCAGACGGAACCACGTCATGCCGGGGGCGCGCATCTTATGAATGGTGACGATGAAATTCAGCCCTGTGAGAATCGAGGAGAATCCCGCGACGAACACGCCTGCGATCATTGTCACTACATTTGAGTTGGAGTAAGTGCTGCTGTAAGGCGTGTAAAAAGTCCAGCCCGTGTCCACACCGCCGATGATCACGGAATACACGGCCAGCGCGCCGCCGACGAGGAAAAGATACCAGCTCAGTAAATTGAGTTTCGGAAAGGCTACATCCCGGGCGCCGATCATCATAGGGATCACGAAATTTCCGAGCACGGACGGGATCGACGGGATGAGGAAAAACCAGACCATCAGCACGCCGTGGATTGTGAAAAGCTTGTTATATGTCTCCGGTAAAACTAGGTGCCCGTTCGGCGTGAGAAGCTCGATGCGCATCATCGCCGCCGCGACCGCCGCGATCGCGAAGAAGACCAGGATCGAGAGCAGGTAGAGAATGCCGATGCGCTTGTGGTCGGTCGTCAGCAGCCATGAGCGTACCGTGTGCTCCGTAAGATAATTCTCCCTCGCCTCGTCCCCCGCCGGCTCGATCAGGTTGATTTGCGTCGTGTTCATTGCTGGTGTTCCTGCGCGGGTTTCGAGCCCAGGCTCTTGATGTAGGAGATCAACTCCATGAGTTCCTCTTCGCTGAGATGTCCCTTGAAGCTGGGCATCAGATTCTGGTAGCCCACCGCGATCTGCGACCCCGGCAACAGGATCGAGTCGCGGATGTATTGGTCATCGGCGGTGACGATGTGTCCGTCATTGAGCGGCACGGGACGCCCGTAGAGCCCTTCCAGGCCGGGCGCATGGATTTTAGAACTCATGCCATGGCAACCGCTGCATCCAAGCGCAGTGTAGAGCCTCCCGCCCGCCGCCGCCATCGTCTCTCCCTGGCCCGTGGAAAGCAGCCATCGCTGGTAATCCGCCGGTTCCATGACATCCACCCAGCCGATCATCGCGGCGTGGCTCGTGCCGCAATATTGCGCGCAAAAAATGCGATACCGCCCCGTGCGCGTGGGCGTGAACCATTCGGTCGTATAGCGTCCCGGCACCACATCCTGTTTCGCGCGGAAAGCAGGCACGAAGAAATCGTGGATCACATCCTGCGAGGTCATCGTCAGCTTCACCGCGCGCCCCACCGGGATGTGCATTTCGTTGATCTCGCGGTTGCCCTCCTCATGCTGCAGTTTCCACATCCATTGCTTGCCCACCACGCTCACCTCCAGCGCATTCGCAGGCGGCGTCTCGATATGGAAATAAACCTCCGCCGCCCATGCGAAAATCCCTAGCCCGATGAAGAGCGGGATGATCGTCCACGTAACTTCGAATTTCCACGTGGAGAAATTTTTCAGCGTCCGGTCCACCGGATTTCCCTTCCGGTACCGGATCGCGAAATAGCCCAGCGGTAAAAACACCAGTGCCATTATGAATACGCTCAACGCCGCAAGTGCCCAGAAAATCTGGTCCACCTGATGTCCATTCGCCGCCGCATCCTCTGGAAATAAGTGGAATGGCATAAGGTCAGGTCTTGCGCTTCCAGTCACGCATGAGGCAGCGGCCAATCATGACACCAAGCCCCGCGAGGGTGACGACGCCGCAACCGCGCACGCAGTTCAAAATCAGGCTCCCATATTTACTCGTGACCGGGCTGTAATGGAAACAAAGCAGCAGCAACTGCCGGGTCGACGAGCCCGTCTGGTTTTCCGAGGCGCTTGTCAGCGCCGCATTCACGTCCTTCGCCTGGAAATCGACCCCGAAGAAATAGCGGGCAATCCTCCCCTGCGGCGTCATCACCACAAATCCGCTCGGATGCGCATATTGTTTCACCGCCGGATCATAAACATAATGGAACCCGATCTCATCCGACAGCTTTCGGATCGCCGCCTCATCCCCTGTGAGAAAATGCCAGCCTCCCTCCGCGCCCGCCCTGGCATAGTGCCTTAGGTAAGTGCTCTTCTTCGACGCCGCAAGATCCGGTTTCTCCGATGGATCGATGCTGAAGTTGATTACTGTAAATTGATCCCCCACATTTGACTTCAAATCCTGCAGCGTTTCCACGAGGCCATTCAGCACTAGCGTGCAAAGCATCGGGCAGCCATAGTACCCCGGCACGAGGATCACCGGCTTGCTGCCAAAGTAAGCCCCGAGTTTCACACTCCTCCCATTTTCATCCACAAACGGCAGGTCGGCCGATATCTGATCCCCGGGTTTTTGATCAAACCGAATCTCCCGCAAAGCCGCATCCGAAAGTCCGTCTGCGTGGATTGCCGTGGCCACAAAAAGCACAAGGAATACGAATAGAAAGGGTTTCATTTTGCCGGTGTCCCGTTTGGTGTTGTCTCGCGTTCCAGCGGCCGCACCTGCTGCATATCCAGCGTCGTGCGGTACGGCTTTGGCGCATCCGGGTCATCCCTCATCGGAAGCCCGCGCTGCGCGATCAGTTCCATCGCGCGGTCGATCGGTATCCGCACCACCCCGGCTTCCTTGTCAATCCACCCATAGCTTGTGAGTTCTCGGTCCTCTTTTGCCCGCAGCGCGGCAAGATCAACCTCCGGTGCGAACTGCAATTGCGGCCTGGGAAATCGCTCGCGCGACGCGGCAATCGAGGCAGCGATCCGCCGCGCCGCATCACTTTGATCCGCATTTTTCGCGTGCCGTTGCATCATGTTAAACATCTGCGCAATGGCAAAAGCGATAATCGTGCAAATTATCGCCAGTCCCGCTCCCGCGAACCACACATACTGCGTCCTCACGTCGGATGTCTCGTGCCCCGGTGTCTCTGGAGAATTATTTTTCATAATCGTATGATTGTCGCGGATCGTTCCTGACCAGCAAAGGCCGGTTCTTTAACCGCATCGCAAACGTCGCAATCCAAATCCCGCCAACCCCCACGGGCGCCGCGATATCAAGCCAGTGAAAATGAATTCCCGTCCTGTAAAAGGAAGGCGCGATGAGCCACCACGTATCCACCATGTGCGCTAGGAAAACCGTCCCTGCAATCCCGGCCAGCACCGGCACATTGCTTTTCAATTCCCGCGACAGCAGCAGGAAAAACGGGATGATGAAATGGAACAGGAAAAGAAACCAGACAACCCCTTTCCAGCCCCCAGCGATCCGGTGCAGATACCAAGCGATTTCGTGCGGCTGGTTGCCGGAATAGATGATCAGGAGTTCGCCAAAGGCCATGTAAGTCCACAGCATCACAAACGCCAGCAGCAGCATTCCGAGTTGATGAAATGTCGCGGGCGTGACGATTGTAGGAAACGGTTCGAGGTTGCCCAACCACGCAAGGAGCATGATGACGAAGGCCAGTCCCGTGAGCATCTGTCCCACCACGATCAACACCAGAAACATCGTCGAGAGCCAATCCGGCTCCAGCGAGAGAATCCAATCCACGAATACAAATGTCGCCGTGAGCGGATAAAGCACGATGCCCGGTCCGCTGAGAGTGCGAAGCTTGCGTGTCGGCTCAGCACCGGTCGTGGCATCCTGCTGGAATGACCATTTGTTCATCACGAATGCAACGCCGGACCAGGGAACGAAAAACACCGCCGCGCGAATGAAAAATGCCGGGGCATTCATATAGCCGCTGCGATGTCGCATCACTGGATCGGCGGCCACTGCGTGGGGATCAGTCCACAGGTACAAATGGTGAAGCCCAAAGCAGACCGGCAAGAATAGCAACATCATGAGCGGCAGCGTCATGATCGCAGCCTCAAAAAAACGCCGCACGGGAAATCCCCATCCACCCCCCGTGAGATGATGGATCATGAGAAAACCGAAACATCCCAGCACCACCCCGAGCCAGAACAGATAACCGGAAAGATACGAGATGAAAAACTGTCGCGTGTCCGTAAAAGCACCCACGACACAAAGCACGGCTCCGATGACTCCGGCAATGAATGCCTTCGTTTGCAGGCTGCTTAACCGCGCATGGATGGCTTCCTTGTTCATTGGGGGCGGAGTTTATTTCGTTCGTCCGGGGGCGCGTCCTCGAATTTCGCATTATGGCTGAGCTGGAGCGCACGGATGTAGGCGACGATCGCCCAGCGGTCCGCCGGCTCCACGCGCGCCGAGTAGGAATACATGACGCCGTAGCCGTTGGTGATCACGTCGTAAAAATGGCCCGGCGGCGCCTGCCGCATGCGATCGATGTGGTAGGAAGGCGGCGTCGGGAAGCCGCGCTGCACGATCATCCCGTTTCCATTGCCCGTGCGCCCGTGGCAAACCGAGCAGTAAATGTTGTACCGCTGCCGCCCCCGTTCCAGCATCCCGCGCGTGACTTTCATCGGGAATGCTTCCAGGAGTTTTCCGTCGTCCGTCTTTCCCTGGAAATAGCCCGTGTCAAGATTCGCATGACCCCACGCTACGGTATTGGGTGGGGGAGGCCGCGCACTGGCGCCATCGGGAAAAAAATTGTCTTCCGCAAACGGCTTGTAACGCGGCTGGTTGTACATGTCGCGCCGGCACGCTGCGAGGAACAACACGATGCACAATGGGAACAGGAGGCGTATCATTTTGTAACCTCCGAGATGTTGATGGCCTCAAATTTTTCCAGAAATGCCCGCGTTGCCACCGGTTCGAATTTAGGATCGATTGATTCGATGCACAGGAAAAAGCGGTCGATCGAAGCCCGCTCGAAATGCGGCGCATTGAATACCGGATGATACGGTTGCGGCAGTTTATTTAACAGCAGTGCGCTGAAAAATGCCGAGAGCGCGGCACCCAGCACGGTGAGCTCGAACGTGATGGGGATGAACATCGGCCACGAGTTCAACGGCCGCCCGCCGATGTTGATCGGGTAACTGACGACATTCGCGTACCACTCCATAAAATATCCACCCAGCCCGCCGCAAATCCCGCCGAGCAGCACGATCAACGGAATCTTTGTGCGCCCGCGTCCCAACGCCTGCGGCAGCCCTTCCACCGGAAACGGGGTGAATCCATCCATACGGCAGTAGCCCTCTTCGCGCGCGCTGTTTGCCGCCTCGAGGAGTTGCCCGTGCGTTTCAAATTCCGCGATCAGTCCGTAAATGGAATTGTTCGTTTTCATGCCGGGATTTTTTTCGGTTCCGCGACCAGTTCGCGGGTTTCTGAAATTGAAATCATCGGCACAAAACGGATGAATAGGAACAGCAGCGTGAGGAACAGCCCCACTGTGCCCGCCAGCGTCGCCCAATCCCACGCCGTCGGCGTATACATCCCCCACGCCGATGGCATGAAATCCCGTTGCAGGCTCGTGATCACGATTACAAAGCGCTCCACCCACATCCCGATATTGATCGCGAACGCGACGAGGAACAGCAACACGGTATTCGTTCGCACACGCCGCGACCAGAGCAACTGCGGGACCGCCACGTTCAACACCATCAATCCCCAGAACACCCAGCCGTACGGCCCGAAGGCGCGGTTGTGCATCATGTATTCCTCAAACTTGTCGCCGCTGTACCAGGCCATGAATGCCTCGATGAGATAGCCGTAGGCAACCATTTCGCCGGTCACGAGCATGATGTTCGCCATATTGTTCAGGTAGCGTGTCGTGATGAAGCCTTCGAGGCGGTACAGTTTGCGGATCGGAATGATGATATTCAGCACCATCGCGAAGCCCGAAAAAATCGCGCCCGCGACAAAGTAGGGCGGAAAAATCGTCGAGTGCCATCCCGGCACGATCGCGACCGAGAAATCGAAACTCACCACGCTGTGCACCGAAAGCACGAGCGGCGCTGCAAGCCCCGCGAGCAGCAAATAGGCCGACTGGTGCCGTTGCCAGTGCGCGGCAGAACCACGCCATCCCAGTGCGAAAAATCCGTAGATTTTACGTTTCAGCGGTGTCTCCGCCATGTCCCGCACGCTAGCTAGGTCGGGCAGCAAGCCGAGATACCAGAAAAGCAGCGACACCGTGAAGTAAGTGCTCACCGCGAAAACATCCCACACCAGCGGACTGCGGAACTGCGGCCAGAGCCCCATGGTATCGGGGTAGGGCAGGATCCACCAGAAGACCCATGGCCTGCCCAGGTGCAGCAATGGGAAAATGCCCGCGCACGCAACCGCAAAAAGCGTCATCGCTTCGGTGAAGCGGTTGATTCCTGTGCGCCATTGCTGGAACAGCAGAAGCAGGATCGCCGAGATAAACGTGCCCGCGTGGCCGATGCCGATCCACCAGACGAAATTCACGATGGCAAATCCCCAGGCCACCGGCATGTTGATTCCCCAGATGCCCACTCCTTTCACCAGCAGCCACGTGACTGCCAGAAACAGCATCATCAGCAATGCAAATCCGATCGCGAAACCAAAATACCATGCCCGCGGGGGCTGCTTTGCCAAGGGGATTGAGGTAATCCTGCCAGTGATGCCCGCGTAGGTCTGTCCCGGTGCGATGAGTTCGCCGGGGTTTCCGTGCTGGTCGGACTTTCCGGGTGGAGGATCACCAATCATGATTTCATCTCCGGGTTGGGATTACGCAGTTTGCCGAGATAACTCGTGCGCGGTCGCGTGTTGAGTTCGCCCAGCATCCCATAGCTCAGCGGCTGCGCCCTAAGTTTGGAAACACGGCTCGCCGGGTCGTTCAAGTCGCCAAAGACAATCGCCTCCGCGGGGCACGCTGCCTGACACGCGGTCACCAGCTCGCCATCGCGGATTTTCCGGTCCTCCTTCTCGGCGGTGATGCGCGCCGCGTTGATCCGCTGGGTGCAGTAGGTGCACTTCTCCATCACGCCGCGCGAGCGCACGGTGACATCCGGATTTTTCACCATTTTCTGCACGGAAGTCATACCCGCGTTGAACTCGAGGAAATTGAACCGCCTCACTTTGTAGGGGCAGTTGTTCGAGCAATAGCGCGTGCCGATGCAGCGGTTGTAAACCTGCATGTTCAGCCCCTCGTCGTCATGTACCGTGGCGCCGACCGGGCAGACGACCTCGCACGGCGCGTTCTCGCAATGCATGCACGGCACAGGCTGGTGGCTGATTTCCGGGTCGTCGAGGCCACCCCGGTAATAGGCGTCCACGCGTATCCAATGCATCTCGCGCCCGCGCGCCACCTGGTCCTTGCCGACCGTGGGAATATTATTCTCAGCCTGGCAGGCGATGGCGCAGGTGTTGCAGCCGATACAGGTGTTCAGGTCGATCGACATGCCCCATTTGTAGCCCGTGTATTTGAATTCATCTGGGCTGTACAAGGTGTCGTCGCGGCCCGGTTCCGGCTCCGTACGTGCGCTCATGAAGTGCGGATCCGACTGGAATTCCTGCCACGTTCCTTCGCGGATGATGTCGCGGCCCTCGACGTTGAAATGCCGCTGTGTCGTGGAGAACGGATACGTTTCCCCAGTCTTGCGGATCTGCAGGCCGGAGCCAAACCAAAGCGCGTCCGACGTTCTTAAAGCATAGGCATTAAAACCCGTGCCCGTCCCGACGCGCCCCGTCTTCTGCCGGCCATAGCCAAGGTGCAACGTCACGGAATTCTCCGCCTGCCCAGGAAGTATCCAAACCGGAATCCGCAGGGTGCGCCCGCGGAATTCCAGTTCTACTACATCGCCATTCTGAAGCTGCTCGCGCTGTGCAAGCGCGGGGCTGATCAAAGCCGCATTGTCCCACGTCAATTTCGTAAAAGGCCTCGGCAATTCCTGGAGCCACGCATTATTTACAAAGCGTCCATCCCACACGGAGGGATCGGGCCGGAAAACAAGCTCAAGCCCGCCACCGGGTCGAATATTCGAAGTCCGAGCCGGTTCGGCAGAGGTGACCGCGATGGTTTCAAATGCCGTGCCCGCAATAAACCCGTCTGACAACGCCTTGCGCCATGTCTTCTCAAAATCCGGTAGGTTCTGCGCGCTCCAGTAATCTCTGACGATTGTGTAGGAATTCCGCGTCGGCTGCCGCAGCAACGCGTCAATGAGTTCAAGCGGTGTCTTCCCTCCATAAAGCGGTTCGATGAGCGGTTGTGTGATCGAGACCGTGCCATCGAAAGCCCGCGCATCCCCCCAGCTCTCCAACTCATGTGCCGCAGGAATGTGCCAGTGACAAAATCGTGAGGTTTCGTTCTCGTCCACGCCGAGCCGCACACACATTTTGAGTTTCTCCAGGGCCTTTGAAAAATCGATGTCAACAGGCGCATCATACACCGGGTTGCCTCCCAGCATCACGAGCATGTCGGCCGATCCCGATTCAATATCTGCTACCAGTTTCTTCAAGGACTCCATTCCGTTCACGAGCTCCGAATCGAACGCGTTTGTATACACAACTGTTTTTCCCGCATTTCCCAGCGCCCCGTTAATCCAATGCACAAGCGCGTGCACGGACGCCGGTTGCCCTTTCCCGGCGATCACCGCGCTCCTGCCCGCGGCCCTTTTCAAATCGGCGGCAACCGCCGCGATCCATCCACCGTGTTCACCGGCGCCTCCGTCGTCCCCCGGCAATCCCAGCCGGTGTGCCAGCGCCGACGCGAGCGCCTCAATCCCGCCGGCAGCCAGCGACAGCCGGTGATCCGCCATCGCGCCCGTGATGCTCGAGGAGGGTTCCGCGACATATAAACGATTCATACCATCAGCAGTGTCCGGGCGCCGGCGCGTAGAGAATTGCCGTGCGTAACGCAGACTGGCCGGGTGCGTGGAAAGAAAATCTGCATCCAAAGCCAGAATCACATCCGCTTTTTCAAAATTATACAGAGTTTCAACCGCTCTCCCGAAAGCGATCTGCGCCCCCAGCCGCACTGTGTCGAGGCCCACCGGTTCCCGTTGGCACCATTTTGCCAGGGGAAAGGCTGCAAGCAGCGCCCGCATCTGCGAATGAAAAACAGGCGACGTGACGCAGCCGCTCAGGATGCGCAGGCCGGCGCCCTTCTTTTCCCTCTGCGCGCGCATTTCCAGATTCATCACGGACAGAAATGCTTCCCAGCTTGCCGGTTTGCCTGCATTCAGGACCGTTTGCGCCCTGTCGGGATCGTAAAGATCGAGTACCATCGCCTGCCCGAATGCAGTCGTCGCGCCCAGGTTTATGGGGTGATCCGGATTCCCCTCGATCTTAGTCGGGCGGCCCTCGTGGGTGGTAACGAGTATCCCGGTTGCAAAACCATCCAGCAGCGCCGTGGTTGCGTAATGCAGAGGTTTTCCCGGCACCAGTTCCGGGGGCTGTTTCACATAGGGGACGATTTTTTCGACCGGTTGCCTCGTGCACGCCGCCATGCCCGTCAGCGCCAGGGATGCGCCCATGATTTTCAGAAAATGCCTTCGGCTGACTTCATCCTTCAACTCCGAGGCGGCCGAGGGAAATTCCCGGTGCAAAAAATCCTGGAACTCCGGCGTCCCCGCGATTTCATCCAGCGAGCGCCAGTAGTTCAGTCCATGCATTTCCTCCAGGCGTCGGCGAATCCTGCTTATATCGATGCGCCCACTATCTTCGGTTTCAGAAATCGGGTGGTGATCGTGGCGGTTCATTGGCATCAGCGGTGACACACGCTACAATTCGTAAGGCGGGAGGTTTGCACGTGATACGCAGTCAGCAATTCACGCCCTGCCTTCTCCTGGTCGGCAGGCTTCCGCCATTTCATGTCGAAGACTTCATCGCGCGGCCGGATTTCCTTTTCCGGCGCCCGATGGCAGTCCAGGCACCATTTCATATAGAGGGTATTCTGCTTCCAGGTGAGGGGCATCTGGTCCACTTGCCCATGGCAGGAAACGCATCCGATGCCTTTGTTCACATGGATGCTGTGGTCGAAATAAACGAAATCGGGCAGGTCGTTGACGCGGTTCCAACGGATTGCTTTGCCGGTCGCGAGACTCTGCCGCACGGGCTCCAGCATGGCCGCCTGCTTCCACAACTGCGAATGGCATGTCATGCAGGTATCTGTGGGAGGAACGCCGGCAAAACGCGACGTTTCGGCCGACACATGGCAGTAGCGACAGTCGATGCCCAAGCCATCCACATGGTGCTTGTGGCTGAATGGCACCGGTTGCTCGCGGGGCACACCGACCATGGTGGTATAGGGCGACCAAAAGACTTCGGCTGCAATCCACCCCGTGCCCGAAAGCGCCAGCAAGGCACATAGAATTCCTACCCGTGAAATTGTATTGGCACTCTGGTTGAAAATTTGCGCCATTTTTTATGCATCATTTCAAACAAATGATCCAGCAGGCAGGCCCGCAAAAATCTCCACCGGGGTGATCAACTCCTATTTCGACTTGAAGTAGCTCTCCAGGGAAATTTCAGCCCCTTCCTTGTCCAGCAACCGTCCTCCACGCTGGATGATGAGCGAGAGTTCCTTATGAATCTTTTCCAATGCGAAGGCTAGGGATTGCAACGAATCCTCGCCATAAATCTCAGGGGTGGAATCCGCGAAACCTCTGAATCTGATCGGAGTACGCCAGAAGCCGCCAAGCGACTTATAGGGGGAACCCACGGCGGCCGAGATGCTGGAGCGTTCGCCATTGGAGGCGACGCACAATAATTCGACCTTTGCTATCACGTCGTACGATTTTCCGGGTTCGTGCGTGATGCGATCGGTCTCAACAGTGGGATCCTTGGCAACATGCGGGGAAGTTTGAGAATTCATAGAAATTATTCCTTACCTTTATTTCGGTTCCCGGGGTAATTACGGACGTCTCGACCCCGTTCCTGCCAACTTCCTGCAACCGCAATGCCGGGCCAATACGAACATCGTAAACGAATGTGTAATCAGGGATTCAGGCCGTGGTCGGGAGCGTTATTGGTTGCCTGTGCGGCATCTGGCGGCCCATTGAAACCGAATGGCAGGACTCACTTGATCTTACCTTAACAAACTCATGAGAGATATTCCAGAGAGTAATAATCCTTTGTGGTTCCAAGATGCGGTGATTTACCAGATGCACGTCCGCGCATTTTACGATAGCGACGGCGATGGAATCGGGGATTTCCGGGCCTGATGCAGAAATTGGACTACATTCAGCGCCTGGGGGTGACGACAATATGGCTGCCCTTTTATCCCTCTCCCCTGCGCGACGACGGATATGATATCGCAGACTATTATACAGTGAATCCTGCGTATGGAACGCGGGAGGATTTCAAGGCGTTCCTCGATCAAGCGATCAGCATTCGTGGTTCCAGCTCGCAAGGACCGCGCCAGGGGGATCGCCATGACGTGACTTTTACGTCTGGAATAAAAAGCTCGACCACTATCAGGAGGCGCGCATTATTTTCAAGGATTTCGAGCATTCCAACCGGTCCTGGGATGCCGTGGCGGAGTTGATCAGGCTCGAGAATGAGATACTTTCGCGGCAGGCGAAGCTTTTGCAAGTCAGGATCGGCGCCACGAAAATACGGGTGCATGGTGACTATCATCTCGGCCAGGTTTTGAATACGGGAAAGGATGTCGTGATCACTGAGTTCGAGGGTGAGCCGGCGAGGCCAATGAGCGAACGGAAGATGAAGCGCCCCGCAATGCAGGATATAGCAGACATCCTTCGCTCCTTTCATTATGCTATCTATAGCGCACCTTCGCAGCAGCAGGCCTTGAGCGAAGACGACACGGAATTTTTGAAAATCTGGGCGGAGCGCTGGGCTGAATGGATGAAGCAACTTTTCATGGATGTATACCTCGAGACTGTGGGACGGGCGACTTTTATTCCGGCGGACCCGGCCGCCTTTTACATTTGCTCCATGCTCATCTTTTAGACAAGGCCGTGTACGAGGTTTGCTACGAGCTAAATAACGGCCCGAGTGGGTATTTATTCCGGTACGCGGTTTAAAACGGCTTTTGACTCTAAGGTCCTGACGACGGTTCCTTTTTGTGCATACGCCTTGCGTATTCAATGAAACCCAAAAACACCGTCACGAAAGTAAAACAGGGAAAGTGCAAACCTGTCGGGATTCGCATCGGCATCTCGGGCTGGACATACCAGCCGTGGAGAGGCGCTTTTTCCTTGGATGCAGAAGAAGGAGTTAAAATAGGCGTCACGGCAGATGAACACGATCGAGGTCAATGGATCTTTCTATTCATTGAAACCCCCAAAAAAACTATCACGCCTGGTACGATGTCACGCGGCGGAGGAGAAGTATATCCGCCTAAATGTGTCCCCGTTGGGCATCGGGCGGAATTTCTAAAATTGTCAATAGCTTCCGTAGTTGGGTTTTAGAATAAAGTTGCATGGCAGTGCATGGCAGTAAATTTGCTTATTAGTGCGCTTTGGTGCCATTTCGTTAAAAAATGCCTTCTGCAATAAGACGCACGGAGTGAAGCTATTGCGCATTGAAGTGCATCGACGCGAAAAACTTCAGACGGGTTCGAGCCCCGTAGACTCCGGTTTTTCCCAACCGGCAAAAATTTTCCATGGCGTGATCGCGCTCATAGTCCTCATCTGGGGCATTTCGAACGGGCGCACCGGAACTTGGCATGCGGAAGGATACCCCGGGTTCGTTCCAAAAATCTGTTCCAACATGGCCCATTCCGGTCGTGGCGGTTTTGCTGAAACCCCTTATCCCGCCTTCACTTCATCGAGTACCTCGCGTAATTTGTGCGCGAGGGCGGAGGGCGTGAACGGTTTCTGCAAAAGTGCGATCCCTTTGTCCAGCACCCCCTGGTGAACGATGGCGTTCTCGGTATAGGCGGAGGTGTAAAGAATCCTGGTGTGCGGATACAGCGCGCTCACGCGGTCGGCCAGTTCTTTGCCGCTCATGTGCGGCATCACGACATCGGTGAACAACAAATCAACATATCCCGTGCCGCCCTGCTTCTTCAGGTCCAGGGCCTCGACCCCGTCGGCCGCCACCAGTACCGTGTAACCGAGCCGTCTTAGCAAAGTCGCGGCCATCATGCGCAAGGCGGGATCGTCGTCCACCAGCAGAATGGTTTCCGTGCCGCGCGGCAGGTCGGCGTCGTGAAGCCGCGGGACGGGCACATGCGCCTGGCGCTCCACCTGCGGCAGGTAAACCTTGAAAGTGGTTCCCCGGGCGGGCTCGCTATAGACGCCGATGTGGCCGCCGCTCTGCTTGATGATGCCGTAACAGGTGGACAGGCCCAGGCCGGTTCCCTGGCCCACGGGTTTGGTGGAGAAAAACGGCTCGAAGACGCGGGACTTCACCTTTTCGCTGATGCCTGTGCCCGTGTCCGTGATTGCAAGCATCACATATTCCCCGGTCTTCAAATCTGGAAAACGGCTGACATATTCACCGTCCAGCGTGACATTGGCGGTTTCGAGCGTGAGTTTGCCGCCATGGGGCATTGCATCCACGGCGTTCATCACCATGTTCATGATGACCTGCTCGATCTGCCCGGCGTCGGCCTTTACAGTCTTGAGGCCGGTCGTGCGAACAATGCGGACGTCCGTTCCCACGCCCACCAGGTGGCGCAGGGTGGTTTCCATCCGTGTGAGGATGGAGTTCAGGTCGATGATTTCGGGCTGGAGAATTTGTTTGCGCCCGTAGGCAAGCAGTTGACGCGTCAGGATCGCGGCCCTTTCCGCAGCTATGTGGATTTCATTCGCGTTGGCGCACAAGAGGTCGCCGGGGGGAAGATCGTTCAGCAGTAATTCACTCTGCCCGATGATGGCGGTCATGATGCTGTTGAATTCGTGCGCAATTCCGCCAGCCAGTTTACCCACGGTTTCCATTTTTTGTGACTGGAAAAGCTGGGCTTCCTCCTTCTTGCGCTGGGTCATGTCGCGCATGATGGTCGAGAGGAACTCGATTTTCCCCTCCGGGGATTTGTGGGAGATGATGACCTGGGAGACCAGGAATCCGTGACCGAAACGGCTCAACAACATCGTCTCTCCACTCCAAATGCCCTGGCGGACGGCAGATGGAATTCCGACAGTCAGGATGGGATGGCTTGCGGGCTCCGGGATGAAATCAGCGATCCGGGTTTTGGTGATATCTTCGTCCATGCCCACGCCCAGTATGCGGCGGCCTGCGCGGTTGAGGTAGGTGAGATTTCCGTCGGGGTCGTAGATGCTCACCAGGTCGGGTGTTGCCTCGAGGATGGCTACCAACCGGTCGCGGGAGGCCTCTGCATGTTTTCCATCGGTGATGTCGGTAACGATGCCGGTATGGCGGATCAGTTTATCCGCGCCATCCCGCACTTGAAAACTCCGGACACGAATCCAGCGGATCGCGCCATCGGGCCGCACGATGCGATACTCGATGTCCAGACCTGCCGCGTCTCCCGTGAGCATTGCGAAGGCGGACACCACACGCTCACGATCCTCCGGCATGATAAAGTCAGCCCACTGTTTTGGATTTGCATACAGGCTTTCCACAGTGCGGCCCCAGATTCGCTCAAAGGCGGGACTGATGTAATGCACCTCGCTCATGTCCGACGAACGAATCCAGAATGCATCGGTTATGTTGTTTGCCAACTGGTGGAATTTTTCGTTGCTCTCGCGCAAGGCATCCTCAGTCCGTTTGCGCTCGACGTTTTCCGCATGCAAAGCTTCGTTGGATTCTGCGAGTGCAGCCGTCCGCTCGATGACCCTGTCTTCCAGCAGGGACTGGGTTTGTCGCAGTTCGTCTTCCGCGCGTTTTTGATCTTCTATATCCGTGCATGTCCCCACCCACTGCACGATTTCTCCCTTTTCATTGCGCCGCGGCGAAGCGCGTCCCAGGAACCAGCGGTAGGTTCCGTCGGCCCCGCGTTTGAAACGATACTTGAACTCATACATTTCCCCCGTGGCGAGCGAGCGCAGCCAGCCCTCGATGCATGACGACAGATCATCCGGATGTATTGCGGCATCCCAACCCCAGTCTTTTGTCTGCTCAAGCGTAAGCCCTGTGTAATCGAACCACTCCTTGTTGTAGTAATCGAGCCCTCCATCCGGCCGCGCAGTCCAGATGACAAGCGGCACAGTATCGGCTAGGAAGTTATAGCTTTGCTCCCCTTCGCGCAAAACGGCCGCTATCTTCGCCTCCTTCAGTTCGTGCTCGACGCGCCGGGCCTCCGTGATGTCGCGGAACGTCCAGATCCTGCCGTAGTATTTTCCGTTGTTCCCGGTGACGGGCGATGAATACCGGTCCAGGACCGCCCCGGCATTAAGTTCGATTTCATCCCTGCTGATTTCATCCGGATGTGAATTAAGATAACGGACCTTTTCAATGAACTGATCGGGATTTTTGACGATGCCGGTGACCCAGTTTAGCTGCGGCCTGTCATCCTTGTCCTCGGCGACGTGTGGGGGGATTCTTAACAAGTCGGCAAACCTCTGGTTTTGAAGGATTTTTTTTCCGTGCTCATCCACCACCAGGATTCCGTCTATGGACGAGTTTACCTGCGCTTCGAGGAACGCGGTTTTCCATTTCAACTCCTCTTCCGCCCGCTTTCGTTCGGTGACTTCGACTTGCAAAGAGCTGTTGTCCTCCTTGAGCCGCTGGGAAATTCCCGCAACTGCAAAACCCGTCCCGATGGCAATGAGTATCGCCATGCCGATGAAGACATCGCCCCTGATTCTTGTCTTGGAAACAAAACGCGTCGTTGCCCCGGTGGTTTCCTTCGCATCTGTTGCTACAAAAGTAATCAATTCGTTGATTGCCTTCAGGAATTCGTCGTATGCGGGGGCCTGCTTCGAGTTGATGAGATTTATTGCCTCGGAGTCCCGGTTGTCACGGCCCAGCGCCAGCACGGGCTGCGTTTGTTCCCAGTACGCTTTTTGCATCTGCATGACCCTGTCGTAAAGCCGTCTCTCCTTGTCTGTATCAATGAATTTTTGATAGTCGGCGAGCTTACTCGTATTGATGGTCTCGATCTCGCGAACGGTCCGGTCGAGAGTCTTTTCCTCTTCAATGTCAGACGCAATGATCAGCCGCAGAGTTCCGGCCTGTATCTGCCCCACATCCTGTGCAGTGTCATCGATCAACGCCAGTTTGTTCAACGCGCTCGATTGTTGCATCTGGTTGCTTCGCTCGATGGAGCGCACGCTGAAATAAAACAGCGCGCCGGTGGCCAGCAGGATCGCGCACAGTGTCCCGAACATGAAGAGCACCAGTCTTCCAACCGGCAGTTGCTTGAGCTTGTTTACAAACATTAAGTTTGCAGCGGTGTATCCAGCACTTCCCGCACTTTGCGGGCGAGTATCGAAGGGGAATAAGGCTTCGGAAGAAATGAGACACCCGGTTCGAATACCCCATGCGGGGCGATGGCGTCATCCATGTAACCAGACGTGAACAGGATTTTGAGATCGGGGTAAGTGGAGACAAGCCACTCCGCCATCGCCTTGCCACCCATCTGCGGCATTATGACATCGGTGACCACCAGGCAGATCGGAGATCCCTTGTATTCGCTGGCTGCCAGCAATCCATCCTTGCCGTTTGAAGCAGTCAGCACTTCATACCCCTGGGCTTCCAATACACTGCGGGCGAGATGACGCACGGAGGGATCGTCCTCCACGACCAGCAGGGTTTCCGTGCCGCGCGGCAACGGGCCGCCCCAGGCTGGTTTTGCCGCGACATCCAGCGGCAGGTCAACCCGTGGAAAATAAATCTCGAAAGTCGTGCCCTTGCCGACCTCACTGCAAACGTCGATATGGCCGCCGGATTGCTGGATGATCGTCTGGCAGGTCGCCAGCCCCAGGCCGGTGCCTTTGCCCTTCGGCTTTGTAGTGAAAAACGCCTCGAACAAATGCGCCTTGACCTCGTCGGTCATCCCGGTGCCCGTGTCGCTGACGCTGAGCATCACATACTCACCGGCAACCGCTCCCCCGTGTGTTTTCGCGTGACTTTCGCCCAGGCTGGAATTGCTTGTCCCGATGACAAGCCGGCCACCCTCCGGCATGGCATCGCGGGCATTGACGACCAGGTTCATAAGGACCTGCCCGATGTAGCCGGAGTCGGCCATGATGTGTCCCGGTTCCTCCGCGTGGATCACCGTGAATTCCATGTTCTCGCCAATGAGCCGCCGCAGCATCGTTTCCAGGTCTTTCACCACGTGGCCGAGGTCGAGCACCACGGGTTGCACCGTGTGTTTGCGGCTGAACACGAGCAATTGCTGTGTCAGGCCCACGGCGCGGTCGCACGCATCGCTGATTTCCTTGATGAATTCCTGGAGCGGACTTTCGGTTCCAAGCTTCGTCGCAATCAATTCGCTGTAACCCATGATTACCGCGAGAATGTTGTTAAAATCGTGCGCCACGCCCCCGGCAAGCTGGCCGACCACCTCCATTTTTTGCGCCTCGATGAACTGCGCCTCCAGGGATTTGATCCGGGTGATGTCGTGGCTGTATTTCGAGGCCCCCAGGACCTTGCCATCGCGGTTTTCGACGGGGATGATCCCCACGGATACATCAATGAGAGTGCCGTCCTTTCGTATTCGTACCGATTCAAAGGCAGGGATCGACTCGCCCTTCCTGACCCTTTTCATGAGCTGCAGGTATTCCTGGTATTGCGCCGGAGGGAACAGCAGGGAGATGGACCGCCCCAGCATTTCCTCGGCAGTGTAGCCATACTCCTTCTCGGCGCCGTGGTTCCAACCGGTGATAATTCCCTCCGGCGTCTTGCTCACGATTGCCTCGTCCGAATATTCGATGATCGCCGCGAGCCGCAGCCTTTCCTGCTCGGCGGCATCCCGCTCTGTGATGTCGCGGACATTGCACTGGATCACATTGCAATCGCCTGCCTGGTACACATTGCTGACAAACTCCACGGCAATCCTGTGTCCGGCCTTCGTTTCCAGCGGCAGGTTTTCGTAGCGCACATACCCTTTTTGTTGCAGTTCCCCGAACTTGATCTTGTTGGAAATGATGTCCTTGAACGGCCCGAGTTCCCAGATGGGAGTGCCCACCAGTTCGGCATGGGAAAAGCCTAGCATTTCGGTCAGGTAAGGGTTTACGTCGCGGATGCATCCCGTGTCGGCCTCCAGGATCAGGATGCCATCCTTCGCCGCTTCAAACAGTCTGCGATAACTGAGTTCCGAAGCTATGAGCGCCTGCTCGCTTTTCCCGGCAGATGTATCAGGGCGTGGTGTGGGATCATCGGGCAGTGAAGGAAGGCTTGCTACACTATCTTTGGTATTCACAACACGAGGGTACGCGGGGCTATACTCCTGGCACAATGGGGTGTTCACCCTACGCCCGTTGGAAAATTCGGGTCAGCCCGTCATTTCTCGACTGAAATTAGCGACTGGTAAACTCCGCAAATTGCATTGACTTTCGCTCCCGCGGCACCAACGACCATGGGGCATGAAAATATGCGTCAGCCGACACGCCATTCGTCCCGCAAGATCCCGAACCTGTAGTGTGGCCGAAGGTTCCGAGCTTGCTGGAAGTCCTGAGCTTGTTGAAGAGGTCGGGGGCCCCTGCACCGGCGTCCACCCGCCAGTATGGCAAAAATCCCGCGAAAAAGGCGAAAACATCCCCGTTTTGGAAGCTTTTTGCTCCGATTTAACTGCCAAAAAATGTTCCGATTGTTGCATAAGTTTCATACAGAGAGCAACTTACATGCTTCCGTCTGCCATCATCATGAAAAATTCCGCCAAAGTATGCCAAAACAACCCCCGTCCTGCGGGAGTTACGGGCACACAAGTCTATAACCGGTGCAGGCATCCGGACAAACTGCGCGCCCTCAAGCCTGCCATGAAATTCCAAGCGCACGATACCCGGCATGCTGAATATAGGCGATTTCATGTGACGGACTCCAATCATAACACTGCACCTGATTTGCGCTGGAATAAAAATGATTTTGACATTCGGCGCGAATATAATATGAATGACTTCAATCATATAAATAACCCAAACCCAATGCATTCCCCCAGCCAGCATATCGACGCTCTCCTTGAACTCTCGCACGACCTCGGCGCGGAGCATCGCGATCTGGCGATCCTGGGCGAGGGGAATACGTCCGCAAAAATCAGCGCCGACACTTTCATAGTGAAGGCAAGCGGCAGCAGCCTTGGCACTCTGGGGAAAAACGACGTTGTCGAATGCCGCTTTGCCCCGCTGCTCGCGATGCTGGAGCGTGATGATCTTACAGACCAGCAGATCGAGGATGAGCTCTTCGCCTCGCGCGTCGATCTCTCCGCAAAAAAGCCATCCGTCGAAGCGCTCTTCCACGCTTACCTGCTTTCACTGCCCGGCATCGGGTTTGTCGGCCACACGCATTCCATCAGCGTCAACCAGGTCCTCTGCACGACGCGCGCCCGCGACTTCGCGGTGAAACGCCTTTTCCCGGATGAAATCGTATGTTGCGGCGTCGAATCCGTATTCGTCCCATACACCGACCCGGGCCTGAAACTCTCGCAATCCATCCGCGCGGAAACACAATCCTTTATAAAAAGACACGGTGCCCCGCCGCGCGTCATCCTGCTGGAAAACCACGGCATCATCACGCTGGGCGCATCGCCGCAGGCGGTGAAGGCCGCCATGTTCATGGCGAAAAAGGCGGCTGAAATCTTCGTCGGCGCGGCGGTGCTCGGCGGTCCGCAATTTCTCAGCGAAGCCGATGTCCATCGCATCGCAGGCCGCATCGACGAGCATTACCGCCAGCGGGCCCTCAAAATTTAAATTCAATCACACCCAAACAATCCTGACATCGCAATGAGCACCAAATACAAATTCGTAAACCACTCCTGGGACGACGCCAAGGCCGCGTCGCTCGATCCCGTCGCCCGCCTCATCTACCGCTCGAACATCCTCGGCGCCGACCAGCGCATCACCAACACCGGCGGCGGCAACACCTCCGCAAAAATCATCGAGAAAGACCCGCTCACCGGCGCCGACACCGAAGTCATGTGGGTGAAGGGTTCCGGCGGCGACCTGCGCACAAGCACTCGCGAAAAT
>Ga0268264_10000800_pt1 | contig 33994 bp, 35 predicted proteins | sample KBSSwiS32_FD_190357 | JGI IMG/M metagenome (GOLD analysis project Ga0268264, IMG submission 190357) | Switchgrass rhizosphere microbial communities from Kellogg Biological Station, Michigan, USA - KBS Switchgrass S3-2 (SPAdes) (version 2) | ecosystem: Host-associated > Plants > Roots >...
CGGCGGTCAGATTTGGGCCCGGTCACAAGCCCCGCTCTGACCGCCGGCTGCTTGGGCGCAACCGCATCGACCCGCGGACTTCATCTCGCTATGTTCGATTCACGATGACAACTTGCAAGCAGGGATGATCGCCCGGCTTGCGTGGATGGCTGCTGCAAAAGATTCATTTCACTCCATATTGGTTCTAAAATCCATTTGCCCCCCGCCGCATTTGTGGTTGAATGCGCGCCTATGAAAATCGTCGTTGCTTACTCCGGCGGACTCGATACGTCCGTGCTGCTCACATGGCTGAAGGAAACCTATTCCGCCGAAATCATCGCCTTTTGCGCGGATGTGGGGCAGGAGGAGGAACTGGACGGCCTCGACACCAAGGCGCTGAATACCGGCGCGAGCAAGTGTTACATCGACGATCTGCGAGAGGAATTTGCGCGCGACTTTATTTTCCCGATGATCCAGGCGAACGCGATTTACGAGGGACTGTATTACCTCGGAACGTCGATTGCCCGCCCGCTCATCGCCAAGCGCATGGTGGAGATCGCGCAGGCGGAAAAGGCCGATGCGGTGGCGCACGGCGCGACGGGCAAAGGGAACGACCAGGTACGCTTCGAACTCACGGCTGCGGCACTCGCGCCCGAGCTAGAGGTTATTGCGCCGTGGCGGCAGGACCGGTTTCGCGAGCAATTTCCCGGCCGGGCTGAGATGATCGCCTATGCGGAGAAAAACAAAATCCCCGTGCTCGCCTCGGCGAAGAAACCATATTCGATGGATCGCAACCTTCTGCACATTTCGTTTGAAGCAGGCATCCTCGAAGACCCGTGGTACGATGCCAGCGCGGAGAAGGCGCGGGAGATGTACGTGTTAAGCGTTTCGCCCGAGGAAGCACCGGACAAGGCCGAGCATGTGGAGTTGATTTTTGACAAGGGCATTTGCATCGGCATTGGCTATCACGAACTCGATGCGTTACTCGCGGAACTCGGGCATCCCGGCGCGGACTATGACGCCGAGAACCACGCTTTCCTGTCACCGCTCTGGATTATGAAGGTGTTGAACAAGCTGGGCGGCAAGCATGGCATTGGCCGGGTTGACCTCGTGGAAAACCGCTTTGTCGGCATGAAGTCACGGGGCGTGTACGAGACGCCGGGCGGCGCGATCCTGCACTTTGCACACCGGCAGGTGGAATCGCTCACGATGGACCGCGAGGTCATGCATCTGCGTGATTCGTTGATTCCGAAATACTCGACTCTAGTCTATAACGGTTTCTGGTTCGCGCCGGAACGCGAGGCATTGCAGTCGCTCGTCACCGACACTCAGAAAAACGTGACCGGCACCGTGCGGTTGAAGCTGTACAAGGGCAACATCATCACCGCCGGCCGCAAGAGCCCGCTAAGCCTGTACAACCCGGACATCGCCACGATGGAGGCCGACCCAACAAAGGCTTACAACCAGAACGACGCCACGGGCTTCATCGCCCTGAACGCGCTGCGGCTCAAGGTCGCCGCGCGTGTACACGGCGCGCAGAAAAAATAGCATCCACTGGAGACACAACCATGAGCGCCATCAAAATCCTCGCATTCGCCGGTAGCACACGAACGGGTTCGTTCAACAAGAAGTTGATCAAGATTGCCGCGGAAGGAGCGCGGGGGGCGGGCGCGGAGGTGACTCTCATCGATCTCCGTGATTTTCCGATGCCGCTGTACGATGGCGACCTGGAGACGGAAAGCGGCCTGCCCGAAAACGTGAAGAAGTTGAAACAGTTGATGATCGCGCACCAAGGCTTCCTCATTTCCTCGCCCGAATACAACAGCTCCATCCCGGGTGTGTTGAAGAACACCATCGACTGGGCATCGCGCGAGGAAACAGACGACGAGCCGCCGCTGGTCTGCTTCCGCGGCAAAGCGATCGGGCTCATGAGCGCATCGCCGGGAGGGCTCGGCGGGATACGCAGTCTCGTGACCGTGCGGTCAATTCTGGGAAACATCGGCGGCTACCTGTTGCCCGAGCAGATTTCGATTCCCAAGGCCCACGAGGCGTTTGATGAAAACGGGGCACTGAAGGACGAATCGAAGCAGAAAGCAGTCCTCGATCTCGGCCGCAAGTTTGCCGTATTTACGCAAAAACTGGCGGTTTAAGCGGGCTATTGCCCGCTTGTGCCCGGGCCGTAAACCTGTTAAAACAACCGCACTATGAGCAAGGCAATCGAGGCTAAATCATTTACGGTGGGGCTGGTGAATGAATTCAAGACCTTCATTGCGAAGGGGAATGTTGTGGATCTCGCCGTGGGTATCATCATCGGTGCGGCGTTCAAGAGCATCGTCGATTCGATGGTCAAGGACGTGATTACACCGCTAATTGGCATGATTGGCGGAAAACCGGATTTTTCAAAAATATATCTGGGTCCGATCTCCGTCGGCAACTTTATCAATCAGGTGATCAGCTTTCTGATCCTCGCTGCAGTCGTATTTTTCCTCATCGTTAAGCCGATGAATAAGTTAATGGCCTCGATTTTGAAGAAACCCGATGCCGCGGCCGCGCCGCCCGCCCCCCCGGAGGACGTGGTGCTGCTTCGCGAAATCCGCGATCTTCTGAAAGAGAAGCAACCGCCGGCTTCCAGCCCGGGTTCATCTGTCACTTCGCAATCCCCGAGCTGATTCTCCAATGCAAGAACAACCCCCGCCAAAGATGCTAATCCTGCAGGTGCTGCTGGGATTGGATGCCGTGGTGCTCTTTCTTTTCGGGGCGCTTTTAGTCGCCATGCCGCAACGGGTGGAACTCGCATTTCATTTTAAGGACCTGCCCCTCGGCGTGAATTATCTCATCGGGTTATGGGGCTGTGTTTTCCTCTCCCTGGCAATCGGATACGCCATTGCGGCGACCGACCCGATCAGACACGTGGCGTGGGTCCAGGTCGGCATAGCGCGCGGAGCCCTGGAGTGCGCTTTCGGTTTCATATGCATCTCGCGCGGCGTCGCGACATGGCAGCAGGCAGGGGGCGGAATCGTGATTGCCGCCCTCATCACCGTGGCCTACCTTGCGCTTTATCCCCGTCAAAAATAGCATGGCCGGCGTCCTCGTCATCCTCGCCTTGTTCGTGCCACTTTACCTGATCGGCATCAGGATGGCGGCGCGATACACACAAAACCGCGAGAAAAAAATCCTGCTCGGTTTTCTTTTCGGCATTCTGTTGTTCATAGGCGGCGCGGCCGTCCTTTGCGGCGTCGCTTTCGCCGGATGCCTGGTGCTGGTAGCCGCAAGTCGATGAACAGGAACAGGGCTACGCAATCGATGCAATCGCATTTTAACATCCGATGAAGCTCGCTCTTGCCTCGGAGGAATTGCTCAAGCGCACCACGGGCCGGTGCCCGGTCTGCCATGCGTCCAGCCCCGCCGAGGTGTGGAAAGTAAGCGAGGGCAAACAGGCCCGGGTTTTTCTCAAGCGCACTTGCGCGGAGCATGGTGCGACGACGAACTGCATCAGTTCCGACGCGCGATTTTACTGGCTGGCACAGGGTGACCCGCAGAATGCCTGCTGTGGCGGCGGCGCGTGCAGCGCGGGCGATGGCGGCGTCACCGGGACGCTCGGACGGAATGCGGAAGGCCGGCAGGAAGGGCCGTTTGAAAAGCTCTCCACTTGCCTCGCGCTCATCGAGATTGTGAACTCATGCAACCTCGCATGCCCGACGTGTTATGCGGATTCCCCGGTGGGGCATGGCGGCAAGGTGGATGCCGTGCCTCTGGATGATCTGAAACGGCGCATCGAGGGCGTGATCGAGCGGAAGGGTGGCATCGAGTTGCTGCAACTTTCCGGTGGCGAGCCGACGTTGCACCCGCAATTTTTCGAACTCATGGAATGGGCGACCGCGCATGAGAAGATCGACTACCTGCTCCTGAACACGAACGGGGTGCGCATTGCAACGGACGATGCATTTGCAGAGCGGCTGGGGAAAACTTTTCGTTACGGAGGAATGCAACTCTATCTGCAATTCGACGGCGTCCAGTTGGAGGGGCAGGAATTCCTGCGGGGCGGTGACCTGCGCGCGATGCGCAAGCGGGCGATCGAGCGTTGCGGGGAAATGAATCTGCCCGTCACCCTGGCGATGACGGTGATGCCGGACAATCTGCCCCACCTGTGGGAAGCCATCGAGTTCGGCCTTCAATACCGCCATGTGCGGGGCGTGGCGTTCCAGCCGATGTTCGGGAGTGGCCGCGTACCCGTTGAAAAACAGGCGCGGCTTAATACCGCAGACATCATTCTCGCGGCAGTCGAGCAATCCGGCGGTCGGCTGCGCTACGAGGACTTCACTCCCCTGCCCTGCGGCGACCCGAATTGCGCGACCATCGGCTATCTGCTCAAGACACCGTTGGGCGTACGGTCGATCAGTGAGTTCATCGATTTTGCGGAAGTGCAGGGATTCCTGCGCGACAAGATCCGCTACAGCCTGAACGATCTGGCGCAATGCGGCTGCGAATCGGAACCGCTGGGCGATCTGTTGAAAAAATTCGAGCTCGATGAGACGAACACCTTCCGTCTTTTCATAAAACCCTTCATGGATGCATGGACATGGGACGAGGATCGCATCGACCGCTGCTGCACGCATGTAATCCGGCCCGATGGGAAGCTGGATTCATTCTGCCGGTATTACTCCGGCGTTGCCGGCGCCAAAGCGTGATGGCGTTATGAATTTCTCACTCCTTCTTAGCTTCGCCCCCCACGCGCTTCTTGAGATCGCAGCCGCCTGCGGCCTGATTTACTGGATTTCCCAAACGTGGACGCGGACACCCGCAAGTGTGTTGTTGAAGCTTGTGCGGCACCCTGCGCACTTCTGGATTGCGAGCGGGCTCGCCGCTATTCCGTCCCTTTTCGGCGCAACGGTTGTCGCACTGGTATTTTCAGGCGGGTACACGGAAAACGTGGCGCGTGCGATGGTGCCGGTGTTTTACGCCTTGAGTTTGGTTTACGGCATGCTTTCGGGCCTTGCGGCTGCCTGCTGCGCCGGGGTGGGCGAACGGTTTCATCTGCGCGGGGCGTTCGTCACCGCCATCGCTCTCATAGTGGCTCCCCCATGGTACATGTCCGGATCACAATGGATTTTTCAGGGGATTCGCATTTTTGTGATCGTCATTATCGTCGCGGTAGCCTGTATTGTCCTCGTGGACAAGAATCAGACGCCTCATACTCCAGGAGCGGATGCACCGCCACCCCTGCCAGCGACCAACTCCTCGCCGTTGCCTGCCCTTTTGATCGGTTTTACTCCCGCATTGCTGATATTGCTCGCCATTACCCTGGGCGTATCTGGAGCCGCCGACCACATGTCGAACGATGCATCACGTGTGCTGCTCATCCTGGCAAGCATTGCGAGTGTGGCGTGCTGCATCATCTCATCGGTGATGCTTTTCAAGCGCAGGACCAGCGCGGCGATCGCCGGAGCGGTCATGCTCCTGCTGCTAAACGCATTTCTGTCGTTTTTCTTTGGTTGCTGCGCTGCATTAGTGGGCGCCAATTTCGGCCGCTAGCATGAACCCCCGCCAATTCCCCATCTACGGATGGATGATGCTTGCGGGGATCGCCGTGACGCTCATCTTCTGGGCACGGCTGGCGAAACGCGATGAGCGGCTGCTGGCCATCTATCTCGCAGGGCTCACGGGGGCATTCATCGGCGCGAAGGTTGTTTACATCCTCGCGGAAGGCTGGCTGTTTTTTGGAAAGCCCCACATGTGGTTGATACTTGCCACGGGGAAATCGATCGTCGGCGCCCTGCTGGGAGGCTATGGCGCGGTGGAGATGGCAAAACATTTCCTGCATTACCGCAAAGCCACGGGAGACTGGTTTGCGATGCTGGTGCCGGTGGGCGTGATGATCGGCCGGATCGGGTGCATGGTGCATGGCTGCTGCACAGGCAGGATCTGCGAGCCGGCGTGGTATACGATGCGCGACAGCCTGGGCGCGTCCCGCTGGCCTGCGGTGCCGGTGGAATTTGCGTTTAACGCGCTTGCCGTGATCCTGTTCTTCGCAATGCGACGGAAGCGCGTTCTTGCGGGGCAGCATTTTCACATCTACCTCATCGGATACGGGCTTTTTCGTTTCGCCCATGAATTCATGCGCGAAACGCCGCGTATTTTCGCCGGGCTCACGGGTTACCAACTCGCGTCGCTGGCGGTGGTGGCGCTCGGGGCGACCGGTTTTGTCCGTAGGCGGCAGGAAAACATCATCACGCCGGCAACAGCGGTACCGGCAGCGGAAACCTAATAGCGCGGCACTTCGGGGTCGATCTCGACCGACCATGCATCGATGCCGCCGGAAATGCTCTTCACGCCGGTATAACCGGCGCCGGATAGATACTCCGCAGCACGCAGGGAGCGCATGCCATGGTGGCAGAAAAGGAGGATTTTTTGCGATTTGTCCGGCAGTGTCGAAGCGAAATCCTGCACAAATTTCGAGAGTGGCAGAAGCTCCGAGCCCTCGATCTTGCAAAATGCGAATTCATCCTCCTCGCGAACATCGATGAGCCGGGGCTTGGGCTGGGAAGCCAGTAGCGCATTTGCCTCCTGGATGGTGATTTCCAGCGGGTTCACGCCATTCATTTCGTGATTGTCACCGGCGTGCCGACCGCGACGTTATAGAAGAAATTCTCCGCCATGAAGCCCGGCATGCGGATGCAGCCGTGAGAAGCGGGGAAGCCGGGCAGATAACCCTCGTGCATGCCCGTGCCATCCACGATGCGCATGAAATAGGGCATCCGCGCCCCGTCGTAAATCGCCCCCTTCGGCATCGGGTCCTTGTCGCGGTCGATCTCCTTTTTGATGATGTTTCCCTGCGCGTCGATGTAATCGCCGAAGCGCGAGGAGAGATGATCCTTGTCCTTCTGGATGATGTGAAACGAGCCGGTGGGCGTGCCGAAGCCTTCGCGGCCCGTGGAAATCTGGGAAACACCCGCAAGCTTTTTGCCCTTGTAGAAATAAGCCCGCTGCTCGTCGAGATGGATGACGATGGATGGCGGCCCCTTGAACTCATCGCCTTCCCAGTAGGAGACGTCATCCACCTTGGGGTTGAATTGTTTGGCGATGCCATTTTTTATATGCTGGCCGAGATACTGAGTCTCCTGGCTGAACCGGCCGTCGCCCGCGCAACCCGCGAGAAAAAGGATTGCCGCGAATGGCAGGAGGAGGATCGGGTGGGCGCCTTTGATCATAAGAGGAATCGGGGTGAATAAATCGGTTGGCCTCCGGACAGTCAAGCCTTAGATTGGAGCCCGACCGGCTGGAAAACAAGGCCGTTGCGGCGCGGCGATCTCTCTGTTATAGAACCTCCACTCAGGAAATCATGCCGACTTACGAATACCACTGCGAGAAATGCGGAAAAAACTTCGACGCCTACCAATCGATGAAGGACGACGTCTTCAAAACCTGCCCGAAGGAGCTGTGTCAAAAAAAAACATGGGGTAAGGGCAAGGTGAAACGCCAGCTTGGCGCAGGCGCGGGATTGATTTTCAAGGGCTCAGGGTTTTACATAACAGACTACAGGAGCAGCGGTTATAAAGAGGCGGCGAAAAATGACTCGTCCTCTTCGTCACCCTCATCTTCCGGCGACGCCAAATCCACTGAAACGAAAAAACCCGCCGCCCCTGCCGAGAAGAGCAAACCGAAAAAAGCAAAGGACTAAATGGCGGACAAGACCAAAACCATCAATTGCAAGCAGTGCGGTTACGTCAATGAGGGCGAACGCGTTTACTGCCACAACTGCGGGACAAAACTGGACCGCACCCTGCTTCCAGGCGACGAAAAAAAGGAGGAATCGCTGGAGAAAAAGCAGAAACGCATCCGCAAGCTGGTAATGCCCTCGCGCGGTTTCTTCGCAGGTTTCGGGAAGATGCTGGTCACCACCCTGCTCTGGGCGGTATTGACGGCGGCGCTGATCCAGATCGCCCGCAAGCCGGATAATGTGCCCGTTAAATTGAAAAGCGAGGAACTGCTGGATGTGCGGCCCATAGCGATCGATCTCGAGGACACCATGCAATCGCCGGTTCCGAAGCGGGTTTCGCTCACGGAGAAGGAGATCAATACGTACCTGCAATATACCGTAAAATCAAAGGCCACGGGACTGGTCGGCGACGAGGTCAAATTCATCCGCGCCTTCGTAAACCTCGATGAAAGCGTGATCCGCATCACCACGGAGCAGACGCTTTTCGACTACCCGGTCTTTGGCAGCGCCTACTACAAGCTGGCAATCAAGGACAAGAAGGTTGTTGCCACCAATGTGGGCGGGAATTTTGGCAGGATGCCGGTCCACCCGAAGATCATGATGTACATCGACACTGTCTTCCAGATGCTCTGGGACGCCCTGTCGCGCGAGAAAAAACTGGTGGATCAATTCCAATCCGTGGACGTGCACAAGGATCGCGTCGATCTCGTATCAAAACCGCCGGCTTCATGACAAGGCTGCCCCTTATCGCCTGCGCCCTCCTTTTTCTTGCGCAGGCAAGCCTCTTTCCCGCCTCCTTCGGAGTCGATAAAAGGAGCGTAAGCTCGTCGCAACAATTTGTGATTTATTGCGATGATACACAAATGCGGCTCGCGGTATCCGGATTTGCCGAGGATACAAAAGCGGCCATGCTGAATTTTCTTTCGCTGCAGGATGCATGGAAAATCCCGGTGGTCATCAACCTCCGGAAAGCGGATTCCACCGCACCGGACCAGCCTGTCTCGCGGGTCCAGCTTTACGAGGTGGAAGGAGACACCAGGAAGATCGAAATCGATATTGCGCTCGGCGGAGATCTCGCAGCGGCACGTTTTCAAGCGCAACTTGTAAAGGCGATCCTCCTGGATATGGAGTTTCGCAACAAGCCATTGGGGAAAGGCATTGCTTACATCGACCCGCCGCAGTGGCTGATCGAGGGCTTTTCCGTTTACCTGCAAAACCATGGCGCAGACATGGATCTGGACGTCTATAAAACCCTCCTGGAAAAAAATCGTCTCCCGCCGATAGCGGATTTTTTGAGCCAGGATCCCTCGGGGCTGAACGCCGCCTCCCTGAAGCTTTACCAAGCCTACTCGTTGAGCCTTTTGCAACTGGTAAAAGGCCTGCCGGACGGACGAGCCTGCCTCGTCTCGTACATCAAGGATCTGCCACTCGGCAAGGACGCACCCACGGCGGATTTGATCAAGCATTTCCCGCCCCTGGGCGGCTCCCCGCAGAATCTCGAAAAATGGTGGACGCTGAGCATGGCAAATATTTCCACATCCGACCGTTATAACGGCCTGTCGCTGGAGGACACGGAGCAGCACCTCTCGGAATTGCTCAAGATCGCGATCCTGGTAAAAAAGAAAAACGAAACCAAGGTGTTCGCAATCGAGGATTTCAAGGAGTTCGTCAAAAATCCAGACGCCCGCCAGCCACTGTCGGAGGCAGCCATAAACTTGCAGGCATTAATGTCCCGGTCAAACTCCCTGTACCGCCCCATTGTCGGGGAATACCAGGCGATCGTGAGGGAATTGCAGCATGGCAAGGTCAAACATACCGACAGGCGGCTGAAGGCCCTGGCGCAATACCGGGAAATGGTCCTGCATCGCATGGACCAGATTGCGGATTACTTGAACTGGTTTGAGGCCACCAAGATGGTACTCCGCAGCAATTCCTTCGACGATTACATGAAGACCGCGAACCAGCTTTCCTCGGACTCCCCGAAACGCGACGACGCTATTTCCCGCTACCTCGACAGCATCGAATTGCAGATGCAATAGGCAGGCCTTGGCCAAGCGGGTATGCAGGCTGTTTTTTACCTGCCCAACTACTGTCAGTAGTTGAAGAAATAATGCCCCACGACCAGGAGCATCGCGAATAACAGAATGATAAAACCCTTTCCGAGATTTTCCATTCGAAGGCGTTCAGTGGTCAGGGGGTCGGGATTGTGGGGATTCATGATTTGGGGATCATCCAAACTGGGAATCAATTAAAACTTTATCCCTCCCTGAAGTCAATAAATAAATCAGGCAAAGATAATAATTATTAATAATATCGAGGTTTGCCGGAATGGCTACGAAACATCAGGCAACCGCACGCTGATTACTGGGCTGATTCAGGCGACGGTTTTGTCCAACTCGGCAGTGATTTTTGCCATGCATTTTGGACAGATGCCATGTGAAAAATCAGTGCCTGTCTCGGTGTGGATGTACTCCTCGATCTGGTGCCAGTAATCCTTGTCATCGCGCACGCTCTTGCAATACATGCAAATGGGAAGCAACCCTTTGAGTCTTTTTACATCGTCGAGCGCGCCTTGAAGGTCTTTTACTTTCCTGGCAAGGGTGCGTTCGAGGTTGACCACCCGCTCACCCACATTCAATCGCGCGCGAAGCTCATCGGCGTCAAAGGGCTTGATCACATAATCGTCCGCGCCGGCGACAAGGCCGGTGGCAACGTCCTCCTTCTGGCTCTTTGCGGTGAGAAGAATCAGGTAAATGTAGGGTTTGTCCACCTGCTGGCGGACACGGGCGCAGACCTGCGCTCCGTCGAGCTTGGGCATCATCCAGTCCAAAAGCGCGATAGGCGGGGCGTCATCCTGCTCAAGTATCCGGGCCGCCGCCTCGCCATCCTCCACCGTCACGACATCAAATCCCCAGTTCACCAGGTTTCGCTCGAGCAGATGGCGGGATACATGGTGATCCTCCGCAACCAGAATGCGGGTGTGTGAAGAGTTCGTGGGCGAGTCCATCACGTTCTACCTATACTAATCGCGTGAAAACCTCAAGCGGAGGTAATAATCTGAAACAAGTTTTAAAATGGCTTCCGAAACCAGAAAAAGGACAGGCAGCCCCGGATCCTGCCTCACCACAGCGGCGACCGGTTCGAAAAGAAGCGTGGTATTTTTGTTTTCCGCTTTGCTATTTGGGCGGTTTTGTCATTTCTTTCAAACACGTAAATCCATGAAAGTTTCTGACCTGCGCGGCATTCTCCAGTACGTCCCACGCTTCCGTGAAAAGATTTTCGTGGTCGCGATCGATGGCGACATCATCGCCTCGGAGAATTTCTCCAATATCCTGCTCGACCTGGCGGTGCTCCGCTCGCTGAACATCAAGGTCGTGCTTGTGCACGGCGCAGGCTCGCAAATTGAAAAACTTGCAGCCGAGGGGCGTGTCAATCTCTCAAATGCAGACGGCACGGGCGTCACGGACGAGGCCACACTCAAGCTGAGCATCGAGGCGGCGACCCAGATCACCAATGAAATCATGCAGGGGCTTACGTCGGTCGATTTGCGCGCCGTGTATGCGAACTCGATCATCGCGCATCCCGCCGGGATTCTTGGCGGGGTCGATTATCTTTACACGGGCCGCGTCGAGAAGGTGGATACGAAATCCCTCCACCTGTTTTTGAACGAGGGCATCATCCCGATCGTCCCCCCGATCGGGTTCGACGGGGAAGGGAAGACCTTCCGCGTGAATTCCGACAGCATCGCGGTGGAAATCGCCGAGGCGATGCAGGCGATGAAGATCATCTTTCTGCTTTCACTCGACGGGTTGAGCCTGAACGGCGAGATCGTAAGGCAGCTTTCCATAGCGGAGACGGAAGACATCCTGAAAAAGAAAAAAGCGGGCGACAACCCGAAGCTCACTTCAAAACTCGAGCACGCCGCCCGCGCCTGCCGCCAGGGTGTGCCGCGCGTGCACCTGCTGAATGGCAACGTAAACGAGGCGCTGCTCACCGAGGTGTTCAGCCCGGACGGCATCGGGACGATGATTTACTCCAACGAGTACCAGCAGATCCGGCGCGTATTCAAAAAGGATGTGCGCAACGTCATGGGCCTGATCCGGCAATCCGTGGACAGCGAGGAATTGATCCGCAGGACGCGCGCGGACATCATCCAGCATATCGAGGATTACTGGGTGCTGGAGATGGACCGCAGCCTGGTGGGCTGCGTCGCGCTGCATACTTATCCCGAATTCGGGAAAGCGGAGATGGCCTGCCTCTATGTGAGCAAGAGCCACGGCGGGCAGGGCTACGGACAGAAGCTGATGGCTTTTGCAGAAAACCTGGCTGCCGAGCGGGGCATCCAGAAAATACTGGCGCTCTCGACCCAGGCATTCGCCTATTTTCAGCAAAAGGGCGGCTATACCGAGGTTTCGTCCGACGAATTGCCGCCGGGGCGCCGTGAGAAATACGAAACGAGCGGGCGGAATTCAAAGGTCTTAATGAAGCAGGTCTCCGCGTCCCAGCCGACCAAGGCCTGACGGTCCTCCCATCATGCACAATCCCTGGATCATCGACGGGCTGGTTGTTCTCGCATACTTCATCGTGGTGATCTCGATCGGCCTCTACAAGGGCCGCGGCGAGAAATCGATGGAGGAATTTGCCGTGGGAAACCGCAGCATCCCCTGGTGGGCGGTGCTGGCGTCAATCATGGCGGCGGAGGTCAGCGCGGGAACATTTCTCGGGACACCGGGCGAAGGCTACGGGTTGCGCAACTTCACCTACGGGCAGCTCGCCATAGGGACGATCCTCGCGCGTATTATTGTCGCCTACCTTTTCATCCAGCGCTTTTACGAATTACGCGTGGTCTCCATTTACGAATTCCTTGAAACACGCTTCGGCCGCTCCACCAAACTGGCGTCGTCCACGGTATTCATCATCACCCGGGCGCTGGCGAGCGGTTCGCGCATGTTTGTCCCCGCGATCCTGCTCGTGGTGGCGTGGGAGATTATCAAGGACGTGCATCCGGATCGCGGGCAGACGCTTCTACTTTATGTGGGCGCAGTCGGCTTTCTGGTTTTGCTGACCGCGATTTACACCACCTTCGGGGGAATCAAGGCCGTGGTCTGGACGGACCTGCTGCAGGTCATCCTCATGTTTGGCGCGATGGCCTACGCGACAATCACCCTCTGGAATGCCGTGGGCGGGTGGAGTGTCGTAAAACAGCAGGTCGTTACAACGCCTATTGACCACGAAGTCGTGGTGTCCACCGCGCGCGACATGGCAAAAACAAAGGGGATACCGGAGGATGTCGCCCCGCAAAAAGCCCACGATACAGTGGAGGCCGCCTCCAAAAAGGCGGCGAGCCACGCGCTTGAGTTTTGGGATTGGGGGTTTGAGTCCAGCATGGGGCTTTGGAAAAGCATAAAAAGCGTGCTGGAAACCGAGTACACGGTCTTCTCCGCGTTCATCGCATCGGTCTTCGTAACCATGGCAACGCATGGCACCGACCAGGACATGGTGCAGCGGATGCTGACCGCCCCCGATGTGCGACGCAGTCGGCGAAGCCTCATTCTATCGGGCCTGGCGGATATTCCCGTCGCTCTGAGCTTCACGTTCATAGGCGTGCTGCTGTGGGTCTTTTACCATCTGCCTGCAAACGAGGCGCGGAGGCCGGAAAGCGATTATTTTGTGAACTTCATTCTTCGCGAACTGCCCACAGGAGTGCGTGGAATCATGGCCGCCGGACTTTTCGCGACAGCGATGGGTTCGTTGAGCACGGCCCTGAATGCGCTTGCCACAAGCTTCACGCGGGATTTTTACATGGGCGTCTTCCGTCCGCAGGCGGACCAGCGCGAGCAAATGGCAGCCGCCCGCTGGAGCACGGCCTTTTTTGCCCTGCTGCTTTCGGCTATCGGCGTAGGCACGGCATGGGTGAAGCTGACACACCCCGAGGTGCGTATCATCCCTATCGTGCTCGGCTCGTTTGGCTACACCTACGGCTCGCTCCTCGGCATTTTCCTTGTGGGCATGACCACGCGCACACGCGGCTCCGCGACCGGTAATTTGCTCGCGATGGCGGCGGGCTTCGCCGTGGTCGCCGTCCTGAGCGATCTGCCAAATGACATGGCAAAGCTTTTTGGAACTCATCTTTATGATCCCCCGGCGGGGATGCCAATCATCGAATTTCCATGGCGCATTGCTTTCGGCACAGTCGTCACTTATTTCGTCGCGGTGCTGTTTCCGACGCCGCGCGAGCAAGTCGAAAAGGCGTGGAAACAAGTCCAGCAAATGCGTGCAGCCTGATCGCGTTTTTTGCGTCAGCCTGTTTGCCAGCCTGCAACATTTTCATTAAATCGCTCGTCAAGAAAATTTGGCCGCATTTTGAAAATAAAGACCGCCAAAAAATTCATTTTTTCTTGTCAGAAAAAAAGCGCTCGGTACCCTCAGACCGCTGGTCGGGTGAGGAAGGGAGCGGTTGTGAATAACTTGTGGATAACTTTGTTAAGGAAACTATGAATGCATCAATTGCTTTAAAATCGGGGCTTGCAGGGCAGCGCGACGTGGAAATGCCGATGAAATCAGCGTTCCACATCATTGACGGTTGTAAGTATCTTTTAATAAGAGACTTGCGTTTTGTGTTTAATTTGAATTTTTAACTTTTAGCAACTATTTCACCCCTGGAATGTCTTCACGTTTACCTTTTTTCCACGCGCATCCCCTCGTCGCGTCTGTGCAAAAGGTCACGGTAAGCAAGTGTGGATAAATCACTTATGGACGAGAATTTTATCATTCTTTGGCAGCATATTGCCGAGGGCATCCGCTCGGAAGTCAGCGCGGATACTTTCAAACGATGGTTCATGCCTGTGGAACTGGCTCAAACAGATGAATCCCAGCTCACGCTCCGGGTGCCGAACAATATTTTTCAGCTCTGGATCGAGTCGAATTACATGCCTCTGCTCCAGTCCGCGATCATCAAGGTCCTCGGCGAGCCCCGCAAGGTGAAGTTCATCTTTGATGGCGCATCCGAGGAACCCTCGAAAAAATCGCGCTCTTCCGCACCAGCCGCCGCCTTCACACCTGAACCCGCTGTAAACGGCAACGGCAACGGCGCGGGCGAAGCGGCTCCCGCAGTACAGAACGGAATGAACCCGCGGAACACATTTGATTCATTTGTCGTGGGCACGAACAACCAGTTTGCGCACGCCGCGGCAAACGCAGTGGCCCAGGCGCCGGCCAAGACTTACAATCCGCTCTTTGTATATGGCGGCGTGGGATTGGGCAAAACACACCTCATGCAGGCGATCGGTCAGTTCGTCGGCTCGCACAAAAAAGGGTCCAAGGTCATTTATCTCTCCAGCGAGAAATTCACAAACGAGTTCATCGATGCGATCCAGAACAGCACGCTCGTCAAGTTCCGCAAAAAATACCGCCAGGCCGACGTGTTGCTGATCGATGACATCCAGTTCCTCGCCGGCAAGGAGCGCTCGCAGGAGGAATTCTTCCATACTTTCAACACGCTGTTCGACGGCCACAAGCAGATCGTGCTCTCCAGCGACCGCCCGCCGACGGAAATCAAAAACCTGGAGCAGCGCCTCGTGTCGCGTTTTGAGTGGGGGTTGACCGCGGAGTTGCAGCCGCCGGACATGGAGACGCGCCTCGCGATCCTCCGCAAGAAGGCGCAGACCCTCGACATCAAACTCGACAACCGCGTCATGGAATTTCTTGCATCGCGCATCCGCACCAATGTGCGGCGGCTCGAAGGCGCGCTGATGCGGGTCGCCTCGTTCGCCTCGTTGAGCGGACGCGACCTTACCGATGAATCCGTGGAGCATCTGCTGAAGGACATGTTGCAGGAGGAGGCAAAGCGCGCGGTGACCATCGACCAGATCCAACGCCGCGTGGCAGAACATTTCGATGTGCGGCTTGCGGACATGACCAGCAAGCGCCGCCCTGCAAACATCGCCTTCCCGCGACAGATCGCGATGTACCTTGCGCGCGAGCTGACAAAGACCTCGCTGAGCGAAATCGGCGATGCGTTCGGCGGCCGCGATCACGGCACCGTACTGCATGCGCACAGGCTCGTGGGCGAGAAAATGAAATCCGAGGAGAAGGTGCGCCAGGTGATCTCCTTCCTCGACAGCCAGTTGAACCGCTGATGCACAAAGCGCGCGTTTCTTATCTTACGGGCATCCCCTTCTTGACAACACAGGCTGAATTTAGATTATCCAGAGAGATTCTCCTCGTTATCAATTCGATGCGAAGGGAATAATATTTTATGAAATTCAGCGTCAGCAAAGAAAAGCTCCTCCAAGGCCTCCAAACTGTACAAAACGTGGTCAGCACAAGGACCACACTCCCCATTCTTTCAAACGTCCTGCTGCAGGCGAATGATGGGGACTTGAAACTCACGACGACCGACCTGGACGTCGGCGTGCGCGGCAGCATCGAGGCCACCGTGGAGAAACCCGGGGCAACCACGTTGCCTGCGCGCCGCTTGTTTAACATCGTGCGAGAGCTTCCCTCCAGCGAGATCCAGATCGAGATCGACTCCAAGAATGTCGCCTCGATCCGCAGCGGCCCTAGTTTCTTCAAAATCCTGGGGTTGCCCGAGGAGGAATTCCCTCCCCTGCCCAAGTTCGAGAAGGCAAAGGTATTCACCCTGCGCCAGAAAGACCTGAAGGATGGCTTGAAGAAAACCGCCTACGCGATCTCCACGGATGAGACACGCTACGTGCTGAACGGCATCCTTTTCACCTTCAAGGAAAACAAGCTCACGCTGGTGGCGACGGACGGACGCCGCCTCGCGCTGGTGGACATCGAGTTGGAATTTCCCCGCAGCCATGAGGTGGACATCATCGTCCCAAGCAAGGCTGTGACCGAACTCGGACGCCTGCTGGGTGAAGACGGCGACGTCAAACTCACGGTCGGCGAAAACCAGATCGCCTTCGAAGTCGATGGCACGCTGCTCGTTTCGAAATTAATCGAGGGCAACTACCCGAACTACCGCCAGGTCATCCCTGCGGAAGCCAAGGAGCGCATCACGCTGGAGCGCGAGCTGTTCCTGAACTCCGTGCATCGCGTCTCGCTGCTCGCCAGCGAGAAATCGAACTCGGTGAAACTGATTTTTTCCAAGAACAACATCGATATCACGGCAAACACGCCGGACGTCGGTGAGGCCAAGGAATCGATCGCGGTGCAATACAAGGGGAAGGAATTTTCCATCGCCTTCAATCCCGAATTCCTGATGGCGCCGCTGCGGAACCTGGCGAATGACGAAGTCTTCCTCGATCTCACGGACGAAATGAGCCCTGGCGTGATCAAGATCCAGACCCCGTTCCTCTACGTCCTGATGCCGATGCGAATCTCGTAGATTTGCAGTTTGCAATTTGCGAATTGCGATTTAGTCTTTGTCCCGCGCTTGACGAAATCCTGATCAATCGCAGATGGTGTCTCTTCAATGCTCACGTGGCGGAACTGGCAGACGCGTACGGCTCAGGACCGTATGGGGTGACCCGTGGAGGTTCGAGTCCTCTCGTGAGCACCACTCTAAAAAATAGAGTTGGTTGGGCAGACCGGAACGTGGTCTGCTTCATCCGATGGCAGGCATTCGCAAGCGTCGGGAATCTGAAAAGAAGGCGGAATTTCATCACAGTGTTTACGTGATTCTGCTCGATGCCGCCGTCTTGAAGCACCCCTCGATCCTTCGGTTGAACCCGAAACGCAATCCGTCAAAGCCAGCTGTTTATGTCGGGATGACGGGACTGCCGGTGGAGCACCGCTTTGAAAACCACAAGCATGGCTACAAGTCAGCCTGGGTGGTGAAAAAATACGGTGTCCGATTGATGCCGGAGCTTTACGAACACTTCAACCCGATGCCGTTTGAAGCGGCGGCGCAGATGGAAAAAGAGCTGGCCGAGGATTTGCGCGTCGAAGGTTACACCGTGACCGGCGGGACGTAGCAGCAAATCGTCACGGTCAGGCAGGCTCGACAAGCACCGCCGTGCCGTAGCAAAGCACCTCGGTGATGCCGGGCATCAGTTCCGTGGCGTCGTAGCGGACGCCAATGACGGCATTTGCGCCAAGCTGCCGGGCGTGCGCGAACATTTTTTCCAGCGCCTGCTCGCGGGCCTGTTCGCAGAGAGTCTCGTAGATGGTGATGTTGCCACCGAAAAAACTCTGGATTGATGCCCCGAAATTACCGATCACCGAGCGCGATCTCACGGTGATGCCACGCACCAAGCCCAGGTTTTTTGCCACGCGATAGCCGTCCAGCGCGAAGGCTGTGGTGGTCATTGAATCGTGCATAAAGGCGGCTCCGGTGCTGCTTAAAACTTCTTCCTGTTCCGTTGCTCGGCCTGTATGGAAAACGAGTTGTTGATTACGTCCTTGATGCGGGATGCGGGAACGACCCTCGAGGTCTGCATGTCCATATTGCCATCCCGGCCAATTACGATGAGGTTGAAAGCGCCCTCGGCCTGGTAATCCGCGGCAATCTTCGCGCCGTTATTGGCGATCACCATCGGGACATCGGTCGGGATGACTCCACCTTCCTCCTCCAGAGCTGCCACAAACACGACATTGCGGCTTGCGAATTCCTCGTAGATTTCCTTGAGGCGCTTCACCTGCTTGCGGAAGGCGCCTTCCCTTGCGGATTTTGCAATGATCAGCACCACGGGCTGTCCCCGCAGGGTTTTGAGTGTATTGCGCTTGCTGCCTGCGCCCTGCCACGAGAAATCCGGGGCCAAACGAACCACGTCGGCGAAGCCCGCATGCAGCATTGCCATGGTTAAAATAAGAAATATCAGTGTCTTTTTCATAAACTATATCTTCATGATCTCGGCTTCCTTCGAAGCCACCGCTTCGTCGATGGATTTCACGAATTTATCGGTGAGCTTCTGGATGTCGGCCTCAAGATCGCGGCGGGCATCCTCGGTGAGTTCGCCCGCTTTCTCGCTTTTCTTTGCCTCGTCGATCCCGTCGCGACGGTGGCCGCGCACGCGCACGCGCGCCTCCTCGGCCATTTGCTTGATCGATTTCACGAGGTCCTTGCGGCGCTCCTCGGAGAGTTCGGGAATCGGCAGGCGGATGATCTTGCCATCCACCGCAGGGTTAATGCCGATCTTTGATTCCTTGATCGCTTTTTCGATGTCCTTCACGGTGCCGGCATCGAATGGCTGGATCACGAGAAGGCGGGGCTCGGGCGTGGTGATGAGGGCGAGTTGCTTCAGCTTCATGTTCGCGCCGTAGGCTTCCACGTCGATGTTTTCCACCAGCGCGGGCGAGGCCTTGCCGGTGCGCACCGAGGAAAACTCATGCACCATGTAATCGTTCGACTTCTCCATGGTGGCTTCCGCTTCAAACAAAATTTCTTCGGGACTCATAGGTTTTGAATTTTTCTGGATTTTAGATTTCGAATGGGGAATCCGGCAAGCGCGGAAAGCGCTTTCAAACCGGAATCCGGAAAATTGATGGTTCGTCAGTCCGAGGTGACCAGCGTGCCGACCTTCTTGCCGAGCACGGCGTTCTTGATGTTGTTCCGGTTCATCATTTCAAACACGATGATGGGCACCTTGTTGTCCATGCATAGGCTGAATGCCGTGGAATCCATCACCTGCAGCCGCTTTGTGAGCGCCTCCACGTAGCTGAGCCGGTCGTATTTCACGGCCTTCGGATCCTTGTTCGGGTCGGCGTTGTAAATGCCGTCGACCTTCGTCGCCTTCAAAATGACCTGTGCCCCGATCTCGCTCGCGCGCAACGCGGCGGTCGTGTCGGTGGAGAAAAATGGATTGCCCGTGCCGGCCACGAAAATAACCACGCGCCCCTGCTCCAGGTGCCGTGTCGCCCGTCGGCGGATGAAAGGCTCGGCGACATTGTCCATGCGGATCGCGGTCTGCACGCGCGTGATCACGCCGAGTTCCTCGAGGCCGCTTTGCAGCGCCATGCCGTTGATCACCGTCGCCAGCATCCCCATGTAATCGGCGGTCGAGCGTTCCATGCCGCGGTTGCTCGCCGAGAGCCCGCGCCAGATGTTGCCGCCGCCCACCACCACGGCGACCTCGACGCCCATTTCGCTCACTTCCTTGATCTGCTCGGCGATGGTGCGGACGATCTGCGGTGAAATATTGTCCTTGCTGCCCGGTTCACGGAGGGCTTCCCCGCTGATCTTGAGAACGATGCGTTTGTACTTTGGCTTGGGGCGGGAAGAGGGTTTCTTCGACATCGCCTCTATGAAACACGAAGCCGGAGAAAATTGGAACGGAAAATTAGCGCGGCCTGAAGTTGGTACGTTTTGAAGAATACCAGTCCGGCTTTAACATTTCATCCCGTGAAAAGCATCGGAGAGAAAAACGGGGCTCTGTCATCGAAGGACACGCAACAAAAATTACACCTCATCCCGCAGCTTAACTGTCAAGCTACCCGCCGCTCGTTTTTGTCGAAAGAATATCACATTGGTGTTTGCCATGAACCCCCCAAACGTTCCCCTGGCACCATTCCGCCGGAATACAGCGATGTTCCGGTTCATCCTCCAATCAATCCTTGTTTTGCTCATTGCATGTTCCGGTGCACTCCCGCTGGAAGCCGCTCCGGTTGCGCCAACGGACAATACATCCGCACCCTACATGGGCCTGTACGGCTGGTCGCTTGATAATACGGGCGTCAGCGGAATGAACCACAATGCATTCACTGCGTCGTGGCTCTATCGCTCCAGCTTGTGGGCCGAGGACTTCGAGGATTTCAGCAGTTGGACGAACCTCGAAGGTCCAAGCTGGGTGCTGACACCCGCGACAAACTGGCTGCGCCAGAATCCAAACGGCATGTACCTTCTGACTGTCGGAATGCTTCCCGGCAGCGGCAGCACCCCGCTGGCCGGCACATCCCTGGCGATTGGGGCCACCGGAACCTTCAATTCGCATTTTCAAGCACTGGCACAACATCTCGTGAGCTCTGGACTCGCCAACAACACCATCATCCGGCTGGGCCATGAGTTCAACGGCAACTGGTATCCATGGAAGGTCACTTCCGGCACCGATGCCGCGAACTTCGCGGCTTATTTCCAGCAAATCGTCACCGCGATGAAAGGGGTGTCAGGCGCGCAAAACATCAAGTTCGCTTGGAACGGCACCAACGTGTGGAATTCCTATTCCATGTCCGCGGCATATCCCGGCGACGCTTACGTGGATTACATCGGCGTCGATCTTTACGACCAATGCTGGGCGACGAATACGTACCCGTACCCCACCGGTGCGACGCAGGCCCAGATCCTCGCCTGCCAGCAAAATGCGTGGGCATTCAACTCGAGCACTTCCAACAACGGGCTTGCGGTCTGGAAAAGCCTCGCGACCACCCATAGCAAGCCTTTGTGCATCCCGGAGTGGGGCATATGCAACCGCACCGACACCCACGGCGGGCTGGATGATCCCTATTTCGTCCAGCAGATGTATAACTTCATCCAGGACCCGGCCAACAATGTCGCCTTCCATGTTTATTTCGATGTGCAGGCAGGAGACGGCCACCACCAGCTTACCAATGTCCCCGGCAGCACCACCACGGAGTTTCCGAATTCCGCGGCGCTCTTCCGGCAGCTCTTCGGCGTTCCAGCCCTCCCGCTCAGCAATGACATCGGGACGGTGGGGCTCTCCGGCAGCAATACGGTGATGTCCATTTCAGGAGCGGGCACGGGGCTCCTCACAGGCACCTCGGACAACTTCCATTTTTCATCCCGACCGGTGACGGACGATGACACATTCCTCGTCCAGATCACCTCGATGTCCGCGGCAGCGACGGCACAGAGCGGCATCCTGCTCCGCCAAAGCACTGACGCCAGCAGTCCGTACGCCGCGCTTCTTGTCTCCAACGGCAAATGCATTTTCCAAAGCCGCACCACATCGGGAGCAACTGCCACTCAGTATGGCGTGCAGCCTTCCGTCACCCTGCCGGTGTGGTTGAAAGCCGTGCGACAGGGAAACGTGTTCACGGCCTACGAATCGTCCGACGGGTTGAACTGGACTTACGCAGGTGCGCAGACGGTGGCGATGACCGGGACGTGTTATTTCGGCATGGCCGTAAGCAGCGGCTCGACCACCGGCCTCAATACGACTGCCATCGACAACGTCGGCAACACTTACATCTACACCGGAAATACGGCCAGCATCGCCAACACCACCATCGTGGATGATATGGCGGCCTCGGGCGTATCCAAGACAGGCCCGTGGACCTCGAGCACATCGACGCCCGGCTTCTACGGGACCGGCTACATCACGGACGGCAATACGAACAAGGGTTCGAGTTCGGTGCAATTCTCGCCCGCGCTGACAGCGGCGGGGCAATACGACGTGTATGCGTGCTGGACCGCCGGTTACAATCGCGCCGATAACGTGCCGATTTCCGTCGTTTCAAACAGCGGAACAACACACTGGACTGCGAATCAGGCGGTCGGCGATTACCTCTGGAATTACCTCGGCACTTACAGCTTCACGTCGGGTTCCGCCGGCAATGTGCTGATCAGCAACGCGGGAACCGACGGCTACGTGATTGCGGATGCCGTCATGTTCGTCCAGAACACGCTTCCGACCACCCTCACCCTCGACAACGCGGATTCCTCGGGAGTCATCATTTCAGGCACATGGACCGCCAGCACGGGAATCGGCGGTTATTACGGCAGCAACTATCTTTTCAACAGCGGAGGCGGTGCCGGCACCACCGTAACGTTCGTGCCGACTGTCCCGCAGACGGGCAATTACCAAGTCTATACCCGGTGGACGGCTTACAGCAATCGGGCGACCAACGCGCCCATCACGATCAATTCGGGAACGGGTGCGACGCAGGCGTCGGTGAACCAGCAAATCAACGGCGGCACATGGGTATCGCTGGGGACCTACCCCTTCAACGCCGGGACGGGAGGATCAATCGTAATCGGCACGACCGGAGCGAATGGCACTGTCATTGCAGACGCAGTGCAACTCATCAAGCAATAAGGCGATCCCTGCGAGTCGTGTTGAAAGGCAGCGATGCTGCGCGGACGATCATCCCGGTTTGAGGCGTGGCCGGTTGTCTTCGAACACTCGGCGGTCGTTTAAAACAGCGACATCTGCGGCTTCATCGCGGCGAGGGCTTCCTCGGCTTTCTTTTTGTTGCGGGGCTTGCCGTGCTTGGGCGGGGGCGGGGTCTCGGCAAGGGCGGGCTTGCCGTCGGCGTTCAATTCCGCCTGTTCGAGGTTGCCGAGGATTTCCTTGGCGCGGGCGATGACACCGGCAGGAAGGCCGGCGAGGCGCGCGACCTGGATACCGTAGCTTTTGTCCGCGCCGCCGCGCACGATTTTGCGCAGGAAGATGATCTGGTCGTTCCACTCGCGCACGGCGACGTTGAAGTTTTTCACCCCGCCGCGCGTCATTTCCAACTCGGTCAGCTCGTGGTAATGCGTCGCAAAAAGCGTGCGGCATTTTACGTCATCGTGCAGGAACTCGGCGACGCTCCATGCGATGGAGAGGCCGTCGAAGGTCGATGTCCCCCGCCCGATTTCGTCGAGGATCACAAGGCTGCGCTCGGTGGCGTTGTTCAGAATATTCGCGGTCTCGTTCATCTCGACCATGAAGGTGGACTGGCCGCGGGAGAGGTCGTCGTTCGCGCCGACACGGGTAAAAATACGGTCTGCAAGACCGATCTCGGCGGAGGCCGCGGGAACGAAGCTGCCGGTCTGCGCCATGAGCACCAGCAGCGCGACCTGGCGGATGTAGGTCGATTTGCCAGCCATGTTCGGGCCGGTGATGATCGCCATGCGGCAGCCATTGCCATCGAGCTCGACGTCGTTTGGCACGAACTTCTCCTCGACGAGCGCCTGGTCGAGCACGGGATGGCGTCCATCCCGGATCACGGTGCGCGTGGAATCATTCAACTCCGGCCTGCAATAGCCGAAAAGCCGCGCCACCTCCGCCAGCGAGCAGATCACGTCGAGCGCCGCCACGGCGGAGGCGGTCTGCTGCAACCCATTCAGATGCTGGAGCACTTCGTCGCGAAGCTGCACGAACAATTCGTATTCGAGGTTTCTCGCCCGCTCGTCGGCACCGAGGATTTTACCCTCCATGTCCTTGAGCTCGGGCGTGATGAACCGCTCGCCATTCACGGTGGTCTGCTTGCGAATGTAGGTGTCAGGCACGCTGCCCAAGTTGCTCTTCGTGATCTCGATGAAATAGCCGAAGACCGAGGTATAGCGGACCTTCAGAGACTTGATGCCGGTCGCCTCGATCTCGCGCTGCTGGAGCTGGGCGATCCAGTTCTTGCCCTCGTGGCCCGCGGCGCGCAGCTCGTCGAGCGCGGCATGATAGCCATCGCGGAAAATGCCACCTTCCTTGATCGGGAACGGCGGCTCGTCGACGATGGCGGAGCGGAGCAGCGAAATGAGCGCGGGAAATTCCTGCATCTCCGAATCAAGCACGGATGCCAGTGCCGGAGCGGAAGGCGGGGCCTGAGGGAGCGGAGAACTTTCACCCTGTTCCCTGCCAAACCCGGTCTGGACATGGCTGGCTGAAGCGAATGCGCCAAGATGCGATTTCAGCTCGGGAATCTGCTCGAGCGAATTCCGCAAGGCAATGAGATCGCGGGCGTTGCCGCCGTTCTGGCTGAGTCGTCCCACGGTGCGCTCAATGTCCCGGATCGCCTTGAGCGACTCACGGCATTTGCTCAAAAGAAACGGCTCGGCGATGAATGCGGCGATCAACTGCTGGCGCTGCACGATCGGCTCCAGGTCGCGGAGCGGATGCAGAATCCAGTCGCGCAGCTTGCGCCCGCCCATGGGCGTGACCGTGCGGTCGAGCGCGGCGAGGAGGCTGGTGTCCTTCGCACCGCGCGATTCAATGAGTTCCAGGTTTGCCTGCGTCGCGGCGTCCAGGATGACGAAACTTGAGTTGCGGTAGGCGGCGAGCCGCGTGATGTGGTTTGTCTGCCGCCGCAACTGCTGTTTGAGGTAGTGCAGGATCGCGCCAGCCGCGCCGATGGCGCTCTTCATTTCCTCGCAGCCGAAGCCGTCCAGCGACTGAACCTTGAAATGATCGCGCAATGTAAAATATGCCTGCTCCACTAGAAATGTGTAGCCGTCGCAGCCGAGCGCATTCGGAATGTCGCCAAAATTCTCCTTCTGATCCTCGCTGTAGAGAATTTCCGCGGGCATCACACGCGCCAGTTCGTCCTGCAGGCCGGGCAGATCGGCAAGCTCGGTAAGGCGGAACTCCCCGGTGCTGAGATCAACGAACGCGAACCCATACACACCATCCTTCAAATGCACGGCGGCGAGGTAGTTGTTGCGCTTGGAGTCAAGCAGGTTCAGGTCGCTGATTGTGCCGGGGCTGATGACATGCGTAATCTGGCGGTCAACGATTTTGCCCGGCTGCGGCTCGCTCACCTGGTCGCAAATCGCAACGCGCCTGCCGGCTTTCACGAGCTTTGCAATGTAGTTTTCCGCCGCGTGATAAGGCACCCCGCACATGGGTGTCTGCCCGCGCTTGGTGAGCGCGACATTCAGGATCACCGAGGCCTCCTTCGCATCATCGAAGAACATCTCGTAAAAGTCGCCGAGACGGAACATCAGGAAGGTGTCCAGGGGCAGGGTGCGCCGGATGCTTTGGTACTGCTGCATCATCGGTGTGAGGGCGTCGGACATGGTCGGAGGAGACTATATTGCAAGAGGCGGGGTAGCAAGCGCGGGCGCGGGGCAGATTACTGGATTCGCCATTCAAAACCCTTATAGCGCCAGATCAAGCCGCAGCGTCCAGATCCGCTTCCTCACGGCTGATCGCCTCCGTGTCCCTCTGGAGGTGTTTCACCCCGATAAACCAGAGCGCGCTCGCGACCAGCATCATCCCGGCCACCACGAAAAACGCGATGTTCATGTTGTAATGCCCTGATATCCAGCCGATCAGCGGCGGGGAAATCGCGTCCCCGGCGGCGTGGATGACAAAAATATTCAACGCGAAGGCGGCGGCTCGCACCGAGGGGCTCGTCACATTGGCAAGCGCGGTGTTGGATGGCCCGGTGTTGAAAAACAGGCAGAAGATCGCAAGGAAGAGCATCCCCCATGCGTACGGAAAGGGCACATACAGGAATGCGATCGTGAAAGGAAATGCCAGGAACATCCCCACACCCGACGCCAGGAAATACGCTCCCGGGAACCGCTTTGTGAGCCAGTCCCCCACGACTCCCCCCATCAATGTGGCGATAAGCCCGGCAACGACGGTAATCATGCCAAAGACGAGGTTGATGTGGTCGAGGCCCGGCTGGTGGCGGTATTCGTAAATGTAGCCCGGCGCCCAGAACGCCATGCCTCCTATCGCGAAGGTCATCGCTGTCATAGCCAGCGTGTTCAGCACATAGGAGGGAGTCTTGAGCAGGCGCATATATTCAGCCTTCCCGATGTGTGGCTTTTTCTCCGCGGTCTTCGCCGCCCCGTGCCGCGGGTCTTTCATGAACAGGCAGAGCGCACCGAGCAGCAGCCCCGGCGGCATCACCAGGTAAAATGCCCAGCGCCAGCCATACATCGCGTTCACCTTTCCACCCAGCACGTAGCCAAGGGCGCTGCCCACCGGAATCGCCATGTAAAACAGGGACATCACGCGCCCCCGGATTTGCAGGGGAAAAAGATCGGAGATGACTGTGGGTGCGGCAGGCCCGTAAGCCGCCTCCCCCACCCCCACAAACAAACGGGTGATGAGCAGGATCGCAAACGTCGCGGCCAGGCCCGAGCCTGCGCTGGCCATGCTCCAGATCACCACGCCAAAACAGATGATATGCCAGCGGGAGATGCGGTCCGCCAGAAATCCAAAAACCGGCGCAAGCAGCATGTAACTCAACAGAAATGCGGTGGCCAGCCAGCCCGTCATCGCCCGGCATTGAGATTCGCCGGGCAGGAAAAATGTCTTCCGGATTTCAGGCTCCACCGCAGCGAGCACCTGCCGGTCGATGTAGTTGAAAAGGTTGATGCAAAGGAGCAGCGCGAGCGCACTTTTCGCGCCCGGCCTTGCTGAATGGGTTTCCTCGCTCACGGCGCGCAGATTGCCTTATGGAACGGTTCGCCGCCATTAAAAACTTTTGCAGGCCCCGCCTTCCTGATTCAATCGCCCGAAATGTTGCTATCCCTCGGAAAACTGATCGCCCGCTGCGTTTACCGCGTGACAACGCGGGGTTTGGAGAATCTGCCGGAAGGCGGTTTCCTGCTGCTGCCAAATCATGTGACATGGGTGGACGCGATCGTGCTGCAAGTGGCGTGTCCGCGGCAGATCCAGTTCATTGTTTTTGAAGAAATTTACAAGCAGCCGGCCCTGAACTGGTTTTTCCGGCTGATCAAGGCGATCCCGATTTCCCCGCGCCACTCGAGAGACGCGGTGCGCGAGGCGGCCGGGCGCATCAAGCAGGGCGAGGTGGTCTGTATTTTTCCCGAAGGGGAACTGTCGCGATCGGGCATCCTGCTGAAATTGAAGCGCGGCTATGAATTGATCGCGCGCGAGGCGAATGCACCGGTGGTGCCGGTGTGGCTCGACCAGTTGTGGGGATCGATCTTTTCGTATTACGGGGGAAAGTATTTCAATAAAATCCCGCGCCATATTCCGTATCCCGTCATGGTGGCATTCGGCGAGCCGCTTGCGGCAGACAAGGCGGGCATCGCCACGGTGCGGCAGAGGATGCTGGAACTCGGCGAGATGTGCTACGAGCAGCGGCCCATCCTGCAGGGACACCTCGGCGAGGCTTGTCTGCGCGGATTGAAGCACAAGCAGTTTGACGTGGCGCTTATCGACGGGATGGACCACAGCAAGCTCACGCACGGGATGCTGCTCGCGGCGGCAATCACACTGAGCCGTTATCTCAGGAAAAAGTGCAAAAACAAACGCATCGCCGCGGTGCTGCCGAACAGCAAGGGGGCTGTGGTTGCGAACCTGGCAATCATCCTTGCGAACAAAATACCGGCGAACCTGAATTTTACCGCCGGACGGGCCTCGCAGGAGGCGGCAATGCGTATCGCGAATCTCGAGGACGTCATTACAGCGGTCGCGTTTGCGAAAAAATTTCCGGATTTTCCATATCCGAAAAACGTGATGAACCTGGAGGAAATCCTCCCGAAAATGAAGCCGGAAATCGTGATCTGGCGCGCACTCATTTTCCTGCTGCCATGGCGTTTGCTGGCGTTGCTGCTGCGCCTGCCACGACATGGGGGGCACGAGGAGGCGGTTGTGCTTTTCACGAGCGGCAGTTCCGGAGAACCGAAGGGCGTGGTGCTCAGCCATCGCAATATTCTCGGCAACGTGTCGCAATTTTCACTCATGGTGAACATGACTCGCGAGGACACTGTACTCGCGTGCCTGCCATTTTTTCACAGCTTCGGATGCACGGTCACGCTGATGTTCCCGTTCATCGAGGGTATCCGGCTCGTCACGTATCCCAATCCGCTCGACGCCGCCAAAAATGCGGCCCTTATCAAACGTTACAAAATCACGATGCTGCTCGCCACGCCGACATTCCTGCGCTCCTACATGCGGCGCGCGGAACCGGAGCAACTGGAGTCGCTGACCCTGATCGTGACCGGCGCGGAGAAACTGCCGCGAGAACTGGCCGATGCGTTCCATGAGCGCTTTGGCAAGGAAGTGATGCAGGGCTACGGGCTTACGGAGACAGCCCCTGTGGTAAGCGCGAATCTGCCGGAGCCGCATGCGGCACGCCCCGGCGACAGCGTCCAGCCATCCACACGTGCCGGATCGGTGGGCAAACTCGCGCCGGGCATCGCGGCGCAAATCCGCGATCCCGAAACCGGCGCTGTGCTTTCCCTGCACGACACGGGCATGCTCTGGTTGCGCGGGCCGAATATTTTCGAGGGCTACCTGAACGACCCGGCGCGGACAGCCGATGTGATCGTCGACGGATGGTTCAAGACCGGCGACCTGGCGCGGTTCGATGAGGATGGATTCCTGTTCATCGAAGGCCGCCTGTCCCGCTTCTCGAAGATCGGCGGCGAAATGGTTCCCCACGAAACAGTGGAGGCCAAAATCATGGAGGCCCTCAAACTTCCCAGTGACGAGCGCAGCATCGCAATCACTGGTGTGCCCGACGAGGCAAAAGGAGAGGCGCTGGTGCTGCTCACCACGCGCGAAATCGACCCTGCGGACCTGCGGGCCAAGCTGTCCGACATCGGCCTGCCAAACCTCTGGGTGCCGCGCAAAATCCAGCGCATCGAGGCCATCCCTGTGCTCGCCTCCGGCAAGCTGGACCTGAAAAAGTGCAAGGATGCCGCGATGAGCGGCACAGGGGCTTGATCTAAAACAATTTCCGTTGCGATCGTTTAATCGCAGCCACGGCCAGCACGAACGATATGCACAGCGCAACCGCGATCATATCCTCGTGCCATATCGGCGAGAAAATAAGGATGAAGCTGCGCCCCTTCACCAGCGCGGCAAAACTCGAGACACAAAAGGGCATGAGGAACAGGCGGAATATCTGCCAGCCTCCAAGTGTCGTCCTGCCGTTTTCAGCAGAGGTCGTGCTGATATAGAGCGCCGTCCCGATGATCGCGCTGAGGCCCAGGGACGTGAACCAGAGGCGCGGGCTCGCATCAAAGTACCGGGAAAGCACCACCGCATACCAGATAAAGTAACACCACAGAATGACTCTTCCTTTGGTAAGATTTGCCAGATATCTCATCGCGCGCATGATGCAGGCGCGCAATTTTCCCGACCAGCCAAAACGGCGGCCAACGTGAGATCAAAATACCTGCACGTCCTGCGAAACGCCGGAGTCGCGGCGGATCGATGCGAGGCGCTTGCGCATGTCGCGCTCGGAGCCGGGACGGTTCAGGACTTTTGTAACGACATCGACCAGCAATGGCAGCGTGGAAATCACCCCGACCGAAAACATCGCGACCGCAGTTGCATTCTTTGCAGTGCGGCCCAGCTTGCCCGCAACGAGCAAACCGGCGCCGAAACCAAGCGCGGTTTGAGTCAGCGCCACGAGGCTCGTGACGGGAACGTGATCCAGTGCTTTCAGGTGGGATGTTGCCATAGGATTAATATGCAGTGCCGTTTAAAAAAATAAACTCGAATATATGATGCAATTCTTATTGAATTAATGAAACATCTTTCAAGCCAGATTCTTATAAATCGCTATGCCTCAAAAAATTTATGTCCTTATTCTGGCTGGTGGAAGCGGAGAGCGCTTCTGGCCATTAAGCCGAAAGACGAGGCCAAAGCAGCTTCTCGCCCTGTTTTCGGACAAAAGCCTGCTTGAGGACACTGTCAGCCGCCTGGACGGGCTGGTCGAACGCGAAAATATTCTCATTCTTACGAATCAGGACCAGGAGGCAGGTGTCCGCGCCATGTTCCCTGAGTTCCCGGCGGAAAACATCGTGGCCGAGCCCGCGAAACGCGACACTGCGGCAGCCATCGCACTCGGCGTGGGGTGGGTCACCATGCGTGATCCCGCTGCCACCATGATTGTGCTGCCTGCGGATCATCTCATCAAGGACACTGCGGCCTTTCAACAGACCCTGCGCACCGCTGCCGCTGCCGCGGAGCAATCGGGCGAACTCGTCACGATCGGCATCAAGCCGACATGGGCATGCCCCGGCTTCGGCTATATCGAACAGGGGAAGGAATTCCCCGTAAATGGCGCCAAAAAAGGCCCCGGCGTGCATGAGGTCGCCCGTTTCCGCGAGAAACCGGATGGCGCGCTCGCGGAGACATTTCTAAAACAGGGCAATTTCCGCTGGAATGCCGGGATGTTCATCTGGACGATCCCGTCGATCCTCAGCGCATTCCACCGCCACACGCCGGAGCTCTCGCGGTTCGTCGAGCAACTGCACGAAAACCGGGACCTGGCGCACGCCCTGAAGGAGCACTTCCCCCACCTCCCGAAAATCTCCATCGACTATGCCGTGATGGAAAAAGCCGGCCGCGCGCTGGTGGTGGAGGCTGCGTTCGACTGGGACGACGTTGGAAGCTGGACTGCCGCCGCAAAATACTGGAAGGACGATTCAAAGGGAAACCTCGGCAACGCCGATCTCACGACGATCGACTCCTCAAATAACATTATTTACACAAACCAGAAGACGCACATCGCGCTAATGGGTGTAAAAAACCTGATCGTTGTGCAAACGGGCGACTCCATCCTCATCGCCGACCGACACGAAGCCGAGAAAATCAAAAGCCTGGTGGGCAAGGTTCCGCCGGAGTTACAATAACCGCCCATGAAAAGAATCCTTGGAATCGACACAGGCGATGCCCGCTTCGGGCTCGCGCTCTCCGACGAACTGGGGATGCTCGCGCACCCGCTCGAGACGCTGAATGTGAAGGAACACGCCGACCTTGCAGCGCACATTGCCGGAATCATCGCGCGCGAGAAAGTCGAGGTCGTGGTCATCGGCATGCCGCGCAACATGAACGGCACCTACGGCCCCGCTTCCGAAAAGGTGAAAGCCTTCGCCGAAAAGCTGAAGGAGAAATCCCCCTGCACGATCAAATTCTGGGACGAGCGCCTCACCACCGTGGCCGCGCAAAAATCGCTGCATGAAAGCGGCAGGAACGTGAAGCAGGGCCGCGCCGTGATCGACCAGGTCGCCGCACAGATGATCCTGCAGGGCTTCCTCGACTCGCAGGCCATGATGTGAGTATGAGCACGCCCCGCGCGTCCCGGCCCACACGTCTCAAGCTGGTCATCGCCTACGACGGCGGACGTTTTCAAGGCTGGCAGAGCCAGAGCGGGGGGAACACCGTACAGGATCATATCGAGGGGGCGTTTGAAAAAATCTGCGGCCATCCGATCACCCTGCACGGCGCGGGCCGCACCGATGCCGGTGTCCATGCCCTGGGACAATGCGCCCATGTGGAAGTGGACCGCAATCCGCCACTGGCGCCCGACCGATGGCTCTCCGCATTAAATGCGCATCTCCCCCGTGAAATCCGCGTGATGAAATGCAACCGGGCGCCACAGACCTTCCATGCGAGGTTCACGGCGAAAGGGAAGATTTACACTTACCGCATCTGGAACTCGACGGTGCATCCGCCGTTGGAAAACGGGAGATCGTGGCATCTGCCGGGACCGCTTAATATGTCGATATTGCGCAGGGAGGCAAAAAAACTCATCGGTTCGCATGATTTCGCTTCATTTGCGGCAAACCGGGGTAAGCCGGTTGAGGATACGGTACGTACAATCCGCGAAATCAAAATCCGGAAGCAGGGACCGCTGATCACACTGACCTTCGAGGGCAATGGTTTTCTTTATAAAATGGTACGGCTCATTACCGGCACGCTCATCCGTTGCGCTCAGGAACGTGCGGACGGGGACTGGATTCCCGATCTGCTGGCCGGAAAAAAGAAAACCAGCTTTGCAGCCCCGGCAGAGGGACTTTATCTCACCCGCGTGTTGTATTAAAAATCGTTTATGGCGCCACGCTAGGCGAAGCGGCAGCCGCGGTTTCAGTCTGCGCCTGTTTTACAACGATGGCATATTTGTCGATCGAGAATTTAAACCCTGTCAATTCACCAACGTAGCGCAGCACCTCAGTAAACGGGATATTCGATAAATTCAGTGTTACTTTCTTGGCTTCGGCGACCTCCGGTGGAACCTGCACCACAAAGCTGATGTCATTCCTTCCCTGCTTCGCGGCGCTCTGTTTCAGATAATCCAGCGTGGTTTCGAAGGAAGCATCCTTTAATTCAACGCGTGGAAGCACTACACCCGCCAGTTGCTTCTCCCTCTCGGCACCCGAACCGGTGTTTGCCTTTTCCTGCACCTGGATCATGTGCATATAATTCTGCGCCGTGGTATTGCGCGGATCGAGTTCCAGCACCAGCTTGAACTTCGCTTTCGCGGTGTCCTTGTCGCCTCTCAAGTAGGCGCGTTGGGCTTCAGTAAGAACTTCCTGCGCGGTCTGCGCATAACCAACTTCAGCAAATAACGCCAGCGTGGCAGTAATCAAAAGCAGGGGGAGCATTTTCATAAGGTAATATTCCCTCAAAATTCCCATAAAATCAATGAGGATAAACCCCTGGGCGGCAATTGCCACCGCCCGCGCCTTTTCCTACTTCCAGAAGCTGGCCGGATTTTGCGCATCCGCGCCTTCCAACACTGGCAGAAGCGTATGAGCGGCATCGGCTTGCGAAACGCCGATGATGCGGGTCTCGACAAAACGGTACGCCTGCAAGGGCCAGCGGTCTATCGGGAGGGGAAGCGCGCCGGGCTTGTAGGCAGGCCAGTATTGCGAAGCCGCGATTGTCAGCGTCATCATCAGCGCCATCGCGAAAACCGCGCCTGTGACGAACCCAAAAATGGCCCCAAGCGCGTTATCAACCAGGGAGGGGTGCACGAATTCAAACGTATCCGTGTAGTTTTCCCGGAGCTTTTTGAAAATGAGGCTCGCGCCGGTAAATACCACCCAGAACACGACGACCGCGATCAAGGGGATGGAATCCTTTTCGTAAGTATTGACGAAACGGCTGGCGACAAACCAGTAACGCAGTGACACCAGCAACCCGAAAACCGCCGCCAGCATTCCCGCCAGGGCGAGAAAACCGCCTGCCTTCATGCCGAGTCGCACGAACAGCAGGATGATCACAAAAGCGCCGAAACAAATCAGGAATTCAATCATGGTGTTATGAAGCTTGCAGCACTTCCTCCACGCTGGTGATGCCTTGCAGGATTTTTTCGCCCCCGTTTTCCCGGAAGCTGCGGTAACCGTGCCCTTGCGCTATTTTGTTGAGTTCGGCCTCCCCCGCCCCGCTGTTCACGGCCTGGCGCAATTCCTCCTCGAACACAACCATCTCGAAAATCCCGGTGCGCCCCACATAGCCCGTATCGGTGCATTTTTTGCAGCCCTTTGCCCGGTAGATGGTCGAGCCCGGTTCGAGCGCGATGCCGATTTCCCCAAGCTCATTCCCGGCGCATGCATAGGATTCGCGGCACTCCGGGCAGAGCACCCTCACAAGCCGCTGCGCGATGAGAACGAGCAGGGACGAGGCCAGCAGGTGGCGCTCGATGCCCATTTCCTCAAGGCGGACGACTGTGCCCACGGCGTCACGCGTGTGCAGGGAACTGAAAACGAGATGCCCCGTGAGCGCGGCGCGCAGGGCGATCTGCGCCGCCTCGGCATCCCGCATTTCGCCCACGAAAATCACATCGGGATCCTGCCGCAGGAGCGAACGCAGCCCGGACTCGTAGGTGATGCCCGCCTTCACGTTGACGGGGATCTGGGTCGCGCCGCTCAACTCGTACTCGACCGGGTCCTCGATCGTCATGATGTTGAGACGCTTGGAATCGAGCCTGTTGAGCGCGGAATAAAGCGTCGATGTC
>Ga0268264_10000803_pt1 | contig 33877 bp, 38 predicted proteins | sample KBSSwiS32_FD_190357 | JGI IMG/M metagenome (GOLD analysis project Ga0268264, IMG submission 190357) | Switchgrass rhizosphere microbial communities from Kellogg Biological Station, Michigan, USA - KBS Switchgrass S3-2 (SPAdes) (version 2) | ecosystem: Host-associated > Plants > Roots >...
CATGACCGTCATTGAAATTAGCAGTTCGATCAGTCAAAATCCGGTAATGTCCTTATTCGTTTTGCGTGTCATTCTAATTGGACCTCACCCTGCGCAACTCTACCGTCGCCGGTACAGCTGTCTGCCAACCCGGGCTGAGGACTGAAAGGCTCGCCGTGACCGTGATGTCCTTGAGCGTAGGCGTCACGAGGTCATTGTTCGTGATGATCGTGCGGACATTGAACGTAGTATTATTCACCACAACGGTTTGCGTGGTGTTTCCGGCGGGCAGTTGGTCTTGACCGGGCGTGAACTTCAGGCTTCGCAGCCGCTCGACTTCCTGCTGCAGAACGGCGAGCGTCTGTGCCCTTGAATTGTTTCCAGCGTTGTAGTTAATTGCGTAGGTAATCGTGCCGAAAACCCCGAGCACCCCAACCATGATTATGACCATCGCGATCGCTGTCTCGATCAGAGAAAAGCCCCTCTGACCGTGTCGCGCGGATTCGGCCGCTTCAGAATAAACATCCTGTTCCATTTTTATACGTCTCGAAAAGCGTTTCATAGTATTGATTCGTTGGTGCCGTGATTACCTAAAAATGGAGATCACTTGCAAAAGCCGTTACTTCGTGTCCACTGCGGTGGCGAAGCCAGTGGATTCCCACAGATACATCCTGTCAGCGCCGGTTTTTGATACGGGGCCGAGATTGGACACCAGGGGGCCGGCGTCGCGGTTGGAGCAGGCGTCGGGGTTGGTGTCGGGGTAGCCGACGGATCCGGCGTTGGCGTTGGGGTCGGCGTAGGTGTTGGCGTTGGTGTCGGCGTTGGTGTTGGTGTTGCCGTTGGCACCGGCGTGGGCGTAGGCGATGTCACCAGCCAGTTAATTAGATCAGGGTTGATCTGCGACCCGGAATCGATATCTGTAACTGAAGGATTGTCAAAGGTCGGCATTGCGCTCCCGCCAAGCATCATTGCCACTGTCCCCGTCGGCGAAACGAACAGCACGTTGGAGTTTTGGGCGTTGACCGTCGCCGAATTGCACGCGCCGTCGCAAAAATAGATTAGGGGAACATTTGGCGGTGGGGTCGAGACGCAATCGGTCAAAAGAGCATGTCCGCGCTCGTCGAACCTCACCGTAACCGGTAACGTAACCCCGTTACCCACGATCTGAACGTTATTAGTGTTGCCTGAAAAGTCGAACGTACGGATCTCACCTGGCAGATCGAGTTGTCCATTTTGATTAAAATCGGTCGTTACCGTAAATGACGTGCCATTAGTGATCGTGATACGGGACATATCACTACAGACATTGGCGCGTCTCTTGATCGAGTCGAACCTGGCGCGATCTAGATAAACCTTGAATTCGCGAGCTAGATTCTGACGATCGAGGTTCTTGCGCGTCGAGCCGAACGCCATGACCGCAAAGGCCACGAGTATGCTCAGAATGACCAAAACAACCATTAATTCGATCAAAGACACGCCTCGTTGGCTATTGAGCTTCAACATCGATCAATCTCCCGGAATTTTCCTGATTCTTTATAGTGGCGGGACGAAGAAAAGGTGAACTATCCCATCAAAGTTGTAACACATAGTGCAAAACTATGTCAAGATTCTTCAAACTTGTTTAACATATGGGGCGCCACTATCCCCTATTCGTAGGAAAATCGGATTAGGGACGCATTTCCATAATCCGATCTCTTAGTTTTGCCAAGTTAGGGGGTTAATCAAAGCAGTGGGTGGGTACATTTTCCATGGTATTTGTGATCAACATGTCTACAACAGCGTTAAAATCGCCTCCCGTTTCCTCAAATACGCGAAGCTGGTCGTCGGCCGACGTTCCGCGGTCGAGAATCGTATGAATGTGCTCGATCTCCTTTCTTGAGTCCAGGGGGTCGACCACATCGTCGACAAATTCGAGAAGCTCGCGGATGAGGTCCTTTACCGGAACCTCTTTCTGTTTGCCAAGATCCAGCAGCATCCCATCAAGACCATACCGGATAGCCCGCCATTTGTTCTCCTGGATCAGACGGCGATGGTACAGGCGGAAGCCCAGATTCTTCTCGATCAGCGTTTCCAGTTTGGCAACGATAGCCTGGAATAACGCCGCGACGGCGATCGTATCGTCAACCTTTGTGGGAATGTCGCAAATCCGAAACTCAAGCGTCGGGAATAAATGATGCGGGCGCACATCCCACCAGATCTTCGAGCCATTCTGAATACAGTTCATTTTTACGAGCAAGTCCACGTAGCTCTGAAATTGCTGGTACGATTCGAAGTGGTCCGGTATATCGGTACGCGGGAATTTCTTAAATACCTCGCACCGGTAGGATTTTAGCCCCGTGTTGAAACCAAGCCAGAAAGGCGAAGATGTAGTCATCGCCAGCACGTGAGGGAGAAAATACCTCGCGGCGTTCATGATGTGAATTCGCCGGTCCAGGTCGGCGATCCCCACGTGGACGTGAACCCCAAAGATCAACAATGATCTCGCGACCATTTGCAATTCATCGACAAGCAATTTGTAGCGGTCACCGTCGTAAATTTCCTGCTCGGACCATTTCGAAAATGGGTGTGTTGAGGCCGCAACGATCTCGAGACCTTTTTTTCGTGCAAGCTCCGATACAATACACCGGAGCTTCGAAATATCCTCGCGAGCCTCTTTTATGTTCGCGCAGACGCCGGTGCCTACCTCGATCATCGACTGGATCATCTCAGGCTTCACCTTTTCTCCAAGTAGAAGCCTGCCCTCTTCAAGCATCTCCGAGACATGCGATTTCAATTCGCGGGTATTTGGATCAACAATCTGAAATTCTTCTTCGATCCCGAGTGTGTACTGGTCAAACATAGAATTTTAGGTAACTTGAAGCCTGGATTAACCTTTATGATGCCTTTCGTTGCTTTGAGAAATCCCGGGCGATCTTCAGAAACGCCTGTGCCGCGTACGAAAGCTCCGAATTTCGTCGGTAAACAATATTGAGCTTTCGTTCAAGTTTCATTTCTTTTACAGCGATTCCGACAAGTTGTCCGCAAGCGATCTCACTCTGGGCCGACAGTTTTGGTACGAGCGCAACACCTACTCCCCGCTCCACCAATCGCTTAATCGCCTCGAGCGACGGAAGTTCGACTGCAATGTTCAGCTTCGTTTTTTGCTTGTCGAACGTCTCAAGAACTTTTTGCCGATAAGGTGATGGCGCGTTATGAGCGATAAAGGTTTCAGCGCCCAGTTCTTTTACGGAAACGATGGATCTCCCGGCAAACGGATGATCGGCCGCAACAATCAGCGTTAATTCGTCGGTTAAAACCGGTATCGATATAAGTGACTCATCGGACGGCTGGAACGAGATCACGCCTAACTCTACTTCGCGAGCTGTGATCTCCTTCGGAATCCGGCTCGCCACGCCTCGTTGAACCTCGATCTTGATCAACGGGTGAAGACGTCGAAATTCCTGTATTACGGGCAAAAGATAAAACACTGTGTGCTCGTTTGCACTGATGGTGATCTTGCCATACTGCAGGTCACGCATCTCCCGTATCGCATTTACGGCAGCATGCCGAAGATTCAGCATCTGTTTAGCATGATCGAGCAGAACCTCACCAGCAAACGTTAATGTTCCGTCCTTGGACGATCGATCAAACAGCCGTTCGCCAACGTCCTGTTCAAGCCGCCTTATCGCCTGACTTACTGCCGGCTGTGTCCGGTTGAGGACTTCAGCCGCCCGAGAAAAGCTTTTCTCGCGCGCCACGGTGGCAAGAACCTCTAGTTGATTGATGTCCATAAAGATCGCTACTCCCCGAAGGTGAACATCGGAATGATCGATTCTCTCAAATCTTATCAAAACTACGCTTTAGATAACAAAACCTTTTCTTATTAGCTCTCAAACATTTCGAAATACGCTTATAAGACCATAATAAATGATTATTATTTATTCAAGTATATAAGCTTGACTTTTGATCTGCCACGTTAATAAGATTCCTTTAGCTCAGCACAGATTAACGATTTTGACAGCAAAATCTCGCTCGGAGAAGATATGGTTCTGGACAAAATATCGATTTTCGATACGACCCTGCGGGACGGTGAACAATCCCCTGGGTGCTCGATGTTTCTCGACGAAAAGATCGAGATGGCCCGGCAACTTGAACGATTGGGTGTGGATGTTATCGAGGCCGGCTTCCCGATCGCGTCAGAAGGTGATTTCCAAGCAGTCAAAGCTGTATCGAAAGAAATAACAGGATCATCTGTTGCAGCCCTTTGTCGCACGGTTCCCGAGGATATTTATCGTGCCGCCGATGCTCTAAAAGGAGCTGCGCAGCCCAGAATTCATACGTTCGTCGCGACTTCGGACATTCATCTTCAATACAAGCTCCAGAAAACCCGAGCAGATGTTATCGAGATGACCAGAAATGCGGTGCGTATTGCAACGGAAAATGCGGCCGAAGTTGAGTTCTCGGCGGAAGACGCAACGAGGAGCGATGTCGACTTTCTCTGTGAAGTCCTAAACACGGCTGTTCTTTCTGGTGCAACTGTCTTGAACATACCGGACACGGTTGGTTATACACTCCCGCAGGAATTCGCGAACCTGATTAGAACGATAAAAGAACGCGTTGTTGGCGACAAACGTGTCATCTTAAGCGTTCACTGCCACAACGATCTCGGTCTGGCTGTTGCGAATAGCCTTGCGGCAGTCGATGCAGGAGCCCGACAGGTCGAATGCACGATCAACGGAATTGGCGAGCGGGCCGGGAATGCATCGCTCGAAGAATTCATCATGGCGAGCGCGGTGCGGTCCGATAAACTCCCGTATCGAAATAATATCGATACCACCCAACTTTACCCCTCGAGCCAATTGTTATCGTCGATCATTAGCTTCGGCGTCCAGCCGAACAAGGCTATAGTCGGCCGAAATGCTTTTGCCCACGAGGCAGGTATCCATCAGCATGGGGTCCTGAGCAATCCGTTGTGCTACGAAATCATGACGCCCGAATCTGTCGGCGTACCGAATAACGACATTGTTCTCGGCAAGCACTCCGGCCGTCATGCTCTATTGTCGCGTTACGAGCAATTAGGATACGAATTCGACGCAGGCGAGATCAGAGAAATATACTTGCGCTTCGTTGAATTGGCAGACCGGAAGAAGAACATCTACGATCAGGATCTCTTAGCGATTATTCCGAACCGAGGCCAACCCGCCGCTATTGCGGCATAACTAAGTATTTATGAAGATCGCAGTACTGCCAGGAGACGGAATAGGACCTGAGGTAACGAGCGAGGCCGTTCGCGTCCTTTCAGAGGTCGGCGAGAGTTACGGAATCTTAATTGAAATATCCGAACATCTGGTCGGCGGAATTGGAATTCGCGAGGCCGGTTCGCCGCTTCCGGACCGAACGCTTAGGGCATGTCTCGAAAGTGACGCGGTCCTGCTCGGAGCCGTCGGGACACCGGAATTCGACCACCTGCTACCTGAGCATCGGCCCGAGATCGGGCTGCTAAAACTTCGCCAGGCTCTAGGCGGCTTCGCTAATCTCAGGCCTGCGAGAGCGATTCCTTCCTTGATCGACTCGTCGCCGCTGCGTCGTCAGATTTTCGAGGGGACGGACCTTCTGATCGTCCGCGAGCTTCTCGGCGGACTGTACTTCGGCGAGCCCCGTGGATTTCGCGGCGACAAGTGCGAAGCCTTTAACACAATGCATTATAGTGTTGAAGAGGTTGAGCGCGTTGCGATAGTCGCCTTCGAGTCAGCCCGAAATCGCAGAAAAAAAGTAACCTCGGTCGATAAAGCGAATGTCCTGGAAACGTCGCAACTATGGCGCGAAACTGTTACAAAAGTTGCATCACGATTCCCCGACGTCGAACTCGATCATTTATACGTCGACGCCTGCGCGATGCATCTGGTCACAGATCCAAACCGGTTTGACGTTATATTGACCGAGAACCTTTTCGGCGACATTTTGTCTGACGAGGCGGCTGTACTGACGGGCTCACTTGGCATGCTGCCCTCGGCAACGATAGGTGGAAAGGTCGATTTCTATGAGCCGGTCCACGGCTCGGCTCCCGATATTGCCGGGAAGAACATTGCGAATCCGATGGGTGCAATCGCGTCGGCGGCGATGCTGCTGCGCTACACCGCCGCTAACGAACCTGCCGCCCGGGCGATCGAGTCCGCGATAGAAAAAGTTTTAGATCAGGGTTACAGAACGGCTGACATCGCGACCGCCGGTGGGCTTGGCCCCGCGTCGACCGAAACAATAGGCCGCCTCGTTGCGCAGTATGCTGTAGACGCCGCGAACGTGGAACTAGCCGTTCACGCTGTTTAGAAATTGTGAAAACGCTTTACGACAAGATTTGGGGGGCACATATTGTTCGCGAAGAATCGGACAGCCCGGCGCTCCTGTATATTGATCTGCATTTGGTGCATGAGGTCACCTCACCGCAGGCGTTCGAAGGTTTGCGGATAAATGACCGCAAAGTTCGACGGCCGGATCGCACATTTGCCACAGTCGATCACGCTATCCCGACCGTCAATAGAGACCTCCCCTTCAAAGATCCTATAGCAGCGCAACAGGTCGACACTCTCCGTCGGAATTGCCGGGAATTTGATGTGCGTCTTTATGACATGGATCGGATCGAACAAGGAATCGTTCACGTCTTCGGACCAGAGCAGGGACTGACGCAGCCGGGAACGACGATAGTCTGCGGCGATTCGCATACGTCGACGCATGGAGCGTTCGGAGCGCTGGCGTTCGGCATTGGAACGAGCGAGGTTGAACATGTTCTTGCGACGCAAACGCTTCAGCAGAAAAAATCTGACAATCTACTCATTAAGGTCGATGGTGCACTGCCATTTGGTGTAACCGCAAAGGACTTGATCCTAGGGATCATAAACCAGATCGGAACAAGCGGCGCGACCGGACACGTTATCGAATACGCTGGCCCTGCGATCGAAAATCTTTCGATGGAAGGGCGCATGACCGTCTGCAATATGAGTATCGAGGCAGGGGCTAAAGCCGGCCTTATTGCTCCTGATCAAAAAACGTTCGACTACCTGGAGTCAAAACCTTTTGCCCCAAAAGGAGAGAATTGGACGAAGGCGGTCGAATACTGGAGCTCCTTGCCAACGGATGCGGGGGCGAAATTCGCAAAGATAGTCAATGTGGATGCAACGACGCTCGAACCATACGTCACCTGGGGAACGTCTCCGGAAATGTCCGTCAAGATCACCGAAACCGTTCCCGACGTCATCGATGCCCGCGATGAAAATCAGCGAATATCGTTTGAGCGAGCTTTTATGTATATGGGTATCGAGCCGGCGCAAAGAATAGATGAACTGAAGATCGACCGCGCTTTTATCGGTTCCTGTACCAATTCGAGGATCGAAGATCTGCGCGAAGCCGCTCGTGTCGCGAAAGGTCACACGGTTAACAGAGGCGTCAACGCGATCGTGGTTCCTGGTTCGATGCAGATCAAGAAGCAGGCAGAGGCTGAAGGCATAGCCAAGATTTTTGTCGATGCCGGTTTCGAATGGCGGGATGCCGGATGTTCTATGTGTCTCGCGATGAACGATGACACCCTGCGAGAGGGTGAGCGATGCGCATCCACCAGCAACCGTAATTTTGAAGGACGGCAAGGCCGCGGGGGCCGAACGCACCTGGTGAGCCCTTCAATGGCCGCAGCGGCCGCCATTGCAGGGCATTTCGTCGATGTACGGAACTGGAAGTTTAGGGATTGAAAATGATGAAGCGATTTACCCGACTCGCCGGTTCGACGGTAGCGATCTACCGGCCAAACATTGATACTGACCAGATCATCCCAAAGCAGTTTCTCAAACGTATAGAACGAACCGGCTACGGTGAGTTCCTGTTTTACGATTGGCGATTTCACAGGGATGGCACGCCCGATCATAGTTTCGTCCTCAATGATCCGCGATTTAACAACGCGTCGATCCTCATTGCCGGAGCTAACTTTGGCTGTGGTTCCTCGCGTGAGCATGCTCCGTGGAGCCTAATGGATTACGGCTTCAGAGCAATAATCGCCCCGAGTTTTGCCGACATCTTTTACAATAACAGTCTAAAAAATGGGCTTCTCCCGATCGTTTTGGAGGAATCTCTCGTTTCGCAATTGGTCGATCGCTCCGGCGGGGATTCAAGCTACTCGCTGACGATTGACCTTGAGGACAAAACCGTCTCTGACGGTACCGATCTCCAAACGTCTTTCGACATCGACGAATTCCGCCGCCATTGTCTCCTAAACGGCCTCGACGATATCGCCCTTACACTTCAGTTCGAATCCGACATTTCTGCGTACGAAGAGAAACTGGTTGGCTCCCGGCAATTCCCCTTATCTAGCTGAATTAGACGCATTTCGTCAAAAAAACACAGGTTTGCATTTTTCAAATCGGCACGTTACCATACTTTCTCATTAGTCTTGGTCACTTGTTAGCCTAAATCCATATAAATAATGTAATATTCTGATAAGTTGGTATTTAGGTCTGTCTTCGTTTTTTATGGGCTTTTCAACCATTGCCATTCATGCAGGCAACGAACCCGATGTTGCCACGGGAGCCGTCAGCGTTCCCATTTATCAAACCTCAACATACGCGCAGGACGGCCTGGGAAGGCACAAGGGATTTGAATACGCCCGTACACACAACCCCACGCGCGCAGCGCTGGAAAGAAATATTGCTGCTCTTGAAAATGCCAGGTTTGGATACGCATTCGCGTCCGGTATGTCAGCGATCGACGCGGTGTTAAAGCTCGTCAAAAGCGGCGATCACGTCATTCTCGGCGACAATACCTATGGCGGTACATATCGGCTTTTTAGCAAAATACTTGCGAATTACGGTGTTGAATTCGACCTAGCCGACACGTCGGACGTGGCTAACCTTGAAAGCTCGTTCAAGCCGAACACAAAAATGGTTTTCGTCGAAACACCGACAAATCCCGTAATGACGGTAACGGACCTCAAGGCTGTTTCCGACCTTGCCCATACGCGCGGCGCCAAGGTCGTCTGCGACAACACCTTCTTATCGCCGTATTTTCAAAACCCTATCGATTTTGGTGTCGATATAGTCGTCCACTCCACCACGAAGTATCTAAACGGCCATTCCGATAGCATCGGCGGGTTTGTCGCTCTAAATGACGAAACGGATGCAGAATGGATAAAATTTGTACAAAACAGCGTGGGAGCCATTCTTTCACCGTTCGATTCGTTTCTCGTGCTTCGGGGGACTAAGACCCTTGCGGTCCGTATGGAGGCCCATGACAAGAATGGCCGTGTAGTGGCCAACTTTTTGGCAGAGCATCCGGCTGTCAAAACCGTTTATTATCCGGGTCTGGTTTCGCATCCTCAGCACGAGCTTGCCAAGAGGCAACAACGTGGCTTTGGCGGAATGGTCGCATTTGAAACCGGATCTCTGGATAACGCAAAAAAGGTGCTGGAAGGCGTCAAGCTTTGTACGCTGGGCGAGAGCCTTGGAGGCGTAGAATCGTTAATTTCACATCCGGCAACAATGACACATGCTTCGGTACCTATGGAAACGAGGGACAAACTCGGGATCACAGACGGTTTGGTAAGGGTCTCGGTCGGCATTGAGGATGTGGAAGATATAATTGAGGATTTAGATCAAGCATTGAGTTAGTTTAGCGTTCAAGATTTGGGATTTCGAGTTGAATTACATTCGACTCGGAATGTTGAACTCTGAACTACGGTGATTATGTTAACTGTCGAGATACATGCCACGTCTCACATAGGTCGCGTTCGTCGCGGCAATGAGGACAATTATCTTCTCTTGAACATCACGCGATCAAAAGCCTGGACGAGTTCGCAGGAAGCGGGTGAATTCGTGATCGAAACGCAGAAGTTCGAGGTCGACGATAATGGGGTCGTGCTTGCGGTATCCGACGGGATGGGTGGTGCGTTGGCGGGTGAAGTAGCGAGCAAGATGGCCGTGGAGTCAGTGTGCGAGAAAATGATCGGTGATGACGGCGACGAGACTTTAACACCGGAAGATTACGACCACAACCTCATCAGCAAGCTATACAACGCGACTCTCTACGCGAATCACCTGATCCACCAGCAAGGTCGTTCCGACCCTCAATTTCAGGGGATGGGAGCTACTTTTACCGGCATGGGTGTAACGCCGACAGCGGCCGATATTATTCAAGTCGGCGACAGTCGGGCGTATCTGGTCCGGAACGGTAAGATATATCAGGTTACCAAGGATCAATCTCTTGTCCAACAGTTGATCGACGCCCAACAGATCTCTGCTGAGGAAGCCGAAACCCATACCTTGAAAAACGTTATTCTTCAGGCGCTCGGCGCACAGAGTGAGATCTATCCTGTATCCGCACGTGTTGAACCGCACAAAAATGACGTATTTTTACTGTGCAGCGATGGGTTATCGAATAAAGTAAATGCTGCATCAATGCAGCGGATAGTGCTTGAAAATATAGATAAGCTTGAGATGGCCTGTGCTGAATTGGTAAAGGAGGCCAATGAGAACGGTGGCGAGGACAACATAACCGTAATTCTAGCCAAGTTTACCGGTGATGGGTTGCCCGAACCCGAAGGCGATGACGTAAAACTGGAGTTGATCGACCTTGGCGGCATTCACGACACAGCAGACCAAGACACGGCCGAGATTCTTTAAGCGACAACTCGTTCTAAAATAGCCTTCTGTGATCTTTTAGGTGCTTATTCTTGTCTCCATTCGGGGAGTTCCGCCGTAACTTTCCGCACGAATATAGAGGAGCCCTTTACGCGCACGACTTCGACTTTTTCGCCTTCAACCAGGTCAGCTTCACCGTTCTCTGGAAAGGCTGTCCAGGTGGAACCGTAAACTTTCACGGCAGCTTCCTGAAGGGCGCCTTTGCTGCCCGCCGCAACCGTTCCGATCTGTCCCGGTAACGCGTCGATACCCATTTTCATTACATCCGAATCGTTGTGCGGCAAATACTTTGCAAATATGGTTCGTGACATGGCGGTGAGGGCAATGGAAACAACAGCAAAAACCAGGAACTGCCACCCGATGCCAGCCCCGAGAAATCCAGAAAAAGCGGCCGCCATTGCACCGATGCCGAACCAGAAAAGCACGAATCCGAGCGTGAAGATCTCGGCGACGATCAGCCCGACACCCAAAACCAGCCACAATATCCACGCGACCTGATCCATTCCTTAATCCATTTCCTTCGTGCCAATCATAGTATACAAGGTTGCTCTCCAATTTGCTTTTGACCAGCGTTTTGAAGAGATATTCAAGACGTGTTAATCTCAAAAATTGTGCTGGGGTGGCGGAATTGGTAGACGCCCAGGACTTAAAATCCTGTGTCCTTAGGGGCGTGCGGGTTCGATTCCCGCCCTCAGCACCATTTGGCTATTCGCCCCATTGGTTTCCCATTTTTTTGCTGTGTGGCATACCGGTTGCCATTGATTACTGTGGGGGAATTATGCTCAACACAAAATACGGGATCACGGCGTTATCGATTTTCATTACCTTTCTTGTTGCCTTTTCGACGGTTAGCATAGCAGCGCAGTCCCGCGGTGTGGTCGCGGCGGCCCAGGGTATCACGGGCGATACATTTGCGATCACTGCACGAACTCCGAAGGGCACCAACATCTATGCCGTTACGAAGCCGTCGGCTGCGATGATGCAGGCGATCGACCGGGGTCTTACTGACCTCTTTGCAGTTGCCCGAAAGAATCGCTATCGTCAGCACCTGAATTACTCCGATTACACAGTATTCATCGCACGAGCGGACCGCACGAAGAATGCCGACGGAAACTATTCTCCCGACATTGCCGTCGGTGCCGCCCAATATGCGGGCACGCAGTACGACAAGGGCGGTTATATCTATGCGGCCGGTATGGTTGTTTCGAATAGCCCGTCGGCCTTCGTGATCGCCGAACACACGAAGAACCTCGGCCGTGTCTCCGATGTCGTACGTTTTGAAGGCGAGCATCTGGTCCTCTATTTCAACGACCGGCAGCGCTATGAGGCTACCAAGGATCACAGCGGGGGCGGCAGCCATCCCATCCTGCAGTGAACCATCTGCCCGATATCGTGCAGTCGATAGACCATATTGTAAATGAAGCCCGCGAAATGAATGTTTGCGGGCTTTCATTTTGTCCAATAAACCAGTGTTTTAGACGGTTCTGCGATAGGCTCCACTAGTGGCACAGTCGTTGCAGAAAGGGACAATGGATGTCGTTTGAGGAACCTGCGAAGACGATGTCGACCGTAAAGGACGGACTCGTCTTCGCAATTCTGATCACAGTCAGGCAGTTTTTGAAAAAGAAATTAAGTTTGGTCGTTGGCGAGAGAATTCCGCGGCCATTTTGAAAAGGCCCGATACGAAGGGGAGAGCGTATCGGGCTTTTTCTTTGTCGTAGTAAAAAAAGAGAAAGCTAAGATCTTTTGCGGGCGTTCGCAACCATCTCCCTTATTTCCTTCGCTATCGCCGGCACGTAGAACGGAATACCATCTTTGATCGTCCATTCGACGCCGCCAGTTTTGATGATCTTTCCATCCTGGATCTCGTCAACCCCTGTTGGATAGAGTACTTTGAGATCCTTGAGCGGATTACCGTTAACCACAATAATATCTGCCTTAAATCCGACCCGGATCCGCCCTAAACTATTCTCCTGTCCCAAAATCTTTGCATTATTGACCGTTGCGTGTTGAATAACCTTCAGCGGCTGGAATCCTGCTTCTTGCTGCAATTCGAGCTCGCGAAGCAGCCCGAACCCATACATTTGATAAATAAACCCCGCATCGTCACCAACGCCGATCGTCCCGCCGCGCCTTTCGAATTCGACAAGGGCCCTCATCCAGATACGGTAGTTCTCTTTCCAAAAGGCCTCGTCGGTCGAGGTCCAGCCGATAAAGTAGGAACCGTGATTTGCCGGATTAGGCCGAAAGTATTCCTCCAGAACTGGATGGAGATATTCGGTAAAACCAGGATTCGTCTGGGCGCGCTGTAGATCACGTGACGCTTCATAAATATCCAACGTAGGATTCCACGCAACGTTCGCCTCTACCATACCGTCGAGCACCTTCATCAGCCGGTCCCAGTTCGCCTCTCGCCACAACCTTCCGGCATACCTGAAACGATCAACCTCATTGGCGTAATTGTAGTCAGCAGGAAAATTCTGCCGCCCACTATCGATCGCGGCGTCCGGGATCCCATACCAATGCTCAATGCTCGTAGTACCGAATTTTATGTCGTCCCATGCGTTCGTCTCTTCGACTCCCGTGTGATGCGCTATTCGGAGACCGACTTTTTTTGCTTCCTCCTCCATCGCCTGCATGATGTCGCGGTCAACGCCAAAGAGTTTGATCCCGTCATAACCGGCGGCCTTGATCTCGCGGACACGTGCCCGGGCTTCATCCGCATTTGTCGGGTTGGGTGCGTTAGTAAAAACCCCGTAGGCAAATATCCGCGGAGATGCGATCTGGTTTGCCGCGCTCTGATCGCGCCAGTGGAGCGTTTTCGTTGACGATAGGACGTCCCGGACGGTGGTTATTCCACAGGCCAGCCACATTTTCATACAGTATTCGGCCGGTAGAGGTTTGCCGCCTCTTTCGTCCTGGGTATGTGCATGAATATTGATCAGTCCTGGCAGTACATACTTGCCGCTCCCATCGATCTCCAGGTCACCTCGCTCCGGACGTTTTGCGTCACCTTTTTTTACCGAAACAGGATCGATAGCCACAATCTGGGCTATGCGGTCGTTTTCAATGACTATATCGAACGGTCCGGCCGCCGGCTTCCCCGTGCCGTCGATCACCGTCGCATTGCGGATAACTATTCGCTTGTGCCTTTTACCTGAGGCAAGCAATGCATCCGTTTGAGACAGCCCTGTCGAAGATAGGGATAAACACAGGGCGATCAGGATCGATATAAAACGAGTCATTCTCATACTTTTGTTGAGGGTCCTTTTGGATTTGAGCAGGGAAACGTTATCACCAACCAATTCGCGAATCAAATATGCGGCGGCGGGAGGCTAAAGAGTTAAAAGAGCTTGCTTTATCCTGCTAAGATGTGCATTATAAAGACTCAATCCTTCTCTCGCGTCTTCTTGAGGCGCACTTCGACTGAACGGTTTCTGGATAAGTTTGAGAGCAGGCAACATTTGGAACACTAGAAGTAGCTCTCGTTTTTTGAGTATCCGAAATCGCGACCCGCGCGTCCGATTAGCAAACACTTCTTCAACATTCCCGGAAAGGGAAAGGTAAAAATAAAATGTCAATGAAACTTTATGTAGGAAATATTTCCTTCAACACAACGAATCAGGATCTCAACGATCTGTTTGGTGCGATCGGCACGGTCGAATCGGCCAATATCGTCGAAGATCGCGAAACGGGCCGCTCGCGCGGATTTGGTTTTGTCGAAATGGCTTCGAAGGAAGAAGCAGAAAACGCTATCGCGCAACTTAACGGGAAAGAGGTTGACGGGCGTGAACTCAAAGTGAACGAAGCCAAACCGCAGGAAAGCCGCGGCGGCGGCGGTCGTGGCGGCTACGGCGGCGGCGGTGGCGGTCGTGGTGGAAATCGCGGCGGCGGCGGTGGCGGTGGATATGGCGGCGGCTCGCGCTGGTAAGCCAAATTCACTTGCAAGTTTTCTCGAGATGCCTGTCGCAATGCGACGGGCATCTTTTTTTCGTCCGCGACAAATGCGGTCCAAACGTGGTATCGTAGATCTATGATTACCGGTCCGCTTTCCATCGCCCGCCGCCATGTGCTCGGCGATTTTCATCACCGCTGCGAATCCATCGTTAGCGTTCCCGTCTACCTTGAAAATGCTGAGGGCGAAATGCTCGGTTATGCGGACGAATCGCTCGGACATTATGCCGATGCGTTCTGCTTTCATCTTGCGGAAGATGTTTGCAAAAAACTTTCTTCGGGCCATTTCACTTATTCATTCGATTTTGAATACTCCGGCGACGACGGTATACCGCAAAGCCGCCGCCCGATCAAGCTTAATTCAATAATGCTGGTCCCTCGAAAAGGCTACGCAAAACCGATCCCTCGACACGCCAAAGCTGCTGTAGCGGCTGCAGAAACAGCGGCGGAGATCGAGTAGAGCGGCCGGTCTACCACCGGATGATCTCATCCGGGTCTTCGACGAGTACCACCTCGTAGTTTTCCAGCATCGGCATCAGGATATCTTCAAGTTCCGTCTTCCAAAGCTCGCCATCATAAAACTTTGCTTTCATCGACTCGCGCGACTCGGGGTTCGGAAAGCCGCGCATGAAGAAGAATGTGTCGGCATCCTCGAGCGAAAGAAAGGGACCAAGGATCTTCATACCAATCGCAGTGACCGGAAGACCTCGATGAAGTGCGACCGCTTGCCAGGTTTCGTTTTATAGGCTCGCATTTCAACTATCATCGAATACTCCTTTTCTACATATAGCCAGGTAATGGTTTCACTCTGTTGAAATGGTTTCAGCAAATGCTGAAGTGATTTTCACTGTTGCTGAAATGGTTTTGGCTGCTGCTGAAATGACTTTAGCAACTGCTGAAATGGGTTTCTCTGTTGCTGAATTGGTTCTAGCAACTGCAGAAACGATTTTCTCCGTAGCTGAAATGGTTTCAGCAATTGCTGAAATGATTTTCGCTGTTGCTGAAATAGGTTTCTCTGTTGCTGAAATGGGTTTAGCAATTGCTGAAATGATTTTCGCTGTTGCTGAATTGGTTTTAGCAACTGCTGAAATGATTTTCTCTGTTGCTGAAATGGTTTCAGCAATTGCTGAAATGATTTTCGCTGTTGCTGAATTGGTTTTAGCAACTGCAGAAACGATTTTCGCTGTTGCGGAATTGGTTTCAGCAATTGCTGAAATGATTTTCCCAGGTTCTTGCTGAGACAACATCGAAAAAGCAATAATGCATTGAGAAAAATGATAGTGCATCGGCCGCTGTCGTCGAACCGCAATTACCCTGTGCCCACAACGGTCCACTGCAGCACTGAATTCTGGCGGCAGAAAGTGGCATTTGAAACCATGTTGTTTTCCGGACAATTTGACGCGATGTATGAATAAAATTCGACTAATGATCGCGGGTGCGGCCCTGGCGCTTGTTTGTGGTGGGTGCTCGCCGTCAGCCAGGAGCGATCAAAGCCCCGTCGCACCGGCGCAAAATACGTCGGAGAGAACCGCAGTTGTGTTGGCTCCACCCGCAGCCAATGTGACCACTGGCGACAAGACGTCGGTGCCCGAACCTACGTCAATGGACTACGTGCGCGAAGGGACCGTAGCCTATGTGGCTCACGACTTCGTCCGAGCAATTCCCTTCTATCAGCGCGCGTTGGAACTCGAAAAAAAAGACCGCAAGCTCGATAAGAAGATCTGGCTGGTCTTAATTGACAACCTTGCAATGGCACACAGTATGGCCGGGGACATTAAGAATTCCCTGTTCGTACTCCAATACGGAATTTCCAAAGAGCCAACTTATCCAATGTTTTATTACAATATGGCCCGGGACTACGGGGAGACGGGCGACGAAGAGAATGCTATTAAGTATCTCCGCCTGGCGACCAAATATAGGGCCAACATGATCCAGGGCGAAACCTTTCCCGATCCGGCAACCGACACCTCATTCAGCAAATTCTCCGACAGCGATAAATTCAAAAAGGCGTTAGCAGAGCTAAATCAACGATAACCGAGTCCAGAAAATTATCGGACGATAGCGCCGATCGCGGTCGTGCGTATTTCCTCCGCCTTTTCCATCATCCTTAAAACTGACGCCGGATAGTATCCTTTATTGGCGGGCCTTTTGCCGTAAAAATTGCTCAAAGTGATCCGCTTTGTCCGGCCATGGTCCGTGAATTCGATCGTTGTTCGCGAGGATGAATCGGTCTTGTGAATCAGTGACGAGTACGAGCTTTTCGCTCGCTGAAAGTCAGAGCTTCGACCTAGGCGCAGGATCTCCGCCAACGCTCCTGCTTTCACGGAGAATTGTTTCTTCGCCAGGGATGTACTCTCAGTAGCAGAATCCTCGTCTGCAGGACTAAGTTCGTATTCAGCCTGTCTATCCGCAAACAGTCGCAACATAAGCTGCGGCTCTGCCCCGCTTCTCATCCCCTGCTCCGTAATACAGATCGTGAGTACAGCGCCATTTGCAGGTGATCCCTCGCCCGAGCAAACCGACAACAATGGTTTTCGCTGAGCGGTCACGATCGCCGGGATCGCAAGAATCACGAGGGATATTAGAAAAATGCGAGTGTTTCTGGTCATTTTATGAATTTCTCTTAACTATTTTCTAAAAGAACGGTCAGCAACCGCAAAAGTTGCGGAGCACAGGTGAACTCACGGCGAAACCAATGGCTTAGCCTAAAACTATTCGATTTTAGTACAGAATTCTCTATTTAGCTTCGGATTCGGAGTTCTTCTGGAAGAATTTGTTTTGGCACGAGCATTGCGAATAGTCAAGCGAGAGCAATTTGTTGTACCGGATTCGTACATAGGAGATGATCAGGAAAAAAGGATGGTGGCCAGCCAAAGAATCGTGAGGCAAAAAAGACTGTTTATTCCTCACAAAATGATGATCGCGAGAGGGCTTTATCAAGGGGGGACAAGGGGGCAAAAAGGTTCTCTCGCGATCTTCTAAACAGAAAGGATCGGATCTTTCATAGGCTGGATGACATGTACGCGGAAAACAATATTTGACGGTCAGGAATCTTTAGTATTCGGGCGGCGAGAACAATTTTGTAGTTGCCCGTAAAGAACAGGGAGGAGACAAGAATATGCTTTGGACAATCATCATAATTTTATTAGTGCTTTGGGCATTGGGATTCGGATTCGCAGGAGCGGCGGTTGGAAATCTCATACACATTCTTCTTGTGATAGCTGTGGTCGTGCTACTGGTACAGCTGATTACCGGACGCAGAGCGGTTTGAAGAAAAAGGACTTTTTACTCGTGTGCAATTTCAAGCGGGGGGGCGGTCACCGATTATATGGTGTGGCCGCTTATTTTTATTTAAACCCTCGATTTTGTCGGGAGTCTCGCGGGATAGCGCGAAGAGTGAGTCTTTTTAAACACATTGATCTGGCACGACCCTTGCAAATTGACGCTCTATCGAAATAGTGAACTGGTTTACTACGTTCGAGAGAAAGATCTTGAAAAGACCGGAGAGAATTATGAAATTAAGAACAATTACTGTACTGGCAACGTGCATCGCTTGCGGAATGGCCGCTGGCTGCGAAACCGCTGACAATTCAAACTCAAGCCTTCGAAACACCAATTCTAATCGAGCAGTAGTCGTCAACGCGACGGCAACGCCTGCTTCGAACACAAACGCATCGAATATATCGCGGGAAGAGTACGACAAGCGACGGGCAGAATATGAGAAAGATAAGGGATCGAGCACGATCGGACAAGGCATTAACGACAGTTGGCTTTGGTTCAAGACACGAGCGGCCCTTGCAGCCGCCGATGATCTGCGCGACTCGACCATAAATGTCGATTGTGTCAACGATGTCATCACGCTTAAAGGAACAGTTGCGAACGCCTCGCAGAAAACGCGTGCCGAGGCAGTCGCAAAAGGAATTGACGGCGTCAAGTCGGTAAAGAATGAGTTAAAGGTTCAGGCAAATGATTCCCTGACAAATCACGTGGTCAACGGAAATTCGAGCGCCACAAATCGAAAGAAGTAAACGAGGAGAGGCTCCCACCTTTTGATCGTTGAAAACGCCTCTGACCGTTGGCTTAAAGTTTCTGCAAACAAGCCCCCACAAATTAAGGCTACGCGCACGAAGTGTGGCCGCAGTCACACGCGATTTCGGTCATGTCCTGTGCATCCGCTTCTTTGCAACGATCGCTGCAATACGGCGAATCAGGCGTGGAAACGCAACTACATATTTCATGTGCACACTTTTCATCGTTTGCCATTTTATCCTCCTTTGGGTGACTAAAATTTAGGGCATTCGCCGCGTTAAGGAAGTGTGAAAAATCAGAAAAAGAAGCCAAGGCTAGCCAAGGCTTCTTTTATCCTTTTTTCGCTTCAACCCGCGCTCGTTCAATTGAATTGCAGCGCGTTTCCGATCAGCATACTGACAAGGTTGCCACCGTTGTCGCTATAGTACGGATCATATTCATCGTAGCCGGAAAGCGCATCCTGGTATCCCAGCTCGTAGCCCCGGCTCAGACATCTACGATTTTCACCTAGGCTGTAAGAATAAGGATCGTAAACCGTATCATCAAAAGCATACGGATCGTCGTAATAAGCCCTGTACCGGCGGTGCGACCGCGCATAGACCCCGTCCTCATATCCCTGCTGATAGCCATAGGCAAGCAGATCGCTGAAAAGCTGGCTGACAAACCCATTGCCCAGGTAAGAATTTGGATAATAAGGAAGCGGAAAATCGTCCGTGGAGGTGTAACCGTAATCGGGATACCCGCCGTAGTAAGATGGCGAATACGCGTAACTGCTTGGGTAGTAGCCGTAGCTAAACGGAAATGCGTAATAGAACGGCTCGTAGATGTACGAATATTGCGGCGAATAATACTCCGGTGCGTAATAGCCGCTGTCGTAATAGTCGTCGTAGTAAACAGGATTATACGGAGCACCATAATAATATGGGTCGTATTGCGTCGTGTAGTAATAATTATTCGTATTGCCGATAAACACGTTCGAGATCACCGAACGAAGAATACCGTCTTGATAATCCCGATGCCGGTAGTAGGCCTGCCGGAAATACCGTTCGTCGAATCGTCGTCCCTCGCTTCTTGCTCGTTGACGCCAGATATTTTCCTGCTCTCTGAATTCCTGTCTCTCGGCGTTGCGGGCATGGACCTCATTGCTTCGCTGATAGCCGTAATTATTCGGCCAGGCGCGGTTCCATCGCGTTGATCCCTCCGTCTGTCGTTCAATGCGATCACGGTTGTCCTGGCGTTGTTGCCATCGGCTATTGTCGTCACCCTGCTGGCGCTGCCATCGGCTATTGTCGTCACTTTGCTGGCGTTGCCATCGACCGTTGTTGGCCCGTCCTCTCTCCTGCCGAAATTGTGGCTGCGGCTGGGGCGGCATCATCCGGCCAAAATCAGGCCTTCGCTCAATGCGATTTTCCTGTTGTGGTCGCATCCGGATCTCGGGCCGTCTTTCTACGCGATACTGTGGTTGTGGCCTGGGCTGTGGAATCTGCGCTCTGCCGGGATTGTCCCAGCCCCGATTTTGCCAGCCTTGATTAGACTGCTGCTGCGGCCTCTGCATAGGACGCTGCATCGGGGCCGGAGCATATCTCGGCTGTGGCTGGGGCCGCGCCATTTGCGGACGCTCGAACCTTGGCTGTTGCCGCTGCATTTGTTGAGGAGCGGGCCGCTCCATTTGCTGTCGCTGTTGTCCCGGATTAAAGACCTGACGCTGCGGTTGTCCTCCGCCGCCGCCTCTACCCGGAGGCGGGCCGCCTCCCCGGTCATGTCCCCTTCCCTGACCGGCAACGCCAAAACCAATACCTGCCAAGACAACAACTAAAAACGTCAAAACAGCGCGAAAACTATGTTCAGATATCTTTTGCATAACTCCCTCTTTCGTTTGCTTTATTGATACGTTAAGCAAAAACTATTCCATTCAAAAACGGCGTTTTCTGACCAGAAATTGACCGGAAATAGTACAGCTATAGTGACGTTATAGTGTAAGAGCCAAACAAAATGGTTCAGAAGAAAGACTCACTTAATTATTTCTGTCTTTCCTCTTCGCACGACATCATCGAACCGTAAGGCCTTTCCAAAAAGAGCAGTGCGGTTAAGCAAAAAAACCGACTCACATTCGCCCCTCGATCTCCGTGAATGGGCAGATCTAGCTATTATGCGGTCTCTACCGCAATACAGTTAGTGAAAGCCCAGAGGGGTTCATTTTTTTCGCACGTTTTTCTATAGAAACGTTCGCTTTTTCTATAGAAATAATGAGTCTTTTTATAGAAATATTGAGTTTTTCTATAGAAATATTGAGTTTTTTTATAAAAATATTGAGTTTTTCTATAGAAATAATGAGTTTTTCTATAGAAATAATGAGTATTTTTATAGAAATATTGGCTTTTTCTATAGAAATAATGAGTATTTTTATAAAAATATTGAGTTTTTCTATAGAAATATTGGTTTTTTCTATAGAAACTTTAGGGGTTTCGCCGGTTTTGCCGCTATTTTCTTTCGGATCGCAGCGTGACAATCTGCGATAGAATAGAGCACATTCAGGAGGTATACGACGATGATCAGGATCATTACTCGTTTCTTTTTTGTGATCTGTGTTCTCACGCTGATTTCTTCAGCGGTTGCCCAAAAATACAACCCCAAAGAAATTACCGAGGCGGCGAAAACTGCTCAGAATGCGACGACCGCGCTTAATCAGATCATGGCCATTTCCGATAAGTCGATCCCGACTGACCTGCTGCGAAAAGCAAAGGCTGTCGCGGTATTTCCAAATGTGGTGAAGGGGGCGTTCATCATCGGCGGACAGGGAGGTAAAGGCGTGATCAGCCGCCGTGTAAAAGGCGGATGGGGGCCGCCGGCTTTGTTCAAGCTCGGAGGCGCCAGTATCGGTTTTCAGATCGGAGGATCTTCGACCGACGTCATAATGCTTTTTATGACGGACGACAGCCTCAAAAATCTTCTCGAAGATAAATTTGAGATCGGCGGCGAAGCCTCCGCGGCTGCGGGACCGGTCGGCCGTACAAGCAAAGCATCAACCGATGCCCAGCTCAAAGCGCAGATACTTTCGTATTCGCGCAGCAAAGGACTGTTTGCCGGTGTGTCCCTCTCCGGTGTAGTGATCAGCCCGAATGACAACGCCAACAATGCACTTTACGAGCATCCGGCAAAGGAGCTGTTGACGGGCGTAACTATAGTACCCATCTCCAAGATTCCGCCCGCCACAAAACTTTTTCAGCAAGCCCTGACAAGGTATGCAAGATAGGATGCCGGAAACGTTAGCGTACAAAAGGCTTCGGGTCTCTTTGAGCCGAAGCCTTTCTGCTTTAACCGATCTTCAATTCACCGCTTTCCATTTTTGCTATAGGCCGGCCGTGAAAATACAATAAAACTTTGGATGAAGGCGCTCGGCCTTTCACCCCGCTTTAATTATGAAAATTCTTGTCTCATTTCTATTGCTCCTGATCGCTTCGTTCTCGATCTTCGCTCAAAAAAGGGAGGAGGACCGCCAGGCAAATGCGCCTATCGAGCCGTTTCAGATCATCGGAAATATCTACTACGTCGGTGCGGCCGAGGTAACATCATTTTTGGTTGTTACGCCAAAGGGCCACATCCTGATCGATGCCGGATTTGCCGAGACGGTACCGCAGATAATTGGAAATATCAAAAAGCTCGGTTTCAAACCGGAAGACATCAAGATCATGCTCAACACCCAGGCGCATCTCGATCACGCCGGAGGCTTTGCCGAACTAAAAAAACTAACTGGTGCCAAGCTTTATGCCAACCCTGGCGACAAGGCGCTGCTTGAAGCTGGCGGTAAAAACGATTTCGCATTCGGCGACAGGCTCACCTATGAACCGGTAAAGGTGGACAGGGTTATCAGCGACGGCGAAAAGATCTCGCTCGGCAGGATCACGCTGACGGCCGTCTTCACTCCTGGCCATACCAAGGGCTGTACGCTCTATACTTACCACCTCAAAGAAAAAGACCGAACATACAGCGTCGCTTTCGTTGGCAGCACAACCAGTCCCGGCTACAAATTTTACGGTAATGAAAAATACCCGAACATCATTGCCGATTTCGAATACACCTTCGCCCTCATGAAAAAACTAAAACCCGACATCTTTCTGGCATCGCACGGGTCGTTCTTCGATCTTTTAGGCAAAGCCGAAAAGATCAGAGTGGCCCGCGACCCCAATCCTTTTATCGACCCTGAAAGTTATAAGACTTTTGTAGCAGATACTGAAAAGGCGTTTAAGGAAAAACTGGAAAAAGAAAAGGTCGCCGGTAAATAAAAGGTACCGAAAACGTATTTATTTCTGGAAAGCGGATCGCATCCTCCGTCTCTTACGTCAGACTTAAAAGTAATGAGTAACATCGCTCTTACCGGTTTATGTGCGAGAACGCACAGACGATAATTATTGATCTTTTTACGCTTCAAATACGAGCCATTAAGGTCTTTACCGGAATTAGCCATTGGAGGTGAACCGTAATGTATTTACCAACATATTTGCAGCGTGTATTGTTTTGGGTTCTGGATAGATTAGGGACTTAATAGGCCCGAACGACCTCACACATCCTTCTTTCCCGTTCGTTTTTCTACCGCAAGCAGTTCGGTTGTCGGATCGGTTACGCTCGGGGCCGGTTCGAAATGCGGATCAGTGAGTTGGCGTGTCTTTGGATCGCCAGAAGGAGCTTCAACAACGGGGATCGTGCGCCTGGTGGTTGCATCCTTAAGGGATTCGCGGTAGAGGACTAGCAGCAGACCAACAGCCATCCCGAGTATGAAAGCGATAAATACGATCCCCCCGATGACGTTCCCTTTGCCTATTATTATCTCAGTAATAATTGTTCCGATAATTAGGCAGACGAAAGCAGTGATCCCGACTCCGCCCAATATTAACAGTACGCGTTCTACGAGCTGTTTACGCCGGAGCAGCCGCTGATCCTGCTCGCCGGCAGGTAGTTGCTCGATCAGCGACCGCGTTGCGTCTTCGAGATTCAGCCCGCAGGAACGACAAAATTTTTGCTCCGATGAATTTGCCTTTCCACAGTTTGGACAATACATACCACCCCTTACTCTCGCTACCTACGAAAAAATATTAACGATCGTTTTGTCCCTGTAGGAAGAAGCGAGCTTTCTTGGCGACTTGCCGTCGTGGTTTTGTTTGTCAGGGTCGGCCCCAAATTTCACCAGCAATTTGATATGAGCGACATCGTATTTTCTTCTCACCGAATGAAAGAGGGCGGTTGCACCCTTTTGGTCGACGGCGTCAACCTCCGCACCATTCTTCAGAAGCCATTCGGCCATCTTGAACTTTTTCCATGCAAAAGCTGCCAGCAACGGAGAATCCATTCCGGGAGGCCCGTCGATAAGGGCTCCGTACTTTTTGAATAGTGACGCTGCCCGAGTGTCGTCGTACCACGTGATCGCATACATGCAGTTCTGCGGGTCTGCACCCTTACCAAGAAGGTACGCGTAAAGCTTTACATTTCGCCCGCGGGTGTATGCATACCATAGAGGTGTTCCAGGAAAATACCCTCCACGCTCGGGGATTCTATGAATGGAATCGATATCCATGCCGCTTTTCAAGAGCAGCTTCAACATTTGAAGACTGGTTTCCTCTTTACCGGGATGCTCCGCTATCGGAACTCCACACAGATAATGAAGAGCGTTCTTGCCGTCTGGTTCTGCCCACTCAAGCCACTTCGGTGCACGTGCGATCATTTCCTTCACGGCGCCAAGATCAAGATCCTTGATGACTTGAATGTATTTATTCATAAGTCTACTTCGGACGCGGAACGACCGTCGACTGCCACGCGACAGCCTTCCAGATGCCTTTGCGTTTTAGGAAAGTCCCGGTATTCAGATAATTCGAAATCTCAGTCTCGCCGCCTTTCTTTGTTCTAGCCACCAATCGAAAGGCAACCACTGCGGCGTCGCTATAGAGATGGATCTGTATGTCTTCCGCTGTGTAAATCGTCACCGGATCATCAGGTTTTCGCGGCGGAGCGTTGCGCAGGTTTTTCATTAACTCGGCTTTATTTGTTCGCACGCCCGAAGAACGCGTATAGATCAGATCATCTGCCCAAAACCGATCATGTACGGCCGCATCGTTTCGCGAAGCACCTGCGAGAAATACGTTCAATAGACGTGTCAGCTCCGCCCCATCCGGCGCAGCTTGTGCAAACGTAAAACCTGCGAACGTGAAGATCAGGATCGTAATTGCCATTAGTCGTGCTTTCATAACGAAGCTATCTTATTTACGGCGCCCGTGAAGAGCAAGGACAAAAAACCGATGGACCACAATTTAGGTGAAATGCTTTTGATTTTTGAAGTAATTTGATGAAGCCTCGGACGAATCTTGGGGTAATGATGGATTGGGATATAATGTCCGATATGCTTACCAAGTTGCGTAGCATTTTTATCGTCACGTTCCTCGTTGTCATAGCAGATTCGGCGTGCTCGAAGGAAACAGGGTTGAACAATAAGGACGAAAGTCCTACTCCGTCGAAGGGATTTACGCCGGCAGATATCGCAAAACTAAAATGGATCGAGGGCACATGGCGCGGAATGGATGGTGAAAAGCCGTTTTTTGAGCGCTACCGCTTTGAGAACGACACGTCGATGATCGTCGAAACATTTACGGATGGAACCTTCTCAAAGTTGGAAGACGCCTCGCGTTTTGAGCTGAAGGACGGCGAGTTTGGTCATACGGAAGGTAACCGGCGTTCAGCCGCAAGTTCGATCACGGCAGACGCCGTTCAGTTCGTACCCGTGGGCAACGGCGGAAATTCTTTTCGCTTTGAAAGGCAGACCGATGGTACGTGGAAAGCGGTGCTTGAATGGCCGGCCCGAGACGCCAAACCGGCGGGGCAGAAGGTGTATAAGATGGAGCCGTGGCCGCCACAGGCGAGGTAAATGGGTAAGAAATGTTTATAGGACATTTTGCTGTTGGGTTTGGGTTGAAAAAGGTCGCACCCGGGACAAATCTAGGGTGGCTGATCGCGGCGGTGTGCTTTTTGGATCTGCTATGGCCGTTTTTTGTTCTGGCAGGAATCGAGCGGGTCGAGATCGAGCCGGGGAACACGGCTTTTACGCCGATGAATTTTATTTATTACCCGTACTCACACAGCCTCGTGATGGCCGCGGTGTGGTCAGTCGTTTTGGGTTTGATCTATTTCGCTTTTACCAAGTACCGAAAAGGCGCGATCGTAGTTGGTATAGGGGTGATCAGCCACTGGTTTCTCGACGCGATAGTCCACCGCCCCGACCTGCCGCTGTTCCCGGGCGGCGCTGCTAAGATCGGATTCGAACTATGGAATTCAATTCCCGGGACGATAATTGTCGAGGTCGCAATGTTCGCGATCGGCGTTGCCATATATGCCAGAACAACGTCGGCAAAGGACAAGATCGGCTCCTACGGCATGTGGGCATACGTGGTCGTATTGCTACTCAGCTACGTTAGCAATATTCTCAGCCCGCCACCTCCAAGCGCAATGGCAGTCGCCGCTTTTACTCCGATCGTGTGGCTATTTGTCGCCTGGCCCGCCTGGACGGACAAACATCGAACTCTTGCGAATAAGCAATAGTCGGAGTCGGCGACGTGAACTCTCATACCGCCGTTTTCTTATGACAGTTCATACACTGATTTGTCGTTGGTGGTTTCGCGGCGGGCCGGAGCTTGACCACTTCTGTATGGCAAACCGCACATGTGCGGTGAAACGCCTGTTGATTATTCACGGTCACCAAAGTTGTGCTGGCCTCAAGCTTTATTTCCGGTATCTTGGGCAATAGCTTTGGGACCTCGCCTGTTCGAGCGTGACAACTGCGACATGCCGCAACGCCGGCTGCCGCCGGGTCCTTCGTAAACAACTCGGCAGTTAGAGTCGTCGTGCGATCGGCCGGCCATGAGGTTTTCATTGGCGGGTGTTTTGCAACCTCGCTTGACGGCTGGGCCGTGTGATGACATTCAATGCATTTTACAGGTCCTGAGCCGTCAAGATTGTAATTCTTCGTTATGTGATTGCCGTGGTTGAACGTAATGGTTCCCAGCTTCGCGTCCTTGCCGAGAGTAATAACGTCCGGGATCGTTGTGACTTGTTTTTCCTGTGCCCGACCGCGGAAAACCGCCAAATCCTGAAAAAAGTAAGCGCATCCTAATCCAAAAATGGTGATGCCGATAATCAACAGAATAGCTCGTTTCATAATCCTCCGGCGGCCCGTCATTTACGGAACCAGGTTCGTACCCTTAATCAGCCGGCCCGCTCGGGATGACTGCAAAAAGCGCGGCCAGATCAATATTGTCTGAGGTAAAGAATTGCTTTGTATGCGGACAACGGTATTTGTTGCTCTGCATATAAACGATCTCAGAAGGAAGCTCATGACCCGCAAACGCATCTTTTATCAGGGTCTTATTAAGATTGTCGTCTTGCAGCTCCAACGTTATATGCACCGAATGCGGCTGCCCGCATTGATCACAAAAAATGTAAACCTCGTAGCTCGGCACCGTCCGAGCATATTCCGTTTCATACGAAAAACAGTGTCGAAGGTCACAATAGGCCTAATACGGCTTCTTTCTTCTGCGGTCCAGAACGCGAAGTTGCAAACGATGAACGCCCGCAACCGCCATTGTAAGTTGTTCGGAAACAGCGGACTACGTTTGGCATCGGAGGCGAGGCGTAATAATATTAGGGTTTTAGCAAATTTGAACCTAACTTCTTTATTATCACTGAGGAATAGAAATGGCTGGACGAAATAAGATCACAGTGGTCGGCGCCGGTAACGTAGGCGCAACGGCCGCACATTGGATCGCGAGCAAAGAACTCGCGGATGTCGTATTGGTTGATATTGTCGAGGGAACTCCGCAAGGCAAGTCATTGGATCTTGCCCAGGCGGCTCCGATAGATGGTTTTGACGTCAAACTGGTCGGCGCTAATTCTTACGAGGAGACCGCGAATTCTGACGTCGTTATCATCACGGCGGGCCTGCCACGCAAACCCGGAATGAGCCGCGACGACCTCCTGAAGACAAATTCTGACATCGTTGGCGCGGTCACTGACGAAGTCGCTAAGTATTCACCGAACTCGTTCATTATTATTGTTTCAAATCCACTTGATGCGATGGCACAGGTTGCGTTCAAACGCTCGGGCTTCCCGAAGAACCGCGTGATGGGAATGGCAGGCGTTTTGGATTCGGCTCGCATGCGATGCTTTCTTGCCGAGGCATTAAATGTGTCGGTGGAAAATGTAACGGCATTCGTTCTGGGTGGTCACGGCGATACGATGGTTCCACTGCCGCGTTATTCGACGTGCGCCGGTATCCCTATTACTGAACTTCTGCCGCAAGACCAGATCGACGCGATAATCAAACGCACCGCAAATGGCGGCGCTGAGATCGTCGGGCTGCTGAAAACAGGTTCGGCCTATTATGCCCCAAGTCTCGGGGCCGTCGAAATGGCTGAAGCGATTCTAAAAGACAAGAAGAAGATCCTCCCGTGCGCTGTCTACCTTGAAGGCGAATATGGCATCAATAACCTCTTCGTCGGTGTGCCGGTAAAGCTCGGCAAGAACGGTATCGAGCAGATCATCGAGATCAGCCTTACGAACGACGAGCGGGCGGCCTTGCAAAAGAGTGCCGGAGCCGTTCAGGAGCTGATCGACGTGCTCGGCATCTAATTTAAGAACAATGTATTCTACCGAGGCTGTCTGAGGGCTAAGTTCTCAGGCGGCCTTTTCATGTGGGTTTTCGTCTTTAGACTTTCCTCACCTTTCGAGCCGCTCGTTTATCTTCTGACTTGTGGCAGGCCTTTTCGAAAAGCCCTTTTCTTGCTCAGATCTCTTAAACGACAAAGATTGGGGTTGAAAGGCCTCTTATCACATTGCTAAAATGATTTTAGCAACCGCCGAAATGGTTTTGTGCGTTGCTGAAATTGTTTTAGCAACTGTTGAAATGGTTTCGTAAGCTGTCGAACTCACTTCGTAAGCCGTCGAACTCACTTCGTAAGCTGTCAAGCTCATTTCGTAAGCTGTCAAACTCACTTCGTAAGCTGTCAAACTCACTTCGTAAGCCGTCAAACTCACTTCGTAAGCTGTCAAACTCATTTCGTAAGCTGTCAAACTCACTTCGTAAGCTGTCGAACTCACTTCGTAAGCTGTCGAACTCACTTCGTGCGTTGGTGAACGGCTGTAGGTATCTTGCTGACAAGGCTTTGTCCGACCTCTTCACGTTCAGCAACCTTTCGACTTTTCGGCCATTCTCTTTTTTGCGTTATTTTCGGTCAAACTGAATGAATCGGTCATTCACACTGACTGAATCTGAACGTTCCTGCCACCTCGCATTCATCATAACCTTTTCTTTCACTTAAGTTAGGTCCTTGGCACGTGCCTTGTTAATGAATGGCGACGACGAAAGCCGTCATTGCGCGACGCCCCCCACCCTCGCAACCACAGGAGCAAAACACAATGAACTTCTTACCCCTAAACAGAATTTTAACGAGACAAACAGTGTCCCTGACCCTGCTTTTCTCGTTGATAATCACCAACGCCTTCGCGGTTCGGCCCATCTCAGGCAACGCGAAGGAATCGATGTCCACACCGACCGTGTTGGCGACCTACACCACCGATTTGACGCAGCTTGGCCGTGAAGGAAGCCTGCGTGAAAGCCTAAGCTTTGACAAAGAAACGAATAGCCTTGTCGAAGTGTTAGGGAAAGGTGGCAGCCGTCAACCAGTCCTCGTCGATGAAACAGGCGAATGCCAGTCACTCATCGTTGAGCAACTTGCCATTAGGATCGCAAAAGGCAACGTTCCGGACAGCTTAAAAGACAAATCGGTCGTTAAGCTTTTGACGAACGTACTTTTCTCGCGGACGAAGTCTGCTGAAGAGAGTGCTGCGATTGTTAATGCGGTCATCGACCACGCCATTGCTTCGAACGGGAAGACAATACTCTTCATCGATTCGCTGGCCCAATTTGTAGATGCAAAAGCTAGCAAATTGGTAGCAGCAATATCTGAAGGAAAGGTAGCGATAATAGGGGGAAGCTCAAAGGCGTTTTATGCAGACCGGATCGAGAGTTCTGAAGCACTTGATCAATTGTTTACCCAGATAAATGTAAGTGCGACAAACGTCGCCGCCGAGATCGAAAAAGCTAACCGGCTGACGGACGAAACCTCCGAGTATAAAGGTGATAACCTGTCGCCCGATCTCCGCGATCTTATGGCTCAAGACCCGAGCGGAAAGAAAAGGGTCGACGTCATCCTGCAGGCAAAGAATGCGGATAACCCCGTCTTGCGATCAATGCTGACCGACGGACAGGCTCGCATAACGGGACGGATCGGAAAGGACGAAACGTTAGTAGTTAACCTGCCACTCTCCGCACTTCAGTCTCTATCGTCAAGCGGCCTCATCAACTACATTTCGCCCGATCGGTCTACACAGACGACCGGACACATTGAGGACACAACCGGAGCCACACAGATGCGGACACAACCCGCGTCGGGTTCGCGAAGTGCTTACACCCTTGACGGAACAGGCGTCGGTGTTGCGATCCTCGATTCAGGAATTTATGCGGCCCACAATGGTTTCAGAAACAGCGGCGGCGTATCGCGGATCGTCGCCAATGTAAATTTTGCAGGTGCGCAGATCAACCAAACATCAGATGCCTATGGACACGGAACACACGTTGCAGGTCTGGCCATCGGCAGCTCAACATACAATAACGCGGCCTATCGCGGCATCGCTCCTAATGCAAAGATCATCAGCGTCAAAGTACTTGGCGACAACGGCTCAGGTCAAACCTCGTGGCTCCTAAACGGTTTGAATTGGGTCCTGCAAAACAAGGCCGCATATAACATCCGAGTAGTCAATCTAAGTCTCAGTACCGCCGCCGTCGACAGCTACGTAAATGATCCGATCTGTTTGAAGGTTAAGGAACTTGTCAACAACGGCATTGTCGTTGTTGCTGCGGCAGGAAATAACGGCAAGACCAGCCAGGGACAGAAAGCTTATGGAACGATCGGTTCACCCGGCAATAGTCCGTACGCGATCACGGTCGGTGCCGGAAATAGTTACGGGACGACCACTCATGCGGACGACTCAGTTACTACATATAGTTCGCGCGGGCCTACAAGAAGCTACTACGTTAAAAGCGACGGAACGAAAGTTCATGATAATTTGACCAAGCCGGACCTGGTCGCACCGGGAAACCGTCTCATCTCTTACGAGGCCTTCAACTGCTCGATCGCGGGTTCGACACCTTCGCTTGAAATCAATCCTTATGCGAATAAGAACGACGGGATGATGTACCTAGGCGGGACGTCGACCGCTGCTCCGATAGTTTCCGGTACGGCCGCTCTCCTTCTGCAGGTTAATCCAAACCTCACGCCCGGAATGGTCAAGATGCTCATGGAATATTCGGCTCAGCCGATCGCCGGAGCAACCACTTGGGATCAGGGAGCTGGTGAGCTAAATATCGACGGAGCCATCCGATTGGCGAGAACATTGCGGACCGATCTGGATTTTCAGGTTGCGGCGTCAAATAATTCGCCGATCGTTCCAAGCGGATGGGTCGCTCCGACGCCGAATTCAACTATCGGTGGCAATACTTTTGTGTGGTCACAGATGATTCTCGGAGGCCAATACTCGATTACCGGTGAGAGTCTCGTCTCACAGTTCCAGTCTGTTTATAAACGTGAAAACATTTATGAGACAGGCATCATGTTTTCAAGCGGAGGATTCTCCCTTAACAATAATTACTACTCGGCCACGTTAAGCCTGAATCCGAACATTATGGTCAGCGACGGGGGAGCAGCCGGAAGCGGTTCTGTCCTTCTTTCGTCTGGTGTGTTGGTTGGTGATGGTGTGCTGGTAGGCGACGGCGTATTAGTTGGCGACGGCGTCCTGGTTGGCGATGGGGTGCTGGTAGGCGACGGCGTGTTAGTAGGCGACGGCGTCCTGGTTGGCGATGGTGTGCTGGTAGGCGACGGCGTTTTGGTCGGCGACAGCGTTCTCCTGGGTGATAACACACCCAGCATGCGGTAGATAACTACATGCATTCAACTATATAAAACAGGAGAAAATAAAATGCTGCTACAAACATCAAACAAAATCGACAGAACATACACTATCCCGCAAGCCGTTCACCTTACCGCCGTACCAGATCTTCGACGGACGTTCGAACTGAAAAACAGGAATGAAGTGGAGGTCCTGGCCTTCTTAAATGTTCGACCGGTACACACCGTTGTTATGACGAGTTTTATCCTCGATAACGGCATCGATAGCAAGCTGAATCGGGGCAAATTCTACGGTGTTAGAAACGCCGAGGGGAAATTAGACGGCGTCGCTTTGATTGGACACACAACGCTGGTCGAGGCCCGTTCGCCTGAGGCGCTGAAAGCATTAGCATTCGCGGCAAAACAGTCAACGACACCGATCCACTTGATCATGTCAAGCGGCGACGCAGCCGAAGACTTTTGGCGCTACTACGGCGACGGTTTTCACGAACCTCGCTTGACCTGCACCGAGTTTCTCTTTGAGGTTAACTTTCCATTCCTGGTTCCGCGTGGAGACTGGGAAGTTAGAAAGGCCGAAGCTAACGAGGTTACAGAAATTGCGGAGGCACAGGCAGCAATAGCATTCATGGAAAGTGGAGTTGATCCTATGGAGACGGATCGCGAAGGTTTCATGGCCAGGGTGTTGCGCCGGATCGAGCAGAATCGGATCTTCGTGGTTTACGAAGGCGATAAACTCGTATTCAAAGCCGACATCATAGCCGAAACAGCCGATTTGATCTACCTGGAAGGTGTGTACGTAGCTCCAGAATATCGTGGAAAAGGCGTCGGCTCCGGTTGTCTTGCGAAACTGACCCTAAATCTTCTAAAGCGTGTTCAAAATGTGTGTCTTTTAAGCAATATCAACTTCATCGACGCGCATATGACCTATGTTAAGGCAGGTTTCAAACACACTGATTCCTGCACGACGCTTTTCGCGTAACTTAAGAAAACAGTGGACAAAAAGTGTGAGCTTGCGACATAATTGAAGTGCAGATCCCCCGATCTGCACTTCTCCTATTGTTACGTCAAAGCGCCCTTGTACTCCCAGCCACAATTACATTGAAATCGGCCGCTTCCATCTTCGAAGGGACGGATTCTGTCTATGAATCGCCAGGAGTTCACCACAAGTTACATGACGTCCGTCGTCGTTGCCGGTGTTATTTGCCTGGGCGCTGCCTTTGCACTTTTGCCAACGGAGAGATTGGACCTTCATTTCCTCCTTCTTGCGGCATTCACGATCGCGGTCGGGTCGCGTATAACCATCCAGATCCCGCGATTCAAGTCGCACATTTCCGTCTCAGACACGTTCATCTTTCTAGCCTTGCTGCTGTATGGCGGTGAAGCGGCGATAATCCTCTCCGCCATTGAAGCCCTGTGTTCTTCCTGGCGTTTCTGCAACAAAAAAATCACTGTAGTTTTTAACGCCGCAACGATGGCCGTTTCTACGACGGCCGTCGTTTTGGTCTTGAGGGGATTTGGTCTCTATAGCGAAGGCCAGCTCCACGGACACGGTGCGCCGATAACGGATTTTCTGATCACTCTCTCAGTAATGGCCGTGACTCAATTCATTGTAAATACGTCAATTGCGTCACTCCACGATTCGATCAAACACTCGATTCCCTTATGGGAGACCTGGACGATCAAGTATATTTGGACGTTTCTAACTTATTTTATTGGCGCTGCCAGCGCCGGATTGCTGGTTCAGCTATCCGATTCGATCGGTTTTGGGATCATTGTCGCTACATTCCCCGTGATCTTTTTCGTCTTTCTGACGTACAGAATGTATCTGCAGAATATAGAAATGTCGATGAGACAGGCGGAGCAGGCCGAGGAACACGCCGCAATTCTGAAGAAACAGTCGGATGCTTTGCGAGAATCCGAGGAACGTTTTCGAAGTGCATTCCACCACGCGCCGATCGGGATCGGATTGCTTTCCGCGTCTGGTAAATGGTTAAAGGTAAACCGGGCCCTGTGTACCATACTTGGATATGCAGAGGCCGAATTCCTTTCGACGGACCTCGACGCCGTTCTTTTTCCTGAGGATCAGGGCAGAACAGCCGCAAAGCTTCGTCAAGTAGTTGCCGGCAACATTGCAAGTTGGCAGGAAGAACAGCGATATCTACACAAGGCGGGGCACACCGTTTGGGCATCGTGGAGTGTTTCTTCGGCCAGCCCGGCAGGAGCAGACACGAGCAACCTAATACTACAGCTCCAGGATGT